>Ga0102936_1000087_pt1 | contig 31929 bp, 31 predicted proteins | sample SalPon2_A_H2O_MG_FD_78502 | JGI IMG/M metagenome (GOLD analysis project Ga0102936, IMG submission 78502) | Salt pond water microbial communities from South San Francisco under conditions of wetland restoration - Salt Pond MetaG R2_A_H2O_MG | ecosystem: Environmental > Aquatic > Non-marine Saline...
AACCGGCGTTCCTCGGTGACGCGGTAGCGGTTCTCACCGACCGTGATCGGGGTGGTGGTCGACTTCGTGACCTCCGCCTGCACCTCGAGGTTCTCCGGCGGCACGGGGTCTTCCAACCACCACACGTCGTACTCCTCGATCGCGTCGGCCAGCCGCCTTGCGCTGCCCCCCGAGAACGTCCAGTGGCAGTCGAACGCGACGTCGGCGCGGTCCCTCACGCGCTCTGTCACCCGCTCGACGATCTCGGCTTTGTGCCTGATCTCGCCCGGCCGGAGGTGGCGGTTGGCGCGGTCCTTCTCCAGCCCCGAGGGCACGTCGAGGTCGAACTTCAGCGCGTCGTAGCCGAGTTCTTCGACCACCCGCTCTGCCTCGTCGGCACAGGCTTCGGGATCGGCCTCGTCCGCAGTGTGACAGTCGCAGTACACCCGCATCTCGTCGCGGTACTTCCCGCCCAGAAGCTGGTAGGCTGGCACGCCGAGGATCTTTCCCGCAAGGTCGTGGAGCGCGATCTCGATCCCCGAGACGGCGGTGACTGTCACGCCCTCGATCGACCCCTCGCCGGACATCTTCTGAATCAGGTGTTCGTAGAGCCGGTCGATGTCGAGGGGGTTCTCGCCCACGATCATCGGTTTCATCCGCTGGATGAGTTCCGGGACGCCCGCGCCCCAGTAGGCCTCGCCCGTGCCGACGACGCCCGCGTCGGAATAGACGCGGACCAGCGTCCACGGAAAGTTTCCGTCGACCATCGTGGTCTGGACGTCGGTGATCTCCACGTCGCGGCCGCCGCCGCGGCCGTTCGTGACTCCCATCGTGTCCGCGGACAACTCCCGCATCGTGTACTCCGCGTTCGGATCGTGTAAGTCTGCGTAGTCGACGCCCATACTACGTAACTTACTCGATGTGAGGTAAATCTTTTGAGGAGGGTGTAGAGCACGTTCGTGCCGGGTTCCGTCGTCAGTACGGCCAGTCGCCGATCACCTGCATCCCCTCTGCGAGGTTCTCCGCCTCCAGCTGTTCGGCGATCGCCGCCGGCGGCCGGTGTGGGACCGTCGTGTCCTCAGCCGCGAGTTCCACCACCAGCTCCGTCAGCAGGATCGCCTGCTCCCGGAGGTCGCGCGGATCGAGTTTGTCCAGCGTGTCCGCGTAGGTGTGTCCCCACCCGCGGCCGACGCTTCCGGTGTCCGAGCGCACGTAGTACCCCGGAACTCCCCACGTCACGTAGGGCCAGTGGTCGCTGTGCGGGCCGAGTTCCGGGGGCGTGTCGATCGGGTGGTCCAGTCGGTCGGCCACCCGCTCGGCGACGTCGGCGAGTTCGTCGAATCCGTGGGTGGTACACACCAGATCCCGGGCACGCGCCACGCCGTCGTTGTTCACGACCGCGGTGATCGCGTCGTGGTCCCGCTGTTCCGCGTCGTAGTGCGACCCTACGAGACCCACTTCCTCGGCGCCGAACACGACGAACCGGACTCGCGTGTCTAGGTCCTTCTCCCGCTGTGCCAGCGCCCGCGCGATCTCGACGACCGCGGCGGTCCCAGCGCCGTTGTCCGCCGCGCCTTCGGCGATGTCGTGTGCGTCGACGTGGCTCGTGACCAACACCTCCGATTCAGTGTCCGGTCCCAGTTCGGCGTGGACGTTCTGACTCGTCGCTTCCGGGGTCTCGGCCGTGACCGAAACGGACACCGACTCGCCCGCAAACCGCCGCGCCAGCCGAGCGCCGACCTCCTTCGAGACGCCGACCGCAGGGATCTGGCCGATCGGCGCCGACTCGGTCCCGACGCTCCCCGTTGGGGGGAGACATCCCTCGACGTGATTTGCGTAGACGAAGGCCGCCGCGCCGGCTTCGACCGCGCGGTAGTACTTCTCCCGCCGGTGGAGATACCGGTCGTACCAGTCCGGAACGTCGCTGGCCGCCAGCACGACCGCTCCCTCCACGTCGCGGTCGAAGTCCGAGGGCAGGCCGTGCTCCAGGTCGATCAACTCGCCGGTCGCTTCCCCGCTCGGGCTGCGAGGCAGCGCGATACAGTCCTGCGTGGTGTCACCCGCCTCGATCGCCGACTCACCGCGTGTCCATCCCTGTATCGGGAACTCTTCGGTGTGCGCGTTCCGCGCGCCGGCCGCGGAGAGGGCCTCGCGGGTTGCTTCCGCTGCCCGACGCTCGCCGTCGCTGCCCGCCATCCGAGTGTCGATGTCGACAAGCGTCTCCAAGTGGCTCCACCCCACGCCGCTGGTGAACGTATCGCCGATCCAGTCTGTCATCGGGTCGTTTTGTCGGGACGGGCCCATATACCCCTCGGGGCGACTCCCCCGCACACTGTCGGCTGTCGGCACCCACTCACGTCCGATCCCGCCTCAGCGGCGATCCACCGCCGAGTTCACCACTCGTCGAGCCGGTTCAATACTGCGGCGATCCGCAACACCGACCCCGCATCGCCGGGGTCGTACACCAGGTCGTCGGTGGCGCGAACGTGCGAAAGCACCGATTCCGAGGCGTGATTCGGCGCCGACGCGACCCCGGCGTTGGCCCGGTCGACCCACTCCATCACCCGGAGGTCGGACTTGCTGTCGCCCATCACCAACACGAACGGGTCGTCGATCTCAAGCACGTCGAGTGCGGCACGGACGCCGGTGGGCTTGTCGAGGTCGAGCGATCCGATCTCGGCAGCGTCGGCGTGGTAGTACGCCACGTCGATCCGGTCGAACCGCGCTCTCACCGCGTCGGGGACGCCGTCGACTGCACGCTCCGGGGCCGCGTCCTCGGCGTTAAGCACGTCCGCGATCTCGGGGTCCGCGTCGGCGTAGTACGCCCGCGCCCAGTCCGCAGCGCGGTCGGTGTCGTCGTCCGTTCGGGGATCGATCCCGACGCCCCCGCCGTCCTCCAGGGACTCGACGACTGCCAGACCCAGCAGGTCCACGAGGTAGACCAGTCCCTGATCGATGACCCGGGCGGCGTCGTCGCTCCCGACGTCGAAGTTGGGTTTCAGGGTCACGTTGAACTCGTTGCCCTGGAGGTGGACGCACCGCCGGAGTTCCGGCGGCGCAGCAGTCAGCACGCGCGAGCGGACCCGCGAGAACACCTCCTGGACCGGTTCGTCGAGGCCCTCGTAGAGGAGCCGCTTCGTGTCCGATCCGTGCCCCGGGGTGAACACGCCGGTTCCGGCCTCGTACACGATGCTGAACCGGCCGGAGTGGACCAGTTCGGTCCCAAGTCCCTGGATCATGAATCCTTTCACGTTCTCGAGGGTCTGGCCCGTACAGATCACGATGGGGAGTCCCGACTCATAGAGGTCCGTCAGGAGGTGCAGCGTCTCCCGCGGGATCTCGTTGTCCGTCCGGCCGGCTGACCGGAGTGTCTCGTCGACGTCGAGCACCAAGGCGTTCACCGGGCGACCGTACTTCGAGTGGAGGTCGAGCGCCGTGAACGTCTGTTCTCTGGTCGCTCGGGCGGCGATGTCGGCGAGGATCTCTCCTGCGTCGTACTCCGAGGCGATCTCGCGCCTCCGCGCGTCGAGTTCGTCGCTTGCGTCCTCCCAGTACTCGAGGGCGACCCGGGAGTCGACAGGCGGAAAGAGGTCGACGAAGTTCCGGAGGTCCCGAAGGGTGTCGGTCTCGGTGTTCTCGTAGAGCCGATAGAGGAGGTCGTAACGGTCCATACCAGCCAGTCTCCCCGGAAGGGAAAGTTCCTTTCCGTGACGTGGTGATCGGTCTGTGACGTATCGCCGACAACCGCGTCCCGGCGGCCACGCTCCGCCACAGCGCTTCGCTCGCAGGGAAACGCTCAAACCGGCGACTGTCGTACGTGGCGCTATGACCGACTGGACCGACAGTATCGTCGGGGATCGGATGACTGTCGACAGGGAGTTCAACGACCGCGTCGAGAACTCGGAGTTCACCAGCCAGGAGTGGGGGTTGATTATGACCGCGACCGAGTTGGACATCGAACACGCCGGCGACCCCGACCGGGCCCGGATCGTCGCCGACACGGAGAAGCTCCCGCAGATCATGCCCGAGTTGGAGAACGTCCGCTCGCAGATGTCGCAGATGGGCGGCGCACCCGGCGGCGACACCGAAAGCGGCGGCGGGATCGTTGACTCCTTGAAGCGCGCACTCGGGCTGGGCGGCGGTGGCGGCGTCGACGAGGACCGCGTCGACGCCGCGGAGAAGCTCACGCAAGCGTACGCCGACGCGCTCCAGAGCCATCTTGAATCGAAGAACAAGTGGGAGCAGGTGCGGATCGCCTACCAGGAGTAACGCACCGGCGCCTCGCCGTCGTCCGCGGCCGAGCGTCTCCGTCGACTCGGACAGGCCGACACCCGGAGCCCCGGCCGACGTCGCCCCCGACACTCCTCCTCACGGACCCGTCGCCGCCGATGTCCCTTTTACCCCCGGGCACCCAGTCGTCGATATGGACGTTCGGTCCCTTCACAGACGCATCGTCGTCGCGCTTGCGGTTTTCCTCGTAACTCTCAGTCTCGCCGGCCGGGCCGCCGCGCACGTTCGGTACGTCACGCCCGGCGGCGACCCGCTTGCGGTCGCGGAGTTCCTCCGTGGGGCGCTCGTGGATCCGTTCAACCTCGCGATGCTCACGACCGGTGGGATCGCGAGCGTCGCCGTAACGGCGGCGTACCTCCGGATCAGGCCGTTCCAACGCGACCTCACGGTCTTCCGCGACACGATGGCGGAGTACCGCGACCTGCTGCCGTGGCTCCTCCGACTGAGCGTGGGGCTCCCCCTCGTGGGGGCGGGATTTGCGGGCTACTTCTTCTCGCCGGCGGTGGTCCTCGCCTCGCCCACGTTCGTTCGGCTGTTCGGGATCACGGTTGGCTTCCTCCTGTTGTTCGGGTTCGGAACGCGGCTGATGGCGTTCGTCGGACTGGTGGGGTACTTCGTCGGGCTGAGCTTCCACCCGACGCTGCTTCTCGCCTTCGAGTACGTCCCCGCCCTCGCTGCAATCGCCCTGCTGGGGGGCGGACGACCGAGCGCCGACCACGTGGTCGCCCGGCTCGCGGCCGCCGATACCGTCTACTCCCGGATCGACCCCTTCTACCGCGTGGTTGCGGTCCCGTTCGTCGAGCGGGTCGATCCCTACCGGATGCTGGTGCCCGTGATCGTCCGGATCGGGCTGGGGCTGTCGTTCGTCTACCTCGGGATCACCCAAAAGCTCATGAACCCCGGCAACGCGACCGCGGTGGTCGCGAAGTACAATCTGACTGCCGTGGTTCCGGTGAGCCCCGAACTCTGGGTCGTCGGCGCAGGAGTCACGGAGGCGGCGGTCGGAACCGTCCTCATCGTGGGCGCGTTCACTCGCGGGGCGTCTGCGGTCGCGTTCCTGCTTTTCACCACCACCTTGTTCGGGCTCCCCGACGATCCGGTGCTCGCGCACATCTCGCTGTTCGGACTCGCGTCGGCGCTGCTCGTGACCGGCGCCGGGAGGTGGTCGGTCGACGCGTGGCTCCGCGGGCGGACCGAGTCGGCGTCGGAGTGGGTCGACCGGGTGTCCGAGCGGGCCACGTGACGGGACTGCTCGCGTCGGCGCCCGCAGGCTTCGAAGGGAACGCTTTCGTCCGGGGGTGGCGTGGCTTCGAGTATGACCGACGACACCACAGCTCGAGAGTTCGACGGGATCCGGCTCGAACGGGTGCGCGAACACGTCTGGGAGATTCCTCGCAAGGGTGACATGGGCGTCGCCGCCCGGGTGTTGGCCAGCGAGGCGCTCTTAGAGCAGATCGGCGACGACAGGACGCTCCAGCAGCTCCGGAACGTGACCCACCTGCCGGGGATCGCCGAGCCCGCGGTGTGTATGCCCGACGGCCACCAAGGGTACGGCTTCCCGGTCGGCGGCGTGGGAGCGACCGACGTCGAGACGGGCTGTCTCTCGCCGGGCGCGATCGGCTACGACATCAACTGCGGCGTCCGGATGGTGCGGACGGACCTAACCTACGACGACCTCCAGGGTAGAGAAGCCGAACTCGTCGACGCGCTCTTTGCGAACGTTCCCTCCGGGCTGGGCGGCGGTGGAATCGTCGAGACCGACCGCGACACCGTCGACGAGATCCTCGAACGCGGCGTCGACTGGGCGCTGGAACACGGCTATGCGGTCCGTGCGGACCTCGAACACTGCGAGGACGGCGGGCGGCGTCCCGACGCCGACGCCGACGCGGTCTCCGAGAAAGCGAAGGGTCGCGGCCGCAATCAGGTCGGCAGCCTCGGATCGGGCAACCACTTCTTGGAGGTCCAGCGCGTCACCGACGTCTACCGCCCGGACGTCGCGTCGGCGTACGGGCTGGAACCCGACCAGATCGTCGTGCTCATCCACTGTGGCTCGCGCGGGCTGGGCCATCAGGTGTGTTCCGACTACCTCCGGGACATCGAGCGGGAACACGCCGACCTGACCGACGAGCTCCCGGACAAGGAACTCGCGGCCGCGCCCGCTGGCTCCGAACTGGCCGAGGCGTACTACGGCGCCATGTGTGCAGCGATCAATTTCGCGTGGGTGAACCGCCAGCTGATCACCCACCGGACCCGGCGCGTGTTCGAGCGGGTGTTCGACACCGGCTGGGAGAGCCTCGGGATGGACCTGCTCTACGACGTCGCCCACAACATCGGCAAGAAGGAGGTCCACGAGGTCGACGTCGACGCCGACGGTCGGCCGACGACGGCCGGCGAGGCAGTCGACCGGGAGGATCGAGAGCTCTACGTCCACCGGAAAGGGGCGACGCGGGCGTTCCCCGCAGGTCGACCGGAGATACCCGCCGCCTACCGCGACGTCGGCCAGCCGGTCATCATCCCCGGAAGTATGGGCGCGGGGTCGTACGTGCTCCGCGGCGGCCGCAACTCGATGGACGTCGCGTTCGGGTCGACAGCCCACGGGGCCGGGCGGACGATGAGCCGGACGCAAGCGAAAAACGAATACTGGGGTGAGACCGTCCAAGACGAGCTTCGCGATCAACAACAGATCTACGTGAAGGCCCAGTCGGGCGCGACGGTTGCCGAGGAGGCGCCCGGCGTGTACAAAGACGTCGACGAGGTGGTCCGAGTCTCCGAAGCGCTCGGGATCGGCGACACGGTCGCGCGGACGTTCCCGGTGTGTAACATCAAAGGGTAGCCGGAGCGTCGGCCGGCACAAGATTCACCTCCCGAGTCGTCGTGGTCGGGGATGGGATGACCGACTCAGTCCCCGACGACTGCGCCCGATGTGGGGAGGAAATCCGGAGCATACCGCGCCGATTTGGCTTCTCCGAGGAGAGTTACGACTACCTCACGACGCGCCACGACCTGGAGTGGTACCGGCACGCGCCCGTGGCCGTCGTCTGCGGCGACTGTTTCCGTCGGCTCCACGAGGTCGTCGAGGCGCGGCTGGCTGCGAAACTGGGCGACGGGGATGGACCCCCGCCGCTCGACGACGGGGGCGCTCTGGCCGCGGAGCTCGATCGGCTGGATCCGGATCGGTTCGTCGACGAAGCCGAGGGGTGACTACCGGCGGTTCCCGGCCGCAAGCGTGTTTCGGACGGATGCCGAACGAATTTTGGTGGGAGTTTGAACAATCTACTTCCCTGCCGAGGCCGCCCACTCCGTATGGACACGAGCGTCTCACGGACTGACCTCCTCTTCGCGCTCCTGGCGGGACTCACGAGCGTCGCGGGCTCGTTCGCCGTTGCTGGCTACGCCCGACAGTTCGTCGTCGCGCCGATCGACGCCGCCGTGGTCCGTGCGACGCCGGGACCGATCGTGGCGTTTGTGATCGAAAACGTGGGCGAACAGGGTCATCTCCTCCACATCGCGCTGTCCGTCGGTATCGCGGTCGGGGTGTTTGCGGGTGCGGCGCTCCTCGGATTGGCCATGTCCCGACGGTTCGATTCAACGCCTCTCGGCGCAGGAGTAGCGGGTGTGCTCGCCTGGGGAGTTGCGGCTGGTGTCACAGTCGAACCGCTCCTGGCAGTCGCCGCCGGCGTCCCAGCCGCGCTCCTCACGGCAGTCGGAGCGGCCCGGCCGTCGAGTGTCGATCACGACCCGTCCCGTCGGCGAGCGATCCTATCGAGCGCCGGCGCGCTCGGGTTCCTGGGCGTCGCTGGCCTCCTCGGTAGACACCAAAGTCGTTCGAACGAGGCGAGGTCCGCCGACGCCGAGGTCATCCCGAGCCCCGCAGTTCAAGAACGGCTCCGACAGGCCGACGACCAGGGCCTCGACATCGCCGGCGACGACGTGCCGGGGCTCGTCAGCGAGATCGGGAACTTCTACAACGTCGACATCAACGAGTTCGATCCCGAGGTGCCCGCCGACGACTGGTCGATGTCGATCACCGGCGAGGTCGGCGAGGACGTAGACGTCACGTACGCGGCCCTCACCGAGATGCCAGTCGAACACCGGTACGTGACGCTCCGGTGTGTGGGCGAGCAGCTGAACGGGCGGAAAATGGACACGGCCGTCTGGACCGGGACGCCGATCAAGCCGCTCGTCGACGCGGCCGACCCAGATGGGGCGTGCGGCTGTGTGATGCTCCACGCCGAGGACGGCTACTCGGTGCAGTTCCCGGTCGAGGCCCTCGAAGACGGCCTCCTGGCGTGGGAGATGAACGGCCAGCCGCTACCAACGTCCCACGGCCACCCCGTCCGCGTCCTCGTCCCTGGCCACTGGGGCGAGACCAACGTCAAGTGGCTCAGCGAGGTCGAACTCCTCGAGGCGGAAGCGGACGGCTACTGGGAACGCCGGGGGTGGCACGGCACCGGGCCCGTCAACACCGTCGCAAAGCTCTGGGACACCACCGAGGTCGACGACGGCCGGATCGAGGTCGCGGGCCACGCCTACGCCGGCACGCGTGGCGTCGACCGCGTCGAGGTCTCCCTTGACGACGGCGCCACGTGGGCGGCCGCCGACCTATCCGAACCGCTGCCCGGCGACGATGTGTGGCGACAGTGGCGGCACGTCTTCGATCCCGACGGGGTCGAGGCGGTCGTCGTCCGGGCCGTCGACGGTGAGGGGACGGTTCAGACCGATGAGGCCGCCGATCCGTTCCCCAGCGGGGCGACCGGGTGGGTCAGACAGCCGATCGACCGGTGACTCGGGCCGCCCCGATAGGATATCCACACTGACACGCGCCGGCGATGTGTCTCGGAATCGACAGTATAAGGTCATCACACGAGCATCACACCCCAACGGATGGAGAAGGCACTCTGGTATCTGCTGGTCGGCACGCGCGGTGGGGAGAACCGCGCGCGTCTCATCGACGCCATCGACGAGCGGCCGCGGAACGCCAACCAGCTCGCGGAGTGTCTCGACGTCGACTACAACACGGTCAGACATCACATCGATATGTTACAGGAACACGACGTGATCGAGTCCGGTGGCGACGACTACGGGAAGCTCTACTTCTTGACCGATCGGTTCGAGCGCCATCGCGAGGAGTTCGAGCGCGTGCTGGAGGCGATGTGAATGGGGGGCGCGATGGGACCGTGGCTGCTCGTCGCCACCGGACTCTCGGCGGTCAACGCCCTCTTGCTCGGGACGCTGACGGTCGTGTGGGTCCGTAACTACCGCACGTTCGGGTCCGGAATGACCGCCGGGCTGGCCGGGTTCGCAGCGACGATGCTCATCGAGAACCTCCTGGCGATGGTCTTCTTTTTCAGCACCGGGATGCTGTACGCCGGTGACCCGACCGCACAGCGGGCGGTCGTCGTCCTTCGCGCGATCCAGACGATCGCGCTGGTCGTCCTCACGTACGTGACGCTGAAATGACCGCCGGGGTCGACATCCTCCCCGCGCCAAAGCGCGAGGCTTTTTGATTGCAGTTGCCTAATACGGATGATGTATGTCGGCGTCGACGGGTGTCCGGACGGGTGGCTGGCGGTCGTGTACTCCGACTCGGGATACGAGGCGACCCACTTCTATCGGAGTGTAACGGCTCTCTGGGCCGCACACAACGACGCCGCCCGGATCCTGATCGACGTCCCGATCGGGCTACGTGAAGATTCCAGCGAACCGCGCGCGTGCGATGCGGCAGCGCGAGCGGCGCTCGCGCCCGACCGCCACGCGAGCGTCTTTCCGACGCCGGTACGGGCCGCTGCCCGGGAGGACTCCTACGAGGCGGCCAAGGCCGTCCAAGAGCGGCTGACCGACGGCAGCCTCAACCGGCAGACCTGGGGGATCATCCCGAAGATCGACGAGGTGGATCGGTTCCTGCTCGACACGCCGGCGGCCCGTGGGACGATCCGGGAGTCACACCCCGAGGTGTGCTTCCGCGCTTTCGCCGGCGCGCCGACGACGTACTCCAAGACCGGCCAGCCGAAGCGAGCGTTCTGGGAGCGGGTGGCGATGCTTCGGGCCGTCGATCCGGACGTGTACGACCACCTGTGGGCGGCCACGTCGTCCGGACTCGAGTGTGACGCCTCCGACGACGACCTGCTCGACGCGTTCGCGGTGGCGCTCACCGCCCGGGGCGACGACGCTGGAGTCGAGCCCCTCCCGCCCGACCCCGAGACGGACCCGCGCGGATTCCCGATGGAGATCGTCTCTCGACCGCTCGGCGAGTGAGCGCCGGGGGCGTCTCACCCGCCCGTCCGGATCTCGAACCGCGCTCCACCAGTGCTGGACTCGGCGGCCGCAACCGTCCAGCCGTGGGCGTCGGCGATCCGCTCGACGATCGGCAGCCCCAGCCCCGTGCCGTCCGATCGGGTCGTGTACCCGCGGTCGAAGACCGCGTCCCGCTGGTCGGGCGGGATACCCGGACCGTCGTCCTCGACGTAGAACCCCGTCCCGTCGTCGATTCGGCCGACACCGATGGTCACGGTTGGCTCTGTCCGGCCGTCCGTGCTGTGCTCGACGGCGTTCCGAAACAGGTTTTCGAGCAGTTGGCGGAGCCTTCCGCTGTCGGCGTCCACCGTCCCGAGGGCGTCGGGGCGTCTGAGCACCGCCCGTCCGGTGTCGACGGTCGTCCACGCCTCTTCGGTGCAGGTGCCGAGGTCGACCGCCCGGACGTCCCCGACAGCGTCGCCGTCCCGGGCGAGCGTCAGGATGTCGGTGATGATGGTCTCCATCCGCGAGAGCGACCGGTCGATCGGCTCGACGTGGTCGCCTTCGAGTAGTTCGGCGTGTCCCTGTGCGACGTTGAGCGGGTTCCGAAGGTCGTGGCTGACAACGCTCGCGAACTCCTCGAGGCGATCCCGCTCGGTCCGAAGTTCCGACTCGGCGTCGGCCCGCTGGGCCGCAGTCTCGATGTGCGTCGTCAGCAGTTCCAACACCTCTCGGTCGTCGTCGCCGAACGCCCCGGGATCGGTCGCCAACGCCTGTACGATTCCGATGTCCCCGATAGGGGCACTCAAAAGCGCGCGGTGGGAGGGCTCGGTGTCGACCGCCGGCAGGGCCCTCTCCGGGCGGTCGAGTCCCGGATCCGACCCCGGCGCGGCGCTCCGGGCGTCCGCTAGGTCGTCGACGACGACGGAGACACCCGACTGGAACGTCTCCCCAGCGATTCCGCGGTCGACCGGCTGCGGGTCGTGGCGGTCGACAGCGTCGTCGCCGGAGTTGGCGGTCGGAACGAGGGCACCCTCCGTCTCGATTGACAGCCGGCAGACGTCTGCGGTGAGCACGTCTCTTCCCCCGTCGACAGCGCGCTGGAAGACCTCCTCCCGGGTGTGAGCCGCGGTTAGGTCGCAGGCGACCCGGTGGAGGTGCTCGATCTTCTGCCGACGCTCTTCGGCCCGTTCCTCGGCGACCTTCCGAGCCGTAATATCGTGGAGAAGCACGGTGTAGCCCGTCGGCTCGCCGACCGGCGCCCCGATCGGCGAGACCCGGACGTTGAGGCACCGCCGGTCGCCGCCGTCCCGAATCGTAAGTTCCGTCCGGGTGTCTCGGGCGGACGCGCCGGCCGCTTCGTCGATGGCGTCGAGCGTCTCGGCGAGTTCGGGAAGCACCTCCGTCGCGGGGGCTCCCACCAGGCTGGCTCCCGGCTCCGAGAGGATCCCTTCCGCTGCCGGATTGAGGTCGACGATCCGGTTCGCGGCGTCGAGCACCACCACCGCCTCGGTCATGGCCTCGAAGGTCTGGTCTCTAGCGATAGGCGTCATCTCCGTCCACCGGAACCGTGCGAAGCTTACAGCCACCGCACCTGTCTATACCGCCAGCGACAGCGCCGGGAGGTTCAACCCTGCGACGGGGGTGTTCCCCGTGACGTGCAGGATGCCTGTCACCCCGGGCACCGTCGCGAACAGGAACAGCACGGCGATCTGCCACCGGAAGACCCCCCGGGCGTGCGCCGCTGCGGTGGCCAAAAACAGCAGCGACGCCGCCAACAGCGTGTACGAAAACCCGAGATAGACCGCGAATCCGGGGCCGTACACCGGATCGAACACGGTGAACGAACCCACCTGTGCGAGCCCATACTCGCGGTACACCAAGTGGTGGACGCCGTCGGTGAGAACCAGCAGTTCGATTCCGGCCACGGCCGTAGTCAACGGCCCGAACACACGCCAGGAGAGCCAGTCAGTCCGGCCTGTGTACCGGACGACGTACGCCAGCCAGACAACCGAGAGCGCGAGCACCGGCAGAAACTCCAATCGAAGCCACAGGAGCTTTCCGGGGATGGTCGTCGCGGAGAGCCGCAGGGTGTATATCCCCACCCAGCTCCCGCCGGCGAACAGCAGGAGGCCGCCCAGCGACGTCCCCGACACCCACCGGCTCCGGTCCAACGACCAGAGGTACGCAGCGAAACCGAAGAGAAATACGGCTGTCGCCGCGAGCGGAAGCGAATACGGAGTCTGTTGCCACACCATCGGCTACGCAGCACCTACGGCGACAGTCGTTCGTCCGCACAACCCCGTGACCATCTGTGACGACTTTCGTCACTCGAACGTGTCGACGGCTTAGTATTTAAATATCGACCCTTCTGCACCGGCAGCGTTGGAGGGGGCGGCCGCGTCGACCGTCGAGTCGTCCGAAGCCATCGCCCGGACCAGCCCCACGACGGGTTACGGTCGGGCTTCGGATCTTGGAGTCGACCGACTAGGGAACGATACCCGATCGAACCGTTCGTCCGAGTTCCTGGGCCGGGTTGGTCGCGCGATCACTCCGAACGAGCGTCACCAGGACCCCGTCCGTTCACACCAGGTCGAAAACGTGGACCGGCCACTCCGTCTCGTAGGACAGGTCGAACCCCGGATCGATGCCGACGTCCTCGGGATCACAGACTCGGAGCTCGACGCGGTCTCCGATGGTGACCTCGTCGAGCGACGCGGCAACGCGACCCGTAAGCCGAGCCGACGAGTCGAGCTCGACCACCGCGACGGTGATCGGCGCCAGGTGCTCGAACGCCGAGGGGGGCCGGTTGACCGAGGTGTACGAGATCACCTCGCCGGTCCGAGGCTGGTCCGAGAGGGTGACTGCTCGGCTCCCACACGCATAGCAGGCGGGGCGAGGCGGGAGCATCTGTGTCTCACACTCCGTGCAGCGGGCGGCCACCACCCGACCCTCAGCCAGCGCCTCGAAGAAGCCGGGGAGCGTGAACGGCGACTCGGCGGTGATGTCTTCGGGAGCGAGCGGTCCAGTCGTCGTGAAGTCGGTGTCTGTCATGTGTAAATCACTCGTTTGGGTCAGTTTGCACTCAGAACGTGAGCCACGGTGTGGGCGTCTGCGACACCGCCCTCGTTGATGAGCAGCGCCGTTTCGGCGTCAGCCACCTGGCGTTGCCCGGCCCGTCCGGTGAGCTGTTCATAGGCTTCGACCGCCTGCAACAGCCCGGTCGCGCCGATCGGGTGCCCTCTGGCCTTCAGTCCGCCGCTGGTGTTGATCCGGACGTCAGTCCAGCCCGCCGATCGGTCCTCGGGATCTTCGACGGTCTCGATGCCGCGACCTTGTGGGGCGAACTCGGCGGCCTCCGCCAGCAGTGCCTCACAGACGGTGAACGCGTCGTGGACCTCCGCGACGTCGACGTCCGCGGCGCCCACGCCGGCGTCGTCGTAGGCGGTCGAGGCAGCGACGTTCGCCCCCTCGACGAACGTCAGATCGCGCTCCGCGACGGCGAGGTTGTTGGCCGCCGAGCCCACGCCGGCCACGCGGACCGCATCGGGGCGGCTCCGCAGGTCGGCCGCCACCGCGTCGTTCGCAACCACGACGGCGGCAGCCCCGTCGGTAACCGGCGCACAGTCGTACAGTTTCAGCGGGGGAGCGACCTCCGGGGCGTCCAGTACTGTCTCGATGTCGACTGCGTCCTGAAACATCGCCCGTGGGTTGTCCGCCGCGTTCCGGTGGTTCTTGACAGCGATCCTGCCGAGATCCCGTTCCGTCGCGTCGGTCTCGTGGAGGTATCGCCGCGCGAGCAAGGCGTACGTGGCGGGCGCGGTGATCCCGGATCGCTGTTCTAAGGCCCGCTCGAAGGCGGCGCCGAGGGCGTTCGTGGCGCCTTCGGTCCCGCCGGCGGTCATCTTCTCGACGCCACAGGCCAACACTGCGTCGTGGACGCCCGCCCGAACGTCCCGGACTGCGTTCTTGAGCGCGAGCGCACCGGCGGCCGCACACGCCTCCACGCGCTCTGCGGGGACGTTCCGTAGGCCGGCCCATTCGGCCATCAGCGTGCCCTGCATAATCTGGTTCTCGTAGCGTTCCGACTGGGCGCCGACGTACACTCCGTCGACGACGTCGGCCGGATCAGGCAACTCCGCGAACGCCTCTGCCAGCGCCCGCGAGAACAGGTCGCGGCCGGGCAGATCCGTCTTGCCCAGCGGGGAGGCCCCGACCGCGATAAGATGAGCTGTGGACATCCCTTATGGAGAGTCAACTATTCATCTTAAGCGTTCGGTCGTGCCCCCGCCAACGTGTGACTCACGACGTTGCAGTCGACGGACGACACCGTCGACCCCGGTCCTACCGGGTGCGGACCGCACAGTCGACTTCGCTGTGAAGATAGAACTTTACGTTTCACAGTTGCGCCTTCGCATAGTATGCATCGACCGATGACGACGCTCGACTTCCTCGACAGGGGAGTCGACGTCTACGGCGACGCCGTCGGCGTGGTCGCACACGACGGCACCGAGTACACCTACGCAGAGTTCGGAGAGCGGGTCGATCGCGCGGCGGCGGCGCTCTCGGATCTCGGGATCGAGACGGGCGATCGGGTGGCGCTGCTCTCGCCGAACACGCACTGGTTTCTGGAGACGCTGTTCGCGATCAACGTCCTCGGGGCCATCTCGGTCCCGCTCAACTACCGACTCATCGCCGAGGACTACGAGTACATCCTCGACGACTGCGGGGCTCAGGCGGTCGTCGCCGACCACGAGTACGCCGAGAAAGTCGAGTCGGTCCGCGATCGCGTCCCCGCCACGGCGTTCGTCGCCACCCCGGCCGACCGCGTGGCCGGCGACTGGCACGATTACGAGTCGCTGCTGGACGGCGCCGATCCCGACGAGGTTGAGCGCGCGGACGTCTCCGAGGACGATCCCGCGACGATCAACTACACCAGCGGGACGACCGGCGACCCCAAGGGCGTGGTCCGGACCCACCGCACCGAACACTGGCACGCGCTGATCACTACCCACCACACCGAGGTCACAGACGACGACGCCTACCTCTGGACGCTTCCGATGTTTCACGTCAACGGGTGGGGATATCCCTACGTCATCACCGGCGTCGGCGGGACACACATCTGTCAGCGCCACTTCGACGCTGGGGGCGCCTTCGAGCGGATTCACGACCACGACGTGACCTACCTCTGTGGCGCCCCGACGGTCCTCAACAGAATGGTCGACCACTACCAGGGCCACGACGTCGCAGCGACCGGTGACAAACCGGTCAGGATCGCGACCGCCGCCAGCCCACCGCCGGAGGCAACCATTCGGACCGTCGAGGACGAACTCGGCTGGAACATTCTGCACGTCTACGGGTTGACCGAGACCGGACCGCTGATCACGACGAGCAACTCGCCGCGGCGGATCGACAGCGAGGGGCGCTTCGCGATCAAGACCCGCCAGGGCCACGCGATGCTCGGGACCGAACTCCGGGTCGTCGACGAGGACGGCGCAGCGGTCCCAACCGACGACGAGACGATGGGCGAGATCATCGTCCGGGGCAACCAGGTTATGGACCGCTACTGGAACAAGCCCGAGCGGACCCGTGAGGCGTTCTCCGGCCGAGTCGACGGGTGGTTCCACACCGGCGACTTCGCCACGATCGACGACCACCGGATGATCTCGATCAAGGACCGCAAGAAGGACGTCATCATCAGCGGCGGTGAGAACATCTCAAGCGTCGAGGTCGAAGACACCCTCTACAATCACCCCGACGTCGAGCGCGTCGCCGTGATCGGCGTCCCCCACGAGAAGTGGGGCGAGACGCCGAAAGCGCTCGTCGTGCCCGCTGCCGGCGCTGACCTCACTGAGGAGGGAGTCATCGAGTTCGCACGCGACAACCTCGCACACTTCAAGTGCCCGACCGTGGTCGAGTTCGTCGGCGACCTTCCGGAGACCTCGACCGGTAAGATCCGCAAGGTCGAACTCAGAGACTCCTACGGCGACCCCGTCGAGTGACAGAGACCACCGCGACGAGGGGTGTACGAGCCGCTCGTATGCGGCCCGCATCGTGCTGCCTGTGATCGGACACCCGCGAAGAAGCTCTGCTCGACGTGGCAGCTCTCCGATATTTCCGGAGCCTGCTTGGATACGCTACTCCGAAGACGGATCCGAACGGACGATATAAAGCCGGCGGAGGGATTTGAACCACAGTCGCAGCGAGCTGCTCCCTGGCTCAAATCCCTCCCGCGGCTCTTCGACTCCACTTCGTTCCATCAGAAGAGCCGGCGGAGGGATTTGAACCCTCGGCCTATTCCTTACGAAGGAATCGCTCTGCCAGCTGAGCTACGCCGGCGCCGTCAAACGACATCAACTGATACTCCGATGACCTAAAAAAGGCTTCCGAATCACCGTTCCGTGAGCCGAACGTCCAGACAGACGTTGTGCTCGTGTGGCGCGTACGACCGGACGACCCGCTCGGTCTCGACTGCGACCTCGTACGCCGGCTCGGCGGCCTCGCGGATCGCCCGCGCGCCGGGACCGAACGGGTCGTCTTCGTGTTGGATGTCGTAGTAGTGGAGCACGCACTCCTCGCCCGCGAGTTCGACCGCGGTGTCGAGAAACTCACCCGCGGTGTGGGGGAGGTTCATCACCAGGCGGTCGGCCCACCCCGCGTAGTCGTCCGTCAGATCGCGCACGTCGCCCTCGACGGCGGTCACGCGGTCGTCGACGCCGTTTCGTCGGGCGTTCTCCCGGAGGTAGTCGACCGCGACGGGGTTGAGGTCGCAGGCGACGACCTCGGCACCGCGGGCGGCCATCGGCACCGCGAACGGCCCTACTCCCGCGAACATATCGAGGGCGCGTTCGCCCGCTTCCACCTGCTCGATCACCCGGTGGCGTTCGGTGGCCAGCCGCGGCGAAAAGTACACCGCCGCGATGTCAAGGGCGAATTCGTGGCCATACTCTCGGTGGACGGTCTCGGTCGACTCCCCGATCAAGACCTCCCACTCCCGCACCCGGAGTTCACCCGAGACCTTCGAGGCGCGATTCACCACCGTTGTCGCGCGGAGATCCGACGCCACGACCGCGTCCGCGACCGTCCGAGCACGGCTGGAGTCGTCCTCGTCGAGGATTACGATGTCGCCGAGCCGCTCGTAGGACGGAGAGAATCCGAGTATGTCCGCGGGCGTGGTCTGGGTCTCCCGCGCCGGGACGTCCCTGTCGACGACCTCGTACTCCGCCGGGACCGCGTCCGGGTCGGTGACGGGCATATAGAGGGACTCGTCTGCGGCCGTGATCTCGTAGCGCCGGTCGAGCAGGTCCCGGGCCGCGAGCGCTTGCCGGGTCTCCTCGCCCCGGTCGGTCGGGACGCGGACGCAGGGAACCGCCATACACGGAGGTCGTGGCCGGTCGGAGTAAGCGTGGCGTTTTGTCGTAGCCGCTCTCGGGCGATGGCGTCCGCCCCGACCGCGGCAGCTACAGATCCGCGGCGTCGGGGAGGTCGAGCGCGGCCACCAGACACCTGCGGTAGCAGTAGGTCCCCCCGCCCGCGTCGTCAGTCACCGGAGGCGGAAGCGCCGCGTTGGCGCTCAGGAATGTCTCAAGCGGGTCGGCGGCCCCGCCACTGTAGCGGTACGGCGCGTCGCGCTGGCGGCGCTCTCCAGGCTTGTGGCCCTCACCACACGAAACGGAAGAGGCCCCAGAAGGTGACGTACGCGCCGCCGGTCGCAAGAACGGGAACGAGGTTCTGCATAAGAATGACCCGACCGGTGGTCGCGGGATCGAACAGATCCGAGGCGCTTGGGATGTCCTCGGGTTCTTCCTCCCCCAGATCCGGCGCCGCCTCTCCGGGAGCCTCGGCGGCCAGCGCGCCGACCGAGACCGTCGTGTCGTCGTCGCCCTGGAGTCCCTCCGAGATCGTGGCGGTCCGTGTGGCCCGTCCCCACCCGAGCCCGACGATCGCCATCGTCGCGATGATCACGAACGAAGCTGGAATGCCGATCGCCGACAGCCCGATCACGATCGCGGACGACACCACGGCGACGACGATCGCCGCGGTCAGCGGAAGGTCCGTGAGGTCGTTGCCGAGCGTGTCGAGCGTCCGCCGAGCGATCGTGAGCGCACCCAGTGCGACCGCCCCCGACCCCACCAGGATCAGGAAGTTCAGGTCGACGCCTGCGCCGAAAAGGGGCGCGACCGCGTTCGCGATGTTCGACGTCCCCGAGGAGAAGGCCATCAGACAGCTGATAGACACGAGCGTCAGCGTTCCGAGGAACTCTCGCCGCGACGTGTTCGGGCCCGCACGCGGCACGGGGATGGATCCCGATCGATCCAGTTCGATGAGCGCTCCCTCGCTACTGGTGATCGCCACCCACTCGTTGATAATCGGGTAGACGTACCGGCCGATCATCACCGACACCCAGAACCCGACGAGCGGTGCCACGATCCACCACACGGCGATCTCGCCCATCACCGCCAGGTTCAGCTCCCCTGCGGCAAGCGCGAGCCCCGCGATCGCCCCGACGGCCGTCATCGACGTCGAGGCGGGCACGCCAACGAAGTTACCGACGAAGAGCGCACCGCCGATGAAGAACAGCACGACGATACTGGTCTCGACGGTGAACACTCCGGGGCTCGTCACCAGTTCGCTCCCCAGCGTGTCCACCACGCGTCGACCGATGGTCCACGCGCCGACGAAGAAGAACACCGACATCAGAACGCCCGCGAGAAGTTTTGAGAGGACGCCAGCTCCGACAGCCGGGCCGAACGCCGGCCCAGTGTTTGACCCGCCGATATTGAACCCGACGAACAGCGCGACTGCGAGGCCGACAAGGATCAGTCCGTCGAGCATCGTTACGCTGCCCGCCCCGGCCTCGGCAATCGTTCGCGGCCGATCGCCGCCGGGGCGCGTGAGACCAACGGCGTCATTCGCTTCCCGACTCCCCGCTAGGCTTCCCGGACGACGCCTCCTCGGCGAGTTCCGCCTCGATCTCCTCGCGGCTCGGACGGCGTTCGATCCGGTCGTTCACCTCCTCCAGTTGTTGGATGATCGATTCGATCTCGTCGGAGAGTAGCCCCTCAACGTTCTCCGCGATCTCCTTCGACATCGTCGCTTCGACGTTCTCGGTGACCTCCTTTGTGACCTTCTGTTCGACGTCGTCCGTAACTTTCTGTGCGACCTTCTGTTCGACGTCGTCCGTAACTTTCTGTGCGACCTTCTGTTCGACGTCGTCCGTGACTTTCTGTGCGACTTCCTCGCCGACGTCTTCGGAGACCTGCTGAGTAACCCTCTCGCCGACGTCTTCGGAGACCTGCTGAGTAACCCTCTCGCCGACGTCTTCGGAGACCTGCTGGGCGAGCTGCGCTTCGACGTTGTCGGTGACGTCCTTCGACACTTTCTCGCCGACGCTCTCTGTCACCTCCTCTGTGATCGTCTCCTCGACCTGTTCGGCGACCTCGGTGGTCATCCACTCGGGATCGAATCGCGACATCTTCCACCCGACGTGGATCGCATACGAGATCAGCGCACCCAACCCGAACGCGATCCCGACTGCGGTCCCGACCGTGAGGATGAGTACGATCGCGAGAAAGAGCAAAACACCGTACATAATATCGACGGCAAAATTGACCTGATTCGGTTTCATATATATGTTCTACGAGGGGTGGGGTCTTTTGTCCGTTGAATAGGACCGCAGGTTCCATACCCCGGGGGATCTGCTGCCACCCGGGACGGTCCAGGGATCAGTCCCGTCGGAGTAACACGATCAGGACGACGATCAAGAGCACCTGCGAGATCTTGTCGATCCACCCGAGTGTACCGACGTCGGCGGGGAAGGATTTCGACCCCGCCGCGAAGTTGGCGCCGTACCAGAGCACGATCTGTCCGGCGGTGAAGGGAATCCCGAGGCCGTAGAGCAGTCGGCGCCGATAGTTCGCCAGGATCGCAGCGCTGGCGACGAGAAACACCACGCCCGCGAACAGAAAGGAGAGTCCCAGCGGGCTGGGCGCGAACCCGACTCCGAGCCTGAGATGGATCACGCCGCTGATCACGGCCAGCAAGATACCTACGTAGTGCAACGGAGTCAGCGTCTGACGGTCGATCAGTCCTGAGTCGGTCGCGGTACTCATACCCCGAGAATGGAACCGAGAAATCATAAAGTATCGGTCCGCCGAAGCGTACGAATCGTCGCAGTCGGCCGGCGGGGCTCGGACGCCCTCCGGGCGTCGGTTCGGCGACCGACAACGTATTTACCCCGGCTTCCCGCGATTGATATAACGGCCGCTCCGCCCCTATGTTCGGATTCTCGACTTGGCTTCGGGCCGTAATCGTCGCTCTCTGTGTGCTCACGACCGTGTCCACCGGCGTGGTCGCCGTCGAGTTCGTGGCGAGCGAACTCGACCCCTCCGTCGGCGCCGCCGCGGCCGACCAAGCCGAGCGACCCTACGCCGAGCGCGACTCGCTCGCCCCTCCGGCGAACGGCACCACGGTCGTCACAGCCCAGAAGTTCAGGCACAACTACATCGTGGCGTTCAGCCCCGACGGCCGGGTACGGTACTTCGACGACTCCCTGGACCGGTACCACGACGTCGACCCGGCGCCGAACGGGAGCCACACCGTGGAGTTCGTTGGCGCGGCGTACGACGGCGACACGACCCACGAGGTGGTCCGTCGGGTCAACCTCACGACCGGCGAGACGACCGACGTGTACCGGTACGCGGTGCCGCGAACCGACCGGCCTCACCGGTGGCACGACGTCGACAGGGTCGGCCCGCACAGGCTCGCCGTCGCGGACATCGGCGGGGACGCGATCTTCGTGGTCGATACCCGGACAGGGGAGCGGACCTACGAGTGGTCCGCACAGTCGGCGTACGATCTTGACTCCGGCGGACCGTTTCCCGGCGATTGGACCCACCTCAACGACGTCGAGCGGCTGCCCGACGGCCGGTACATGGTGAGTCTCCGGAACCAGGATTCGGTCGTGTTCGTCGAGCCGGGTTCGGGCGTCGACCCCGCGTGGACGCTCGGTTCCGACGACGACGACCGAATCCTCAACGAGCAGCACAATCCGGATTACGTCCCCGCCGGGGGACGTCCGGCGGTCCTGATCGCCGACTCGCAGAACGATCGGATCGTCGAGTACCGGCGGCAGAAGGGCTCTTGGGCCCGAACGTGGACGTGGACGGACGACGAAATGGCGTGGCCCCGCGACGCCGACCGGCTCCCGAACGGCAACACCCTCATCGGCGACACCAACAGTGGCCGAGTGCTCGAAGTCGACGCCGACGGCGACGTGGTCTGGGAGATCGACGGCGTCGGCGTCTACGACGTCGAACGGATCGGGACGGCCGGAACCCGGAATGACGCGGCCCCTGCGGATCAACTCGGGCTCGAGACCCAACCGTCGGGGGCGGCAGGCGTCGGCCGAGAGGCCGGAACCGGCGCCACGTCAGCTCCCGTCGTCGGCCTCCTCCCGCCGGTCGCCCGCAACTCCGTCGGGTTCATCGCGCCGCTGTGGCTGTCGGCACTCGGCCGGGTGGCAGCCCTCACAGCGCTCGTCTCCGGCGGATTGACGGCGGTGCTCGTGGCCGGCCACCGGGTGAACCGGTATCGGACGTCGGGAACCAAAGGGTAAACACCGCCGGGTCCCTCGCTCGGGCTGCTTCCGATGCACCGACACACGTCCACACCGACTTGTCCAAGCCGACACCCGGCGGACCGGCAGACGCCACGAACGGGCCGATGAACCGCGTCGCCGCGGACCTCCTCGCGCGGATCCTCGCGGTCGATACAGCCGTTGCGGACCTGCTCGTGTCGATCAGAAGCCCGGCGTTGACGAAGCTGATGACCTCGGTCACCGGCCTCGGATCGGCCTCGGCGGCGGCCGTGTTCTTGGGAATCTTCTACCTCGCGGGGTGGCGACGGGAACTCGCGGTCGGCGCCGTCGCGCTGGGCATCTCCGGCGTGCTCGTCCCGGCGCTGATGTACCTCGTACAGCGCCCCTTCCCCGCGGATCCGGTGTGTCAGACGTCGGGGTCGGGGCTCAGCCCCCACTCGTTTCCGTCCGGTCACGCGGCGGCGGTGACGATCCTGGCGCTGGTGTCCCGTGGCTCCGAGCACCTGCCGTTCCGGATCGTGACGGCGCTCGCGGCGACGGTCGCCGTCTCTCGGATGTATCTCGGCACTCACTACCTCAGTGATACGGTCTTCGGCGTTGCGATCGGAGTCGCGGCGTTCGTGATCGGGGACTCACTCGGCCCGCGGCTCCGCGCCCGCCTCCCGGATTCGGAGTGAGACCTCACCGCCAACGCCGGAGCCCACAAGTACTGCTCGGACCTACGCCACCTGTGCTGTTTCCGACCCACCTCCTCGTCGCTGTCCTCCTCGCCCGCCGGGGCCGGGCCTCAGTCGGGTGGGCCGTCGCCGGCGCGGCGCTCCCGGACCTCGTGGACAAGCCGCTGGCCACGTTCGGGGTCGTCGACCTGTTCCACACGCTGGGCCACAGCGCGCTGCTCGCTGTCGTGGTGCTCCCGGTGGCGGCGGTCAGTCGAGCCGGGTTCGCAGCAGCGATCGGGTGGGCGTCTCACCTCCTCCTCGACGCGTTCCACGTGATCGTCAACGGGCGTGCGACCGACGCGCTGTTTCTGGTGTGGCCCGTCGCGGTCCCGCCGGACCCGATCGCCATCCCACCGGGAGACTTTTTTCTCTACTACCTCTGGTCGCCGTCGTTCTTCGTCGAGGTCGCGATCTGGGCTGGCGCTGCGGTGCTCGCCGTCCGTGCGTGGCGCGGTCGACTCGGCGCGGCCTGATCGCGGCCGGCCGCGCCCCGGGGTCCGAGCCCCGAGATCGGCCCCTGGGCTTACACGGCACGGATCCGTACTCCACGTGTGACCATCGATCAAGGCGTCGGGCGGCGTCGCTTCCTGGAGGCTGCGGGTGTCGGAGTCGCGGGTGGACTCGCCGGGTGCGCGAGGTCCGGCGCCGTTGCGGAACCCTCTGACGAACTGGCGTTCCGGTCGGACGCCGCCTGCGCCGACGACTTCGAGATCTCCGAGGAGGCAGCGCAGATCGAACTCGGGTCTCGGCCGACGGTGCGGCTCCGGCTCCGCAACGCGGGCGAGTCTCCGATCGGATACGACATCACTGTGATCTTCGAGCAGGGGACGTCGCTGGGGATCCCCGCTCGAACCGGCCGGGCGGAGCTTTCGGGAGCGCTCGGACCGGGCGAGGCCATCGTCGAAGCCGCGAGCGACGACGCCTCCGACGTCGAGAATACCGAATCCTACAAGCTGAACGTGTCGCTTGACTGCCGCACAGGCTGACCCCCGAACGGCCTCTACGGGGCGACGCCGACCGCAACGCCCACGCTCACAGCAGCGACCGCAGCGCCCGGCGGTGGAACTGCACCGCCTCAGCCCGAGAGACAGGCGGATACCCCGGGTTGGTGACTGCACCCCGGGAGTCGACGGCGGTGCTCACGACTGCGGCGATCCGGTGGACCGCCCGGACGCACGGATACTTCCGGACCGACTCGTAGCCCGCACGGAACGCCTCGCGGAGCGAGTCCGCCTCGTCGCTCCCGACGTACCAGTCGGCCACGAGATACTCGGCTTTCGCGACCGATAGCGCCGGCGCGGCCGCGAGCGGCCCCTCCCAATCGAGCACGGCGGCGATGCGGCCGTCCGCGATCAGCGCATTGCCCGGCCGGAAGTCCCACGGAAACAGCCGCGGGACCGGCGTCGACGCGATGTCGGGGTCGACGAGCGCGTCCGCGACGTCGGCGCGGATCGCGTCGAACTCCGATGGCAGTCGGGCGAGGCTCCCGCGCCCGAACGCCGCGAGCCACGACCGCCATCCCGCGGTTGTGCCGTCGCCGTCGCTGCCGTCGCAGATCGTCTCTGCGTCGAGGCCGCCCGTCATCGCGGTGGCCGAGTTCCGGGAGCCGTCGACGGCGAGTTCGCCGTCCACCACGGACAGCGGACCGTGGGCGTCGAACCGGAACGCCTCGTGTAACTCCGCGAGATAGCGGCCGAAGGACCGCGCGATCCGCCGCCGGTTCCGCGGATCGAGTCCGGTAAACGACTGGTGGAGATCAGTGGCCGAAACCAGCCGGGTCGCCAGCCACCCGTGGCCGCGGACCGTGCCGCTTCCGAGCGGGGCCGGAACCGGCACTGCGGTCCGCTCGTCGATCGCATCGCGCAGGCGGGCTTCGACCCGGACGGCCGCCGGGTCGTCGTCGAGTTGGATCACGACCGCGTCCGCGTCGGCGAAGTGAACGGCCGCGGTCCGTCGTCGGCTCCCGGCGTTGAGAGGGTCGACGCGCTGGATCTCGGCACCGGGACGAACCCCTTCGGCGACCCGACAGACCGGCGAGCGTCCCTCCGTCATTCCGTGAGGACGTCCTCGAGATCGGCCAGCGAGTCGAGCACGTACTCCGGACGGTAGCCCCCATCGTCGTCGTCGCCCCGGAGCCACGCGGCGTCGAGCCCGGTGTTGTGTGCGCCGGCGACGTCGTACGCAAGCGAGTCGCCGACGTAGAGCGCTCGGTCGGCCACGACACCGAGGTCCGACAGAACCGACTCGAAGGGGTCGACGTGTGGCTTCCGACGGGGGAGGTCGCCCGCGTACACGATCGTATCGACCGCTGTCCGGAGCCCAAGCGCGTCGATCTTGGTACGTTGGCGGCGCTCCGGACCGTTCGTAAGGATCCCCACCGGGCCTACCTCCCGGGCGACCTCGAGAGCCCGCTCGGCGCCGGGCAGGAACGCCACGTCGGTGTTGTCGATCTCCTGGAGGAGGGCAGCGGCGAGTGCAACGGGATCGACTTCGGAACGACCGTGACGGGCAGCGACACGGGCGAATCCGGCGCCCAGATATCCCGTCCGGTCAACGGGATCGGGCGGACCCTCTAGGGCGGCCCACAACTCCTCGGGCGCCCCGAACGGCTCGGCGCCGACCTGGTCGAACGCTCGACGGTACGCGGCGTCGACGTCGCCGGTCCGCCGGCAGAGCGTGTTGTCCAGATCGAACACCACCGCATCGAACTTCATCACCCGTTGTACGAGGTGGAAGCACAAAACGGCACCCACTGGAACGCCAGTGCCCCGGTACGGTGTCGGGGGCGCGTTGACTCTCAGCACGGGACTGTGTGGCTGCCGGCGCGGGCGGCCCCGGAACGGTCGCCCGTTCCAGTCGGTCGGCCCGGTGGAGCGAGACTCTTGTCCGCGCGGCCCGTACCCGCAGTATGGATCTCGATCAGTTCGCGTCGGACCGCCCCGCAGACACCGCGCCGGCCGACGCCCGCGTCTGTGTCGTCGCGGCCCAACCCGATACCTTCGAGCGGTGCCGTCGGGGGATATACCCCGCGCCACGGTCGTACGACCGGACCCGCGAGGCGTTCGAGTACATGGCGTTCTACCGGACCGACCCGGTATCGGCGGTGACGCATTACGCCCCGGTCGTCGAGCGGACCGAACAGACCCGCGGGGAGCCGGGTCCGATGACCGAGTCCGACTGGGTCGCGACAATCGACCCCTTCTCCCAGGAGCGCGTCGTCGTCGTGTTCGAACTCGGCGAGTTAGTCCCGCTGGACCACCCGGTGGCCAACGACCGCAACGGGGTACGCGGCGCGTGGTACTGTTCGGTCGGCGACCTCCGGGCGTCTTCGGGGCTGTCGGAGTTGTTGCGGCGGGCACACGAGTAACGCTCAGTCGGAAGCCGGACTGCTCTGCGGCGTCATACGGACCGCTGTAGTCAGTTCCCGGGCAGTGTCGACCCCATCCGGACGGTGGCCGAGAGCTCGTTACCCGATCCGTCTCAGATCTTCCGGCCGTCTTGATCGGTGGCGACCCCGACCAGGTACACAGTCAGGATCACCCCCACAAGCAGGACCTCGCTGAGGAGCCCGTCGAAGTCCGGTACGATACTATCGCCGGCGCCAGCAATCCCGAACGTTTCGGCTAATTCCATCGCATAGATCATTGAGCGTCCCCGATTTAACTGTGTATACTTCCGTCTCCCGGCGTTTTTAAGCGGCGGCGCTCCCAACCGCCTCGGAGACGATTGCCGTCGGCCAGCGTGGACTGCGCGGCCGGTCACACCACCGCATTTCCGGTTCCGCATCCTATAGGTGCCGGGGACCCTAACGGAGAGCAGATGGGTCAACAGCCCAACCCTGACGACGGTCCCGAACAGGTCCCTCCAACCGACACTCCCGGCCCCGACCGGGGGACACTCGTGTATCTGGGGTGGCGTACGCTCGTCCTCGTCGTGGCACTCGCCGCGGGCTACGTCACGCGACCGATCTGGCACGGGCTCGTCTATTCGGCGGTGTACTCGCCGACCGGCCTGCTCGTGGTTGGGGGTGGGAGCCTCGCCGCCGTCGCACTCTGGTATCTGCCGGCGGACCGGCTCCCCTCGGACGACTCCGGGTCGAACGGATCCAGCGAGTTCGGGGTGACAGCCGACGGCCCCGACCCCTTCGGGGAGTTGATGGGGTCGAGCGACGGGTCCGCAGCGGCGAAGGTCCGGCTGCTGGCCGTGGTCGTCGGGTTACTGATCGCGGTTTCGTTCTTCGTCGGCGGGATCAGTGGGACGCTCGAACAGCGCACCCTGGCTCAGGAGACGATGGCGGAAGCAACCGAGGTCGAGGACTTCCCGGAGGCCAACCCGGAGAACCCGCGGGTCGTACCCCGTCGTGTATCCGAGGTCACGACCCGTGGGGAGGTCTCCTACCGACAGCACCGGCTGGGGACGAGCGACATCGCCAGGCGTGAGGACGGGTCGCTCGCGTGGTCGTACCCGATCGAGCCCGACGGCTTCCGGAATACGATCTTCGAGAACCAGCGTGGGGTCTTGCTCTCGGACATGACGCGGATCGACGACCGCCGGACCGAGACCTTCGACGACACCGAATTCAGGTACGGCGAGGGGATGTTCCTCTACCGGTCCTCAGACTGGCAACTCAAAAAGACAGACTACTTCGCGCGGTACAACGACGACGCCGTGGAGTTCACTCACGACGGAACGCCGTACATGTACTACCCGAAGACCGGCCACGAGTGGCGGCTGGCCCCGTTCCCACATACGGTCCCGGTGTGGGACGGCGGCGCACTGGTGTACCCCAGCGGGGAGATCCGCCATCTGACCCCCGAGGAGGCACAAGCCAACGAGATCCTCGACGGGCAGCGGCTGTACCCGGTTTCGCTCACCCGCGCGGAGATGGGCTCGCTGGGCTACCGCAACGGGATCGTGAACCAACTGCCCGTGGTGGGCGCCCACAGAGGAGAAGTAGAGGTCGCGACGCTCCCGGACGGCGCGGACAACAGACAGCCGTTCATCATCGATCTGGCGGGCGAGCGGATGTCGTACGTGACCGCGATGGAGCCGTACGGGATCGACAGCCGGGGGCTCGACGAGGTGTGGTTCGCCGACGCCGAAACCGGCGAGTACACCTTCTTCGGCACCGACCGCGAGACGCTCACCGGGCCGGAGCGAGCGATGGGAATCGCCCGCTCGGAGGACTCCCAGACCAACTGGGGGCAGAACTTCGTGGTCACCGAACCCGTGCCGATGATCGTCGACGAGGACCTCTGGTGGCACATCAAGGTCTCGCCCATCGACTTCACCGACGTCACCCGGAACGTGTTCGTCAACGCCGACTCCGGCGCGGCGGTCGCGGTTCAAACCGACGCCGACACCCGGGCGTTCGTCCGCGGGGGCATCGACGAGCCGACGACAGAAGACGACCAGCCCGACGACGGCGCAGGCTCCGACGACGACGTCCTGTACTACGTCGTCATCACCGACGAGACGGGCGCGGTCGTCGAGCGGATCCCGGTCAGGTCCGGTCAGGATACGTCGATCGTGCCTCCCGACGACGATCGCGTGACAGTCGTCAACGGGACGGCGAACGCGACCGCGACCAACGAGACGACCGCAACCGCCTGAACGCGCTGACCCACGGACGTCTCGTCGGTCCAACGGGCCCCGGGTACGGCGTCGCGTCCGCGCCGCACCACCTGCTGTCGCTTCGGCCCGCCGCTGTCACACCGCCGCGATGGCTTCGATCTCCACACGCACGTCCGCCGCCAGCCCGCCGACCTCGAACGCGCTCCGGGCGGGGTACGGCTCGGACATCACCTCGGCGTAGACGGCGTCCAGCCCGGGGAAGTCGTCGGCGTCGAGCAGGAACACCTGCACCGTGATCACGTCCGATAGCGATGCGTCCGCCGCCGCGAGGACCGCCCGAACGTTCTCGAGGGCCTGTCTGGTCTGTGTTTCGATGGTATCGCCGACGACCTCCCCGGTGTCGGGGTCGATCGGGACCTGTCCGGACGCGTAGACGTGGCCGCCGTGTTGCATCCCCGGCGAGAGGGTGCCGATTCAAGATTCAGGGTGTCGGGTGCGATCGGCTGCACACGCCCGCAACGCCGGAGGGGAACAAAAAGCTCCGCCCGTCTCCGTAGGCCGTCGATTAGTGGCGTCCGCGGCCGGTCACGAGGGATCGACGGCTACCGGCTCGGCTGCGGTGTACACGCCCGCGAGCTCCGTCTCGGTGATCCGTGCGGTTATCTCGTCGCTTTCCGCGACCGTTTCCGGCCCCAGGTCGGCAACGATTGTCACCGGCTCGATCGGATCCCGTCGGAGAAACGCCCACAGGAGCTCTAAGAGCGATGGAGCGCCGCCGCGGCGACAGACCAGGATGGATCGTGAGGCAGCCAGCCCCTCCATCGCGGGTTCGAGTTCGTGGTCGTTGGTCTCCTCGGGGGGAATAACGCGGATCACCTCGCCGCGGAAGCTCTCGGGCATCTCGGTGTCGGTTACTGGGCCGGCAGTCGTCTAAACCAACCGGTTCGGCGCACGGGCCCAACAGCGAGTCGGTCGGATGCGCCGGATCCGGGGTACCGGCACGGCCCGGTGTCGGGGGGGCTCACTATCGGACACGACGGCCAGCAGCGTGTCACACCGGCGACCACGAGCAGTCCGCCGATCACTCCTTCGGGTTTCTGTGCGCCGCCGACGGCCGGCTGCCGGCGAAGCGTCGACGTCGTGACGCGACCCAGGACGTTGCTCGACCGGGCTCCGACGTGGAGGTCGTGTTCGGCGGTCAACCGAGGCGTGCACGCCGCAGATCCCAGCATCCATTCTTCCCCACCGACGTGCCGAACCACGACCGCAGCTTCCGTCGACGCCACAGGGATCCGGTACTCCTCGGCCGAGACGTGTTCCGACGCCGCGATCGGGCGATTCCACGCCACTCGGGCGGTAGCTCCCCGACTGTCGTCCGGTCGGCGGACTCCAGGTTTCTGTCGGTCGCGAAGAGGTCGACATCCCACGTTACGACGCCGAGGAACCCGCTTGCGATCACGAGTGTCACGGGGATGCCGCCGGGAACGAAGAGGTGACGGCGATCCAGAGGGTCGCACGGGGGCTCGCCCAAATCCGTGTTATCCTCCGGGTCGCATCGCGTTCGGACCTCCGGGTCGTCTATGGCTGAACGGATTAGCGATTGCGTTGGAACCCCGTCTATGGCATCGTCGGTGGTTGAATACTATTGGTCGGCTTCATCCCCGCGCTGAAGCGGCGAGGCTTTCGGCTTGAATTCTCCGTAATTTATACTTGGACTCGGTGCTCGCGAGTTGGTATGGTCGATCTGCTGTTTCAGAACGTCGTGCGGGCGTCCAGAGAGACAAAGACGTTCGAAGATGGCGTCTTAGTCAACCGCGGGTGGCGTGCAATGTGTAAGACCTGTTCGACCGTCCACACCGTAGACGTCTCGGAGTTCGACGTGCCGATACCGACGTTCGGTAACGGACAGAAACACATCCCGATTGACAAGGAGGTGTTCCGATACGTCGCTGAGATGCGCGCGTGGAACTGCTGTCACGAGGGGGAAGTCCCGTACGACGGCTTCCCGGACGAACCCGACGCCCCGTACGGCATCAAACTGGGGTGAAGTACTTCGGGGACAAGCCCCGAGGCACTCGCCTTCCTCCGCCGGTAGACTCACACGCCCGTTCTGCGGGTCGATTCACACTGAATAGATTCGGGAAGCCGATGCCCAGCCGGCGGGGGGTCTCCACCGAGTCGCCGGATCACTCCCGCTCTGTGCTGTGTTCCCCTCGGTTCGGACATCACCTTCTGACGCCCGGCGCAGGGGGTAACTCTCCTGTGGTACCACGTGTATCAGGAGTCTGGGAACGAGGCAACGTCTCCGGATCGTTTCCCTTCAGCCATCCGTTCGTCCGTGCGGTCGACTGGCCGGTGTGAAACCTCGTACCCAGCCGTCGTTTCCTGTATCTCAGAGACCGTGTAGAACCGAACCGGTTGCTCCTGTTTTGTCATCACTGGAAACTCGTAGTTGTCGGCTTCGTACTCGAACTCGTTGCCGCTGGACGCCCGCTTTTCCACGAACTCCTCGTGGTCGTTCAATCGCCGCCCGATGACCTCCCGCGAATACCGAGGAACGTCCTCGACGCGCTCCTGAAACAGGTGTGCAAACTCGTCGTTGAGCTCATATCCGATGGAATTCCGGCCGGCGACCATCGCGGCGACCGATGTCGTCCCTGTTCCCCAGAACGGGTCCAGAACCGTATCTCCGTAGACCGAGTACATGTTGATCAGCCGGTATGGGATCTCGAACGGATAAGCCGCAGAGCGCTCTCTCAGTTCACCTTCGTCAAGCGCCTGTTGTTCCCCTCTGATGTCCGTCCACACGTCCGAGAACCACTGGTTCCGTTCTTCCCAGAAGTACGCGGAGCTGTACCGACGCTCCGATCCCGGCTCAAAACGACGACTTCGTTTCCCGTTTCGAAATACGAGAATGTACTCGTGTTCGAGGGTCACGTAGGCGTTGGGAGGAAGCATACCCGAACCCAAGAACGTGGCACCGGAGTTGGCCGGTTTGCGCCACAGAATCTCCGGAAGAGGCTCGAACCCGAGGTCCTCGAAGTCGGTGATGATCCGAGAGTGGTTCTGGAAGACGCGAAAACTATCATCGACCTTTCTCGTCGCGTCGCCGACGTTGACACAGACGATCCCGCCGTCGACGAGTACCCGACTCACTTCGTTCCAGACCGTCTCGAGCTCCTCGTGCATCCGGGTAAACGCGGCCTGACCCTCCCCGTTCTCGAGTGTATCGCCGATCTCGGGGTTGAGACTGGAGAACAACCCGTCCCACATCTCGATCATCGGATACGGCGGCGAGGTGACGACTAGCTCGACGGAGTCGTCTTCCACCTCAGTAAGTGCGCGGGAGTCGCCGGCGACCACACTGTGGGCAGTCTCCATTACCCAGTGATACTCGACGGTGAATGCTTAAATCTGTGTAGGCGCTTCAGTCCACGTTGTTGTCGAGTTCATCCGTGTGTTGATCAGTACTGTGAGCGAGTCCAAGCGTTGCCGCCGGGGGTCGACGGCCCGCTCGCTCGTTCTCGGATTGGA
>Ga0102936_1000088_pt1 | contig 31782 bp, 30 predicted proteins | sample SalPon2_A_H2O_MG_FD_78502 | JGI IMG/M metagenome (GOLD analysis project Ga0102936, IMG submission 78502) | Salt pond water microbial communities from South San Francisco under conditions of wetland restoration - Salt Pond MetaG R2_A_H2O_MG | ecosystem: Environmental > Aquatic > Non-marine Saline...
GAGCCGGTCCGCGGGGCGGTCGACCCCCGAGGTCGTCGCGGCCGCGCTCGACGGGGGCGTCGACGTCGTCCAGCTCCGCGACAAGGGCGTGAGCGACCGCGAGCGGTACGAGACGGGGCTCCGGCTCCGGGAGCTGACCGCGGAGGCGGGGGTCCCCCTGCTCGTGAACGACCGGATCGACCTCGCCGCCGCGATTGACGCGGACGGGGTCCACCTCGGCCAGACTGACCTCCCGGTGTCGGTCGCGCGCGAGCGGCTCGGCCAGTCGGCCGTCGTCGGCGTCTCGGCCTCGACGGTCGAGCAGGCGCGCGAGGCCGAGGCCGCGGGGGCCGACTACCTCGGCGTCGGGGCCGTCTACGGCACCGACTCGAAGGACGTCTCCGGCGACCGCGACGGGATCGGGACGGAGCGGATCGCCGCGGTCGCGGACGCGGTCGACCTCCCGGTGATCGGGATCGGCGGCGTCGACGCGAACAACGCCGCGCCCGTGGTCGAGGCGGGCGCGACCGGCGTGGCGGCGCTGTCGGCGATCACGGCCGCGTCGGACCCGGCGGCGGCGACCGAGGCGCTGCGAGCGGCGGTCGCGGAGTGAGTCGACTCTCTCAGTCCTCGCGCTCGAACTCGGGCGCGAACAGCCGCGCCGACATCGGCGCCGGGTCGCCCTCGGTGACGTTGTACGCGGAGAAGTCGGTGACGCCCGCCTCCCGGAGCAGGTCCTCGTCGTAGAAGCTGTTGCCCGTACACTCCGCGGGATCGCGCGCGAGTATCTCGAGGACCGCGTCGGAGACGACCTCGGTGGTCCGCCAGTCGTCCTCGGTCCCGAGCCCGAAGTAGCGCGTCGCGCGGGTGTCGATCGTCGTCACCGGCCAGAACGTGTTACAGCCGACGTCGTCGCTCGCCAGCTCCTCGGCGAGCGACAGCGTGATGAACGACATCCCGAGCTTCGACCACGCGTACGGCGCCTTCCCGGGCGAGCGGTCGGTCACGATCGGCGGCGAGTTCGACAGCAGCCACGCCTCGTCGAGTTCGGCGAGGTGGTCGGCGAAGGCGTGCGCGACGAGGTGGGTCCCGCGGACGTTCACGTCCGTCAGCAGGTCGAACCGGTCCGCCGGCAGGTCGGCGACGTTCGCCAGCTGGATCGCGCTCGCGTTGTTGATCACGATGTCGACCTCGTCGAAGTGATCGATCGCCTCTTCGACGACTTCCTCGACGCGGTCCTCGTCGCGGAGGTCGAGTTCGAGCGCCAGCGCCTCGGGGCCGCGCTCGCGCACCTCCCGGGCCGTCTGCTCGATCGACCCCTCCAGTTCGGAGTCGTCCGCGTCGGTCGTCTTGCCCGTCGAGACGACGTTACAGCCCTGGTCGGCGAGCGCGAGCGCGATCCGCTTACCGATGCCGCGGGTCGTTCCGGTGATAAAGGCCGTCGAGTCCGAGAGGTCTGGGTCCGCGAGTGGCATACCCCCCAGTTCGACCGACCGCGGGATAACTCTCGGTGTTGCGGAGGGGTATCGCCGCGGTCGACGCCCCGTCACGGCGGCGGCCGGGCGGAGTGGACGCGGGACCGCGCAGCGGGCCGGATCTTTGTAGAATTTCTCCACTCAGACAATATTCACAAATGCGAAATCTTTCATAACTCTATTCTGGTCGTTTCTATTCGTTTTGCCAGCGGTGTATGTGTGAATATTGTGTGTTATCCACAATTACTAAGTCGGCTGCGCCGATACGACCGTTCGCGTCGAAGATGAGCCTGCGAGAACGAGCGAGCGGACTCACGGACCGAGTGTGGTCGGCGGTGGCCGGCGACCGGACGAATCGACTGATCGAACGACTCGGGCGGGTACGCGACGGCGACCCGTGGTTCGACAAGCGGGGACTCGATACGGTCCGTCGTCGACCGGTGGACGACGGCTCCATCGAGCGACGCCGCGGCTATCAGCGGTACCTCGGCGTCGCGTTCGCGGGACTGCTCGTGGCGGCCCTCTGGTACCCGGCCCTCGCGGGGGTCGGCGTCGTCGGCTGCGCCACCGCGGCGGTGGGCGTCGGCGCCGTCCGCGGGCGGTTCTACTGTAACCACCTCTGCCCTCGGGGCGGCCTGCTCGACGGCTACGTCCGCCTGTTCAGCCGCGGGAACCGGACACCGGACTGGTTCAAACACCCGCTGACCAGGGCGGCCGTCGGGCTGGTCGCGTTCGGGCTCCTCGGCACCGGACTCTACACGGCTTGGCAGCGGGGCGGGTCGCTCGGCGTCCCGTTCCTGACCATGCTCGGCGTCAGCACGCTCGTCGCGGTCGGGCTCGGCGTCGTCTACCACCAGCGCGCTTGGTGTCAGGTCTGCCCGGCCGGAACGCTCTCGCACGCGGTCCACCGGGTCGCCGAGGCGCTGGGGCGGGACCCCGCACCCCGCGTCGAGGTCGACGCGGACGCCTGCGTGAGCTGCGGTCGCTGCGGGACGGTCTGTCGACAGGAGATCACGCCCGGCCAGTACGCGGACGGCGAGGTCACGGACCACGGCGACGTGTTCTCGCTCGGCGGTCCCGAGGGGTCGACCCGCGAGGCCGACGGCGTCGTCGACCACGGCGACTGCCTCCAGTGCTCCGCCTGCGTCGAGGAGTGCCCGACCGACGCGCTGTCGCTCGACGAGGAGTAGCCGACCGCCCGCGGCGGCCGGCCGCTCGGGCCGGTCGAAGACGCCTCTAGCTTCGAGTCGGTCACCCGGCGACGAGGGGCGTCCCGGCTACCGCGTCGCGGTCTTCCACTCCCGCAGCCCGATCCGGCCGCCGTTCAGGTCCTCGGCCGGGGCCTCGGTGGCGGCCCAGACGAACAGCGGCGCGACGCTCTCGGGGTCGCGGGCGCGCTCCTTCCCGGTGAGGTCCGTGGCGACGAGGCCCGGGTCGACGACGCCGACGGTCGCGTCGAGGTCGGCGGCGAAGCCGCGCGCGACCGCCTCGGCGGCCGCCTTCGAGACCGCGTACGCGCCCATCCCCGGCTTGGACTCGGCCGCGACCGCGCCCGACGGCACGAGGACGCGCGCGTCGTCGGCGAGGTGCGGGACCGCCTCGGTGACGGTGGCGAACACGCCGCGCGCGTTCGTCCGCATCGTGTCGTCGTAGTCCGCGTACGTGACCTCGGTCGTCGGTCGCTCGCCAGGCGCGCCGTGGAACACGCCGGCGTTCGCGAACACGACGTCTATCGGACCGGCCTCGCGGGCGGCGCGCTCGAAGAAGCGTTCGAGGTCGAACTCGTCGCGCACGTCGACGCGGTCCCCCCACGCGGTGCCGCGCTCGGCGTCGTCGGCCGGCGAGTCGTCCCCGGCGTCCGCGTCGCCGTCGGCCTCGGCGTCCGGGTCGTCGCCCGCGCCGTTCAGCGCCGCGACGGTCCGATCGACGGCATCGCCGTCGCGTCCGGAGACGGCGACGAACGCCCCCTCGTCGACGAACGCCTCGGCGACGGCTCGCCCGATCCCGCTCGTTGCTCCGGTGATCGCGACCGTCAGATCCATGTGAAGACGGCTACGCGCGTCGGCGACTTAGTGGTATCCACTTCGGGCGTCTCCGCCGGCTCCGCTCGCGCGGGTGCGCCGCGCGACGAGTTCCGCCGCGACCGTCACCGCGCCGTCGTTACGACCGACCGGGCCCCGTCGTCGCGACCCCGCCGACCGAACGTGTCCGGGACCGTCCCGCGGCGCGTCTGACCGGATTTATACCGGAGCCGTCCCTATGATCGTGTATGGACGTGGTCCCGGACATCGACGGCGTTGCCGACGAGTCCGTCGTCGTTATCGGCGGCGGATTCGGCGGGCTCTCGACGGCCTGTTACCTGGCGGAGGCCGGCGCGGACGTCACACTGTTGGAGAAGAACGAGCAGCTCGGCGGCCGCGCCAGCCGGCTCGAAGTCGACGGCTTCCAGTTCGACATGGGGCCGTCGTGGTACCTGATGCCGGACGTCTTCGAGCGGTTCTTCGGCCACTTCGGCCGGTCGCCAGACGAGTTCTACGAGCTGGAGCGGCTCGACCCGCATTACCGCGTGTTCTGGAAGGACGGGGACAAGGTCGACGTGCTGCCCGAGCGCGACGCGAACCGGGAGATATTCGAGTCGTACGAGCCGGGCGCGGGCGAGGCGTTCGACGCGTACCTCGAGGAGTCCGAGCGGACCTACGACATCGGCATGGAGCACTTCGTCTACGAGGACCGCCCGCGGCTGCGCGACTACGTGGACACCGACGTGATGCGCTACTCGTGGGGGCTCTCGCTGCTCGGCAAGATGCAGGGGCACGTCGAGGACTACTTCGACCACCCGAAGCTCCAGCAGCTGATGCAGTACACGCTCGTGTTCCTCGGCGGGTCGCCGACGAACACGCCGGCGCTGTACAACCTGATGAGCCACGTCGACTACAACATGGGCGTCTACTACCCCGACGGCGGGATCGGCGCGGTCGTCGACGGCATCGTCGAACTCGCCGAGGACCTCGGCGTCGAGTTCGTCACCGACGCCGAGGTGACGGGGATCGAGGGCCGGTACGGCGCGTTCGCGGTCGACACCGAGGGCGGCGAGCGCTTCCTCGCCGACCGCGTCGTCTCCGACGCCGACTACGCGCACACCGAACAGGAGCTCCTCCCCGAGCGGAAGCGCCAGTACACCGAGGAGTACTGGGACTCGCGGACGTACGCGCCCTCCGCGTTCCTGCTGTACCTCGGCGTCGAGGGCGACGTGCCGGACCTCGAACACCACACGCTCGTCCTCCCGACCGACTGGGACGAGCACTTCGAGCAGATATTCGACGACCCCGAGTGGCCAGACGACCCCGCCTACTACCTCTGTGTCCCCTCGAAGACCGACGACACGGTCGCGCCGGAGGGCCACAGCAACCTCTTCGCGCTGGTGCCGATCGCGCCCGGGCTGACCGACACGCCGGAGATCCGCAACCGCTACCGCGACCTCGTGATCGACGACATCGCGGAGAACACCGGGACCGACCTCCGCGGCCGGGTCGTCGTCGAGGAGACGTTCTCGGTCGACGACTTCGCGGACCGGTACAACAGCTACGCGGGCAGCGCGCTGGGGCTGGCGCACACCCTCACGCAGACGTCGCTGCTGCGGCCCTCGCACACCTCCGACGCGGTCGACGGGCTCTACTTCACGGGCTCGACGACCACGCCCGGCATCGGCGTCCCGATGTGCCTGATCAGCGGACAGCTGACCGCGGAAGCGATGGGCGACGACGACGTGTGATACCCGCCGTGAGCGACCAGAACCGATCCGTCGACGACGGACAGAGCCCGCCCGTCGAGGGGGACCGAAACCGGTCCGCCGGCGGCGGTAGCGAGGGGCTCCGCTACCTGCTGGTGCTGTCGCGGCCGCGCTTCTGGCTCTACCTCGCCGGCCCGGTCGCCGTCGGCGTCACCTACGGCATCGGCGACGTGGGCGAGCTGTTCACGCCCGTCACGGTCTCGCTCGCGGCGTACTTCCTCGTGCCGGCCAACGTGTTCCTCTACGGCGTCAACGACGTGTTCGACGCCGACATCGACGAGCTGAATCCGAAGAAGGAGGGGCGCGAGGCGCGGTGGCAGGGGAGCAGACTGGTGATCGCCGCCGTCGCCGCCTCCGGCGCGCTGGGCCTCGCGACGCTCGCGATCACGCCCCGCGTCGCGTGGCCGTACCTCCTGGGCTTCCTCGTCCTCGCGGTCGGGTACAGCGCGCCGCCGGCCCGGTTCAAGACGACGCCGTTCCTCGACTCGCTGTCGAACGGGCTGTACGCCCTCCCGGGCGCGGCGGCGTACGCGACGGTCGCGGGGGCGCACCCGCCGCTCGCGGCGCTGGCAGGCGCGTGGCTCTGGACGATGGGGATGCACACGTTCTCCGCGATCCCGGACATCGAACCGGACCGCGCGGCGGGGATCGACACGACCGCGACGCTGCTCGGCGAGGGGCGCACGTACGGCTACTGCTTCGCGGCGTGGACCGCCGCGGCCGGCGCGTTCTGGCTCGTCGACGCCCGCCTCGGGGCGCTGCTCGGCGTGTACCCGCTGTTCGTCGCGTGGGTCGCGCGGTCGTCCGTCTCGGTCGACCGCGCCTACTGGTGGTTCCCGGCGCTGAACACCGTCGTCGGCACGCTGCTGTCGATGGGCGGCCTCTGGCGGGTGTACCCGCTCTGGGAGGCGCTGCCGTGAGCGACGGCGACCGGGCGGGGTCGGCGGGGACGACCGCCGCCGCGACGACCGGCTCGCGTCTTGACGCGCTCCGCGAGCGCGCGCCAAACACGCGAGACGAGGCGGAGACGCTGCTTGACCGGTTCGTCCGCGAGAACCGCTTCACCATCGCCGTCGTCTTCCCGCTCGTGGGGGCGATCGCGCTCGTCGGCAGCGCCGAGGGGTGGGTGCCCGAGCCGTTCGCGTTCCACCCGTGGTTCGTGCTGTTCGGCGTGATCGTGATGCGCTCGCCGCTCGTCGTCGGCGTGCTGCCGACGATCGACCGCCGCGCGCTCGGCTGGATCGGCGTGTTGATGGCGTACACGTACATCATCGAGTCGGTCGGCGTCGCGACCGGGTGGCCGTACGGGGAGTTCGCGTACACCGTCGACCTCGGGCCGATGCTCGGGGGCGTCCCGGTGGCGCTCCCCGTGTTCTTCATCCCGCTCGTGATGAACGCGTACCTGCTGTGCCTGCTCCTGCTCGGGCCGCGAGCGGACAGCGTGTGGGTCCGGCTTGCGACGGTGATCCCGGTCGTCGTCGCGATGGACGTGGTGTTGGACCCCGGCGCGGTGTCGCTCGGGTTCTGGAACTTCGGCGGCGGGGCGTTCTACGGCGTCCCCCTCTCGAACTACGCCGGGTGGGTGCTGTCGGCGGTCGTCGCCGTCGTCACGCTCGACCGCGCCTTCTCGGCGGCGGGGATCCGCGAGCGCCTCCGCGACTGCGAGTTCATGCTCGACGACATGGTGAGCTTCGTGATCCTCTGGGGCGGGATCAACCTCTGGTTCGGGAACCTCCTGCCCGCCGCGGTCGCGGCCGCCTTCGGCGTCGGCCTCGTCCGCGCCGACCGGTTCGACACGCGGCTGTTCGCCGAGTGGCGACGGTCGTGAGCGGGTGCGCCCCCGGGCGAAGTCGGCCGGCCCCCCAGCGACCGACTCGGCTGCCCTTATATACCGGGGGGTCCTCTTTCCGACCGTGACCGACGGCGGCAATCGCAGCGGACGACCGGACCGGAAGGAGCGACGCCGATGAGCGACCTCGCGATCGAGTACGGCGACCACGAGCGGGTGTGCGAGGTCGTCGATCGGCTGACGTACTGCGCCGAGCACGTCAGCGTCTCCTTCGACGGGTGGGAGGAGCCGCACGTGAAGGGGCCGGGGCTGTACTTCGCCGTCATCGGCGACAGCGACTACGGCGCGTACGCGGACCCGATGGGAGACAACCGCTGGCCGCGCGACACCTGCCTGTCCGTCTTCGACGAGGACGCGCTCGCGGCCGCGGCCGAGTCGGTGAGCGTCGCACAGGACGGCGGCGTCGTCGTCGCGGTCGACGGCGAGATCGAGTCGCAGATGGTCCGCTTCCGCGACCTAGGCACCCGCGACGAGGAGGCCGACTTGGTCGACGACGTGAGCTACGAGCCGTGGATGGGGTCGCGACACATGAGCGCCATCGAGACCTCCGTCCGCCCGGAGGTCGTGGCGACGGTGACGCTGAGCGAGGAGACGGGTCGCGTCAGCGTCTTCCGCGACGGCGAGGCGAACAGCATGCGGCGCGAGGCGATCGGCGGCCGCTGGCGCGACGAGTGACGCGGCCCGGTCTCCGGACTCTAGAGCCGGTCTGCGCGTCCGGCGCACACGACGGCTGTCTTCTCTCCACGCGTGCGGCGCTCCCGGAGTCCGACACCGAGGCCCCACCGTTAAGCCGCGGCCGGGCGAACGCCGATCCATGTACGACGACATCCTGGTGCCGACCGACGGGAGCGAGGCGGTCGACCGCGCGCTCGATCACGCGGTGCGGCTCGCGACCGACCACGACGCGACGGTCCACGCGCTGTACGTCGTCGATCAGCGCGTCACGACCGCCAACTCCGGCGAGCTCCACGACGAGGTCGTCGCGGACCTCGAGGCGCAGGGCGAGACCGCGGTCGGCGCGGTCGCCGACGCGACCGCCGAAGCCGGACTCGAGGTCGAGACGCACGTCGTCCACGGGACGCCCGACGCCGAGATCGTCTCCTACGCCGACGAGGCGGGGGTCGACGTGATCGTGATGAGCCCGGAGGGGAAGTCGCCGCGCGAGCGGATCCGGTCGCTCGGGAGCGTCTCCGACCGCGTCGCCGACGACGCGTCGGTCCCGGTGTTCCTCATCAAGTGACCGGGTGGGCGGCGCCGGACCCCGCACCGGCGCTGCGCCGCGCTCCGCCGCCGGCGCTCCGACCGAATTAGGTGGATCCGGCCGCGACCCGTCGGCATGGAACTCACCGTCCTCGGGTCCGGCAGCGCGATGCCGGTCCCCGACCGCGCGCAGGCCGGCTACCTCCTCGCCGACGGCGACCGGTCGCTCCTCGTCGACTGCGGCAGCGGCGTCCTCCAGCGGTTGGCGGGCACGGACGTCGGCTACGAGGGCGTCTCGACGGTCCTACTCACGCATCACCACCTCGATCACGTCGCGGCGCTCCTCCCACTCCTGAAGGCCCGCTGGCTCGCCGGCGAGGAGCACCTGGAGGTCGTCGGGCCCGCGGGCACGAAGTCGCTCGTCGACGGCCTGCTCGACGTCCACGACTACCTCGACGGGCGGATCGACCTCGCCGTCCGCGAGGTGTCGACCGCGCGCCCGTTCGCCGCCGGCGGGTTCGACGTGGCGGCCCGCGAGACGCGCCACTCGATGGACGGCCTCGCCTACCGCTTCTCGCCGCCGGGCTCCGACGACCCGCCCGCCGACGGGCCGGTCGCGCTCTCCGGCGACACCGAGGCGTTCGCGGGGATGGGGCGGTTCGCGGACGGGGCCGACCTCCTCGTCCACGACTGCTCGTTCCCGGACGACGTCGACGTGTCGAACCACCCGACGCCGACGAGCCTCGGCGAGTCGCTCGCGGGAGTCGAGGTCGGGACGCTCCTGCTCTCGCACCTCTACCCGCACACCGGCGGTCGCGAGCGCGAGATGGAAGAACGCGTCCGCGAGGCGGGCTTCGACGGCGAGGTGCGGACCGCGGCCGACGGGCTTCGCCTGTCGCTGTGACCGCCCGATCGCAACCGGAGCGGGCCGACTTCGCGGCCGCGACGTAACCGCCGGGCGTTACTTACCCGCACGAACGACCCCGATGTTTAACCGCGCGTAGCGGCTTCGACCGGGCATGACCGGCCCACTCGCGGACGACTTCGGACGGGAGGTGACGGGGGTGCGGATCTCGCTCACCGACCGGTGTAACTTCGACTGCGTCTACTGCCACAACGAGGGGTTAGGCGACACGCGCGGGCCGATGGAGCCGAGCGACGCGGAGATGAGTGCCGACGACGTGGTCCGCTTCCTGGAGGTCGTCGAGGGGTACGGCGTCGACGCGGTGAAGTTCACCGGCGGCGAGCCGATGCTCCGCCAGGACCTCGAGGAGATCATCGAGCGCACGCCCGACTCGATGGAGGTGTCGATGACGACGAACGGCACGTTCCTCCCCGGGCGCGCCGCGGACCTGAGGACCGCGGGCCTCGACCGCGTCAACGTCTCGCAGGACGCGCTCGACCCGGACGACTTCGCGGAGGTGACCAAGTCCGGCGCCTACGAGAAGGTCCTCGAAGGCGTCAAGGCCGCGGTCGACGCCGGGCTCGACCCGGTGAAGCTCAACATGGTCGTGTTCACGCACACCGCGGGCTACGTCGAGGAGATGGTCGAGCACGTCGCCGAAAACGAGGGGCTCCAGCTCCAGCTCATCCAGTACATGCCGGAGCTGACCGGCAAGCCCGAGTGGAACGTCGACATCGGGCGCGTCCACGACTGGCTCGCCGAGAAGGCCGACCGCGTCGAGCACCGCGAGATGCACGACCGGAAGCGCTACTTCGTCGGCGAGGCGAGCGACGACGAGACGGGCGGCATGGTCGAGATCGTCGACCCCGTCGAGAACGAGGAGTTCTGCGCCAACTGCGGCCGCGTCCGCGTCACCCACGAGGGATACCTGAAGGGGTGTCTCAACCGCAACGACGACCTCCGCTCGATGGGCGAGATGACCCGCGCGGAGATCGCGGAGACGTTCGAGGAAGTGGTGGCGAACCGCGTGCCCTACTACGGCGAGTACCTCGTCGAGGGCGAGGACGGCGAGTACGAGCTGAACGAGAAGTACCTCGGAGCGCCGAAAGTGGCGGACTGAGACGAAAACCCGCGCTCCGCCCGGTGGCCGGTCACGCCCTTCGGCCTATCGCATTTCAAACCAGACAGCCACCGCCACCATCCCGCCGGCGAGCGCGAGGGTGATCGGAACGATCGGGACGTTGTACCCCAGATTCACGCCGAACGCCATCACCTGAACCGCGAGCAACAGCAGCATCGCCAGCGAGCCGACGATCCGCTCCCCGACGTCGGCGTCGGTGGTCTCGAACAGCAGGCTCATGAACACGACGATCGCGGGCATCGCCAGGATCGCGACCGGCTTTCCGACGACGCTGTCAGCGTTGCCGGTCGCGTTCCAGTGGATCGCCATCTGGTCCGGGAGCGCGCCGTACAGCGCGATCCCGAGCGCCAACAGCGCGGCGACGACGAGGCCGGCGACAGTCTTCTGCCGGGCGAGGAAGCGGGCTGGAGGGCTCATGCCGGGTGAGTACGCGATGAGCGGATAAATACGTTCTTCGCGGCGCGGGCGGTCGTGGTCGGAGGTGACGAGCACGACGGGACCCTCACTCGATGGCGAGACTCGCTCCCCTTGTCTCGCGCAGTTCGAATCCCCTGCGTGCCGGTTCGCTCGTCGCTTCGCTCCTCGCTGTACGAGCACGGTGGGATTCGAACCCACGACCATCGGATTAGAAGTCCGACGCTCTATCCTGGCTGAGCTACGTGCCCTCGTCCGCATCTGTTCGCGCCAACATAAAAAACGGCCGCGGTTCGCGTCGGGAATTGCCCGAGTCGACCGCGTTCAGTAAATATACTCGACGACGGTGTTCCCGTCCGGATCGTCAACGAACACCGTGTCGCCGCCGTTGTTCCAGATGGCGCTTCCGGTCCGGCCCCAGTACAGTTCCGTGTCAGTATCCGTCCCCTCTCCGGAGTACAGGGTTACCCCTTCACCCGACAAGAGCGTGAACCCGTCCGGGAACGCGTACTCCTTCGTCGTCTCGTCCGAGACGGTGTAGCCGGTGAGATCGAGGGCGTCGTCGCCGGAGTTCTCGAAGAGGACGTTCTCCTGTGGGTCTTCGAGATCGTCGCCAGACGCGTCTTCGTTGACCTCGACGACCTCCAGCGACCCCCCGGACCCGCCGTCCCCGCCGTCGTCGCCGTCGCCGTAGGCGTCGAACAGGTCGAACGCGGTGTCGAAGTTCGCCGTCGTCGGGACCGTCGGGTCGCCGCCGAGGTTGTTCTCTGAGTCGGTCACCGCGTCGCCGGTCCGCAGGTCGGAGCCGAGTTCGTCGGCGAGCGAGTCGAGGTTACCGCGCGCGTCGGCCGCGCCGTCCGGACTGGCGCTCGCGAGGATCACGGCACCGCCGTCGTCGCGGAAGTCCTCGATGGCGGCGACCTCGTCGTCGCCGAGCGCGCTGTCGGGCGCGGTGACGATCACCGCGCGGGCCTCGGCGAGGTCGCGCCCGGTGTCGTCGTCGAAGTCGTTTTTTCCGTCGAACTCGACCGCGAACCCTTCGAGGTAGCGCTGGAAGTAGGCGGCGTCCTCCGCGGAGAGCGCGTAGTCGGCCGCGAACTGGCCGTGCCCGCCGTCGATGACGACGCTCCCCTCGCGGCCGTCCGCGGCGAGGGAGTCGGTGAGGTTCGCGAGGAACACGTAGTTCCCGTACGGCTCGGTTCCGGGGCCGTCCTCGGCGCTCTCGAAGCGCTCCGCGGGGAGCGGGCCGCCGAGCAGCGCGACGTTGTTCGACTCGTCGACGCCGACGAGCGGGTCGCCGCCCTCGGACGCGACGGGCACGCGGTCGCTCGCGAGGGCGCCGTCCGCTGTCGCGACCGACGTGGCGTCCGGGACGAACAGCTCGTCGACCGGCTCGTCGCCGACGACCGGCGTGGCCCCGACGTCGGATATCTCCCAGATGCCGTCGCCGGCGTCGCGGGCCGCGCGTTCGAGGTCCCAGTACGCGTCGTGGTTCGCGAGCCCGGAGTCGTACACGCGGGCCCAGCCGTCCTCGATCGCCTTCGCGTTGTAGACGCTCCCGTCCGGGAGTTCGAGGAAGCCGAGCAGGCGACCGAAGCTCCCGCGGAGCCCCTCGTTCTCGTCGAACGAGAGGGTGACCGTGCTGCCGACTTGGAGCTGGTCCTCGGCGTAACTCGTCGCCTCGTCGCCCTTCGTCTTCAGCGCGGGGCCGTCGTCGATCCCCTCGTACTCTTGGAGGCGCTCCTCGGTGCTACCGGTCTCGGGCGTGTCGATGCCGAGGATCCGAACGGTGTCCTCGAGCCCGCTGTCGAACTGGACGTCCGCCGTATCGCCGTCGGCGACGCTGACGACTTCGACCTCGTACTCCTCGGTCGGGTCGAGTTCGAGCCCGAGCCCCTCGCGGTCGGCGAAGAGGGCGGGGTAGTTCTCGGTGTCGAACTCGCTCGTCACCGGCACGAAGTCGCCTCCTGCGTTGTTCTCGCCGTCGATCACCTGGTTGTCGTTGAACCGGATCTGGGTGTCGATCCCGTTCGCCAGCGCGTTGAGGTTGTCAGTCTGGTCGAAGTCGTCGAAGTCCGACTGGTCCATCAACACGATCAGCCCGCCGGCGTCGGCGAAGTCCGCGAGCGCGTCGATTTCGCTCCCGCCGAACGAGTCCGCCGGCGACGTGATCACGACGGCGCTGGCCGGGCCGAGCAGGTCGGTCTCTAGGTCAGTCGTCGCCGCAACGTCGTAGCCGTTCTCCTCGGCGTACCCCTCGAAGTTACCGTGGCTTTCGAGATCGTAGAACTGGCCGTGCCCCTCGTCCCAGAGGACCGTGTCGGAGTCGGCGTACTCGTCGAGGACGTTCAACAACACCTCCTCGTTGCCGTACTGGCCGAAGCGCACGTCGTCCTGCGCGAACGGGAATCCGAAGGCGACCACGGGGAGGTCTTGGTCGACTGCCATCAGCGGCAGCGGCTCGTCGTCAGGATAGCTCGTGGCGTCGCCGTTGCCGTCCTCGTCGACGGACTCCGCGGTCGGCTCCGCGGCGACCGCGATCGCCTCGGCCGGCAGGTACCCGTCGTCCTCGGCCAGCAGGCTCGCGGTCGAGTCGAACGCCAACTGGTCGACGAACGCGGGCGGTTCCTCGCCCGGGCCCTCGCCGGGGTCCTCGATCGCGCCGTCGCCGATGCCGATCGTGATCGCCACCTCGCCGTCGGTCGGATCCTCGCCCGCGTCGACCTCGACGCCGACGGCGACCGCCTCGCCGACCCCCAGTTCGACGGTCGGGTCGGGACCGAGTTCCTCGTCGTCGACGGTCAGCGCGAAGTCGGCGTCGCCGAGGCTCCCGTCGTCGACCGTCGCGAAGAGGCCGAGGTCCTCGGTACCCTGGTTGCTGACCTGGAACACCTCGTCGACCTCGTAGACGGTGTTCGAGCCGAAGCCGGTGCCGCCGCCCTCGACCTCGTCGAAGACCAGGGCGAGCTCGCCCGCGTCGTCGACGAACGCGAACGACTCGTCGAGCGGGGTCAAAGACAGGAGGGAGCTCGCGTCGTCCGCGAGCGCCACCGTCGCGTCCCGCTCCGCGCTCGCCGTGTCGAACGCGCCCGTGGCGATGGCGCCGCCGCCGGCCGCGGTCGCGCCGAGCCCGATGATGACGCTGCGGCGCCTCATAGTTCTCCCTCCGCGAGGAAGAGGTCCGGAAACCCGTCGTCGTTGAAGTTGCTCGTCTGGGGTATGAAGAAGTCCCCGCCGTTGCTCTCGTCGTCGGTCACCTGATCGAAGTTGAACCGGAAGGCGGCGCCGAGCTCGTCGAGTACCCCGTTCAGCACCCCGTTCGAGGTTCCGCCGAAGGAGGCGGTTCCGTGAAGGAACACCGCGCCGCCGTCGGCGACGAAGTCGGCGAGCGCGCTCCGCTCCGCGTCGGAGAAGCCCCCGGCGTCCGCCACGTCACCGTCGGTGGTCGCGATCATCACCGCGTCGGCGTCGTCGAGCGAGCCGACGAAGTCGCTCGTGAGCGCCTGAACGTCGAACCCGCGTCCCTCGGCCGCGGATTCGAGGTCCGAGTAGTTGCTCGCGAGCGTCCGCGCCTGCCCGTGCGTCTCGTCGTACAGCACCGTCCCGGTCCCGCCGAGCGTGATCTGCCAGGCGTTCGCGATGAGCGTGCGGTTCGCGTCCACGCTGCTGGCGTTCGGCCCCAGTCCCGACCCGAATCCGACGACGTTCCCGTCGACCGCCGCCAACGGGATCTCGACGTCGTCCGGGTACGAGACGAACCCGTCGTCGCCCTCGGGGTTCTCGTTCTGTGCCGTCGGTTCCGCCCGGACCGCGACGACCGAATCGTCGTCGAGGGGGTCGCCGTCCGCGCCGACGAGGCTCGACGTGGAGAAGAACTCGGTCAGACCGATCGTCTCCGGCGGCTCCGGCTCGGGGTCGTCGGGTTCGTCACCCCCGTCCTCGAAGGCCGCCTCGATCGTCACGTCGATGTCGAGGTCCTCGGTGACGTCGACGTCGCCCGTCTCGACGTACGTGCCGACCGACTGCTCCGCGCCGGTCTCCAAGACGACGGCGTTGTCGGGGTCGTCGAGGGACCCCTCGCGGTCGCCCGTGGGGTAGAGCCGGAACTCGCCGTCGAAGTCGTCGGTGTCGCTCGTCGCGGTGATCGAGACCGTCTCGGTCCCCTGGTTCGCGATCGCGAACACCTCGTCGAAGAAGAACTGCGAGTTGCGCCCGATACCGTCGCCCACGCCCGAGACGTCGCCGAAGGAGAGCGCGAGTTCGCCGTCGCCGTCCGTCGTCGCGTACGCGCTCTTCGAGACGAGGCCCAGATACGCGTTCTCGTCGTCCGCGAAGTTCACCGTCGCCGTCCGCTCCGCGCTCGCCGCGTCGAACGCGCCCGTGCCGATGAGTGTTATCCCGCCGATACCGCCGGCTGCCGCTCCCGTGATGAGTGTGCGTCGTCGCATGAATCGTCCGCGGCCGGCGCGCGCCGTCGCGACTCTCCACCGTCCGAACGGAACCGCGAGACGCGAGATCCCAGCGTGCGGAGGGCGAGCGCGAGGGGGAGTTCGAGACTTCCTGTCACACGTCAGCCACAGACACAGCGTCCGCCGGCTCGTTTAAATAATTTTATACTAGATGTATGGAATGATCAACCGATCTCCGGAGCGCTCCGGAGCGTCTCGCCCCCCCTTCGGCGCGGCCGCCGCGGGATCGCGATCCGACTCACCGCGGCCCGTCCGGCCACCGGCGGCGTCGCTCAACAGCAGACCTAAGTCCGCGAGCGGAGTAGCGACCGGTAATGAACGTCATCGGAACCGTCGGCCTCCCCGGCAGCGGGAAGGGGGAGGCGGCGAACGTGGCCGAGGCGGCCGGGATCCCCGTCGTCGTCATGGGCGACGTGATCCGCGCCGAGTGTCGCCGCCGCGGGCTCGACCCGGCGCAGCACCACGGGCGGATGGCCGGCACGCTCCGCGAGGAGGAGGGCGACGACGCCATCGCCGCGCGGACGCTCCCGCGGATCCGCGAGGCCGCGGCCGAGAGCGACCGCGGCGACACCGTCCTCGTCGACGGCCTCCGCTCCACCGTCGAGCTCGAACGCTTCCGCGAGGCGTTCGGCGACGACTTCACGCTCGTCGCGATCCGCGCGCCGTTCGAGCTCCGCGCCGAGCGACTGGGCGAGCGCGGCCGCGACGACTCCGACTCCGACCTGGAGGCGCTCCGCGAGCGCGACGAGCGCGAGCTCGGCCTCGGGCTCGGGGAGACGCTCGAACGGGCCGACGTCGAGATCGACAACACCGACAGCCTCGCGGCGTTCCGCGACCGCATGCGCGAGGTGCTGAGCGTCGACGCCGCCGACCCGATCGACACCGGGGGTGACGGCGCGTGATCTACAGCGTCGACGTCCGGATCGAGGCGCCGGTCCACGACACCGAGGTGACCGACCGGGTCGCGGACGCCGTCGAGAACGTCTTCCCGGACGCGGACCCGGTCCACGAGGAGGGGCGCCTCGTCTCCGAGACGCACAGCCTCGACGCCTTCTCCGACGTGCTCCACGAACAGGAGATCCTCGACACCGCCCGGCGCGTGTTCCGACAGAACCGCACCGAGGAGGGGTTCGCCTTCTCGCTGAAGAAGCAGGCGGCGCTCGAGGGCGTCGTCAACTTCGCGGTCGGCGAGCCGGACGAGCTGGGCGAGATCGACGTCGAGGTGCGCGTCCGCGAGCCGGACGTCGAGTCGTTCGTCGACTACGTCGCGCCGGAGACGGACGAGGGCCAGCCCGTGGACCCGGCTCGCGAGTACGGCGACCGGTTCGACCCCGAGGACGAGTCGTACTGAGCCCGGGTCGGTGCGTCGCTCACTCGGCCGTGGCCCCGGCCGCGGCCCCGCCGACGGCGCCGAAGACGGCCGGGTAGACCAGCCCCGCGAGCAGCGCCGCCGTGACGAGCGTCGGCGCGACGCTCCCGCCGTCGCCGACGGCGTACCGGAACAGGAAGGCCCCGATCACCGCGAGCGGGAAGTAGCCGGCGACGGCGAGCGCGCCGGACTGCGCGCCGTCGGTCGGCGTCGTCGCCCCGGCGGCGCGCGCTATCGCGACTCCGGCGACGAGGAGGAGCAGCGGCGGCACGACGTACAGGTAGGTGAACCCGCCGTCGCTCTGCGAGATGAAGTTCACCGACCGGGCGGCGCCGACGAGCGACGGCACGTCGACGTCGACGAAGTGCGCGTTGTAGAACACCCAGCCGACGCCGCGCCACACCGAGATGGTGTCGCCGCCGAACAGGTCGGCGAAGAAGTTGATCCCGGACAGTCCCTCCTCGACCCGGCTGCTCTGGGTGACGTAGACGACGAGGTAGCCGAGGACGTACGAGACCGCGCCCGCGGCCGCCCCGACGACCGCACCGCGGCCGAGGCCGCGTCCCGCCCCTGTCGCGCTCGCTCCGCCGCTGGCTGGTGATGACATGCGCTCGGGGTCGTTTCGGCGGCTATAAGTGTTTGTTGGCTCGGATCGGAACGCGAAACGATCGCGGTCGCGGCCGTTCAGGGCCGCTACCGGAGATACGGACGGATCAGGCGGTCGCCTCCCGCCACTCCGACTGCGATATGGTGTACCGCACCTCGTCGTGGACGCTGCCGTCGAAGAAGGTCAGGTGGTTCCGAAGCAGCCCCTCGCGCCGGCCGCCGAGCCGGTCGACGTACTTCTCGATGGCGCGCCGCGACTGCTCGTTGTCCGGGTGGTGGCTCACGGCGACCACGTCGAGGTCGAGGTCGTCGAACGCGACCTCGACGAGCGCGGCGGCGCGCTCGCCGGAGTAGCCGCGCCCCCAGAAGCGCTTCCGGAGCCACGTGCCGAGCTCCGCGGTCCGCGTCTCCCAGTCGACCCCGAAGCCGCCGAAGCCGGCGATCTCGCCCGCGCCGTCCTCGCCCTCGCGCGGCCGGATCACGTAGCTCGCGGCCTCGCCGTCGTCGAAGCGCTCGCGGCCGCGTTCGAGGAACTCCAGCGTCTCCTTCTTCGTCTCGTGGGGGCTCCAGGTGACGTGCTCGGTCACCTCGTCGATGCCGGGGTCCGACGAGCAGATCCGGTAGCACTCGTCGAGGTCAACGTTCTCGGGGCTCCGCACGGTCAACCGGAGCCGCTCCGTCTCGATGGTCTCGGGGAACACGTGCGGCGAGTCGTCGCCGTTCGGATAAACTCCACCGCCGGTTCGAGAACCGTTCGCACACCGGGCGTCGCGTCGGCGGGCGAGCGCGCTCAGGCGTCGAGCGCGCCGGCGAGGTCGTCGCCGACGGCCGCGATCGCCTCGCGCGCCCGGTCGACGTCCTCCATCGTCATGAAGCCGTGAACCATCGCCGGGTAGTTCTCGTACCGCGTCGCGACGCCGTCCGCGACCAGCCGCTCGGCGTACGCCCGCCCGCCGTCGCGGAGGGGGTCGAAGCCCGCGGTGACGACCGTCGCGGGCGCGACGCCGGAGAGGTCGCCGGCGTTGATCGGGTCGGCGTACGGGTTCCGCCGGTGGACGTCGTTCCCGTAGTACGACTCGGAGAACCACTCGATGTCCGCCCGCGAGAGGACGATCCCGCCGTGCTCCCGGACCGACGCCTGCTCGGGGTCGACGCCGATGCCGGGGTACAGGAGCGCCTGGTGGGCTACCTCCGGGCCGTCTCGCTCGGCGGCCATCAGCGCGGTCACGGCGGCGAGGTTCCCGCCGGCCGAGTCGCCCGCGACCGCGAGGTCGCCCGTTCCCCGGAGCCGGTCCGTCGACTCCGCGGCCCACTCGACGGCGGCGTACGCGTCCTCGACCGCGGCCGGGAACGGGTGTTCGGGCGCGAGCCGGTACTCGACCGACAGCACCGCGCAGCCGCTCTCTCGGGTCAGGTGGCGACAGAGCCAGTCGTGGGTCTCGACGCTCCCGAGGACGAACCCGCCGCCGTGGAAGAAGACGACCGTCGGGAACGGCGGGTCGCCCGTGGGGAGGTATAGCCGGGCGTCGAGGTCGCCCGCGGGGCCCGGGATGGATACCGACTCGGTCGCGCCGACGCTGGGCGGGTCGCGGTTCCGGATCCGCATCACGGGGCGGGTCAGCAGCCGGAGCAGTTTCAGTCGGTAGCGGCCGTGCGGGAGGGGGATCCGCGACTGGCGCGCGGCGGCGCGCTTCGCCTGCGGATCGATCTGGTCGGCGCTCACGGCGCGGAGGTCGTCGCCCCGGCGGCAAGACGGTTGCGACGGGGGCGACGCGGTGGAGTCTCCGCCTCCGTCGCGGTCGCGACGGTCAGCCGAACACGCCGGTCGCGCGCAGCTCCGCGCGGATCGCGTCGCGTTTCACCAGCCCGAAGCCGACGCAGATGATCAGGAAGCCGGCGACCGTTGTGAGGGTGATCCCCTCGTCGAGGACGAGCCAGCCGACGAGCGCGGCGAACACCGGCGCGACGTAGGAGACGAGGTTGATCTCGATCGGACCGAGCCGGTCGAGCAGGTCGAAGTAGACGAGGAAGCCGATCCCGCTGGCGACGACCGAGAGGTAGCCCAAGGCGAGCAGCGACTCCGTCGTCCAGACCGCGTCGGCGACCGACTCGCCGAGCGCGAGCGCGACGACGTGTATGATCCCCGCGCCGAGCAGCATCGACCACGCCTCCATCGTCTCGATGGGGATGTCGGCCTCGGAGGCCCGCGAGAGGACGGAGCCGAGCGCGAACGAGGCCGCCGCGAGCAGCACGAGGAGCTTCGCGACCGTGCCGCCGCCGGTCAGGTTCGCGGGGTCCGGGTTCGCGAGGACGACCGCGCCGACGAGCCCGATCCCGAGCCCGAGCGCGCCGACGGCGGTCAGCCGCTCGGCGGGGAGGAAGGCGCGCGCGAACACCGTGGTCAACAGCGGCGAGAGGCTGACGATGACGGCCGCGACCCCGCTCGTCACCGCGGGGTCGGTCTCGCCGACGAAGAGGAACGCGTGGTAGGCGGCGATGATGAAGACGGCGCCGGAGACGACCTCGAGCCACTGGTCGCGGCCGCGCGGGACCGGGTCGTCGACCGCGTACGCCGCGTACGAGAGCATCACCAGGCCGGCCACGTCGAACCTGAACGCCGCGAACAGCACCGGCGGGAAGTACGCCAGCCCCGCCTTGATCGCGACGAACGCGGACCCCCAGACGGCGGCGAGGACGAGGAACAGCGAGAGGTTTCTGAGACGGCTCACGTCCGCCCTCTCCCCGCAGTGTGCCAAAAGGTTCCGGAAACGGCCGCGTTCGCTGGATCGGTTCGCGGCGACCGGCGACCGCCGACCGGGTCGCCGTCTACGGCGAGGAGTCTCGTCAGCGGAGCCGATACCCGTCCGCGTCGCGGGCGACGACGCCCACGTCGGAGAGCCGGCGGAGCGCCCCCTCGACCGTCGACGTCCGGGCGCCGACCTCGTCGGCGACCGCCGCGGGGGTACCGTCCGTCTCGATCACCGCGGCGAGGACGGCCGCGAAGAAGCGGCTGTCCGCCTGTCCGCCGAGCCGCTCGTCGATCTCGGCGAGCGTGTCCTCGACGCGGCCCTGAACCCACCGCTGGGCGAGTGAGAGCTCGCGGTCGAGGTCCTGGAGGCGCGTGTACTTCTCGGCGAGGTCGGCGAGGTCGCCGGTCTCCCCCGAGCCGTCCGGGGCCTCGATCGAGAGGTGCGGGCAGCGCCCGGACATGTCGAGGCTGTTCTTCGCCGGGTACGCGCTCTTCGCGCCGAAGCCGTACGGCGAGACGCTCACCTCCAGCCGGAGGCTGCGCGCGATCCGGAAGTACTTGCGCCGCTGATCGTCCGTCGTCGACTCGACGAGACCGGCCTCCTCCAGCTTCCGCAGGTGGTCGATCACCGCCTTCGGGCTCACGTCGAGGTACTCCGAGATCTCCGTGACGTAACACGGTTTGGTGGCGAGAAGCCGGAGGATGCGCCGCCGGTTCTCGTTCCCGAGGAGATCGAGCAGTACCGCGGAGTCCATTAACGTGTGGTTAGCGTTCTGCGTATAAAAGGCTGGCTTCCGGCGACCGGGCGACGTCGCCGCCGATCGACCGATGGAACGGCCGCGCCGCCGGCGAGGGCGATTGCGCTCATCGAAGGGTAGTTACCCGCCGGGCGGCACGCTGGGGTATGGAGACGGCACTCGTCATCCTCGACGGCTGGGGGCTCGGCGACCACGACCGCCGCGACGCGGTGAAGGCGGCCGAGACGCCCGCGTTCGACGCGGCGACGGAGCGCGGGGCGGACGGCCGCCTCGTGGTCCACGGCCGCCGCGTCGGGCTCCCGGAGGGACAGATGGGGAACTCCGAGGTGGGCCACCTCAACATCGGCGCCGGCCGCGTGGTGAAGCAGGCGTACACCCGGATCACGGACGCGCTCGCGGAGGGGTCGCTCGCCGACAACGACGCGGTCGCGGACGCGCTCGACCACGCGGCGTCGACCGGCGGCCGCGTCCACTTCATGGGGCTCGTCTCCGACGGCGGCGTCCACTCGGACGTGGAGCACCTGCTCGCGCTGATCGACGCCGCGGCCGACGCGGGCGTCCCGGCGACGAGCCACGCGTTCACCGACGGGCGCGACACCGCCCCGGAGATCGCCGACGGGTTCCTCGCCGACGTGACCGCGAAGGCCGACGAGCGCGGCACCGGCCACGTCGCGACCGTCACCGGCCGGTACCACGCGATGGACCGCGACGAGAACTGGGAGCGCACGAAGAAGGCGTACGACGCCATCGTCGCCCGCGAGGCCCCGCACGAGGCCGAGAGCGCGGTCGCGGCCGCCCGCGAGGCGCACGCCCGCGGCGAGACGGACGAGTTCGTCGAGCCGACGCTCGTCGCCGACGAGCCCGCGCTCGCCGACGGCGACGCGGTGATCTTCTTCAACTTCCGGGCCGACCGCGCCCGCCAGCTCGTCCGGATGCTCACCGACACGCGCCCCGACTGGGCGTTCGACCTCGACCAGCCCGACGTCCGGCTGACGACGATGACCGAGTACGACGAGACGTTCGACTTCCCCGTCGCGTTCCCGCCGGAGATCCCCGCGAACACGATCGGCGAGGTCGTCGCGGACGCCGACGGCACCCAGCTCCGGATCGCCGAGTCGGAGAAGTACCCCCACGTCACCTACTTCCTCAACGGCGGCCGCGAGGTGGAGTTCCCGGGCGAGATCCGGACGATCGTCGAGAGCCCGGACGTCCCGACGTACGACCTCCAGCCGGCGATGTCCGCGCCCGAGGTGACCGACGAGGCCGTCGAGACGATCGCCTCCGACGACCCCGACCTGCTCGTCTTGAACTACGCGAACCCGGACATGGTGGGCCACACCGGCGATTTCGACGCCGCCGTGGATGCGGTCGAGGCCGTCGACGCCCAGCTCGACCGCCTGCTCTCGGCGGTCGCCGACGCCGGCGCGCACGCGGTCGTCACCGCCGACCACGGCAACGCCGACGACATGGGCACGGCGGACGACCCCCACACCGCCCACACGTACAATCCGGTCCCGTTCGTCTACCTCACGCCCGACGGCGACGACGGCGGCAAGCGGGTCCGCGAGGGCGGCTCGCTCTGCGACATCGCGCCCACGCTGCTCGACCTGATGGACCGCGATGTCCCCAACGAGATGACCGGCGAGAGCCTGCTGACGGAGTGACCCGCGCGGCCGCGGCGTCGCGGCCGTCCGGATAAACGATAAACTTCGGATCGATTCTCGCTCGTTCCACGGCGTTTTAATACGGCGTCGGGTCTGTGATCGTTCATGACAGACGAGACCACGCCCGTGATCGCGGCCGCCTACCGAACCCCGCAGGGGAAAGACGGCGGCGTCTACGAGGACGTCCGCAGCGAGGACCTCTCGACGACGCTCATCGACCACGCGCTCGCGGAGACGGGGCTGACGAGCGATCACGTCGACGACCTGATGTGGGGGGTCGCACAGCAGCGGACCGAGCAGGACAACAACGTCGCGCGCGTCATCGCGCTCCTCTCCGAGTTGGGCGAGTCGGTGCCCGCCACCTCGATCAACCGCTGGTGCGCCTCCTCGATGCAGGCGGTCATCTCGGCGTCCGACGCCGTCGCGGCGGGGAACCGCGAGTGTATCATCGCGGGCGGCGTCGAGAACATGAGCCGCGTGCCGATGGACGGCGACTCCTACGAGCACCTCCACCCCGAGCTGTCCGAGCAGTACAACATCTTCCAGCTCCAGATGGGGATGACCGCCGAGAAGGTCGCCGAGGAGTACGACGTGAGCCGCGAGGCGCAAGACGAGTACGCCGCCCGAAGCCACCAGCGCGCCGCCGAGGCGACCGAGTCGGGCCGCTTCGACGACGAGATCGTCCCCGTCGAGACCGAGGACGGCCTCGTCGAGGCGGACGAGGGGATCCGCCCCGACACGACCGCCGAGAAGCTCGCCGACCTGCCGCCCGCCTTCACCGGCGACGGCAGCGTCACCGCGGGGAACTCCTCGCAGATCTCCGACGGCGCGTCGCTGACCGTGGTCACGAGTAAAGCGTTCGCGGAGGCGCACGGCCTCGACGTGCTCGCCGAGGTCGGCACGAACAACGTCGCCGGCGTCGACCCCACCGTCATGGGGATCGGTCCCGTGCCCGCCACCCGCGGCCTGCTGGAGCGCGCCGGCACCGACATCGACGACTACGACCTCGTCGAACTCAACGAGGCGTTCGCCTCCCAGTGCGAGTACTCGCGGCGCGAGCTCGGCATCGACGAGGACCAGTACAACGTCAACGGCGGGGCCATCGCGCTCGGCCACCCGCTCGGCGCGTCCGGCGCTCGGCTCCCCGTCACGCTGCTCCACGAGATGCAGAAGCGCGACGCCGACCGCGGGCTCGCGACGCTCTGCGTCGGCTTCGGGCAGGGCGCGGCGATCGAGTTCCTGCGATAGGCGCCGCGAAGGGCGACGCATTTCTTCGGTTGCGCGTGCCGACGAGCAGCCGGAGGCTGTGAGCCGCACGCGCGAGTGAGTCGCTGGCGGCCGAGCGGAGCGAAGGCCGCCAGCGACGAGGCTGGGGAGGTGTGAGGCTGTGGTTGCGGTGCTGGGCGGGCCTCGCGGCTGGGGCCTCGGGAGCGGTCATGTCAGTCGGCCGTTTGTCAAAGATTTCGCCGCACAGGGGACCGGCTGAGACTTCGACGGTTCACTCGTCGCCGTGCGTGAACCCGCGGTCGGGCAGCGGGTCGCCGTCGGCGACGACGCGCGGTCCCCCTTCCGGCGCCTCCCTCACCGTCCCGATCCGCGTGAGCCCCGCCGGACACGCTTCGCTGACCGCCGACACCGCCGACTCCGGGACCGCACAGACCAGCTCGAAGTCCTCGCCGAAGTGGGCCGCCAGCTCGAACCGCTCGCCCTCCCCGTCGGCGACCTCGTCGACCGCGGGGTGGACCGGGAGCGCCTCGCGCTCCAACTCTATCCGCGCGCCGCTCGCCTCGGCGAGCTGGTGACACGACCGCGCCAGCCCGTCCGAAGAGTCCATCATCGCGGTCGCCGTCCCCGCGAGCGCCAGCCCGTCCGCGACCCGCGGCGCGAACCGGAACAGTTCGTTCGCGCGCTCGACCGACTCCTCGTCGCCGCGCTCGAACAGCCGCAGCGCCGCCGCGGACCGGCCCCACTCGCCGGTGACGCAGAGGGCGTCGCCCGGCCCCGCCCCGTCTCGGGTGACGGCTCCGGCGTCGGTCACGCGCCCGACGGCGGTGGTCGCGGTCGTGAACTCGACGTGCTCGTCGAGGTCGCCGCCCACATACTCGGCGTCGACCGCCTCGGAGACGTCGACCGCGCCGGCGACGAACCGGTCCAGATCCCCGGGGTCGAACGCGGCGTCGGCGTAGACGGCGACCGCGGCCCGGGCGGCCGCGCCCATCGCGGCCACGTCCGAGAGCGACGCGCCGACTGCGCGCCAGCCGGCGGTGTACCGCGTCGTGCCGGGCGGGAAGTCGGTCCGCTCGTGGAGCATGTCCGTCGTGATCACCGTCCCGTCGACGACGGCGGCGTCGTCGCCCGCGTGCGGGAGGTCGGCCGCGAGGGCCCGGAGGGCGTCGCGCTCGTTCACTACCTACGCTCCGCGCGGCGAGGCCAATAAGCGATCGGTCCCGGCGGTCGCCGTCGATTTCATCGCTGGCCCCGGCGTGCTCGCGGGATTCGGTCAGTACGCGTCGGGGGTCGGTCGGGTTATCGTGGTGCGTGTTGTCATGGAACATTTAATCGGATAAAACAACATAACGAATATTATCATTATCAATCATTATGTTTAATACCGTCCTCCGATTTGCTTCGGTCGCAATGGCAGTATCCGTACACGGACACGCAGCCGGCCGCCGCACAGACGCGATCACCAGACGACCGCCGCAACCGCCCACACGACCCGATGACGACGCCTAACGACACGCCCGACGACACGACCCGACGCACCGACACGACGACCGATCCGGACTCGACCGACCGGACCGGCACGACCACTTCTCCGCGGACGATCCCCGGCCGCACCCCGCTGACCGAGGAGGCCGGCGCGCCGTTGGTCCCAGCGATCACCACTCGGCGAGCGACGCAGACGCGGTCGTCCGGCTCGCCGCAGACGACCGACGCTCCCCGACCCGCCCGCCCCCCGACGGACGACGAGCGCGACGCGCCGCTGGTCCCCGACCTGCGTCCCGCTCCGCGAACGCGGACCGACGGGGGGTCGCGATGACGGCGAACGCGACGCTCCGTCCCCGCGACCGCTCCGCAAGCGCGGACCCCGAGGAGTCGTTCCGCCGCGCCGTCCCGATGACCGGGACCGGCGACGGCCCGCGCCCCGATTCCACGGCGTTCGCGCCCGCCGCTCGCCGCGCCGGCGGGCGCTCCGCCGCGTCGAACCGCACCGCAGACGACGCCACGCAGTAACTCGATGAATCCCAACGAACTCGACGACGACGTCTTCACCAGAGATATCGACAACCCGGCCGGCCGCCGACTCCGCGAGCTGTTCGACGAGCAGGAGTACACGTTCGCGCCCGGGATCTACCACGCGCTCGACGCCCGCCTCGCCGAGATGGCCGGGCTCGACGCGGCCTACATGAGCGGCTACTCGACCGTCCTCGGCCAGTTCGGCTTCCCCGACCTGGAGATGGTCACGATGTCCGAGATGGTCGAGAACGCGAAACGCATGGTCGAGGCGACGAACCTTCCCGTCATCGCCGACTGCGACACCGGCTACGGGGGCGTCCACAACGTCCGGCGCGCGGTCCGCGAGTACGAGAAGGCCGGCGTCGCCGCCGTCCACATCGAGGACCAGACCTCGCCGAAGCGCTGCGGGCACATCGCCGGCAAGCAGATCGTCTCCCGCGAGCAGGCGCGCTCGCGCTTCGAGGCCGCCGTCGACGCCAAGCAGAGCGAGGACACGGTGATCATCGCCCGCACCGACGCGTACGGCTCCGCCAACGGCGACTGGGAGGAGCACCTCGAACGCGGGCGGATCTACGCCGACGCCGGCGTCGACCTCGTCTGGCCGGAGATGCCCGACCCGTCCCGCGAGGACGCGGTCGAGTACGCCGAGACGATCCACGAGACCCACCCGGACCTCGACCTGGCGTTCAACTACTCCTCGTCGTTCGAGTGGGGCGCCGAGGAGGACCCGCTCACCTTCGAGGAGCTGGGCGACCTGGGCTACCAGTACATCTTCATCACGCTGTTCGGGCTCCACTCCGGCGCGCACGCCGCCTACGAGGACTTCGCGAACATCGCCGAGAACGACGAGGCGGCGCAGTTCGACCTCGAGGAGCGCTACATCGGCCACGAGACCGAGAGCCACCACGAGCTCTCCTTCGTCCCGCGGTATCAGGACATCGAGGCCGAGTTCGACCCCGAGGCCCGGAAGCGCCAGGAGGAGTCGGCCGGCTTCACCGAGGAAGAGAACGACCCGATCACCGCCTCCGAGGGGGGTGACGACTGATGGGCGGGCCGGACGACGTCACGCTCCGGCGGAGCCAGCTGGCGACGCCGGGCTCCGACCCGAAGATGATCGAGCGGGCGCCCGACTCCGGGGCCGACGAGGCGTTCATCGACTTGGAGGACTCGGTGGCGCCGTCCGAGAAGATCGAGGCCCGCGAGAACGCTATCGAGGGCCTGATCGAGTACGACTGGTCCGACACCCGGCCCTGTTACCGGATGAACGGCGTCGACACCCGGTGGTTCTACGACGACGTGATCGAGGTCGTCGGGCGGGCCGGCGAACACCTCGACACGATCATGGTGCCGATGGCGAACAACCCGGAGACGGTCGCCACCGTCGACAACCTGCTGACGCAGGTCGAGACGAACAACGACCTGCCGGTCGGCGAGATCGGCCTCCAGGCGCAGATCGAGTCGCCGGAGGCGATGACGAAGGTCGCCGACATCGCCCGCGCGAGCGACCGGCTGGAGTCGCTCGTCTTCGGCCCCGGCGACTACACCGCGAACGTCGGCGCGTCCGGCCTCACCATCGGCTCCGGCGGCGGCTATCCCGGCCACTACTGGCACTACCAGCTCGCGCGCATCGCCCACGCGGCGAAGGCGCAGGGGCTCCAGGTGATCGACGGGCCCTACGCCGAGATCGAGAACACGGACGGGTTCCGCGACTCCTGCCGGTGGGCGAGCCAGCTGGGCTGTGACGGCAAGTGGGCGATCCACCCGAGCCAGATCGAGCCCGCGAACGAGACGTTCGCGCCCTCGCCCGAGGAGGCCGAGAAGGCCCGCCGGATCGTCGACGCCTACGCGGAGGCGAAAGAACAGGGCAGGGGCGCCGTCTCGGTCGACGGCGAGATGGTCGACGAGGCGACGGACAAGATGGCCCGCGGCATCGTCGCGCGCGCCGAACAGGCCGGCATCCTGTAGGGGCCGCCCCCGCCGGTCGGCTGTTTTTATCGCGGCCCCGGAATCGCGCCGCGCTCTCGGAGTTCGTCGACGTCGCCCGCGTCGTAGCCGTACTCCCGTAGCACCGACTCCGTGTGCTCGCCGAGCGCCGGCGGATGGCGGCGGACGGTCGTCGGCGTCCGCGAGAACTGCATCGGCGAGCCGGGGAACCGCACCGTGCCCGCGGTCGGGTGTTCGGCCTCGGCGAGCATCCCCCGCGCCTCGATCTGGGGGTCCGCGAACACCTCGCTCACGTCGCGGACGCGGCTCGCGGGCACGTCGTGGGCTTCGAGCCGCTCGACCGCCTCAGCCGTCGACATCGCCGCGAACGTCTCCCCCAGCTCGCGGTCGACGAACTCGCGGTTCCGGACGCGCCCCTCGTTCGTCTCCAACCGCTCGTCGGCGAGCAGGTCGGGGCGGTCGACCGCCTCGCACAGCGGCGGCCAGAACCGGTCCGACGAGCAGGCGACGACGACGTACCCGTCGCTCGTCTCGAACGCCTGGTACGGGACGATGTTCGGGTGTTTGCTTCCCATCCGCCCCGGCGGGTCGCCGCTGGCGAAGTAGTTCGTCGCCATGTAGCTGGTCCAGGCGGCCTGCCCGTCCAACAGGCTCACGTCGATCTTCTGCCCGCGGCCGTCGCCGATCTCGCGTTCAAGCAGGGCGGCGAGGATCGCCTGCGTCGCGTACATCCCGGCCCCGACGTCGGCGAGCGCGACGCCGATCCGGACCGGCGGTCCGCCCTCGACGCCGGTGAACGACATGAAGCCGCCGCGGGCCTGCATCATGATGTCGTAGGCTGGCTTGTCGCGGTCGGGGCCCCACTCGCCGTAGCCGGAGATGGCGCAGTAGACGAGCCCGGGGTTCTCCGCGACGAGGTCGCCGTAGTCGAGGCCCCACTCGGCGGTCTTCCCGACGCGGAAGTTCTCGACGAGCACGTCGGCCTCCCGCGCGAGGTCGCGGACGACCGCGCGCCCCGCCTCGGTTGTCAGGTCCAGCTGGATCGACCGCTTGTTGCGGTTGACGCTGACGTAGTAGGCGCTCGCGTCGCCGTCGTCGTCTCCGTCCTCCCCGCCGGCGTCACCGTCGTCCGCACTGAACGCCGGCGGGACCCACGTCCGGGTCTGGTCGCCCCGGCCGGGCCGCTCGACTTTGATCACCTCCGCGCCGAGGTCGCCGAGCTGCATCGTACAGAACGGGCCGACGAGGACCCGAGAGAGGTCCAACACGGTGAGCCCGTCCAGCGGCCCAACGTCGCTCTCGGGGTCGCGCGCCTCACCGACCACGCGCTCTCGCCTCCGCGGACCGCCGCCGTGTCCGGTTCATGCGATCCGCCTCAGCCGCCGGGGTACTGAGTGTTGGGGTGTATCGGACGGAAGAGAAACGGAGAAGCGGCCGTCTCAGGCCGGGAGCGTATCGATGCCGTCGATCTCGACGAAGCCGTAGCCGCAGTCTGGACAGCGCCACTTCGTCTTCTCGCCGAGGTGGAGGGTCATCGCCGCGGTCCGGTAGAACGAACGGGTCTCGCCGCACGCGGGACAGTCCACGTCCTTTTCGAGCGCCATGTGCGCCGATCGATCCGGGCCGGTGTTGAACCTACTGATTCGGGTTTCGACCGCTCACCACACCGGCGCGAGCAACAGCGCGACCGTCGCCGAGATGAAGACGAGCTTGAGCGCGGTGTTGACGACTATCACCTTCGTGCCGAACGACGGGCCCCAGATCCCGTACTGGAACGGGATCGAGCGCCGGAACGTGGAGACCGCGAACGAGAGGATGCTCCCGATGAGCAGCGACGCGACCGCGGTCCGCGTCGTGAAGATGCCGGCCTCGGTCCCGGCGAGCGTCGCCGCGCCCGCGGTAGTGTCGAGCGTGAACACCGCGACGACCGGCACCGCGGCGCCCGGCAGGCCCAGCACGCCCGTGATCGGCTCCGCCACGCTCGTCAGCGCCGTCACGTCGTAGGTCGTGACGAGCCAGATGACCAGCGTGTACACGACCGCGAGCCGCGGGACGATCCGCCGGAGGGTCCGCCACGACTTCCCGGCCGCGTCGCGCACGCGCTCCCGGTCGGTGCGGTCGTCGTCCTCGGGCCCGGTCGCCTCGACGTCGGCGAGCGCGGCGCGGTCGACGTTCGACTCGGAGAGGAGGAACCCGCCCGCGACGACGCCGGTGACGGTGATCAAAAGCGCGATGCCGGCGCGCGCGCCGACGTAGACGGCGCCGGTGGTGACGCCGAGGATCGGGATCAACACCGGGACGTAGTAGGTGAACACGTGCTGGACGAAGCCGAAGAACGTGTTCATCGTCACCGCGACGAGCGTCGCCCGGTCGTCGAGCAGCCCCGACTCGCGGAACTCCGCGAGCGTCGCGTAGCCCGCGGTCGTCGACGCCGCGGTCGTGAGGATCGCCGTGCCGACCTCGTCCGGGAGGTTCGCCGGCCGGGTGAGCCACCCCGCGAGCCCGGCGACGTACCGGACCAGCCCGAACGCGACGGCGACGTTGGCGGCGAAGACGCCCCCCGCGATGAACGCCGTGATGCGGGCCAGCCGGGGGACCACCTCCGCGAGCAGCGTCGACAGGTCGGCGGCGACCGATTGCACGAATCAGCGTACGCGAGGGGCGCTCAAATGGCCGTCGGAACGGACGGGCGTTCCCGGAGGGTCGGAACGCGCGCCGCCGCGCGGGGCTTATGTCCCGCCGCGGAGAACGGCCTCCCGATGGCTCCCGCCGAGGACGACATCTCGATCGACGAAAAGCGCGTGTACGCGGGCAGCGCCGGCCGCACCGACGCCTACGTCGCGACGGGAACGGGGATCGTCCGCGTCTCGCTGTCGGCCGACAAGGTCGGCGCGTTCGACATGGTCGCCCGCGGCCCCGCCCGCGACGTCGCCGTCCTCCCGCGGGACGGGGGGGCCGACCTCGTCGTCGCGGCCACGCCCGACGGGCTCTCGGTCGCGGCGGTCGGCGACGACCCCGCGTTCGAGTCGGCCGACGACGAACCGGCGGTCGCGGTCGGCAGGACGAGGAGCCGCGACGGGGCGCTCGTCGTCGCCCGCGGGGACGGAACGATCGAGCGCGTCGCGTTCGAGGCGGGAGAGACCGCGGTCGCGTCGACCGCGCAGATCGGGTCCGTCGCGGACCCCCGGGCAGTCGACGGCGGCCTCGTCGCGAGCGCGGAGGGAGTGTACCGGGTCGGCGAGGGCGGGCTCACGGACGTCGGTCTCGACGACGCCCGCGACGTGGCCGGGCCGGGGATGCCGCTGGCGGCGACCGGCGCGGGGCTCTACTGGCTCGGCAACGGCTGGATGGCGGTCCGGGATGCCGCCGCGGACGCGGTCGCGGCCGACGGCGACGGGCACGCGATGGCGGTCGTCGACGGCGACCTGCTCGTCCACGCGGGCGAGAGCGGCGGGTGGGGCGACGAGACGTGGGCGCCCGCGGACCTGCCCGTCGACGAGCGGGCCGTCGCGCTCGGCTACGGCCCCGGTATCTCGGTCGCGGTCACCGACGCGGGCACGCTCTGCGTCGACGCCGGCGACGGGTGGCGACACCAGGTGGTCGGCGTCCGGGACGTGGCGGGCGTGACGCTCGCGGTCGTGGAGTAGGTCGTTCCCGCCGGGTAGATGCTCCCGAAGCCTCGGCCGCGGGGACTCTCGCGGCTCGGTGCGCTCCTACGCGCTCGGCAGGTCGATCTCGTCGCCGTCGGCGTAGACCGTCGGGTCTCGGACGATCCCGTCGAGGTGGAGCGGCGCGTCCGTCTCGCCGCCGATCCCGGCGTTGTCGCCGATCGCGATGTGGACGGTGCCGCCCGCCTTCTCGTCGAGCAGGACCGAGCCGACGAGCTCCTCGACGCCGCCGTTGGTCCCGATGCCGAGCTCCGCGAGGTTGTACGCCGCGTCGCCGACCTCGTCGGCGGCCGCCTCCACGTCGGCGCGGATCGCGTCGTCGCTGATCTCGGTCACGAACCCGTCTTCGACCTCGAACGCGAGCTCCTGCCCGTCGTCGAGCAGGCCGTGGGGCATCATCGTCCCGTCGACGACGAAGGTCCCGGTCGCGCTCGCGGGCGCGACGAACACCTCGCCGGCGGGGAGGTTCGAGAAATCGCCCGGGTCGCGGACCATGCCGGTGTCGGCGAGCCACTCGCGGTCGCCGACCTCGAAGGTGATGTCCGTGCCGGCGGGCGCGGTGA
>Ga0102936_1000090_pt1 | contig 31635 bp, 34 predicted proteins | sample SalPon2_A_H2O_MG_FD_78502 | JGI IMG/M metagenome (GOLD analysis project Ga0102936, IMG submission 78502) | Salt pond water microbial communities from South San Francisco under conditions of wetland restoration - Salt Pond MetaG R2_A_H2O_MG | ecosystem: Environmental > Aquatic > Non-marine Saline...
GACGTTCAGGTCGTACTCGTCGGCTAGCTCCGCGAGGCGTCGTTCCCTCGCGGCCCCGTCCTCTCCCGTCTCGCCGAACCCGGCGGTGATGACGACGACGTTCCGGACGTCCGCCGCGCCGCACGCCTCGATCGCGTCCAACACGATCGAGGGCGGCACGACGATCACGGCGACGTCGGCGTCGGCGTCGGCCACCTCGTCGACGCACGGCGTCCCGAGCACCTCGTCGTAGTTCGGATTGACGGGAACGGTGACGCCGTCGAAGTCGTCGAGCAGATTCGACGTGACCGCGCGACCGACGGCCCCCTCGCGAGTGGTCGCGCCGACGACGGCGACCCGATCCGGGTCGAACAGCTCGTTGAGCGTACCCATCAACGTGTGAGTACGCGAACCCGCGGTTTAAGATCGGTGGGATTGCGTTCACGAGTCGAGTCAATAACGAACGATCGATCGGGGAGCCGCGAATTCGATCAGCGTAGCGCCGACGAGCCTGACGGATCGACGAGATCCGGCGGGCCCGCGCGCCCGATCACGCCGGGTCTGGTCACGCCGGGCCCGGTTCGTCGTCGCCCGTCTCGGGGGCGCCGCCGTCCCGTCTCGCGACGGTTTCGGCCCCCTCGGCGTCGCCGCCGCCGTTCGCGCGGTTCGCGGCCGTCCGCGGTCGATCGGGCGGTTCCGTCGCCGGGTGCTCGGCGTCGCTCTCGGCCCGCCCGCCGTTCGGGACGGCGAGCGTGACCACGTTCCCGTCCGGGTGGGTGTCGAACGAGAGGTCGCCGCCGGACCGCTTCGCGACCCAGTACACGAGCCACAGCCCCATCCCGCCGGTGTGTCGCAGGTCGTCCATCTCCCACCGGTCGGTGATGACGTACCGCTCCTCCGTCGGGATCGGCGGGCAGTTGTCGCGGATCGATATCTCGACGAGGTCTCCCGTCTCGGCCACCCCGATCCGGACGCGCGGCGTCGACTCGGCGTGCTCGAGGGCGTTCTCGACGAGCTCGGCGATCGCGTAGTCGATCTCCGGGTGAGTGAACGCCTGCATGTCGCCCGAGCAGGAGACGGAGACGGTCGGGACGGACTCGTCGTCCGCGTCCCCGACCGGCAGATCGCCGACGGGGGCCTCGTCGGCGGGGTCGCCGTGCCTGACCTCGAGGGCGTTTTCCCCGCCCCAGTCGTCGGTGACCATCTCGACCGCCTCCTCGACCACGGGCGCGATCGCCACCGGCCGCGGCGAGCCGCGCTGGCGGAGCAGGTCGATGACGCCGCGCTGCTTCTCGGCCGTCGTCAGCAGGTCGGAGGCGACCCGGCGGATGGTCTCGGCGTGCTCGACCAGGTCGGCGCCGCACTCGGCGAGCTCGGTCGGACTGCACGGCGGTACGGGCGCGTCGCCGTCATCGGCCCACTCGTCGTGAGTCGCCGCCTCGCCGGTCGTCGCGTCGTCGGTGAGCCAGGCGTCGGGGTCGAACGCCGCCGCGGCCGCCACGCGGTCGGCGATCCGCTCCGCGGTGCCGTCGACGACGTTCATGTCGTTGCGGATCGTGTGGCGGAGGAGGTTGTCCATCACGGCGAGCTGCCGGTCGCGGCGGTACTCGTCGGTGACGTCGCGAGCGAAGCCCGTGACGGCGACGACCTCGCCGCTCTCCACCACCGGTTGGCCGGGGACCCGGACCCAGCGGGTGGTCTCGTCGGCTTGCCCGATCCGGTAATCGATGGCGATCGGTTCGCCGGCGGAGAGGCGTTTCATCGCTCGCTCGACGTACGGACGGTCATCGGAGTGTATCGCGTCGAGGAACACCTCGGGGTCCCGGCGGACGCGCTCCTTCGGGACGTCGTACACCTGTTCGACCGCGTCGTTGACGAACAGCAGTTCCGACCAGTCCGAGGAGAACATCCAGAGCACGTCCGGCGACACCGAGGCGATGGTCTCCAGCCGACGGCGCGACTCCACCTCGCGGGTGACGTCGCGCGAGGTCAGCACGTACCCGTCCACTCCCGTCTCCGCCGGCGTGTGGACTCGCGTTCGCAGCCACACCCAGCCGCCGTCGGCGGTCGCGTAGCGGTACTCGATCGGGTCGTCCGACTCCCGCTCGCCGGCGACGACCAGCGCGAACCGCTCGCGGAGCCGCGCCTCGTCGTCTGGGTGGACGAGCGAGAACGCGTCCGTCCCGACGAGTTCGTCCGGCTCGAAGCCGATCACTTCGGTGGTCGCCGCGTTCAGAGACCGGTAGTTCCCGTCGCCGTCGAGAACCACGACCTTGTCTCGGGTGAGGTTCAAGAGGCTCTCAGGGTCCGGTCCGTCCCACATACAGTTCGAATCTCCGGGGGGAACCCATAAGCCTGGCCGGCCGATTATCAGAAAAGGATCCCGTCCCGGTTCAGTCGGCCGAGACGCCGGTGGTCTCCGCGACCGCGGCGATCGGGTCCGTCGCCGAGTCCTCGACGGTCAGGGTGACGCCCTCCTCTCCGAGTTCGATCGCCGCGTCGGTGGCCCCGCGCGTGTACTCGGCGGCGTGGTCTCCTTCGGGGTCGAAGCGGACGCCCTCGCGCAGGAGCGGCGTCTCGCTCAGTCGCTCGACCTTCCGGTAGGCGGTCGACAGGGCGATGTCACAGGCGTCGGCCAGTTCGCTCGTCGTCATCGGCGTGTCGGCGGCGCCGAGGATCGCCCGGCAGTCGGGGTCGGCGAGGGCGTCGAAGGTCGCGTCGAGCGCGTCGTCGCCTTCGGTCGCCGTCGTCGGTCCGGTCGCGTACGAGGCCTGTCGCTTCATGGATGTACGTTACGTCCCTACCCACCCGAATATCGGCCCTGCATATGTGGGGTGTTTTATAAGCAACCGGCGGAGTCGGCGCCGTTTCCGGATCGCGAGCGGTCACGCCGCGGTCCCCGTCCGCGGGCGGCGAGGAGCGCCGCGGCGTCAACGTTTTGCCCGGTGGCGAGAACGGACGGACGCAGATGGGATCCGGCATCAGAGCGGAGGTTTCGCTTCCGGCGGGAGCGTCGTCGCCGTTCGAGGGGGTCGTCGACGGGTCGACGCCGATATACAGCGTCGCGCGCAGCGCGCCGAACGACGGCGCGGAGGCCGCGGTGTTCGAGTTCATCGCCGACGCCGGCCTCTCGGTCCCCGAGGGGGTCGACGTCGTCTTCGACTACGGCCCCAAGACGGCCTACCGGTTCGAGGCGGTGCCCGCGGAGGACTCCCCGTTCGCGGTGCTGGACCGCCACGGCCTCCCAGTCACCGAACTGACGATTCGGGACGGGCGGCTCCTCGTGACGTTCCACGCGACCGACCTCCCGGCGCTCCGGTCGGTGCTCGACGCGTTCCGGGAGTCGATGCCGGACATGGAGGTGTTGCGCCTCCTGCAGTCGTCGTCGATACCCGAGGAGTCGGACCTCGTCACCGTCGACCGGAGCGACCTCACCGAGCGTCAGCGCGAGGTCCTCACGACCGCCTACGACGCCGGCTACTTCGATCACCCGAAGGGGGCCAACGCCGGCGAAGTCGCCGAGTCGCTCGGGATCGACCGGTCGACGTTCAGCGAACACATCGCGGCCGCACAGCGGAAGCTCCTCTCGTCGCTGCTGGACTGAGCGGCCGATCGAGGGGCGAACGCCGCCGTTGCCGGATTCCGAGATTTCAGGAAACCGAACCATTCTTCATGTGCATCTGTACCGTACTCGTATCCATGACGAGCCCTGGGACACACACCTTCGTCTGCCCGGAGTGTCGCCGGTCGATCGAGGTGGACGACGCCATGCGGGCGACGCTGCTCGACGTGGGCTGTGTCGTCTGCGGGGAGCCCATCACGGAGAGCGACATCGCGGACCCGCAGACCGCGTAACGGCTCCCCCCGTCGACGCCGCCTCCCTCGGCGTCCCCGCGATCCCCTCGGCGTCCCCACGCCGCCCTCCGTTACCGGCGTCCGTGCGAATCGCCCGCGGCGCGGGCCGTCAGAGCGGCCCCTCCGTCACCGATGTCGATCCGTCTCGTGCCCTTTATCCCGGCGTACGCCAACTCGTTGCGTATGGCGACGAACAGCGAGGTCGAGATGACCGACGCGGAGGTCGACGCGTTCCTCTCGCGACACGAGACCGGCGTGCTCTCGCTCGCACGCGACGAGACCCCGTACGCGATTCCGATCTCCTACGGCTTCGACGAGGAGTCGCGCGACGCCTTCCTCCGGCTCGTGTCGACGCCCGACAGCGAGAAGCGCGAGTTCCTCGCGTCGAACCCGCAGGCGCGGGTCGTGGTGTACGAGGAGGACGGAGACACGTACCAGAGCGTCGTCGGCGTCGGGACGCTCCGCCGAGTCGACCTCGACGAGCTCACGCCCGAGACGATATCGCAGTACGGGGACACCCGGCGCCCGCTGTTCGAGATCTGGGCGGACGGCAAGCCCGACCTCGACATCAACCTCTACCGATTCGTTCCCGACCGGCTGACCGGACGGACGGTCGTCGTCGATCGAGACGACGAGTAACCGGTCGCGCGTTTGGCGTCGGCGCTGCCGGAGAGTTAGACGGAACGGGCCGATAGGCGACAGGATTCCACCGCGCGGCGACCGCAGACGCGGCGCTACTCGTCGGCGTCGTCGTCGGAGAAGTCGGCCTCGGTGGCGCCGGTCGTACAGACCGGACAGCCCGTCTCGAGAATCGTCTCCCGCATCTCCTCGTTGACCTCGATGGTCTGCGCGCAGTCCGAACAGGTGAATTGGACGGTGGTCAACACTGGACCTCTCTCGTCTCGTCGGGACGGTACCGGACGATATAAATGACCGGCTTCGGCGCCGTCGATCGGTCGACGGGCCCGTCGCGTCGGCCGCCGCGTCGGTCGTCTGCGCGGGGCGCCGTGCGCCGAACCGCCGCGGGGCTCAGTCGGTCCGCGGCACGGCGTACGCGCCGAGCGCCAAGAAGGCGACGGCGAGGACCGAGAGGACGGCCAAGTCGCCGACCCACGGGCCCGGTTCGTGGACGACGGCCCGCGTTCCGCGCGCGAAGTACGTCAGCGGCGACGCGGCGACGGCCGGGCGGAACCACGCCGGCAGCAGGTCGGGCGACACGAACGTCTCCGAGAGGAACAGCAGCGGGAGCGCGACCGTGTTGCTCGCCGCGATCACGCCGTCCTGCGAGTCGGTGAGCGCGCCGAGCACCGCCCCGAGGCCGCAGAACAGCGCGACGCCGACGGCGACGAAGACGGGGAGGACGGCGAGCGCCGGCGAGACGACCGGCTCGGCGTCGGTCACCGCGAGCACGAGCGCGAATATCAGGAGGCTCGCCGCGCCGATGATCGCGACGTTGACCAGCGTGTGCGCGAGGAGCCACTCCACGCGCGAGAGCGGCGTCGTCGCCAGCTTCTCGAACCGCCCGCCGTCGCGGTGCCGGGCGATCTCGGAGCCGACCCGCGAGAGCGGGGTGAAGAGGACGACGACGGCGAGGTAGCCGGGGATGTAGTACCCCGCCGGCTCCGCGAACAGGCCGCCGCCGGTGGGTTGCGTTCGCACCAGCGCACCGAAGATCACCACGAGGATCACCGGGAAGAAGAAGGTGAAGAACACCGCCGTCCGGCGGCGGAGGAACGACCGGGCCGCCGCGGTCGCCTCGGTGCGGATCCGGCCGACTCGCGTCATCGGTCGCCTCCGTCTGACACCGCGGCGTCGCGGTCGCCTCCGTCTGACACCGCGGCGTCGCGGTCGCCTCCCTCGGCCGCCGCCGTCGGGATCGCGTCCTCTCGCGGCGAGTACTCCTCGCCGGTGAGCCGCAGGTACACGTCCTCCAGCGAGGGCTCGGACCACGCGAGCGACTCGAAGGCGACCCCGGCCGCGTCGAGGGCGTCGACCGCGTCGCCGATGGCTTCGGGTCGAACGCCGCGGATCCGAAGCCCGTCGCGGGACGACTCGACCGCGTCGCCGCTCGCGAGGCGGTCGCCGACGCGCGCCGCGGTGTCCCCGCTGGCGGGACCGTCGAGGGTCACGTCCAGCCGGGGCGCCCCGCCGTGCTCGGCGATCAGCTCCTCGGGCGGGCCGACGGCGACGACCGCGCCGTCCCGGAGGAGGGCGACGCGGTCGGCGAGCCGTTCGACCTCGTCCATCGCGTGACTGGTGAGGAAGACCGTCGTCCCCCCGTCGGCGAGCCGCTCGATCAGGCGGTGGATCGAGCGCCGGCCGGCCGGGTCGATCCCCGTGGTCGGCTCGTCGAGGAAGAGGAGGTCGGGGTCGTTGACGATGGCGGTCGCGACGCACGTCCGACGCTGCTGCCCGCCGGAAAGCGTCTCGTACCACGCGTCGGCGTCGCCGGCCATCCCGACGTCCCGGAGGACCGACTCCGTGTCGCGGGCCTCGTCGTACAGCCCGCCGTAGTAGTCCACCAGCTCCCGCGCGGTGAGTCGCTCGGGAGGGTCGAACGACTGCGGGAGGAGCCCGACGCGCTGCGGGTCGACCGCGCGGGGCGGGGCGCCGAAGACGCGCAGGTCGCCCTCGGCGTCGGTGGTGCCGGTCAGCGCGCGGACGAGCGTGGTCTTGCCGGCGCCGTTCGGGCCGATGAGGCCGAACACCTCGCCGGCCTCGACCCGGAGGTCGACCCCGTCGAGCGCGACGACGTCGCCGTACGACCGCCGGACGCCCTCGCCGACGAGCGCCGCGCCGCCGTCGGCGTCGTCGACCGCGGACGTCGACGCGGCCGCTGTCTCGTTCATGGGTTCGGTCGGTCCGCCGCGCGCGTAAGAGTTGCTCTTCGCGGCCGCCGAGTCCCGATCGGGAGGAGAGACGGGGCCGCCGGCGTCGAGCCGGTCCGTTACGCCTAAGCGACGGGACGCCGACCCAGCGGACATGGACTACCACGAGGCGGCGGCGTTCCTCTTCGACCTCCGCCGCTTCTCGGTCAAGCCGGGGACCGAGCGCGTCGCGGCGCTGCTCGACCGGCTCGGCAACCCCGAAGACGACGTGCCGTTCGTGCAGGTGACCGGGTCGAACGGGAAAGGGAGCACGGCGCGCATGACCGAGTCGACCCTGCGCGAGGCGGGGCTCTCCGTCGGCCTCTACACCTCGCCGCACCTCTCCGCGCTGGCCGAGCGGGTCCGCGTCGACGGGCGCCAGATGACCGAGGACGCGATCGCCGACTTCGTCGCCGACGTGAAGCCGTGGCTCGTCGAGCGCGCGGCCGACGGCGAGCCGCTGACCTTCTTCGAGGTCGTCACGGCGATGGCGATCCGCGACTTCGCGCGCCGCGACGTCGACGTCGCCGTGCTGGAGGTCGGTCTCGGCGGCGAGTACGACGCGACCAGCGCGGTCACCCCCGTCGCGGCCGCCGTGACGAACGTCTCGCTCGAACACACCGCGGTCCTCGGCGACACGGTCGCGGAGATCGCCCGCACCAAGGCCCGGATCGCCGAGCCGGGCGCCCCCCTCGTGACGGCCTGCGAGGGCGAGGCGCTCGACGTCGTCCGCGAGGTCGCCGCCGAGGCGGGCGCGCCGGTCGCGACCGTGGCCGGCGCGGACGGGGGTTCGGACACGGACGGGAACGACGGCGACGGAGGAGACCTCGCCCTCTCCGTCGCCTACGACGGGCGCGTGAGCCCGACCGACGCCGAGGTGACGTTCGCCGGCGAGGTCGCGGGCACCTACCGGATCCCGCTCGTCGGCGACCACCAGGCGGCGAACGCCGGCGTCGCCGTCGCGTTGGCCCGGCGGACGGCGGCCGTGCTGCCCGAGGCGGGCGGGACCGGCGACGCCGCCCCCGAGGACGACGGCGACGGAGACAGCGATGACGGCGACGACTCCGCCGCCCCGCTCTCGGAGACCGCGGTGCGCGACGGCCTCGCGCGGGCGACGTGGCCGGGGCGGTTCGAAGTCGTCGGCACGGACCCGCTGACGGTGCTCGACGGCGCGCACAACCCGGCCGCCTGCGAGACGCTCGCGGGGACGTTCGACGAGTACGACTACGACGACCTCCACCTCGTGTACGGGGCGATGCACGACAAGGACCACGCGGCCGCCGCGAGCGCGCTCCCCGGCGCCGCCTCGGCGGTCACCTGCCGCCCGGCGCTCGACCGCGCGGAGGACCCCGAGGTGCTCGCGGCCGCGCTCCGGACGGCCGGCGTCGGCGAGGTGACCGTCGGCGACGACGTGGCCGCCGCCCTCGACGACGCGGTCGCCCGCGCTGACCCGGACGACTGCGTGCTCCTCGTCGGGTCGCTGTTCGCGGTCGCCGAGGCGCGCGCGGCCCGCCTCCGGACCGTGACGCCGCGGTCGGTCGGGGGGGAGGGGAAGCGGGCCGGGACCGACGCCCGCCGAGCGCTCGACGCGGGGGGAGTCTCGCCCGACGCGGCCGCGGCCCGCGCGGACGGGATCGACTACCGCGTCCTCGCGCTCCGACTGCGCGGCGACCGCGCCGAGCGCCTCGCGGCCGCGGTCCGCGAGGGCGGCGGCGACGCCGTCGTCGGCGGGCTCGGAGGCGGCGAGGGGCGCGTCCCCGGCGGCGAACAGGTCCCGGTCACCCTCGGCGCGACGGTCGCGGAGTACCGGGCGCTGCTCGACCGCCTGCGCGCTCGGGAGGGCTCGGGGCTCGCCGGCGTCGCCGCCGACCTCGCTCACCGACTCGGGATCGACGGCGACGACGTGACGACCGAGAGCGATGCGGCCGCCGAGGGCGACACCGCCGCCGACTACCCGTGGACCGACGGCACCGCGGTCATGGGCGTGCTCAACGTCACGCCCGACTCCTTCCACGACGGCGGGCGTCACGAGGCGCTTTCGGACGCGGTCGACGGCGTCGAGCGCATGGTCGAGGCCGGCGTCGACGTCGTCGACGTCGGCGGGGAATCGACCCGGCCGGGCGCCGAGCCGGTGCCCGCCGCGGAGGAAATCGACCGGGTCGTCCCGACGATAGAGGCGGTGCAGTCGGTGCCGGCGGTCGCCGACGGCGACGTGCTGGTCTCGGTCGACACCCGGAAAGCGCCGGTCGCGGCGGCGGCGCTGGAGGCCGGTGCGGACATCATCAACGACGTGACCGGGTTAGAGGACCCCGCGATGCGCGAGGTCGTCGCCGACGCGGACTGCCCGGTCGTCGTGATGCACAGCCTCGACGCCCCGGTCGACCCGACGAGCGACCCCGAGTACGACGACGTGGTGAGCGACGTGATCGCGTCGCTCCGCGAGCGGCTGGCGCTCGCGGACACGGCCGGGATCGACCGCGACAGGGTGATCGTCGACCCCGGGCTCGGCTTCGGGAAGTCGGCGACCGAGGCGTTCGAACTGCTCGACCGCGTCGGGGAGTTCGCCGCGCTCGACTGCCCCGTGCTCGTCGGGCACTCACACAAGTCGATGTTCGGCGCGGTCGACCGCGACCCGGACGACCGCGAACACGCCACCGTCGCCGCGACCGCGCTCGCCGCCGACCGGGGGGCCGACATCGTCCGGGTCCACGACGTGGCGGAGAACCGCGCCGCGGTCGACGTGGCCGCCGCGGTGAACGAGTCGGGGCGGAGAGGCGGGGCGGGCGCGGAGGACGCCCGCGACGAATGACGGCAGCGTTTTCCTTTCGCACCCCGTCGCGTCGGTATGGCCCGGCGTCTGCTGCTCGGCTGTAGCGCGGTCGGGAACACGCTCGTCGAGCGCACCCGCCAAGAGCACGGCGAGCTGGTCGCGATCACCGACGACACGGGATGGGTGTCGACGTTCCGCGACCGCAACGTCACCACCGTCGAGGCCGACCCGACCGACGTCTCGGCGTACCCCGACCGCGCGTCGGTCGTGCTGGTCGCGAGCGACGACCCCGCCCGCAACGTCGCCGCGGCGGAGGCCGCCCGCCACCGGTACCCGGACGCGATGATCGTCGCACACGTCGGAACGGAGCCGACCGCGTCGCAGCGGTCGGCGCTGGAGGCGGTCGCCGACCGCGTCGTCGACCCGGTCGAGGCGCTGGTCGACCGCGTCGAGCACGCGACGGGCGCCGACGACGAGGAGCGGCCACCGCGCCTGTTGTCGACGCTCCGCGAGCTCTCCGGCCCCCTCCTCGTGGTCGCCCACGACAACCCCGACCCGGACGCCATCGCGAGCGCGATCGGGCTGGCGCGGATCGCCGACGTCGTCGGCGTCCCCGCCGACCCCTGTTACGGGGGCGAGATCGCCCATCAGGAGAACCGCGCGATGGTGAACCTGCTCGGCCTCTCGCTGTCGACGTTCGATGACATCGACCTCGACGACTACGACGGCGTCGCCCTCGTCGACCACTCGCGGGCGGGCATCAACGACAGCCTCCCCGAGGAACACCCGGTCGACATCGTCGTCGACCACCACCCGCCTCGCGGGCCGGTCGCGGGGTCGTTCGTCGACATCAGGCCCGACGCCGGCGCGACGAGCACGCTGATCGAGGAGTACCTCTCGCGGCTCGGCGTCGAGCCCGACCGTCAGCTCGCGACCGCCCTCTTATACGGTATCCGCGTCGACACGAAGGACTTCACTCGGCTGACGTCGATCCCGGACTTCGAGGCGGCGGCGTCGCTGTCGCCGCTCGCCGACGAGTCGACGCTCGAACGCGTCGAGAGCCCGAGCGTGAGCCAGGAGACCCTCCGAGTGCTCGCCGGCGCCATCGAGAGCCGCGACGTGCGCGGGTCGACCGTCTCGTCCTGCGTCGGCGAGATCAGCGACCGCGACACGCTCGCGCAGGCGGCGGAGCGCCTCCTCGACATCGAGGGCGTCACCGTCACCTTCGTCTACGGCTACATGGACGGGGTGATCTACGCCTCGGCGCGCTCGCGCGGCGCGGACCTCGACGTGGGCGAACTGCTCCGGGACGCGCTCGACCCGGTCGGCTCCGCCGGCGGCCACGCCACGATGGCCGGCGCGCAGGTCCCGCTCGGCATCCTGGAGGAGGTCTCGGAGTCGGAGTCGCTGGCGGAGGTCGTCGAGGCGTTCGTCGCCGGCCGGTTCTTCGAGGCGCTCGACGACGCGCCGACCCAGCCCACGACCACGGTGCCGGAGTTCCCGGTCGGCTGAGCGCGGCGGCGAGCGGACGACCGGAGCGGTCCCCGCGGTTGACCGTCGGCGTCGTCCGATGGCGCAACCTACATATCTCGCGGTGGCGAAGTAAGGCGCATGACTGACAATACTGTCGACCACCGCCGGCTCATCGTCGCCGGCACGGGTATCGCGGGGCTCTCCGCGGCGATCTACGCCGCGCGTTCGAACAACGACCCCCTGCTCATCGAGGGCGACGAGCCGGGCGGCCAGCTCACCCTCACCACCGACGTCGAGAACTACCCCGGCTTCCCCGAGGGGATCTCCGGGCCGGACCTCATCAACAACATGAAAGCGCAGGCGGAGAAGTTCGGCGCCGACTCCCGCAACGGGATCATCGAGGACGTCTCGAAGGAGCCGGCGGGCCACTTCCGCGTCGAGCTCTCGAACGGCGACGTCTACACCGCCGACGCCGTGATCGCGGCCTCCGGCGCGAGCGCCCGGACGCTCGGCGTCCCCGGCGAAGACGAGCTGATGGGGTACGGGCTCTCGACGTGTGCGACCTGCGACGGCGCGTTCTTCCGCGGCGAGGACATGCTCGTGGTCGGCGGCGGCGACGCGGCCATGGAGGAGGCGAACTTCCTGACGAAGTTCGCGGACACCGTCTACATCGCGCACCGCCGCGAGGAGTTCCGCGCGGAGGACGTCTGGATCGACCGGACCATGGAGAAGGTCGAGGACGGCGAGATCGAGCTCCTGCTCAACACCGAGCTCACCGAGATCCACGGCACGCCGGAGGACGGCATCGACCACGTGACCCTCGTGGAGCACCCGGACGGCCACCCCACGGAGAAGCTCGACGACCCGGCGACCGCCGACGAGGTCGAGGAGTACGACTTCGACGTGGGCGCCGTCTTCTTCGCCATCGGCCACACGCCGAACACCGACTTCCTGGAGGGGCTCGGCGTCGAGACCGACGACGAGGGCTACCTGATCACCGAGGGCGGTCGCGGCGGGAACCAGACGGCCACGGGCGTCCCCGGCCTCTTCGGCGCCGGCGACGTGGTGGACTTCCACTACCAGCAGGCGGCGACGGCCGGCGGGATGGGCGTGAAGGCCGCGCTCGACGCCGACGAGTACCTCACCGAGCGCGAGCGCGCCGGCGAGCTGTACGAGGCCGAGGTCGACGCCGCGGCCGCGGACGACTGAGAGCCGTTCGCCGGAGCGGGTATTTATAAAGAGACGCCCGGTCTCGTTTTCAGCATTTATAAGTGAGAGCCGGCGAGCGGACCGCCGCTACCGTCCCGGTTCAGATTTTATCACTTCCCGCCGCTCGCGCTACGACTCGATTTCGACCTCGTAGCCGTCGGCTTCGAGCGCGTCGACGATGTCGGCGGCGTGTTCGGCGTCGTCGGTCTCCAGTTCGAGTTCGAGTTCGGCGGCGTTGACGGCCACGTCGCGGGATGTGCGGTCGTGGTGGACCGCGTACACGTTCGCGCCGGTGCGCGCGACGATGCTGGAGACGCGCTCGAGCTCGCCGGGTCGGTCCTTCAGGTCGATCGTGATCTTGAGGTACCGACCCATCTGGACGAGTCCCCGGCGGACCACGGTGCCGAGTCGATTGAGATCGATGTTCCCGCCGCAGAGCGCGGCGACGATCGTCTCGCCGTCGTCGTACTCGAACGCCTCCGAGAGGACGGCCGCGAGCGCGACCGCGCCGGCGCCCTCGACGAGCGTCTTCGAGCGTTCGAGGAGGAGCGTGAGCGCCAAAGCGATCTCGCGGTCGTCGACGGCGACGACCTCGTCGACGTACTCCGCCATCACGTCCAGGGTCTGCTCGCCGACCGCGCGCGTGGCGATCCCGTCGGCGATCGTGTCGACGCTGTCGATCTCCACCACTTCGCCCGCCGCCAGGGACTTCGCCGCGGAGGCCGCGCCCTCGGCCTGTACCCCGACGACCCGAACGTCGTCGAGGCGCTCTTTGATCGCGACGGCGACTCCCGAGATCAGGCCGCCCCCGCCGATCGGGACGACGACCGTGTCGAGCTCGGGGCAGTCGTCGGCGATCTCCAGCCCGAGCGTCCCCTGTCCGGCCATCACGACGGGGTCGTCGAAGGCGTGGACGTACGTCCGGCCCTCCTGGCGCTCCAGCTCGTGGGCGGCCGCCTGCGCCTCGTCGTAGTCGACGCCCTCCAGCCGGACGCTGGCCCCGTATCCGCGCGTGGCCTTCACCTTCGAGACGGGCGCGAACTTCGGCATCACGACGGTGGCGTCGACGCCGGCGCGCTGGGCCGCGAGGGCGACGCCCTGCGCGTGGTTCCCCGCGCTGGCGGTGACGACGCCGGCCTCGCGTTCGGCGTCGGAGAGGGTCGCGATCCGGTTCATCGCGCCGCGGATCTTGAACGCGCCGGTGCGCTGGAAGTTCTCCAGTTTGAGCCGGACGTCCGCGCCGCTCATCTCGGAGAAGGTCCGCGACCGCTCCAGCGGCGTGTGACGGGCCACGCCCTCGACGCGCCCGCGCGCCGCCTCGACGTCGGAGAGTGATAGCATACGTCACCGTCGCCGCGCCGACCGCTAATCGGTTCCGGTCCGACGCGTCTCGGCGTCGTCGCGACCGGACGACGAGCCGAGGGCTCCGCGACGAGCGAGGCGGCGACCGACGAGCGATCCGCTCGCCGTCTGTGAAAGGGGGGAATGCACGCGTGTGACGTGCGAGTCGAAGTAAGCGTACTGGATATAAAAATGTGGGGCTAGCGGAGCGAAAGTGAAACCGCACGACTGCGACGCCGTCATCCCTCCGTCAGACGGGTTATTCGGGGGTCAGCCGCACCCGCACGTCGGTCCGTTCGAGATATGCCGCGACCCGCCCCGCGAACCCGTCGTCGGGACCGGCGAATTCGGCTTCGGGACGCGCGGGTCCGTCCGATCCGGTCGGGGCCGGCCACGTCGCCTCCGCGCCGAGGCGGTCGGGGTCCCCCACGTAGAGGGCCGCCCGGTCCGGATACCCCGCCGGGGCGTCGAGCGGGACGCTGACGCGACGGTACAGCCCGTCGTCGACGCCCTCGTACTCGTCGAGCGCGGCCGTCTCGTCGGTCCGCAGGAGCCGACCGGCCGTCTCTCGACCCGGCGCGAGCGTCGGGAACCGCCCCTCGACGGCGCGGAGCCCCGTGAGCGTCGCCGGGCCGACGAAGACGTACGAATCGAGCACCGCGGCGACCCGCTCCGGCTCCGTCAGGGTCCCGTACACGAAGACGTCCATGAGGTCGTGTGGGTCGTTCGCACGCTTGAAGCTTCTGACGCTCGGGCCGCGACGCGGCGGTGCGAGGCGGCCCCGTCCCGGCGGTCTCGGCCGCCTCCGACACCTAAAAGCGGGACACGGCCCTCTCGCGAGGTGGATGGACCTCCCGCGGCTGCGAGGCGTCTGGCGGCGCGTGTTCGCGCTCGCGTGGCCCGTCATGGCCGAGCAGACGTTCCGCACCGCGATGCGGACGACCGACGTGCTCGTCACCGCCCTGTTCTCGCCGGCCGCGGTCGTCGCCATCGGGCTCGCCGACCTCTACGCCCGGTTTCCGCTCCGGATCGGCCTCGGGTTGGGCGGCGGCGCCATCGCGCTCTCCTCGCAGGACACCGGGGCGGACGCGACGGCGAACCGCGACGAGGCGGTGACGCAGGCGATACTGATCGGCGCGCTGGCCGGGGTCCCGTTCGTGTTGGTCGGCCTGTTCTTCGGGGAGCCCGCGATCGGCCTGTTCGGTCGGCTGGTCGGCGAGCGGACCGCGCCGGAGGTCGTCGCGCTCGGCTCGACGTACCTCGCCGTCGTCTTCGCGACCGCCCCGGCGCGTCACGTCGCGCTCGTCGGTGCCCGCGCGCTCCAAGGGACGGGCGACACCCGGACGCCGATGTACGTCAACGTCGCCGCCAACGCGCTCAACATCGTCGGCTCCGTGGTGCTCGGGCTGGGGCTGTTCGGACTCCCGCGGCTCGAGGTGCTCGGCGTCGGGCTGGCGACCGCGGGCGCGAACGTGCTCACCGCCGGTCTGCTCTGCATCGCTATCTGGGGGCCGTGGACCGAGGCGAGCTTCGCGCGTCCCCGCGACCTCACGATCGCCGGGCAACTGCTCCGCGTGAGCGCGCCCCGGGTGGCCGAGGGGTTCGGCTCGGAGCTGGCCGAGTTCCCCTTCAACGCCCTCCTCCTCGGCTTCGGCGAGGCGGTCAACGCCGGGTTCCAGATCGGCCGTCGGGTGTACCAGCAGGTGACCGGGCCGCTCTCGCGCGGGTACAACGTGGCGGCCTCCGTGCTCGTCGGACAGGCGCTCGGGGCCGGCGACCCGGACGAGGCGCGGTTCGACGGGTGGGCCGTCGCCGGGCTCGCCGTGCTCACGGTCGGCGCGATCGGCCTCGCACTGGTCGCCGCCGCCCCCCGGCTCGTCCCGCTGTTCACCGACGACGCGCCGACCGTGCGGTACGCCGTCGACTTCGCTCGCGTCTACGGCGTCGCCGGGGCCGCGCTCGCCTGTTTCTCCGCGCTCTCCGGCTCGCTGCAGGGGGCGAGCGAGACGCGGATCCCCCTGGTCGCCCGGGCGTCGGGCATGTTCGGGCTGTTCCTCGGCGCGTCGTGGCTGCTCGGCCGGACGGCCGGCCTCGGCCCGAGCGGCGCGTACGTCGGCGTGACGCTCGCGTACGGCTGGATGGCGCTCGTGGTCGCCGCCGGCTTCCGGCACTCCGGCTGGGCCGGGCGCGCCGCGGCGATGATGGCGGAGCGCGGCAGCGGGGTCGACGACCCGGAAGTCGACGAGGCAGAGGAGCCGGCGACGGACTGAGCCGCGGCGACCGCGACACACGGACCGGTTAAGTGTCGGACGGCCGAACCGCTCCGCATGGATCTGTCATCCGCCGTCTCCGCCACGGTCTCCACCCTCCGACGGCGCCCCGCCGACCTGCTCCCGTTCTACCTCCTCGGAACGGCGGTCCCCGTCATCGCTCGGATCGGGCTGTTCGCCGCGCTCGCCGGCGTTTACGTCCACTTCGAGCTCACCGGCCGGCTCGCGACCGCCCGGGAGTCGCTCGGGGGGATCGACCTGACGCCCCCGGACACGCAGGACCCCGAAGCGCTGCAAGCGTGGAGCGAATCGCTCGCGCCGGCGCTCGAACCGCTCGCGTCCCCGACCGCGGTCGCCCTCCTCCTCGCCGGGACCGCCGCGACGGCGGCGATCGCGGTCGTGACCTACGCCGCGGTCTCGGCCGGGCAGATGTCCGCCGTCGTCGCCCGCCTCCGCAGCGATCGCGGGCTCACCGCGGGCGTCGCCGGCGTCCGAGACCGCTGGCTCACGTTCCTCGGGATCTACGTCGCGGAGCTCCTCTGTTGGCTCGGCGTCTTCCTCCTCGGAGGACTCGCGATCGGCGGCGCGTTCGTCGTCAACCCGTTCGTCGGGGCCGCGGCCGCACTGGTCGTCCTCCTCGTCGGGTTCGTCGCGCTCCTGCTCGTGCGCGTCGTCTTCGCGTTCGCGCCGGCCGCTGTCGTCGTCGACGACGCCGGCGCGCTCGGCGCGGTGGCGGGCGCGGGCGGGTTCGTCCGGACGAACCCGGCGGACGCCGCCGCGTACCTGGTCGTCGCGGTCGGCGTCCTCGTCGGGATCTCGTCGGTCGCCTCGGGGCTGGCGTTCCTCGGCGGCGGCGCGGTCGTCGCCCTCGTCAGCGCGGTCGTCGCCGCGCCGGCGCTCGACCTGCTCAAGACCGTCCTCTACGGCGACCACCGCGGCGCCGTCGACCCGCTCGACCCGCCCGCCGCGGGAGTTCGGTCGCAGTTCACCGGCGGGATCCGTCGCGGCTGGCGCGAGATGATCGCGTTCGTCCGCGGAGCGCCGGGCCTGCACGCGCTCGTCATCGCCGTCGGCGTCGGCTTCGGCGCGCTCGGCTGGCTCGCCGTGGACCCGTTCGTCGGGAGCGTCACGACGTCGATCGAGTCGCGGCTGGTCGGGCATATCCCCCCCGTGGCGGCGCTCACCTTCTTCGGGAACAACTTGGGGGTGGCGATCGCCACGTCGCTCGCGGGCGTCGCGCTCGTGATTCCGGCGCTGTCGTCGGTCGCGTTCAACGGGTTCGCGCTCGGCGCCACGGCCGCGTTGGAGACGAACCTCGCCGCGCTCGCGGCGTTCGTCGCCCCTCACGGGATCCTCGAGATCCCGGCGCTGTTCGTCTCCGGCGCGCTCGGCGTCCGCCTCGGGGTGGTCTCGTGGGGGACGCTCCGCGGGCGGCGCTCGCGGGCCGAGTTCGCCGACGCGCTCGAAGGCGCGTTCTGGGTGCTGGTCGGGGTCGGGGTGCTGATCGCCGTCGCCGCGGTCATCGAAGGGTTCGTGAGCCCGTACTACTGGCGGCCGTTCCTGTAGCGTTCGGGAGGGAGCGCGGACTCCGCGCCCGCCCCTACGTTCAAGTCGCTCCGCCACGAATCCTGTCCTGCATGACACGACGCGATCCGTTCACCGAGATCGAAGAACTGCTCGAACGAATGGGCAGAGAGTTCGAGGAGCTTGGCGGGACCCTGGGCGCGCCCGACGCCCCCCGGCTTCCCGGCGTCCGCGACGTCGCCGTCGACGTGGTCGAGGACGACGGGTCGATCACGGTCCACGCCGATCTCCCCGGCTTCGAAAACGACGACATCGACGTCGAACTCCGCCAGGAGTCCCTCTCGATCACGGCGACCCGCGAAGAGGAGGCGGACGTCGAAGTCGGCGGCGACGCGGAAGAGGGCGACGACGCGGCCGAGGACGGCGTCCGATATCACCGCCGGGAGCGCCGTTCGCGCTCCGTCTCGCGGCGAATCCCGCTCCCTGAGCCCGTCACGCCCGACGGCGCGACCGCCTCGTACGAGAACGGCGTGCTCACCGTCGCGCTCCCGAAACGCTCCGAGACCGGCGGCGGCCACAGCATCGACGTGAGCTGAGAGCGGGTCGAACGACCGGCCGCCCCGGCTGCTCGTGTCACGAGATAGCCACCGTCTATCCGTGTTTAATACCTCACGGCGCCTCTCTACTGCTGATTCTCATGAACAGATCCACTCCCTTCGACGACATCGAGCAGTTCTTCGGCCGCGGCCCGTTCGGCGGCGACCGAACGTGGGGACAGGGCCGACGGACCGCGGACGTCGACATCGCGGAGTACGACGACGAGTTCCTCGTCATGGCCGACCTGCCCGGATACGACCGCGAGCACATCGGCGTCAGCGCCGCGGACGGTCAACTGACGATCACCGCGGAGCGCGACGAGACGGTGCGCGACGACCGGGAAGCCGGAGAGAGCGACGCCGGTCGGTACCTCCGACGCGAGCGGCGCCACGAGTCGATCACCCGAACCGTCGACCTCCCGTCCTCGGTCGTCGAGACGGATGCGAGCGCGACGTACCGCAACGGCGTCCTCACGGTGACGCTCCCCAAGGCCGACGCCGACGTCGACGACGGCCACCGGATCGACGTGGAGTAAGACCTCGAAAGAGGCGGTCCGAGAGCGAGCGACCGGCCCGCCGCGACCGCTCTCCCGCCTGTCCGGTCCGAACTCCCTCTGCCCCGCACCGCCGGGCCGCCCGTACACTCCCCGTTTTTCGGTCGATTTGCGCTGTCAGCGGCGACAGATACTCCACGCCTGCCATGCTACGGAATCGCATGGCCAACGCTGACGGACCGGGCGGCGAAGACGAGTCGGGACGCGGCGCGGACAGCGACTTCGCCGCCGCCCGCCGGAGCCTCGTCGACGGACTCCGCGAGACGCAGGACGTGAGCGAGCGGACGCTGTCGGCGATCGGCGCCGTGCCGCGGCACGAGTTCGTTCCCGATCCACACCGCTCGCGCGCCTACGCCGATCGGCCCCTCCCGATCGGTCACGACCAGACGATCAGCGCGCCGCACATGGTCGCGGTGATGGCGGACCTCCTCGACGTCGGGCACGGCGACAGAGTCCTAGAGGTCGGCACGGGCTGCGGGTACCACGCCGCCGTCCTCGCCGAACTCGTCGGGCCGGGGAACGTGTACAGCGCGGAGTACGTCCCCGAACTCGCCGTCGACGCCCGCGAGCGTCTCGAACGTCTCGGGTTCGACGTGACCGTTCGGGCGGGCGACGGCCGCGAGGCGTTCCGCGACGAGGCCCCGTTCGACGCCGCGTCCCTGACGTGTGCGCCGACCGGCGACGTTCCCGAGGGGATCGTCGAGCAAGTCCGGCCCGGCGGCAGGGTCGTCGCGCCGGTGGGCGGCGGGGGGATCCTCGGTCGCGGGAGCCAGCGGCTCGTGCGGCTGACCGTGCGCGAGAACGGCGTCGACCGCGAGGACTACGGCGGCGTCCGCTTCGTGCCAATGCGCTGACGGCCCGCCGCGACGAACGAGCGGTTTTAGACGACCGAGCACCGAGTCCGGTCATGGACGAGGCGTCGCTACGGGCCGACATGATCGAGGGGCTCGAACACGAACTCGGAGAGCCGCTCGGCGCCGACGTGCTGACGGCCCTCCAGCGGGTGCCGCGCGAGACGTTCGTCGACGACTCGCCGTACGCGAACGCCGCGAGCGACGAGGCCGGAACGCGCGTCCTCGCGCCGGCGACGGCGGTCCGGCTGATCACCGCGCTTGACGCCGACGAGGGCGACGACGTTCTCGTCGTCGGCGCCGGCGTCGGCTACTCGGTGGCGATGCTCGCCGAGATAGCGGGCGCCAAACACGTGCACGCGATCGATATCGACCGCGAGGCGGTCTACCTGGCGCGCTCGAACCTCTCCGCGGCGGGCTACGACGCCGTGCTCGTCGACCGACGCGACGGCGCGAACGGTCTCCGGGAGTACGCACCGTACGACCGGATCCTCTTGGAGACGGTGGTGCTCGAACCCCCGCGGGCGCTCATGGACCAGCTCGCCGAGGGCGGGCGGCTCGTCTACCCGCGCGGGAACGCGGTCCAGACCGTCGCGGCGATCGAGGCCGCGCCGGACGGGGCGACGGAGCCGGACGACGACGCGCCGGCGGGGTTTCGAACCGTCGAAACCGCCGGACCGGCTCGGCTCCGACCGATGCTCGTCGACGGAGAGCAGCGCGGCGTGGAGCGGAATCGGACGCGCCGCGAGGACGCCGAGCGGGCCGAACAGGGGCACTTCGCGCGACACGGGTGGGAGCAGGAGTGGATCGACTGGGACGACCGCCTCTAACGGGCCCCCGTCGCCCGGAGCGTCACGCGATCACTCCTCGACGACGAGCACCGCCGTGTTCTCCCGCTCGTCGACGTAGTCGCCCTCCGCGGGCGGCTTGACCTCCACGGTGAGCGTTCCGTCCGGTTGATTCGGCCCCAGTTCGGGCGCGACGTCGACCGTCGCGATCCCCTCCTCGTTCGTCGTCGCCGTCGCGACCCCGTCGATACGCGCCGACCCGCTGCGGACGATCACCGTGGCGTCGGCGACCCGGCCCCCGTCGGGATCGAGGACAGCGACGTCGAGAGACTGCTCGCCGGGCGTCGTCACCTCGGGCTGCGGCTGCGCGTCGACCTCCGTCGCGGCGAGCCCCTCGATGTCCCCGATCATCCCCATCATCACGCTGAGACTGGCGACGCCGACGACGAGGGCGATCACCAGTCTGACCGGCAACCCCTCGATCGCGCGCCGGTCCGTGCGGAACGATCGGCTGTTCGCGGTGCGTCCGTCGCGTTTCGAGTCGGACATACGCCCCGCTGGCCGCGGTATCACTGATAAACCGTCGGCCGGCGCGAGGCTCGCGGACCTCTCCGCCGTGGCCGCCGAGCCTTTTTGTGCGATGCCGCGACCACCGCCGCTCATGCACGTGCTCGGCCGCGACACCGAACGGGACTCGGCCGCCTCGCTCCCGACGGTCCGCCTCGGTTCGTTCCTCGCTCGCGACGGCAGCACCGGAGCCGCGGTCGGCGTCGACGCGGACCGCCCGCACGCCGGCGTCGTCTTCGGGAAGCGCGGCACCGGGAAGTCGTACACCCTCGGCGTCCTCGCGGAGGGGCTCACGGACGCATCTGGCGTCTCGCCGGTCGTCGTCGACCCGATGGGCGCCTTCGACGGGCTCAGAGCCGCGGAGGGCCGGGTGATCGAGCCGACGGTCCGCCCGACGGCGATCCCGGCCGCGGCGTGGCCGGACCTGCTCGGCCTCGACCCGGCGAGCGGCCCGGGCGGCGTCGTGTGGCGAGCGGTCGCCGAGGCGGCGGGCGAGCCGGCGTCGGGGGTGAGCGCCGGTGCCCCGTCGGTCGCCGACCTCCGCGAGCGCGTCGGGGCGGCCGACGCGCCGGCTGACGCCCGCCGGGCCGCCGACAACCACCTGCGGCTCGCGGCCTCGTGGGGGGTGTTCGACGCCGACGCGCCGCCGGTCCGGTCGCTCGCGGAGAGCGCCTCGCCGACCGTACTCGACCTCGCCGGCACCCCCGACGCCGCCGCGGCCGCCGTCGTCAGAGCGGTCGCCCGCGGGCTGTACGACGCGCGAATCGACGGCGGCCTCGACCGGCTCCCGTGGCTGCTGGTCGACGAGGCTCACGCCTTCTTCGGCGGCGTCGCCGGCCCGGCGCTCCGAACGCTGTTGACCCGCGGCCGCGCCCCGGGCGTCTCGCTCGTCTGCGCGACCCAGCGCCCCGGCGCGCTCCCGAGCGTCGCCGTCTCGCAGTCGGACCTGCTGATCTGTCACCGGCTCACCGCCGAGCGCGACGTGTCCCGGCTGGCGGAGGCCGAGGCGACGTATCTCGCCGGCGACCTCGCCGACCGGCTCCCGGCCGGCACCGGCGAGGCGCTCGTCGTCGACGACGCGACCGAGACGGTCCACACGATCCGGGTCCGCGAGCGACGGACGCCGCACGGCGGCCAGAGCCCGAGAGCGAGCGACGTGGCCGCTGACGCCGACGACTGAGTCCGAAGGCCCAAGGGACCCCCCGGCGACTGAGTCCGCATGGAACGGACGCCGCTCGGGTTTCTCCTCGTCGCGGCCGGCGGGTTCCTCGGTGCCGTCGCTCGGTACGGCGTCGACGTCGCCGTCGGTGACCCGACGGGCGCCGGGACGCTCGTCGTCAACGCCGTCGGATCGTTCGCGCTCGGCGTGCTGGTGTCCCGCGCGACGACGACTCGAACGGAGTTGTTCGTCGGAACCGGGGCGTTGTCGTCGTTCACCACGTACAGCACGTTCGTCGGCGACGCCGTCGCGCTCGGCGGCCTCGCCGGGAGCGCGTACGTCGCCGCGAGCTACGCGATCGGGTTCGCGGCCGCGTTAGCTGGCCTTCGGGTCGGGAGGCGACTGTGACCGACCCGTTCCTCACGGTCGGGCTCGTTGGTCTCGGTGGAGCACTCGGCGCCGCGGCCAGACACGCCGTCGGCCTCCGGATCGAGGGGCGCCGGTCGGTCGTCGCGGTCAACGCGCTCGGGAGCCTCGCGCTCGGCGCCGCTCTCGCGGCGCCGCTCGGCGCCGCGGCGACCGCGCTCGTCGAGGTGGGGTTCTGCGGCGCCTTCACCACCTTCTCGTCGTTCGCCGTCGAGACGGTGTCGACCGCGGCCGACGGGGAGCGGGGCGTCGCGGTCGGGTTCGCGGCGGCGAACCTGCTGGCCGCGCTGACCGCGTTCCTCGCCGGGTCGGCGCTCGTCGCCGCGCTCGTATGAGTCGGCGAGACTCCCGACACCGGCCCCGAGAGCGACAGGTACAGGCGCCTCCGTGACGTAGCGTTTCGCGTGACAGACGACGCCGAGAGCCGGGTGGACGGAGGCACCGACACTGACCGCACGGCCGGCGGTGCGGACCCCGTCGACCCGGACACGAGCGCCGCCGACTCGCAGGATTCGGCCGGGGAGTTCGCCGACGACGCGCCGTCGTTCGGCGACCTCACGCTCCCGCAGCGCGTGTTCGTCGCCGCCGCGCAGAACCCGACTCGCGGCGTCATGGTCGTCGGCCTCCTCGCGTTCGGCTTCTCGTTTTACATCGCCTTCTGGCTCGTCTTCCCGCGAGTCGCGGCATTCATGTCCGCGATCGGAGCGATACTGATCGCCATCGTCGCCCTCGTCTACCTGATTTCGGACCGCGTCTCCGGATGAGGTCGTGGGGGTGACGGCGACCCCGGACCGCGCTCACGGCGGACCGCGCTCACGGGTGGGGCTCGTAGAACTCGCGGAGCGTCGTCCCGAACGTCGGCGCCAGCGTCGCGACGGCGTCGCCGACCAGCACGTCGCGCTCGGCGAACGCCCGGTCGACTTGCGCCCCGAGGGCGACGCGGTCCGCGGCGTCGCTCTCCAGGTACGCCCGCACCGTCGTGAACTCCCGCTCCCGCTCGACGACGTACCGCTCGCCGTCGATGAACGGACCGTACGTCTCCGGGTCGACGTCGTCGGCGTACGACTCGTAGAAGCTCGCCGCGTGCTTCCGCACCGCGACCGGCGGGCCCTCGTGTCGCTCGATCGCGGGTCGTTCGGCGACCTCCAACTCGGCGTACAGCGCGGCGCGGCCGGGCCCCGCCGAGTTGTCGTCGGACCGGTCGTCGCCGACCATCGCCTGCGCGCGCAGGACGTCGAACCCGTGCGCGTCCAGCCCGCGAACGATCCCGTCGAGCGAGCGGCGGAGCTGGGGCCACAGCTGGTCGTCGACGAGGTCGGGGGCGTCGAAGACGACGGCGACGGGGGTCGTCGCCCGCCGGTCGAGGTGGTCGCGGACGTCCGCCGGGTCGAGCGGATCGGGGTCCTCCGGCTCGAACAGCGCCTCGCGCGGCGACGCGAGGAGCTCCCGGGCGTAGTGCTGGAACCGGGCGGCGTTGGCCGGCGAGAGCACGGCCGCGACGTTCCGAGTCGGGTCCGTGGGGTCGACGACGACGAGCGGGTCGTCGAACGTCGCCGCGGCGTGGCCCTCCGGGTCGAACTCCATTGGGGGATGCCAGTTCCGAGCGGACTCGACGAGCGGGACGAACCCGCCGAGCTCCAACACGAGCAGCTCCGTCAGGTACCCCGAGAACCCCTCCGTGCGGAGGTCGCTGCCGTACGCGCCGATACCCTTCAGGAAGGCCTTCGCGAGCACGACGTCCGCGGCGAGGTCGTCGTCGAGCCGCGCGGAGAGGTAGGCGTCGTGGAACGGCGTCCGGTCGACCGCCGAGACGAGGTCGCTCGCGGCCGCCACGTCGTGACAGGGGACGAGGTCGACGTCGAACCCCTCGTAGCTTCCCTTCACGTACGGGTGTTCGGCGTACTCCTCGTGTCCCTCGGGGAGGACGGCGTGGCCGACCGCGAGCCCGTACTCCTCCAGTTGCTCGCGTTCGAGGTCGGCGGCGAACCGGACGAACAGGTCGATGTCGCGGTCGCCGGAGACCCACGTCCCGCGGGCCGTCGACCCGACCTGAACCACGTCGGCCGCGACGGGGAGGTCGGCGATCGCGTCGTGCGCGCGTTCGATGAGCTCGTCCGCGACCGCTCGGAGGCGGTCGCGCTCCGCGGGCTCCGGGAGGACCCGGTCGCGGACGCGGGCGAGCACCGAGTCGAGGTCGTCGCCCGCGGAATCGCCCGGCTCGGGATCGTCCATGGCCGTATCTCTCGCGGTCCGGCCGAAAACGTGTCGGTCGCGGAGGCGCAGAAGCGTCCGGAAAACGGCCGCCTACGGCACGACGCGGTCGGGCGACCCGCCGCACCCGAGTCGGGCGGAAACGAAAGCCCTATCAAAACCAGTCGAGTATCGGGAATTGAGCCGAAGTAGCTCAGTTGGTAGAGCGCCTCGCTGTTAACGAGGCGGTCCCAGGTTCGAGTCCTGGCTTCGGCGCCTCTCCGTTTCCTGCTATCCCGTAGCCGCCGGGCTGTCGAAATCAGTCCCTCGTGCAACGCTCTGCGATCGGGGGGATTCGGTACCCTAAAGGGTTCGTCTCCGTTACCCCGAGATACGGGCCTTTAGCTTAGTCCGGTTAAAGCGACTCGCTCATAACGAGTTGATCGCCGGTTCGAATCCGGCAAGGCCCATTCTCTGCGCGGACCACGTCGCAAGCAGTGGGTGACCGGTCTATGACAGCAGTTCCACTAGTCCGTTCACGTCGTCGAGGACGGCGTCGGCTCCGTTTTCGGCGAACTTCCGGCGCCCGTCGTCGCCGGTCAGGCCGCCTGTGAGGACGCCGATGGCGTAATACACGCGCTCTGCGTCTTCCTCGTCGGCGTTGCGGGCGGTCCGCACGTCGTCGAGGGTGTCGCCCGCGAAGGCGACGCGTTCGGCGTCGAACCGCTCCGCGAGTTCGACGAGCGCCCGCGGGTGCGGCTTGCCCTCCTCCCAGTCGTCCATCGTGAACCGGCGGTCCTCGGGGACGGCGAGCCCGACGCGCTCCAAGGCGATCTCCGCCTCGGCGGCCGGTCGACCCGTCAACACGCCCACGTCGAACCGCTCGGTCAGGTCGGCGATCGTCTCTCGGTCGACGAGCGTCGGCTCGTCGTGGATGTACCCCGGCGCCGACAGCGGCGGGTCCCCGCCCTCCAGTTCGCGGTAGAGCTCTTCACCGAGGTACAGCGCCTGAAACGTCTCGCGGAGGCGTTCGGTGTCCCACTGGTCGCGGACTCGCGCCTGCGCGACGCGCGGGAGGTCGCCGGCGACCGCCTTCGCGGCCTCGAGCCCGCCGCCGGTCTCGGCGATCCGGTCAGTGAACGTCTCGACGTCCATACCGAGCCCTTCGCGGCGAGCCAGCACGAACAGCGCGGCCGCGTCCGTCAGCTCCCAGTCGTTGTTGAACCCCCCGGCGTCTTTGAACAGCTGGACCGCGTCCCTGTCGATCGTCTTGCCGCACACCCTGTCGACGGACTCGATGATCGCCCGTCGGTAGGAGTCCGCCACGTCGACCAGGACGCCGTCGATGTCGAGAACGACTGCGTCGACCTGCATACGCGTACGCCGGCAGGTGGGGGAAAGAACGTTCGGGTTCGCGGCCGATCCGACCGGAACACCGCTACCGACCGCGGTCGTCGCCGGCCGAATCGGGTCCGGACGGACCGTCGCGGGCGACGTAGACCGTCGTTCCCGGCACCGACCGCCGGCGGACCGGAACCGTCGGCTCCTCGAAGCCGAGGGTGGTGAACAGGCAGGCGGCGTCGAGTCGGTCGGCGAGCGTCACCGTCGGACGCTGCAGTTCGGCCGGGAGGTGACAGGCGTACACCGCGTCGACGTCGGCGGCCGTCAACCAGTCCGGGGACGCGGCCTCGTCGCCCGCGCGCTCGGCGAGCGCGAGCACGTCGCCCTCGACGGCGCGCAGCGCGCCGGCGACCGGCGCCTCGTTCGTCTCGTCCGTCTCGTCGGCGGCCGCCAGCGCGCGCTCTCCGAGGGCGACGTCGACCGCGACGACCTCGCGGCCGCGCCCGGCGAGCGACCGGGCGACTCCCGGGCGGTTACCGATACCGATCTCGAGCAGTCGGTCGTACCGAGCGAGTTCGTCGGCGAGCGCCTGACGGGAGCGTGAAACCACGGCGCGGGCTTTATGACTGCGGCGGTCAAAAACCGTTCCATGCTCGTGGACATCGTTCCCGTCGGGGAGGTTACCCCCCGCGTGAAACGGGAGGCCTCCGCTGCGCTCCGATCGGTGTACGACTGTGACGTCACGGTCCACGACGATCAGCCGATCCCCGAAACCGCCTACGACGAGGGCCGAGACCAGTACCGCGCCGAGGACCTGATCGAGACGGTCAGCCGGGTCGGCGGCGGCGAGAAGAACATCGGAATCACTCCCCGAGACCTCTACTACCGCCGCCGGAACTACGTGTTCGGACTGGCGTATCTCAACGGCAACGGCTCCGTGATCTCGACCCACCGGCTCCGCACGTCCTCCGACGGTGGCGTGTCCACGAAGCCCGCGATCGACGTGTTCGCCGACCGCGTCCGGAAGGAAGTGGTCCACGAGATCGGTCACACGCTCGGGTTGGAACACTGCGACAACGGCAAGTGCGTCATGTCCTTCTCCCCGACCGTCCGCGAGGTCGACGTCAAGGAGGAGAACCTCTGTGGCACCTGCTCCCGGCTGGTGCGCTGAGACCGCCGGTAGAGGTAAACCCCGCCCTGTTCAACTAACGCCCATGGCCGCAAAGCCGGAATACCGCGACCGCCCCGACGTCGAGGTCGCGCTGCTGGACGCGCTCGTCGACCGCGGCGACGAGGGCATGACGGTGCTGGAGCTTCGCGCGGCCGTGGACGCCGACATCGACGCCGTCGAGGAGGCGCTCTCGTCGCTGAAGGCGGACTCGCTCATCACCGTCGAGAGCGAGGAACGCGTCCGCGTCTACGCGCACGACCGCGTGATACCCGACCCCGACGCACCGGACGACGAGCCGCCGGCCGGACTCGTCGACGCGATCCGCGACCGACTCGGACTGTAAGCGACCGGCGACGCCCGCGGCGCGACGTCGCCGAGACCCAGCGACCTTTTGACGCTCCCCGGCGTCCGTTCGGGTATGAGTCTCGTCTCCGGCACCCACGGCGCCCACGGCGCGACGTACCGCGACCGCGGCGGTCGTCGGGTGGTCGACCACTACGGAAAGCCAGAGCGCGTCGGGAAGGCGGTCCGAAACGTCGTCGGCACGATAGAGATGGGGTACGGCGTGCTCGCGATCACGGGCGACGACCGCACCGAGTTCGTCGACAACGCCGTCTCCAACCGCGTCCCGGCCGAGGACGGTCGGGGGGTGTACGCGCTCCTGCTCGACCCGCAGGGCGGCATCGAGACGGACATGTACGTGTACAACGCCGACGAGCGACTGCTCGTCTTCCTGCCGCCGGAGCGCACCGAAGCCGTCGCCGAGGACTGGTCGAGCAAGGTGTTCATCCAGGACGTGACCGTCGAAGACGCCTCAGAGGAGTTCGGCGTGTTCGGCGTTCACGGCCCGAAGTCGACCGAGAAGGTCGCCTCGGTGCTCGGCGGCCCGGGCGCTCCCGAGGAGCCGCTCTCGTTCGTCCGCGGGTCGATGGTCGACGCCGGCGTCACCGTGATCGCGACCGACGCCCCCCTCGGCGAGGAGGGGTACGAGGTCGTCTGCGCGGCCGACGACGCCGAACAGGTGTTCGACACGCTGATTAACCGCGGGCTCAACGCGGCCCCGTTCGGCTATCGGACGTGGGACGCGCTCTCCGCCGAGGCGGGCACGCCGCTCTTCGAGTACGAACTGGAGGGGACGGTCCCGAACGTGCTCGGCCTCCGCAACGCCCTCGACTTCGAGAAGGGGTGTTACGTCGGGCAGGAGGTCGTCTCCCGCGTCGAGAACCAGGGGCGCCCGAGCCGCCGACTCGTCGGATTCGCGCTCGACGGACTCGCGGACGCGACCGCCGAGATCGACGGCGACGCCGACCCGGAGGGGTACGACGAAGTGCTGCCGACCACCGGTGCGGCCGTCTTCGACGGGGACGAGGCGGTCGGCGAGGTGACCCGCGCGGCGGTCGGCCCGGCTTCGGGCGGTCCGATCGCGCTGGCGCTTGTGCGGTACGACGCCGACCTCGACGCGGTCACCGTCCGCGTCGACGGCGACGAGGCCGCGGCGACGCGCGCCGCCCTCCCGTTCGTCGACGGGAGCGCGCGCTCCGGGCGGGTTCCGACGTATGCGGACGAGTAGCGCGGACGAGTAGCCGGCGCGCCCTGACGGTCCCCGGCGAGTCGTCGCGCCCGCCGCTTTTTAAATAACGAACTGCACCGCCGAGTAGACCCCGTAGCCGAGCGCGAGCGACCCGACGAGGGACCCGATCCACGCGAACACCGTGTATCCCATCTTCGCCCGGCTCACGCCGGCGTCCCCGGCGGCGTAGCCGGCGCCGACGATCGCGGAGACGATGATCTCGTTGAACGACACCGGGATGCCGAACGCGACCGCGGTCTGTGCGATCGCGAACGAGGGGATGAGCGCCGAGATCGACCGCCGCGGCCCCATCGACGCGTAGTCCTGCGAGATCGCTTTTATCATCCGCGGCGCCCCTGTCCACGAACCGGCCAGCAGGCCGACGCCGCCGCCGACGAGCAGCGCCCACAGCGGGATACCGGCCTCGCCGACGAACAGGGGCACGAGCGGGCCGATAGCGAGCCCGACCTGCGACCCGCCGGCGGAGAACGCGACCAGCCCGCCCATCGCCAGCAGGAACCGGCGCTGGGCGCCGGCCTGGTCGCGTCCGAGGTCGAGGTACACCGCGACGGCGACGGTCACCGCCACCGCGGCCGTGACGAGGGGCGTGCCGATCGCTCCGACCCCGAGTCCGGGACCGATCGCCTGCGAGAGCGACGCCTGTTCGCCCGGCGGCCCCAGCAACGCGAACCCGACGTTCGCGACGATCGCGCCGACGAGCCCCGCGAGCCCGGCGGTGAGCGGCCGCTGTGGGAGCCGGTCCCCGATCAGCGACCGCGCGACGGCGTAGGCGATGCCGCCGCCGACGAACGGGGTGAGGATCCACAGCGTGACGATCTCCTGGTACTTCGCCCACGCCGGGTCGCCGCCCATCGCGAGGCCGACGCCGACGACCGCGCCGGTGACGGTGAACGCGGTCGCGATCGGATACCCCGCAAACACGCCGAGCGCGACGAGCCCGGCGGCGGTGACCAGCGCGACGATGGCCGCCCCGGCGGTGAGCGTGACGCCGCCGATCAGCTCGGTGCCGACCGCCTCGGTCACGTTCGCGCCCTGGAGCATCGCGCCGAACAGGCCCAGCACGCCCACGACCAGCCCGGCTCGCATCACGGAGATGGCGTTGGCGCCGACGGCCGGGGCGAACGGGGTCGATCCGGACGACCCGGCGCCGATCGACCAGGCCATGAACAGGCTCGCCGCGCCGGCGACGCCGAGGGTGAGGACGGTGGCGACGACCATTACCGCTGGCCGTCCTCGTACCCTTCGCGGAGCCCGGTCAAGGTGCGACGAACGAGGAGGAATCCGAAGAAGAAGAGCCCGAGCAGGCCGACGAGAATGATGACGAACAGCGGTTCCACCGAGATCATACAGTCGAATCCGTCGGAACGGGGTTATGCGTTTCGGCAGGCGCGTCGGCCGAGGCGGATCGACGGTGACTAAAACGCGCGTTTGTCCCTCAGCGAGTTATAAGCACCGACCGGCCCAACGTGGGAACGCGACCCCCGCTTCGGCCCTCCCTCGACCGTTCCCCCGCGCCGAGCGACCCGGCTCGCCGCCGGCCGTCTGCTCCCTCCCTGCCTCGTCGGCCGTTCCGAGCCCTCGGCGCGGGCCGCACGCGGGGCGTCGCGTCCCGCCCGCTCCCCCTCCCCCTCCGCGGGCGGCCCGTTCTCACCGCACCGCTCGATCGCTCACGGCTCGATCCGGAACCGCTCGAACACCTCGCCGTCCGGCGTGACGAGGCGACCGGCGAGCGCGGTCGCCGTCCGACGGTCGCCCGCGTCCGCGTCGGCGTCCGTCGCGTCGGCGTCTGATACCGGCTCCAACTCGGCGTGCGCCGGTCGGTTCCCCCGCGGTTGGGCGTGGCTCCCCGGATTGAGGATCGGCAGGCCGCCGGAGTCGTCGAACCGGGGCCGGTGGCTGTGCCCGCAGATCACGGCGTCCGCGTCGCGGCCGCGGCCGAGCATGACCAGCCCCGTGTCTCCACTTCGGTGGCGGTGGGTGACCGCGAATCGGACGCCCGCGTACTCGACCGTGCACACCTCCGGCAGCCGATCGTGGATCGCGGCGTCGTCGTTGTTGCCGTACACGCCCCGGAAGCTCCGTGCGGCGGCGTCGAAGGCGTCGAGCACCGGTTCGCGGTAGAAGTCGCCGGCGTGAACCACGAGGTCGGCCGCGCGGACCGCCTCGGCGGTCCGGCCCTGCAGCTTCGACTCCTCGCGAGCGTGGGTGTCGGAGACGACGACGAGCATACTCGCCGTCCGTCCCCGTCCGGCTTAAAAAACGCGCCGCGCGACGAGCGCCGGACGGCCGCGCGGCTCACGGGGCGGATCGGGTCGGAGAACGGCGGTCGCGGGACGGTCGCTTACGTCGCGCGGCGTTCCTTCGCCTTCGGGCGGAGGTTCGTGTAGCCGCACTTGCGACAGCGCTTCGCGTCGGGAGCGTTGCGAGCGTTACAGCGCATGCAGATCTGTCGGTCGAGGTTGCGGCGTTCCGCGGCGTCGAAACTGGCCATACTGCTACTGTCACGGGGACGCTGTAAAAGGTTGCGAGACGTGACTGCGGGTTCGGCCCCGCACGCCGGCGTTCGGGACCGAGCGACGGGCGCCGCTCGTCAGGCGCCGGCCTCGGAGAGCGCGGCCTCGATGTCCTCGCGCTGGGTGACGCCGACGAACCGGTCCACGACGCCGTCGTCGTTCTCGATGATCAGCGTCGGCAGCGAGCGTACCTGGTACTGGTTGGCGACGTCCTGCTCCTCGTCGACGTTCACCTTCTGGAGCTCGAAGGCGTCGCCGAGGTCGTCCTGAATCTCCTCCAGGATCGGGTCCTGCGTCTTACACGGGCCGCACCAGTCAGCGTGAAAATCCAGCAGTCGAACAGTCATTATCCGGCGGGTTCTACCGTCGGACCGCGCATAAGGGTTTCCCACGCGGTGACGAACGGGGGGCGTCGCGCCCCCGCTCGCGGGCCGCGGGCGGGAGTCGTCGACCGCGAGCGAAACGTTTAGAACGCCGCGCGGACCACGTGACGGTATGAGTGGTTCCAACTCCGGCGGGCTGATGTCCAGTGCGGGACTGGTCCGCTACTTCGACACGCAGGACCGGGACGCGATCGCCATCAACCCCAAGACCGTCCTC
>Ga0102936_1000092_pt1 | contig 31384 bp, 34 predicted proteins | sample SalPon2_A_H2O_MG_FD_78502 | JGI IMG/M metagenome (GOLD analysis project Ga0102936, IMG submission 78502) | Salt pond water microbial communities from South San Francisco under conditions of wetland restoration - Salt Pond MetaG R2_A_H2O_MG | ecosystem: Environmental > Aquatic > Non-marine Saline...
ATAGTGGCTGAGAAGATCTCGGAAGCCCCTGCGCTCTCGACTCGATGGGCTCGCTGCGATCCTCGTCGTTCGCTGCGCTCACTCCTGCGGTTCTTGTCTCACCCGTCTTCGTCGAGAGCGCAGGGGCTTCCGAGATCTTCTCAGCCACTATCGCAGCGGATCCAGTCTTAACTAAACAGTACCCCTCGCTTTGCGCCACCGTTTATGTTCTCCCGCGGAGTACCGCCGGCCGATGGCCGACCCCGCGTTCGCGGTCCTGATCGTCGCCCTCGCGGTCCAGTATCCGATGGCGGCCCTGGTGTACCTCGACGCCCGCCGGCTCGGACTCCGGGACCCGGGAACGTACGGGTTGGGGATCGTGGTCCCCGCCGCCGGCTTCGTGGTGGCGCTGTACTACCTCTCGGTCCGTCGGGAACTGCCGCGGGTCGGCGACAGCGAGGTCTGACACCGTCGGTCACGACTACGTGAGATCTCCACCCCGGGACGTCGAACTCCGTCACGCGGCTGCAGCCGACGGCGTGAGCCGCCGCCAGTCCGCAGCGGCGCCCGGGCGGCGGGAAGGGGTTCTTGCCGCTCCGGCCCCAACGGTGTGTATGGCAACTGAACAGCCGGAGTCCGACGAGATCCCCGATTCGGAGGCAGAGTGGCGTGAACGGCTTACCGACGAGGAGTACGAGATCCTCCGGAACCGAGGGACCGAACCCAAGTTCAGCGGCGACTATCTCGACGTCAAGTCCGACGGCACCTTCCGGTGTGCGGGGTGCGGGGCCGACCTGTTCGACAGCGACACCAAGTTCGACTCCAAAACGGGGTGGCCCTCGTTCTTCGACGCCAACAGCGACGCGGTCGAGACCGAGACCGACACCCGCCACGGAATGCGGCGAGTCGAGGTGCTGTGCAGCGCCTGCGGCGGCCACCTGGGTCACGTCTTCGACGACGGCCCCGAGCCGACCGGAAAGCGGTACTGCATCAACTCGGTGGCGCTGGAGTTCGACCCCGAGGAGTGAGTCGGCGGGTCGGTATCGCCGCGACGCCAGCTCGTCTCGGCATCAGTCGGCGGGGTCGTCCGTAGGGAACCGGCGCTCTCCCGCGCCGTGGAACCGTCCGAACGCCTGGTCGCGCTAATCGATGTCGATGTCGACGATTCCGTTACTGCCGCATCCTAACTACTCCATCAAACTACCTTCTCAAGCACCGTGGAAAGCTGTGACTCCAGTTCGGAAGCCTGGAGGATGCGGATCGATCGTTGCTCTTCAAGCGAAGCGGTTTCCTGTTGATCAATATCCTGTACGACTAGCACACCGTTCCACCCCGAGCCGAAGTAGTCCTTTTCTCCGTGAACGAGATCGCCCTCCTCACGGAGAAATGCCAAGTACTCCAGGGTTTCACGGATACCCTGGCGAACCGTCTCGGATCGACTCGAGTACTTCACCTCGGTGATCAGATACTCGATGTTGGAACCGGACTGGACCTCCAGAACGATGACGTCCGGCCGACCCGTCGTGGTTCGGAGCGACTGGTCGATGAAGTATTCGTCGGTGACGATTCTGGCTTCACGCTCGACGAATTCCGTGCGCGAGAGAGTTCCGGGGTCTTTCTCCGGCACGTCGGATAGAAACGAGAGTCCCCGATCCCTGGCAGAGTTGTCGTGGTAGATGCTGATCTCGGCGTCATCGTCGACCAGCTTCGCGACTTCCTGTGAGTCGGATTCGATTGTCCGAAGTCGAAACGTCCCGTTCCTCAGTTCCTCGATTGCCTCGACGTACCGAAACAGAACGAACAGCTCAAAAAGGGTCTCATCGTCGTCAGGTGTGATTGTAGTTCGATGGAGCAAGTCCCGAATCGCCGTCTCGTCGCCCTCAAGCGTCCGCTGGTACCGGCGGAAGAGGCGGCTCGCGTCCCGGTAGATTTCGTTCCTGGATTCGGTCGCGCGCTGGACCATTCGCGGAGTCGGCTCGTAGACCTCCGGTTCACGGATTCGGGTGACGTGGACGTTTCGCTCGAATATCTCCCGCATCGTCTCAACCAAGTCCTCGCTCTCTTTCCACCGTTCTGTCACCCACTCGTAATCCCGACGCAGATACTCCTCGCACTCGTCGATCGTCGAGTAAATCAGCGCGAGCAATCGCTTCAAGACCACGTTCTCGTCAATGTCGTAGTTCTCCGATCGGTTTTCACAGACGAACAGCGACCGATCACCCGGGTTGCGCGAGTGGCGACGTTTGATCGTCTTACCCCAGTTGATTCGACCGTCGAGTCCGCCTCGTGATTCTTTTGTTACCCGTTTGGTCTGGGTCTTGATACTGCGGATCCGACCCGGTAGCGATTCGACGAAAGAAACCACCTCCGGATCGAGGATGAAGTGGAGACGGATGAGTTTCTCGTAATCGTAAAACCGCTCGTCGAGAGCCTCAGGCTTGATCTCAGTGGCAAGATAGTCGTCCGGAAAGGATCCGTGCATCACGTACGTGAGAATATCTTCCGAGAGCTGTTCGATCAGTGCTTGTCTATTCATCCGGGGCCACCTGTAGGATCTCTGCTGCACGGCCCCTTATTCGTCGGCCGTTTACAACGTCCAGTGACGCGAGTTCTCTAATAACACGTTCCCGGCCACGAACCCCTTCCAGTTGTGGGAACAGGTAACTCGTGATGGCACCGGTTACCGCGTCCGGCGAACCAGCCGCAGAAACGTGACGGAGCATATCCTCCACGAGCGCCGGTCCGATCTTTCGCTCCGGTACTGTGCTGTTCGTTATCTGCCAGACAGCGGCGACGACCTCTACGACTTCCTCGGCAACTGTGAGATCCCATACATCCGCATATTGTGCCACTAACGACTCCCAGTCGTCTGTCGTCTCTCCGTCCGGAACGCCCACGTGAACGAATGCGAACCGTCTCATGAATGCATAGGACATCTCGTAGAGTGAGGTTTTGTCGTAGCTGTTCATCGTTGCGAGAATTCGCCAAGACGAAGGCATCAGGTACCGGTAACCGTTGCTATCTTCACCGCACCCTGCAGGAGTGATCTCGACTTCCTCACCGTCGACAGTAAACGGTAGCTGGACCGCTTGGCCGGACAGGAGTGTAAACAACTGTCCGAACGATTTGTCGATATCTGACCGATTAATTTCGTCAATAACGAGCAGATCGTTTCGCTGCCGCCCGTCGTTCTTGAAACAACGCAATACCTGTCCAGGGGAGAAGCGTAACTCGTCGGTGGTTGCCTCTCCCGGCATATATCCGCCGACGGTTTCGAACGTTGACCAGTCCGCAGTCGCAGTTGTCGTCCGGTAGCCCGTGTAGACCTCGGAGTGTTCTTCGGCTAAGTGCTCGCTTACACGCTGTGCGATTTCTGTTTTGCCGGTCCCGGGCGGACCAATAAATACGATGTGCTTGCCCGCGTTGAGTGCCGAATTTATCTGATCGATGATCTCCGTATCCATCGACCCCGGAAAGAAGAGCCCCGACAACGCGGACTCCGGAACCGATATGTCCGGAACGGTGTGTATGTCAACGTCGGAATTCTCAGTGAGATCAGAGCCCGTCGTCCGGGCAGAGAACTCGTTCTGATCGGTGTAAATGAAATCCGTAACCGACCCGTGGCTAGCCCTGATCGCCCCGATTCCCATATCGTTCAACGGCGCAAAATTCTGTGTGTGGGTAACGTCGTATCCAGCGAGTTCGTGGAGGGGGGCCGACGCGATGTTAATTTCGACCGGCTCTTTCAGATACATAATGCAGTCCCACGGATCCCCTTCGTAGTTGGGCCAAACAGCACGACCTAATGCCTCGTTCCGTTCGATCCCGACAACTTCCGCAGCGTGCTCGTACTCCCCCGATCGATAGAAGATAAGAAAGTCCCCTGGTTCGATCCGCCTCCACGAACCAGCCACCGTCGTGCCCCACATTCGAACGGGTCCGGAGTCGAAGTCCCGATCCGAGTGCTGCGCCACTTCGTCGACGGGCAGCCCCTCGAGCACCGTGCGTTCGAAGTTCGAGAAAGCCTCGTCACTCGCATAAGGTGCCCGATACATCTTCGCCCCATCGTAGGCCATAGTTGGAGAAGAATCTATCAGCCCGGATATATAAGTGGTGGTGAACGTCTCCCGGAGTTTATTCGACAAAACCTGTCCAATCTGTCCCGATGCTGTTATCGGAACACCACAAAGCATCGTGTGATAGATGCGGGTCGCCAGTGTGGTACGGATTGAAAGAGGAACCGACTGGGTGGAAAGTATTCTACGTTTGTGATCCGCAAACGGGCTGTGGTTCGGAGTGGAGAGTGGGATGGATCGGACGGAGCGATGTCGATTCGATGGACGAGGCCTACCGGCGTGCGGAATCAATGTGGACCGGACTCAACTCCCATCCCCGCTGATGGCTTTCGAGATGCCTTCGTCGAGCCACCGTAACCGCTCTGGTAAGCAACAGCGTACGACTGAGACCGCTGAGTCGACCGAAACGGACAATCTCCACCCTCCCGACTCCACACGCCTGCCTCTCACTCCCCGTTCAGGAGATTCACCGTCAACACCGGAACCGGCGACCGCGCCACCACGTTCTGGGAGACGCTCCCCATCATACTGCTCGAGTAGTCGCCGCGGCGCGTCCCCATCGCGACGAGGTCGGCGTCGGCCGCCGTCGCGCACGAGAGGATCTCGTCCGCCGGGTCGCCCTGCCTGATTTCGGTGGTGACGTCGATCCCCGCCTCCCGGAGGCGTGCCGCTGCGCGGTCCGTCGCGGCCTCGCCCTCGCCGGTCAGCTCTGCGACCACCTGGTCTTGCATCTCCTCCTCGAGCGTCAGAAACGCCCGGTCGTCGATGACGTACAGGACGTGGACCTCGGCGCCGCGCCGGTCGGCGATGTCGGCTGCGGTCCGCACGACCGCGTCCATCGAGTCGGCCCCGTCCGTCGGCAGCAGGATACGCTCGAACATCTCTATTCCCCGTTCAAACTCGGGCATCGTATAACCTCCTTTTTCGTCCGGACGCAACGCAGCCGAGGCGTTCAAGACGGTCCCGACCGACCGTCCCACAATGGCAACGCAGTTCGGGCCCGACCGACTGCCCACCCGACCGGAGACCGCGGTGTTCGTCTCCGGCGTGACGAGTATGGGGTTGGAGATCCTCGCCGGCCGGATCCTCGCCCCGGAGTTCGGCAGCAGCATCTACACCTGGGGCGGGATCATCGGCGTCTTCTTGGCTGCGCTCAGTCTGGGCTATCACCGCGGCGGGAAGCGCGCCTCCGAAAACGCCTCTCACACTCGGCTCGTGGGGGTCTTCCTCGCCACCGGGGTCTACGTCGCCGGGATCGTGCTGTTCGGCGATCTGATCGTGCAGTCGACCGCCGTCTTGCCGCTTCCGAGCCGGTTCGTCTCCTTACCTGCGATCACGATCCTGTTCGGCCCGCCGACCTACCTCTTGGGCTACGTGAGTCCTTACGCCGCGGAACTCGCCGGCGGCGACGTCGGCGCGACAGCGGGCCACGTCTACGCGCTCGGAACGGTCGGAAGCATCGTCGGGGCGTTCGCCACCACCTACGTCCTGGTGCCCGCGCTGTCGATCCCCCAGATCGGGCTGGTGCTCGGGCTCTCGGCGGTGGTCGCCGCCGCCGCGGTCGCCGCACCCGAGTTCGAGGACGGATCGGGACTCCGGATCGGCGGGGTCGCGGCCGCGCTGGTGGTGGCGGCGGCGGTCGGCGGGGTCGGGCCGAGCCTCGCGGGTGACACCGTCTACGGCACCCAGACGGCGTACCAGGAACTCCGGGTCGTCGACCGCGGCGACACCAGGACGCTGTACCTCGACGGCCAGCCACACAGCGCGATGGACCTCGACGATCCGAACCGCCACGTCTTCGATTACACCCGCTACTTCCACGCGTCGCTTCTGTTCACCGACGAGACGGAGGTCGACCGGGTGTTGTTCATCGGCGGCGGCGGGTTCACCGGACCGCGGATCTTCCACGACCGATATCCGAATGCCACCGTCGACGTGGTCGAACTGGATCCCGCGGTGATCGACGCCGCCGACCGGTACTTCGGAATTCCCGACTCCCCGCGACTGAACGTCCACCGGGGCGACGGCCGGCAGTTTCTCGAGGAGACCAACCGCACCTACGACGTGATCGTCCTCGACGCCTACCGGAAGGACAGCGTGCCGTTCCAGTTGACCACGGTGGAGTTCATGCAGCGGGCGTCGGAGCGACTCGACGGCGACGGCGTGTTGCTCGCGAACCTCATTTCGGCGCCGTCCGGGCCGGCCTCGAAGTTCTACCGCGCGGAGTACAAGACGATGCGGCAGGTCTTCCCGCGGGTCTACAGCTTCCCGACCGCCGGCGGCCCCGTCGTCCAGAACATCGAGGTCGTCGCGACCAAGCAGGACGGGCTTTTGACCGAGTCGGAACTACAGGCGCGCAACGAGCGTCGTGACATCGGCATCGACCTCTCGGAGGAACTCGACTCCTACCGTCGTGACGAGCCGACTGACGACGTGCCGATCCTGCGCGACGACCGCGCCCCGGTCGACAGCCTGCTCGACGGGATGGCCGGCCAGCGGTACGTCCAGGTGCGCTCGAACGAGTCGGACGACGTTGTGGGGTCGGATCGGCCCACCGAGAGTACGGAACGGACCACCGCCGTGCAGCCGTAGCCGGGGCCAAACGCCGGCGTACCGGATCAGCCGAATCGGGGCCTAAGCCCCTTTCTCAGCGAACACCGACGGAAGAAAGCCTGTTCCACGCCGCGAGCCCCGCTCTCGCCGCGAGCACCAGCCCGCCGGAGATCGTCGTGAACCCGAGCGTGCGCATCGGGAACGCCGTCTTCGGTGTGAACCGCTGGAAGACCGCGGCGCGCTCCTCGACCGCCACCCTACCCAGGATCGGGCCGAGCGTCGTAGTCATACACAGGTCGATGCGGGTCCACGGCGCGCCGGCCGTCACGTGGACCGAGGTCGGCTGTTGGATCGTGCCGGACACCGCGGCACCCACGAACAGCGCGACCGGAATCAGGGCTGCGCCGGTCGGGGTCGCGCGGCTGGCCATACCCTCGGCCGTGTCAGTCACGGAGACCGGCATACGCAGTGGTCCAGTCTGTCAGCGAGTAACGTTTCACCGCCTGTCAGGTGCCGGACCGGCCGATCGTTTCGAATGCTGATCCTGGAAGAGCTGTCGCTCCGGAGTTGGATAGTGAAAATCGCGGTTGGATGTCGTCACCGGAACGCGGTGTGTTCTGGCTGACTCACGGGAACCCCGTGACGCCGAGCGGCGACGGCCTGAACCGGATTAGACGCGGACGACGTTCGTCGCGCGGGGGCCCTTGGGGGCCTGTTCGATCTCGAACTCGAGCTCGGTGCCCTCGGTAAGATCCTCGCCGCCGACGTCTTCCATGTGGAAGAACACGTCCTCGTCAGCGTCCTCTGTCTCGATGAAACCGTAACCGCCCGTGTCGTTGAAGAAGTCAACCGTACCGTTTGCCATTGCAATCAGACGAACGCTAGATTCGTTCATAAGGCTTCCGTATTCGTTTCCAAAAATCATCCACACGAACCAACGACTATCAGTCAGCGGCGGCCCCCGGCGGATCCGGACGGCTTTTGCTCCGGGAGTACGCACCAGCGACCAATGGACGAGGATCTCCGCAACCGTGTCGAACGGGCGGCCGAGAAACACGCGTTGCTCAACGCGGTCAAATACGACAGCGACGCCGACGTCGGCGCGATCATGGGGCCGTTGATGGGCGAGAATCCCGAGTTCCGCCCCCACGGCGACGAGATCCCCGATGTGGCCGGCAGGGTGGTAGCGCGCGTCAACGACTTCTCGGCCGACGAAAAGCGGGAGCGCTTGGCCGCACTCGCTCCCGAGGAACTCGAGGAGATCCAGGCCGACGACGAGGACGAGCACCACGACTTGCCAGACCTCCCGAACGTGGGGGCGTACGACGAGGTGCGGATGCGCGCCGCCCCCAACCCCAACGGGCCCTGGCACATCGGCCACGCCCGGATGCCCGCGGTGATCGGGACGTACAAGCAGCGGTACGACGGATCGTTCGTGGTCCGATTCGACGACACCGACCCCGAGACGAAGCGCCCGGACCTCGACGCCTACGACGCGATCCTCGACGACATCGAGTATTTGGGATTCGAGCCCGACGAGGTGCTCCGCGCGTCGGATCGCCTCGAGACGTACTACGACCACGCCCGCGACCTGATCGACGCCGGCGGCGCCTACACCTGCTCGTGTTCGGCCGAGGACTTCTCGGAATTGAAAAACGCGGCCGAGGCGTGTCCGCACCGCGACAAGGACCCCGAAACCGTCCACGAGGAGTTCGCAACGATGGTCGACGGCGGGTACGACGCCGGAGACATGGTGCTCCGGGTCCGGACCGACATCGACCACAAGAACCCCGCGCTCCGCGACTGGGTGGCGTTCCGGATCATCGACACGCCGCACCCGCGGTCGGAGGCCGCCGACTACCGGTGTTGGCCGATGCTCGATTTCCAGTCGGGTGTCGACGACCACCTCACCGGGGTCACACACATCATCCGTGGCATCGACCTCCAGGACTCCGCGAAGCGCCAGCAGTTCGTCTACGACTACTTCGGGTGGGAGTACCCGGAGGTGATCCACTGGGGGCACGTCCAGGTCGACGCCTACGACGTCAAGATCTCGACGTCGACGCTGAAAGCGCTGATCGACGCGGGCGACCTCGACGGGTGGGACGACCCCCGCGCCCCGACGCTCGCCAGTCTTCGCCGGCGCGGCATCCGCGGCGAGGCGGTCGTCGAAGCGCTGGCCGCGCTCGGGACGTCCACCACGAACGTCGACCTCGCGATGAGTTCGGTCTACGCGGCGAACCGCGACCTCGTCGACGACGACGCCGAGCGGTACTTCCTGGTGCGCGACGGCGAGCGCTTCGACGTCGAGGGCGGCCCCGACGCCGGCCACCCACCCCTGCACCCGGACTACGAGGACCGCGGTGAGCGGACGATCCCCGTCGACGGCGGCGTCGTGCTCGAGTCCGAGGACGTCCCGGAGTCCGGCAACCGGGTCTGGCTGAAGGGGTACGCGTGCGTCCGCCGCGAGGGCGACCGACTGGTCGTGACCGACGACGACATCGAGGCGGTCCGGTCCGGCGGCGTCGACGTGATCCACTGGGCGCCCGACGGGGGGACCGTCCCGGTCCGGATGCGGACGCCCGACGGCGACGTAACGGGCGTGGCGGAGCCCGACTTCGCGGACGCTGCTGTCGATGACGTGGTCCAGTTCGAGCGGATCGGGTTCGCCCGGATCGACAGTCACGGCGACGACGGGAGCGTCGTCTACTGGGCGCACCCGTAGCCGCTCCTGCCGAGGCGGCGTGTTCACCGACGCGCGATGCCGCGCCCGACGCGCGAGTCCGCCGACCCGCCGCTCCGACGGCCCACCCGACGCGATCCCGATGGAGACCCGGTGAAACTCCGATGAACCCGGGAATAACGTCGCAAAATCGGCGCAAACCCGCTTCACCGCCGCCTCGGTTTACATAGGTCCCGGTCCAGTGTCTGCACGAGGACCCACGATGAACCGAACCAAACTGGTCGCAATCGCGCTCGCCGCACTCGTCGCCGTGACGGGTGCGACGGCCGCGAACCCGGGAAGCACAGTGGCGGCAGACAGCGGCGCCTCGGAGTCCGATAACGCGTCCGGGCCCGCGGGTGGAGACGCAGCCGAACAGGCTGGCCCACCCGGTGACCTCCCCGGTCCGGTCCCGGAGTTCGTGTCGGAGATCCACAGCCTGATCAACGGGTTCATCGACGGCACTGTGGACACCCTCGGTTCGGCCGTGAGCGGGGTCGCCGGCGGTGGACAGGCTGACAACGGTGGCGGGGACGCAGACGACTCGTAACTCCCCGTGGAACCGAATGATCGACCTGACCGGTCCGTACCCGCCGGCCCTCCAGCCGAGCTAGACACTGAAATGACACACCAACCGAGACAATGAACCGAAACCTGATACTCGTCGCGCTGCTCGCTGTGGGGGTCGGTGCCGGAGCCGTCGCCGTCGCGGGCGACGTGTTCCCGGCCGGGAACTCGGGCGGCGACTCCGAGCTGTTCCCGACGGCCACAGCCGACAGCGGGGGGACGGCAGCCGGCGGTAGCGACGGGGAGGCAACGACCACCACACGCAGCGCGTCGACCGAGACGCCGCCGTTCGGCTTCGCGATCGACAACATCGAGGAGTGCGGACAGACCTGCCGTGACGTCACCTCGACGCTGACGAACCAGCGGGACGCGACCGCCGAGAACGTCACCGTCTACACGCGGATCGTCGCCGGGCAGGGCACCGACGGCGACGAGGTCTGGCGGGGCGACGAGGACGTCGGGACGCTTCAGGCCGGCGGCTCTTACACCACGACCCGGCAGGTCGAACTGTCGTACGCCGACGCCCTGAAGATCCGAAACGACGGCGGATGGATCACCGTTCAGACCACCGTCGAGACCGCAGACGGGTCGGTGACGTTCACCGACGAGCGGCGGGTGGCCTGAGATCGAGGCTCACCAGTACGCGCCGACGGACGCAGAGCCCGGACGGCTGACAGCGCTGCGGGCGCCGACGGAACAGAGGCCGGCGCAGAGTCGGGCCTGCGACAGCCCCCTACTCGGGCCGCCACCGGCCGCCGATTTCGTCGCGCGGGTAGTCACGATACGTCCCGTCCAGGAAGGTGGTGACGCGGCCGTCCTCCTCGCTGAGTGTGACCGCCCAGATGACGTCCTCGCGAAGCGACGTCTCCAGCGCGCTCAGGTGCTTGGTTCCCATCCAGTCCGCAGGGCTGAGGTCTGTGATGCCTGAAATGTCGTCCCGTGGTGGGTTGCGGACACGTACCATCTGTTCTTGAATCGTTCCGTCCGCAGTGACGATGACCGCCCCGTCGCGCGTGACAGCCACGTCTCGGGCGACTTCGGTGAACGTATCCAACGACTCGGTGACGATCTTACACCGGTTGACCGGCCATTTGTTCGCCCCCAGCGGGTCGGTGTATCCGTCGAAGGTCATCTCGGCGACGATCAGAAAATAGAGGCTGGGACCGGACACGTGCTGTTCGCCCCACCGATCGAACTGCAGGCTCAACGACTCGGCGGTGTATCTGATCTGATCCATAAGCGCCTGGGTCGTCGCGTATCGTTTATTAACCCGATCGAGTGCGTCCATCTTGCCAGATGTACGTACCCATAGATAGATTAAGCTTGCTCGGAGCTCCGTGCCTGCGGCCCACGCGGCCCGTTGCGATCGATTCCCGGTCGTCGCCACCCGGAGGATGACCGGTAGTTCGGTACGGCCGGCGCATCGCTGCGTCGGTCACCGCTATCCCACAAGCGCGTGTCGAGAGACCGTCGCTCGGAGCGCTGCGGTCGGCGCCGGCGTAACGAACGCCGGGGACGGTCGGTACGGATGGCATCGCACCCGTGCCGAGGGACGACCCGACACCTTTATCGAAGCACGCCGGTTCGCACACGAATGACTTCGTAACGATGGTATCGGGTACGCAGCTGCTCGACGTCCTCCTGAACGGTCTGACGATCGGGATGGTCTACGTCCTGGTTGCGGCCGGGCTCTCGGTCGTGTTCGGCGTGATGGGGGTGTTGAACCTCGCACACGGGGAGCTGCTAGCGCTGGGCGCGTACTTCGCGTTCTCGCTTGTGACCGGGTTCGACGCGGGCGGATTCTGGGTCGCACTGATCGCGGTTCCGCTGCTCGTGGGCGTCGTGGGCGCGGTCACGGAACGCGGGCTGATCAACCGGGTGTACGGCCGTGGCCAGCTAGCGCAGATCCTGCTCACGTTCGGACTCCTGCTCATCATCTACGACCTGAAGCGGTTCGTCTGGGGGAAAGACCCGAAGTTCTACTCGCCGCCCGCGATCGTCGACCAGACGGTCACCCTCTTCGGCTTCTCGTACTCGGGGTACAGCTACTTCATCATCGCTGTGGGCGGGCTGCTCGCGCTGGCCGTGTGGGCGGCGCTCACTCGCACCCGGGTCGGGGTTGTCGTCCGGGCTGGCTCGGAGGACCGAGAGATGGTGCGCAACCTTGGGATCGACATCGACCGCTACTACACGCTGGTGTTCGGGGCGGGGGCGGCACTCGCCGCCTTCGGCGGCGTCGTGCTCGGCGGCTATCAGAACGTCAGCCTCGAGATGGGCAACGCCGTCATCATTCCGGCGTTCGTGATCGTCGTGCTCGGGGGATTGGGGAGCTTCCGCGGAGCGGTGGTGGGTGGTTTGCTCGTCGGGATCGTCCAGAGCGCCGTCAGCACGTTCGTCCCCACGTTCCAGGGGGTCGTGATCTTCCTGTTGATGATCAGCGTGCTCCTCGTGCGCCCGGAGGGGCTGTTCGGCGGAACGAGCGAGCAGGTCACCGCCGGACGATCGGCGCCCAGCGAGTTCGTTGGGGGGCTCGGCGGCGGGGTGTTGACGGGTCGGTTGCGGTCTCGGCTGGGGCTCGCAGCCGTCGGTGTGCTGGCGCTCGTGCCCGTGTTCAGCGGGGTGTTCTACTCCGAGTTTGTCGTGTCGCTCCTGATCACGGTGCTCATCTGGGCGCTGTTCGCGATGAGCCTCGACATCGTACTCGGCTACACCGGGCTCATCTCGTTGGGGCACGCGCTGTTCTACGGACTCGGTGCGTACGCGACGCTTCTGACCCTGTTGTACGTCTCGCCGTCGGCGTTCGTGGCGCTGGGCGTCGCGCTCGTGGTGACGGCCGCCGCGGCCTGGGTGGTCGGCCATCTCGCGATCCGCGTGTCGGGTGTGTACTTCGTGATGATCACGCTGGCGTTCGCGGAGATCGTCCGCCAGGTTGTCGTCAGGGCCGACGTCACCGGCGGGAGCAGCGGCCTCTTCGGCGCGCCGGAACCGTTTTACGGGATCGGCGGCGTTGGGATCCGGTTCAGCGAGGTTCTGGTCGGCGTCGAGCCGCTAGTCTTCAGCGGCGACGCGCTGTTCTACTATTTCGCCCTGGCGGTCGTCGTCGCGTCGTACCTCGGCGTCAGGCGAATGATGGCGGCGCCGTTCGGAACCGTTCTCCAAGCGATCAGAGAGAGCGAACTGCGGGCCCGGTTCGTCGGCTACAGGGTCCAGTCGGTCAAGCGGCGGGCGTTCGTCATCAGCAGTACTCTCGCCGGGGCCTCTGGCGGGTTGTTTGCGCTGTACAACGGCTTTGTCGCCCCGGACCTGCTGAACTGGATCAACAGCGGGAACGCGATCATCATGGTCGTGCTCGGCGGGTCGGGAACGCTTTACGGGCCGATGATCGGGGCCGCAGCGTTCACCCTAATCGAGCGGCAGGTCTCAGCGGTGCTCCCGTGGTGGCGGCTGCTGCTGGGCGCGCTGTTCGTGCTCGTGGTGCTGTTCCTCCCGAAGGGGCTGGTCTCGCTGCCGGCGCGGCTTCGGGACCTCCGTGCCGGCGTCGGGGGACCGCCCGCTTCGGCGGACGACACACCGGAGGTCGAACCGGATGACTGACACCGAGAGTGCGGACGTCGGAAGCGACGAGGCGCTTCTCCGGACGGCGGGACTCACCAAGCGGTTCGGGGAGTTCACCGCGGTCGACCGGGTCGATCTGGCGGTCGACCGCGGGGAGTTCCGGAGCATCATCGGGCCGAACGGGGCGGGCAAGACGACGCTTTTCAACCTGATCAGCGGGGCGATGACTCCGACTGAGGGGGCAATCACGCTGGCGGGCACGGACATCACCGATCTGACGCCCGCAGACCGGGTCGCCGCGAATCTGGCTCGGTCGTTCCAGCTGACCACGGTGTTCAACGGGCGCAGCGTCCGGGAGAACCTCCGGCTGGCGGCACAGGCGAGCGAGTACGAGGAACTGTCCGCCGCCCGGCGGCTGTTCGCCGACCCCGGCGGCCTCAACGGGGTGAACCGCCGGACCGACGCGGTGCTCGACGAACTCGAACTCCGGTCGGTGGCCGGAGCGCGGGCCAGCGACCTCTCTTACGGCGACCGCCGACGACTGGAGGTCGGGCTCGTGCTCGCGACCGACCCCGAGGTGGTGCTGCTCGACGAACCGACCGCGGGGATGAGTGGCGACGAGACCGACGCGACGATCGACCTCTTTGAGGACGTGCTGGCGGACCGGACGGTGGTGCTCGTCGAGCACAACGTCGACCTCGTGATGCGCGTGTCCGACCGGATCACGACGCTGAACGCGGGCCAGGTTGTCGCGACCGGGACCCCCAGCGAGATCGCCACCGACGACCGGGTGCGGGAGGCGTACCTCGGGGGGTATACCGCGTGACGGCCGACGATCCAACCCCGCGATCGCCGGCCGGCCGACTCGACGACCCGCTTCTCCGCCTCGACGGCGTGACGGCCGGGTACGGCGCGACCACGGTCCTCCAGGCGGTGCACGTCGACGTCGGCGACGGCGAGGTCGTCGGGGTCGTGGGGCGGAACGGCGTGGGAAAGACGACCACGCTCCGGACGGTGATGGGCACGGTCACGCCGCGGGCGGGGTCGGTGATCTACGATGGCGAGGACGTGACCGACCTCGGCCCCGAAGAGACGGCCCGCCGCGGCATCGGGCTCGTGCCGGAGGAGCGGCGGATCTTCGGCGGGCTCAGCGTCCGCGAGAACCTCGAACTCGCAGAACTCGGTGGGCGCGACGGCGGGAGTGGCCGACCTGGATGGACTATCGCGGAGGTGCTCGACACCTTCGAGAACCTCGCGGACAACGAGTCCGCCGCCGGCAGCACGCTCTCCGGCGGCGAACAGCAGATGCTCGCGGTCGGCCGGGCGCTCGTCAGCGACGCCCGGGCGCTCCTTCTCGACGAACCCACCGAGGGACTCGCACCGTACATCGTCGAACGGGTCGTCGAGACGATCGAGACGCTCCGCGAACGCGGATTGACGGTTGTCCTCGTCGAACAGAACGTCCAGGTGGCGCTCGACGTGTGTGATTACGTGTACGTAATGGACAACGGCCGGATCGTCCACCGGAGTGCAAGCGACGCGCTCCGCGGCGGCGACGTCCTCGATCGGTATCTGGGCGTGTCTCTCGACGGCACCGACGGTCGGTGACCCCGGCCGCCCTGAAGTCCAATATATTTTAAACCGGCCCCGATAGCGAAACGTATGCACGGATCCGACGGGGCGACAGCGGGGGGCAAAGCGTCCGACACGCGGAGTGTACGGCGGCGACGAGCGCTGCGGTATCTGGGCGGCGGCGCGCTCGCGGCGACGCTGGGGACCGCGGGCTGCGTCCAGCAGGCCGACGACGGTGGGAGCACCGCGACAAGCACCGACGGCGGCGACACCGAAACCGAGGCCGGTGCCGGCGACGACACGGCGACCGAAAGCGGGTCCGGCGGGGACGCCGAAGCCGTCACGATGGGGATTCTGGTGCCGACGAGCGGGCCGTCGGCGCCGCTGGGACAGGCACAGCGCCAGGGCGCGGAGCTCGGCGTCCAGTACGTCAACGACAGCGACGAGTTCGAGTTCACGATCGACGCAGTGTACGGGGATACCCAGACGGACCCCTCGACCGGGCGCCAGCGGGTCCAAAGCGTCGTTGAGGACGATGGCGCCGACTACGTCGTCGGGGCGCTCGAGAGTTCCGTCGCGCTCGCGGTCGCCGACTACGTGAGCGACCGCGATGTGGTGTACACCTCCGGGGCGGCCACGATCGAACTGACCGGCGAGAGCTGCAACGCAAACACGTTCCGGACCGAGACGAACGCGGCCCAGCAGATGGCCGGCCTCGTCGACTTCGTCGATTCGGACCTGGGGTCGAACCTCTGGATCCACACTACCGACGACACCTACGGCAACTCGGCGGTGACCCAGATCGAGCGCCGGATCCAGGCCCAAGGGCTCGACATCGACGTCGTCGGGCAGACGATGCCCGACAAGGGTACCAGCAACTACGGGCCGCAGATCTCCAACATCTCGAACTCCGATGCCGACGTGCTCGCGCTCCCGGACACCGGCGCCGACCTGATCAACTTCATGAAGCAGGCCAGCAGCGCCGGCCTGACCGAGGAAGTCGACGTCATCGGCACCGCGATCTTCGCGCAGGTGAGCCGGCAGGCGCTCGGTTCTGACGCGGTCGGAGCCTACTCGTCGACGCTGTACAACCACAAGCTGGAGATCGGCGACAACCGGGAGTTCGTCGACACGTATCAGAACGAGTACGACGGCGTTCCGGGGAGTTTCGCCCGCGTTGGGTACGATATGGTCCGGATGACTGCCCGAGGGATCCAGGAGGCGGGAACGAGCGACCCCGCCGAGGTCCGGGACGCGCTGGGCGGCTTAGACCAGACGACCGCGTTGGGGGCGACGCCGTTTCGCGAGTGCGATCATCAGGCGGTCAACCCAGTCTGGACGGGCCAGGTCGTGGAAGGCGAGGAGATCCCCGGCATTGAACTGCTGAACCAGGTGGCCGGGGACGAGGCCATCCGCCCCTGCGAGGAAACCGGCTGTAGCCTCTGAGCGCCGCGGGCGCGCGCCGGCGACCGCGACACGAGGACGGAACGAGGAATTCAATGACTACGATGGACGTACTACTGGCTGTCGACGCCGGGACGTCGACGATCAAGGCGGTCGCGTTCGGGCTCGACGGCACCGAAGTGGCAGTGGCAAAGCGCGAGACGCGGACGCTCCGGCCGGAGCCGGGGCACGTCGAACAGAACCCGGTGGCGGTGTGGGAGCGGACGGCGGCGGCGCTCCGGGAGCTGACCGCGTCGCTCCCCGAAGAAGTCGAGCCGCTGGGCGTGAGCGTCACCGGGCAGGGCGACGGGCTCTGGGCGCTCACCCACGACGGCGACCCGGCCGGGGACGCGGTCCTCTGGTCGGACAGCCGAGCCGCCGGCGTTCTCTCCGAGTGGGAGGAAACCGGACAGCTGGCGGAGATCGTCGAGCAGTGCGGATCGGCGCCGTACCCCGGAATGAGCCTCCCGATCCTGGCGTGGCTGGCCCGCGAGGACCCGGAGCGATACGACCGGATCGACACGGTCCTGTCCGCGAAGGACTGGCTGAAATACAAGTTGACCGGCGAGCGGACGCTCGATCACACCGAGGCGACCGTCCCATACTTGGATAAGACGACCGAGGGGTACGACCGCGGCGTCTTCGAGGTGATCGACCTCCCCGAAGCGGAGTCGATGCTCCCGCGGCTGGCAGCGCCTACGGAGGTGATCGGGACCGTTACCCACCCGGCGGCCGAGGCGACAGGGGTCCCCTCGGGGCTGCCGGTGGTTTCGGGAGTCTTCGACGTGCCTGCATCGGCGATCGGTAGCGGGGCTGTGAACGCCGGCGAGACCGCGATCACGCTCGGGACGTCGGTGACCCATCAGGTGCTCGTCGACGGGCCGCAGCCGGAGACGTCGGGGATCCAGATGAGTTTGGGCCACGACGGGCTCTGGACGTACGCCATCGGGTCGAACGCGGGCACGCCGAGCCTCGAGTGGGCCGCGGAGACGATCGCTGATGGGGTTTCGGTCGCGGCGCTCGAAGACGTCGCGAGCGCTGCGCCGCCGGGGAGCGGCGGCGTGGTGTATCACCCGTATCTGAGCACGTCCGGGGAGCGCGGCCCGTTCGTCGACCCCAACGCCCGCGGGCAGTTCGTCGGGTTGACTCCCGAACACGGGACCGAGCACCTGGTTCGGGCGGTGTACGAGGGGCTCTCACTCGCCGTCCGCGACTGCGTGGAACACTTGCCGGGCGCGTCCACCGAAGTCGTCGCGAGCGGCGGCGGCACCCGGTCTGATCTGTGGTGCCAGCTCGTGGCCGACTGCTTGGGGCGCCCCGTCTCGGTCCCCGCCGGCTCGGAGCCGGGCGCGAAAGGTGCGGCGGTGCTCCTGGCGGTTGCGCTCGGCGAGTACGCCTCGCTGTCGGCCGCGGTCGACCGGATGGTCACGCGGGACCGCCGGTACGAGCCGCGGGCGGCTGTCACAGAGCAGTACGACGCGCTGTATCAACTCTACTCCGAGATCAGTCGGACGATGCGGCCGCTGTGGGCGGAGCGGGCCGCCGTCTATGAGGACTCGACGCTTGGGGCCGAGGACTGACCCACGGACGCGGTCGGAGGTGTTGCGGCGACTTCCCGAGCCGGAACGTCCTTACGCGCCCGTGCCGAACCGCGCGGTATGACGCTTGACGTGCGTGCGATCGCGGATCTCTCGCCCGACGAGCGGGCCGCGTTCTTCGACCGTGACGCCGGCGTGGCGGACGCCCGGGCCGACGCCCGTGAGATCGTCGAACGGGTTCGTGAGGAGGGCGACGTGGCCGTGAGAGAGTACTGCCGGGAGCTGGACGGCGTCGAGGTCGGGAACCTCGACGTGACCGACGCAGCAGAGCGCGCTTACGACGCCATCGACACTGACGTCCGGGACGCGATCGAGACGGCCGCCGGAAACGTCCGGGAGTTCCACGAGCGGCAGGTCCCGGAGGACTGGCGTGCCAGCTTCGGCGACGGCACGGATTCGGGCCGTCGCGAACTCGGGCGGCGGTTCCGGCCGATTGAGCGGATCGGCGTGTACGCACCCGGCGGGACCGCCGCCTACCCCTCGAGCGTGCTGATGGGCGTCGTCCCCGCGACGGTCGCAGGCGTCGACCACGTCGCGCTGGCGACGCCGCCGGCGGAGGAGATGAACCAGGTCACTCTCGCGGCCGCCCACGTCGCAGGCGCCGACCGGATCTACAGCGTCGGCGGGGCACAGGCCGTCGGCGCCCTGGCGTACGGCACCGAGACCGTCACACCGGTCCAGAAGATCGTCGGCCCGGGGAACCGGTGGACCACCGCGGCGAAGGCGGAAGTCCGCGGCGACGTCGACATCGACTTCCTCGCGGGACCCTCCGAGATATTGGTGCTCGCCGACGGGAGTGCAGACCCCGAACTCGTCGCCGCGGACCTGCTTGCACAGGCCGAACACGACCCCAACGCTTCGGTCGTCGCCGTCACCGACGACGCCGACCTCGCGGCTGCCGTGGTCGACGCAGTCGAGCGCCGACTTGACGAGCGGGAGCGCGCCGCCACCATCCGGGAGGCGCTCGGCGCCGACGCCTCCGGGGTGCTTGTCGGCCGGTCGATGTCGGAAGCCGTCCTGTTCACCGAGGAGTACGCCGCCGAGCACCTCTCGATCCAGGCCGACGACGACGAGGCGTTGCTCGGCCGGATCACCAACGCCGGGAGCGTCTTCCTAGGACCGTACACGCCGGTCGCCGCCGGCGACTACGCCTCGGGGACGAACCACGTGTTGCCCACCTCCGGCGGGGCGAAGCGGTACGGTGGGCTGTCGGTCGACACCTTCCTCAGATCCACCACTGTCCAGCGGCTCGACCGCGAGGGGCTCGCGGGGCTGTCGGAGCCGATTACGACGCTCGCGGAGGCGGAAGGGCTGGAGGCACACGCCGAGAGCGTCCGAGCGCGGTTCGACCACTCTGGCGGGGGTGACGCGGTCGATTCCGACGGCTCCACCGACGAGGACGTCGGGTAGCCGGATGGCCGACCGCCGCTCTTCGCCTCCGACGTTCGCGTCGGCCTGCGAGGCCGTGCTCGCGGCGCCGGACGCCGATCACTCCTCGGACACCACGCTCGCGCCGGTCCACGCGAGAACCCGCTCCGAGGAGTGGGGCGAGCGGCGGGACCGCGTCGTCGCCGCGCGATTCCCGACGGACGTCGACCGCGTGCTCGAACTCGGGTGTGACGTGGGCGTTCTGCTGGATCAACTCGCCACGCGGTACGACGCGGTCGGGATCGACGACCGATCGACCCACCTCCGGTTCGCCGCGGCTCGCGGCGGGGCAGTCGTCCGTGGGCGCCCGACCGCCCCACCCGTCAGAGACCGATTCGACGGGGTCTGTGCGGCGGAGTGTGCGACCGCACGCGCGCCGGCAGTCGATGTCTGCGTCGGGGCGTACGCCGCGCTCCGGCCGGGCGGCCTCGCGGTCGTCGTCGCACCGACGGACGCCTCGGCGGTCGCCGAGTCCGGCATCGAGACCTTCACCGGGTCGCGGTATCGGCTCGAGCGCGCGGTCGACGTCGCGAGCGAGGCCGCCGTCGCCGTGGACTACCGGGTCACCGACCGTCGGACCGGCGAGACGACGGTGACCGCGGAGCGCCGAACGGTCGAAACGACGACCGCTGACGGGCTCACCGCCGCGTTCCGGACGGCGGGGTTCGAGGACGTGCTCGTCCCCGGCGAAAGTGACCTGCCGGGCGTCGTGGTCGGTGTCGGCGCGCGACCGGTCGAGACGGGGCGCTGACGGGCAGAGCCCGTCGCCACGCGACCGAGTTAGCGCCCGCCGTCGTAGAGGTCCGCCCGCACGTCGGCGACGAAGTCGGTGAGGTTCCGTGCAGCGGCGGGGTCGAGCACCACGATGGTGCCGGAATCCGGGTCTCGCGGCAGATGGACGATCACCCGCGAGGGGAATACTCGGACCGTGGCCCGGGGTTGCTCGCTAGCCGTTTCAGCCGTGTTTCGGCCCTCTCGGCCCTCTCGACGCTGATCCGACCGAAGCTCCCGGAGAAGTTCCCGTTCCAGGTCCGACTCGTGGCGCTCCACCACGTCGTCGCGACGGTAGAGGTCGCGGTGGTCGTCGCCGTCGTAGATCACCACGGCCTGGAGCGTTTCCCCCGCGTGGGAACGCAGATGCTCGACCACGTTGTTGAATTCGTGTCCCATACCCGTCCGGTGTGGATGGAGTGTGATGGTTGGTTCGCTCCGATCGGCACGCGCCCGGAGCCGAGCAGCCGGCAGCGACGCCCCGAATCACTCCTCGGATCGAAGCGTCAACACCGGGATCGACGAGAGCCGGACGACCCGCTCTGTGGTGCTGCCGAGCAGATACCGGTCGAGCCCGCGTCGCCCCTGTGTCCCCATTATCACGACGCCGGCGTCGACCGAATCCGCATAGTCCAGGATCGTCTCGACCGGGTCCCCCGTCAGCACTGCGTCGACCGTGTCGACGCCGGCGCCGATACGGTCGAGTGCCTCCGAGACGATCCGTTCGCCCTCGCGTTCGAGCGCGTCGACCACTCGACCGCCCTGCGTGGTGAGGCTGTCGCGGGTGGTGTCGGCGACGTACAGCAGGTGGACCTCGGAGCCGTGACGCTGCGCCATATCGACGGCGTGGTCGAGCGCGACCTCGGACTGGTCGCTCCCGTCTGTCGGAACGAGAATCGTGTCGTACATACGTCGGGATTTACGCGGGGCCGGAATATAGCTACGGTCGAGGCTGAGCCCCGGCGCTCGGTCCACGCGTTCTCTCAGCGTCAACATTAACACGGTGCGTGCGGTACGTGTCCGTATGAGCACTGAAACAGCCGATGGCGGCAACGGCGGGACCGTGATCGTCACGCAGGAGGCCGCCTCGGAGGCGCTGGGTCTCATCGAGTCCGAGGGACTCGACACCGACGAGGCCGGCCTTCGGTTGTTCGTCCAGCAGGGCGGGTGTGCGGGCCTCTCCTACGGGATGCGCTTCGATCACGAGCCTGAACCTGACGACGCGGTGGTCGAACAGCACGGCCTCCGCGTGTTCGTCGACCCCGCCAGTCAGAACTACGTGGGCGGGTCGACGCTCCAGTACGAGGGCGGCCTCCAAGGCGCCGGATTCCACGTCGAAAACCCCAACGTCGTCAGCGAGTGCGGTTGCGGGGAGTCGTTCCGGACGTGACGCCCGGAGTCGGGGGACGGTGACGCGGCGATGGCGGCCGACCGCGACCCCGTAGAGACGCCCCGGGGCGAGACTGTCTACGTCGACCATACCGACGCCGAACGCGGAGCCAAGGGTCCGTTTCTCGTTGCTTACACCGCACCGGAGACGGATCGCCGGTGGGGGTTCTGGTGTCAGAACTGTCGGTCAGCAGACAATGCGATGGACACGATGGGCCGGATCGAGTGCAACGTCTGCGGCAACATCCGGAAGCCGGACGAGTGGGACGCCGCCCACGAGTGAGACCGTCGAGACCGGCGAGCATACCCTTTGCGACGGCCGCCCGCACCCAGTTTAGCCTCGGTGACGGCCGGGTCAGCCCGAAGCCGAGAACGTCCGAACACCCCGACGGAACCCCGGATACGTCTGATACCGCGTCCCGTCGATCCGGATCGTGTTCGCGCCACACGACCCGCCGAACACCTGCCAGTCGGTCTCCTTTTCCACGTCGAAGTAGGCGGCCAAGACCACGTCTTGATCGGTGAAGTGAGAGAACGCTTCCCACAGCCACTTGCCCTTCCGCTGCGGGTCGAGGCCGCCGAGCGTCGCGGTCGTGCATCCGAACTCCGGGATACAGACCGGGCGCTGTGACACCGACCGAACCCGGGCGAGCATCTCACCGAAGACGGCGGCCGGGGGCTGCCACTCGCTCCACGCGCGGGTTGCGCCCCAGTTGAACCCGTCGACGCCGAGCAGATCGACCACGTCGTCACCCGGAAACAGCGACTCCGCCGGGACGTCGCCCGCGTCGACGTGGTTGACGGCCCAGATCCAATCGACCCGGTCGCCGGTTGCCCCCGCCTGATTCACTCGCCGGTGGAGGCGGCGCCACACGCGAGCGTACAGCGCCGGCTCAGCCCCGCTCGCAGCGGGTGCCCACGGGTACCAGTCGCCGTTGGGTTCGTGCAGCGGACGGAGAAGTAGCTGCCTGTCGTCGTCGGTCCCGAGCGTACCGTCCGGACCGGCGACCCACTCGGCGAGCGCACGCCCCCATCGGTCGACGTATTCGTCGTACACGCCGTCGAGGATCCGCTGCAGGATGTCCACAGGCGTCGCAGCGGGGGTCGGTGTGTACGCCTCCCAGGTGACAAGCGGGGTCCGACCAGCGTCCCAGATCGCCGTCAACCGGTCGAACTGGTCGGTTACCCCGCCGGGGTCGGCGTCCCACGGCTCGAAGACCGTCTGTACGTCGAAGCCCACTCCCAGCCACCGCTCCATCGCGTCGGCGCGATCAAACGATGTGGGACCGCCGCCGAGAAACGCGCCGACACGCCGCCCGGAATCGCCGTCCCGCGCGGCTTCGTGTGGTACACGGGACCGGACGAACAGCCCGGTCACGCTCGGTCCTCCAGCGCAGCGGATGCGGCCCTGTCGTCGGCCTCACTGGCGTCTACGACCCCGTCGGCCACGCCGCGCCGTCCGAGGTCGCCACCGGCTGCCGAGACGACCTTCTCCGTGACGACGAACGTCTTCGCGGGTCTGATCGCACCGTAGAGCGCTCCTGCCGAGTGGACCGTGACGACGAACGGCGTGAACACCAAGAGGAGCACCCAAACGCCGACGGACGGCCGGTAGATAGAGAGCCCGAGCACCGACCACGCGTAGACGTGCCCCAAGAGAGCGAGCGTCAGTATCATATACGCCTCCGGGAAGAACACCGGGAGAAGGGAGACGTCCACAAGCCCGACGAAACTGGCCGCGGACGCCACCCAGAGAATCGGGCTGATGGTCGAGAGCGCCCAGCCCAGATCCCGCGCGTCGTACAGGAGTCTGTAGTGAAATGGGAGCATATCGTGTCGCTGTCTGGTGCCTGTGAGCCACCGGCGACGCTGCCTGATCATCGCTCGAACCGACGGCGGTGCTTGGTTGGCGAGGTGGACGTCGGCCACTTCGAGCGTGGCCCCGTGTTCGAGAACGGCACGCCACGTGAACACGGAATCCTCGACGATCGTCGGCGTGTCCCAAGTGACGGCGTCCTCGAGACTGCTCCGGATCGCGATCCCGCCACCCCACGCATAAAAGGGGATCTGGAAGAACGGAAACGACCGCTGCTCGACGTTGAAACCGATGCGATGAATCTCGCTGAGGTACGGAAGCAGACCGACTGTCCGGACCGGTCGTTCGCGGAACTGGATGATGTCGGCGTTCGATCCGAGTTCGGTCAGGCTTGACGCGTCGGTGTCCTCATCCAGATACAGAACGTACTCTTTGTCGGTCGAATACGTCCGCCGTGCCCACTCGACAGCCCGGCCTTTGTTCGTGGCCGCACACTCGAACTCCGGCGGGACCACCAGCACCTTCGCTCCGTCGACGGCGATCGGGGCTTCGGCGACGACGACCACGTCGGACAGCTCGTCCGGAAGCAAGTCGACGGTCTGTTGAACGACATCGGCGTTGTCGATGGTGACGATTCGAGCCTGGACCGCGTCGAGCTCCCACGCGACATCAGCCGTGGCGTCCCGCCGGTTCTGCCGGTTTCGTAGGGTTAGGACCGCGATCTCGTAGTCCCAGAAGACGACCGGGATCGCATAGAGCAACGCGAGATGCCAGAGGACGAACGAGAGCAATACCTCCGGCTGAAGCGTCATCCACTCCGCAGGTCCGACCGCCTGCCCGAGTGCGACGCCGCCATCCGGATCGAAAGCACCCATTACCGCCGCCCGCTCCGCGGCGGCGAACTCCCGTCAAACCCACTATATGAAACCACGTCTCTTCGGTGTCTACAGGCGGCCAACGAGCATAAATACAGCGTCGGTAGGATTCCATTAGCCGCCGAGCCTCCCGGCGTGTGTACGAAGCGCCGGCTGGAAGACGCGGGCCGCCTGCGGTACGACCGAACTACGTCGCGCTGTTGCGTCCGTCGCCGGCCCAGCGCGCCGGAGCGTCCCGATGGCTCTCGACCGCAGGCCGGTGGCGGTCGCGTGTCGTTGTTACGATCGCTCGAAGCGGCCGACCCCCGCCACGACGCGACCCGCGCTCTGGCCCCCGACGACTGCAGTACTCGTGTCGGCGGCCCGCGCGACTTGGTGGCGTGCGCTGGTGACCCTACCGAAGCGCGGCAGTCCACGGACGCGGACCGACACACTCGCTTCGGAATCGTGCGACTCGGTCACGTCGGTCCACTCTGGCCTTCGGGCGACTTCGCGTTCGGGAGGGGCGGGGCTTCGTCGAAATCGATCGGTGCAGATCGCACGAAACAGGGGAACTGAGTGATACTGACGAGTTTACCCAGTCAGCGTAAGCGGACGGTTGGCGGATAGCGTCACGTCCATGGTGATGCTTCCCATAAGCACTTGCTGGAGGCCCGACCGCTTGCGTCCGCCCATTACGATGCTGTCGGCGTCACGGTCTTCGGCGGCTTCGAGAATCTTCCGAGCCACTTCGCCGCCCTCAGAGACGCGCTCCACCGATACGTCCTCGGATTCGAGATATTCAGCCGCTTGAACGGCCGCGTCGATGTCCGCAAACTCGTGGGGAGGAGCGCCCTTGTAATCCTGATGGGGAAACACGTAGAGAACCGTCGCTTCGACCGCGTTCGGCGCATCGGGAAGCCGGGCTACGTACTCCGCCTGGCGGCGTGCGCGCTCCCCGTTCCTGTCGACCGGAACGAGCACCTGGCGCGTACCGTCACCGAGCACCACACTCTCGCCCGTGATCGTGACCGGATCCTCAGCGGAGAGCAGTACGTCCAGAGCCGTGCTACCGAGCAGAACCTTCGCGACGCCCGACCGCTTTCGCCCACCGATGACGATCTCGTCGGCGTCGATCTCGGCCGCGGTGTGAATCACCTCCTCTGAAACCCCGCCCTCGTCGACGACTCGGGTGACGGAGATGCCCGCATTTTCGAGATACTCGGCTGCTTCGACGGCCGCGGCGACGTCCTGGAAGTCGACCCCGTCGGCCTCCGCGGATTCGTCGGGCGACACGACGTAGAGGACCGTCGCGTCGAGTTCCTCGGGCGGGCCGGGGAGTCGTGAGACGTATTTCGCCTGGTGGAACGCACGCGCTTCGTCCCGATCGACCGGAATGAGGACCTGATATCCCATATACTACATCGTTTATTATGACATATATAGCTAATTGAGGATTCTCACAGAACAGGAGGCGGAACCGGGGTGTCCCGCATACGCGCTGTATTCGGCAGGCGACTCGCATCGACTGTCAGGCGTCTCAGCGGAGGTGTGCCGGACGGGGCCGGATCGCGCCAGATTTGAAGACAGACCGACGTGTCGCTCCGATACGGTAGTGCCGGAACTCGAGGCGTGTCCCAACTGCGGGAACACGGACGTGTACTGCCACGCGAACCATCTGGACGTCGTCGAGGGCGCCATCGAGAACTACTGCAACGCGTGTGACACGACGTTAGATCTCGAAGAGGCGGTGTACGGGTGAGAGCGGACGTCGCGGGCGGACGGACACGGCCCGTGCGATCCACGGCCGGCCACGAGTCCTCCGGTGTGGGCCGTCGACCCACAGCGTACCCGACTCACGCGACCCCACGTCGGGGACGGGACGCGAGATAAGTGTGCGGGTCCGTAACAAGATTTATGCTGTGGGGCGTGGTACCTGTAGGTACATGCCCCCTGTCAGCATGCCTCCCTCGGAGGACGCCCGAGCGATCTTCCGTCGATTGGGCTACAGCCTGTCGGGCGACGGACCGGAGTTCGTTGCTGAGCGGAAGTGGCGCACCGTGCGCGTCACGGCCGTCTCGGACGACGAGGACCTACGCAGCCGCCGCGCGCTCGCAGACGGCGGCGAGCCGTCGGCGGAGTATCGATTTCGATGCTTCGTCGCACCGAAGTCGGCGACAGGGGACGTACAGAATCAGCTGAAGCGCGTCGATCCCACCTACGAGTGGGCCGTGATCGGTGTCGACGACGCTGGCGAGTACGACGTGCATCTCCCGAACGCGGCCTAATCGTCCGCGCGGGCGTTGCCGAACTGCTCCGCAGGGAGCCGCAGCTCTGCGAGCCCCGGAAGGTGCTCGATGTTGAAGACGATCTTCAGATCGTCGGTGACCGGTTCGCCGATGCAGGAGAGTCTGACGCCTCGGTCTGTCAGATCGTCGTCCAACACCGTACTCACCGGCATCTCGAGGTCGCCCTCGACGACCGCGACGGCGCAGTTCGCACACGCCCCGCCGCGGCACGCGTAGGGCCACGAGAACCCGTATCGTTCGGCGGCCTCGAGCAGCGTCTCGCGGGACTCGACCACCAACAGCCCGTGGCTGTCGACGCCGAGGTCCGCCGCTTCGGCCTTCTCGAAGAGGTCCTCGTCGGTCAGACTCCACCCGCGGGACTCGACCACCGCGTAGTCGAGGTATTCGACCGTCGGCCCCAGTCCGGACTCGGGGTCGTTCTCCGCCTCGTCGTCGGATTTGGCCCGGTCGTCGTCGGACGCAGTTCGCGACTCGGTGGACCCGGATTGGTCGCTTTCCGAACCTCCGTCGAGGCCGTCCGCCTCGAACGTCGCGGGGTCCCGACCGGCGGTGATATGTTCGTAGGCCCGGCGGACGCGTTTGAACTCCGCGATCGACCCCCCGTGGTCGGGGTGGACGGCTTTCACCCGTTCGCGGTACGCTTGGACGATAGCGTCCTCGTCTGCGTCGGCGTCGAGTCCCAGTACGTCGTACGGCGATCCCACGCAGTACAGTTGGAGGATGGGCCGGTTAAGTCCGACGGCTGCAGTGGGCGACCGTCCCGACCCGTTCGGCGAGACCGGCTACTGGCGTCCGTCGTGGGCCGCCCCCCACGCGTCGTGCGCCGCGATCTCCTCACGGACTGCCGCGCAGTCCGCCTCGGAGTGGACGCCGAGTGCGCCGACGACGGATCTGGTCTGCCGGTCGGCGACGGCCGCCTCACCGGCTTTGGTATCGAGCCCGAAACTCGGCGCGGCCGACATACCGCCGAGGCTCGTCGGCCCCGACTGGCCGACGGGCGTCGGTCGCAACTCCGGGTCGTTTTGGGAGAGACACAGTTTAGACGTTCACACGATCACAAACGCGTATGCACTGGCAACGACGGCGCGATCTGGAAGGCGGAAAGGAACTGGGCGTGTGGTTGCTCTCCGACGACGGAGCCGTTGAAGCGGAGCTGTACGTCGAGTCCCACGTGTACCGGGGTGGCGACTTCGACGTGTACACTGCGTCTCCCGACGGGGAGTGGGAGCACCTCGGCGCCTTCGACACAGTCGACGACGCGTTCGATGCAGCGCTCGCGTACATCGACGAGAGCCAGTTCCCCCTCGAAGGCAGGTGAGGGCCCTCTCCGCCGCCGTCCTCGCGGGGAGAGCGAACGGGTAGTGTATCGGCCTGCGAGCCGGGAGCCCAATGCTGGCTGCGTCCCGGTGGGGCGCTCGCACGCTGCCGAACGCAGGGCGAGAGTCGCACACTCCTCGGTCGGTTCTCGGGCTCCCGCGTTCTCACCCGTCGGTCTCGATGGTCGGATACACCGCGACTGTTGGTGGGGAGATGGCTTCCGGTGCCAGGATTATACGCTTCGAGTCCGTAGCACCGGTGTGAAGACCATCGTAACCGAGCGGAACGGGCTGATGCTCGCACGGATCGAGGGTGATGATCGGGTGTTCGAGGTGAACTTCGAGTCGATCGATCCGACCGACGTGACGCTCCGGTTCCTGCGCGGCGACGAGCGCGTCGGGAGTATCTACAACGACGACGGCACCGACCGCACAATGGCACGACTGACCACGGGGCGTGACGGGGACGACTTCATCGGCGTCGAAGTGCCCAAGGAGTTCGTCGCGGAGCTGCTCGATGCCGCCACCGAGGCCGGCCGGGTGACCGACGAGGCCGCCGCCGACGGATACCGGATCCGAGTGTTGTGAGCGCCGGTATCGACCCCTGACCGTCGGCCAGGCGCGTCTCGCCGGGTGCAGATCAGGGGGCAGCTTCGACGAACGGGCCCCACGCTGGGCGTCGTCGAATCCGCAGAAGTGGGTTGGGGCGGATTTGAACGCTGGCGGACTCCCTGCGGTCGTCCGCTGCTTCCCGCCTCGCTCCGCTCGGCGGGAACGCCGGCCTCTTCGCTATCCTCGTTGGCAACGTCCGCAAAACTGTATGGGTTGGGGCGGATTTGAACCGCCGGCCTCCTCCATGTCAAGGAGGTGTCATAACCGGACTAGACTACCAACCCGCCTGTCCGAGCGCATTTTCGCACTCGTCTTCGCAACTTCGGATTCCGCGGGGATACAATTTAAGGTTTCGTTTCGGACACCACAACGCGCCGTCCGCCGGTTTCCGGGGCGTCGACCGCGCTCTCGCCCGCACGTCCGCTGTCGCGGCACTGAGAACGCCGTTTCTGGGTGGTCGGCGGCGTGGCTCCGACAGGCTTATACTGATGAACGGATTTGTTCACTGTAACACGAAACCGTACATTGGTGACCACGATGACACTACAGGAATACATCGAGCGTGCGGCCGACGGCGGAGATCTGACGCAGGACGAATCCCGGGACGCCGTCCGTCTCGTCTTCGAGGAGGCGACCGAGGCTCAGATCGGCGCGCTGTTGGCCGCCCTCAGGGCGAAAGGCGAAACCGAGACCGAGATTGCGGGCTTTGCCCAAGGTATGCGCGACGCCGCTCGCACCATCGAACCCGACCGGGCGCCGCTGGTCGACACCTGTGGAACCGGTGGCGACGACCACGACACGATCAACGTCTCGACGACGAGTGCGATCGTCGCTGCGGGCGCGGGCGCTGCGGTCGCAAAGCACGGCAACTACTCGGTGTCCTCGTCGTCCGGGAGCGCGGACGTCCTGGAGGTTGCTGGCGCGGACGTCGATGCCGAACCGTCCGCGGTACAGGACGCGATCGAGCGCGACGGGATCGGGTTCATGCTCGCACCCGTGTTCCACCCCGCGATGAAGGCGGTCATCGGGCCCCGAAAGGAGCTCGGAATGCGCACGATCTTCAACGTCCTCGGCCCGCTGACCAACCCTGCAGACGCACAGGCACAGGTCGTCGGCGTCTACGACCCCGATCTGGTGCCCGTGCTGGCCCGCGCGCTCTCGCACCTGTCGGTCGACCGAGCCCTCGTCGTTCACGGCGCCGGGATGGACGAGATCGCGCTCCACGACGAGACCGTCGCGGCGGAGCTCGACGGCGACACCATCGAGGAGTACACCATCACCCCCGAGGGGATCGGGCTGGAGTCCGCACCCGTCGAGGCGGTCGCGGGCGGGAGTCCCGAGGAGAACGCCGCGGACCTCCGGGGGATCGTGACCGGCCGGGTGACCGGGCCGAAGCGCGATGTCGTGCTCGCGAACGCCGGCGCCGCCATCTACGTCGCCGGCCTCGCAGACTCCATCGAAGCTGGCGTCGAGGCGGCCGCACAGTCCATCGACGAGGGCGACGCCGCGGAGACGTTCGCGGCGCTGTGCGGCGCGGTCGACGCCCCGGTGGAGGGCTGACCGGATGGTCCGGGTGAAAATATGTGGGGTGACGAACCACGACGACCTGAGTGCGGCCGAGCGCGCCGGCGCGGACGCGGTCGGGATCATCACCGAGGTCCCCGTGGACACCCCGCGGGCGGTGCCGATCGACGCCGCGGCGGAACTGGCCGACAGCGCGCCGCCGTTTCTCACGACGACTCTGGTGACGATGCCGGAGACCGTCGCGGCGGCAGTCGAAACCACCGAGCCCGTCCAACCGGACGTTCTCCAGGTTCACGGGGACTTCACGCCGGAGGAGTTCAGATCGCTCCGCGGGTCGGTCTCCGCGAAGGTGGTCGCCGTCGTCGACGCCGCTGCCCCCGACCGGGCCCGTGCCGTGGCCCCGGCGGTCGACGCGGTCCTGATGGATTCGATCGACGACGCGGGCGCCGGCGGGACTGGCGAGACCCACGACTGGGCGGCGACCGCCGACGTGGCGGCGACCGTGACCGCGCCGGTCGTCCTCGCCGGCGGACTGACGCCCGAGAACGTCGCCGAGGCCGTCCGTACGGTCCGGCCCTTCGCCGTCGACGTCGCGAGCGGCGTCGAGCGCTCGGGTGGACGGAAAGACCACGGCGCGGTCCGGGCGTTCGTCTCGAACGCAGTCGAAGCCGACTCAGAGGGCGGCAGCGGGTCCGAGGCGCCTGAGGGGGTGCCATCGTGACCGACCTCTCACAGTCCCGGTCCGCGTTCGTGGACGAGGTCGGCGCTGCGACCGACGCGGCCGACGGCCCGGTGGTGGCTCACGTGACCGCCGCGATGCCGGAGGTGCCGCCGCTGACGGCGTACGCCGCACTCACTGGGCGGAGCGCGTACGGATTCCTGCTCGAGAGCGCCGAGAAGACGCCGTCGAGCGACCCGGCCGGCGCGTTCGCGCCCGATCACGCCACCGCCGACCGGCACGCCCGCTTCTCGTTCGTGGGATACGACCCTGACGCGGTCGTGACGATCGGTCCGGACGGGACCGCAGTCGAACGGTTAGGCGGTCGGGCCGCGGAGTACGTCGGGACGCCCGCGACAGACGTGGACGTCGGTGGCGGCGGTCTGGACGGCGCGGACGACCCCGACGTGCTGGACCGGCTCCGAGCGGCGTTTCCGGCGCTTCCGCGGGTCGGCTTTCCGGACGACGACCGACAGCAGCTCCGCGGCGGGTTGGTGGGGTTTCTGGCGTACGAGGCAGTCTACGACCTGTGGCTCTCGGAGGTTGGCGTCGACCGGCCCGATACGGAAACGCCGGACGCCG
>Ga0102936_1000095_pt1 | contig 30864 bp, 30 predicted proteins | sample SalPon2_A_H2O_MG_FD_78502 | JGI IMG/M metagenome (GOLD analysis project Ga0102936, IMG submission 78502) | Salt pond water microbial communities from South San Francisco under conditions of wetland restoration - Salt Pond MetaG R2_A_H2O_MG | ecosystem: Environmental > Aquatic > Non-marine Saline...
ACGATGAGTACAAGGCAGAAGATAGCGACCACGATAGTATCTTACAGATACTCCTCAAATATTTCGGAAGACGAAATAGTAGGAGGAATTCATTTGAGGTCAAATCCTAGTAAACAAGCTTTCAAAGACAGAGTAAACAAATATAAAGAAGGTAGGAAGATACAGCCATTGATCAGCACCGATTTAGAAGGATGTATAGAGCCTACAGGCAACTTTAGAGATTTTAGGTCATTCAAAAAAATTAATAATACTGATCAGGCTTATGAACTTGGTAAAGCTCAGGGCAAGTTCCTTAACGAAATTGGGGCTGACATAAACTTTGCTCCTGTGGTAGATCTTGAAGATAATATATGGGAGTGTAGAAGTTTTCCAGGAAACTATAGAGAAGTTTCAAATAAATCTTGTGCCTATATCGAAGGCCTTCACTCTCAAGAGATAATGGCAACGGCAAAACATTACCCTGGAGCAACCCTCACAGGTATAGATCCCCATCAAGAAATAAAAAGTGTAGAAACCACAAGTAAAGACTTGTACCCATTTAATGCATCTATAAATTGTGGTGCGGATGCCGTGATGCCATCACACCAAATATCCGGTGGAGAAGTGAACACACAAGGAGTTCCTGCCGATGCATCAAACATTTCTAGGAAAAACCTTAGAACAGAAAAGAACTTTTCAGGCCTCATCATATCTGACGCCATAAGCATGGGAGGACTGAAGAAATACTATGAAAGCGACAGAAAAAGATACAGCGCATTATTCAGAAACAATGACATAGTACTGAATCTTAGAGGCGGAGTAAAAGACACCGTAAACATGATAGATATAATAGAAAATTCAGTGAAAGAAGACAAGCTAGATGAGAGATTTATTGACAATTCCGTCAGAAGAGGGTTGAACGCGAGAGGCTGGAACGTGCTAGTCACCGAAAATGGAGGGAGGGAAGTACACCCCAGTTGGAACACCTCTAAAAAATAGCAAAGAAGGTCGCATCAGTTCACACCATTTATAATATTGATCAGTTAAATGGTATATATAGATAGCGGGGTAGAGCAGCCAGGAGTGCTCGTCGGGCTCATAACCCGGAGGTCCGTAGTTCAAATCTACGCCCCGCTATTGTAACAGACTTATTTTACCTTAGGCTTGTTTTCTACCATTTGATATAGTTTTTCTTCCTCATTTATAGCGGAAACAGTTAAGTAGTATGATTCATCGCAGTTCGGACCAGTAAGACTCGATTCAATTCCAATACCCTGCAATAACTTTTGGAGATCTTGGAGCCCTAATTTATTCATGGACTTGATTTTCAATCTATTGTAAGTCCTTTCGTGGTAACCTTCATCTCTGACGAAAGCTCTTATCCATTCCAGCTTTTTCTCTTCCTCTAGCCTCATTATTTTCTCTGGAATCCTCCATTTTTCTGAAGAGAGTTTTCCAAATTTTTCTTCCAGTTCGTCAGCGATTCGTATGGATTTGACTTTCACCTCATCTTCGTGCTCATACATTTTTACATCGAAAAGTTCAGACATGTCAGACCTAAATTCATCTAAATTATCTTGAACAACATTAGTATACAGCACCATAGCCCTTCTATTTCTATCAGACTCAGAAGTTTCATACCTAGATATACATCCATCGCCACAAAGCCTAGCATGAACTCTTACAAGCTCAGTTTTCATAAAAAATGTCTATTAGCAACTTTTTTATATGTAAAAGCAAACAACAAGTATTAAAATTACTCTATTTGGCAGTACTGCCATAATTCTATACATTTGCCTTCTTCGTTTAGTTGAATTAGGTAGATTCCATTAAGTAGTTTTCTTTCATTATTTTTAGTGTATTCTAGATGCCATTTTACTGTGTGTTTGTTTTCTGTACTGGAGAATACTTCTGTTTCTAATTCTATGTTTTTCTGGTTATTGATTGATTGCCATTCTTTTCGAATTTCTTCTTTGTTTTCTAGTTTCTTTGTTGGTGTTTCGTGGTATTCTACGTTTTCTGAGAAGAGTTGTAGTACTTCGTCCACTTTTTTCTGTTTCCAATTTTCTTCGAATTTTTGAAGCCATTCTTTGATCCGGTCTGTCATATGATAGGTTTCCAAGGTGGAGGCTTACATAATTTAAATCATAATTGTGCACTGTTGAATATGGGTTCGGGGGAACCTTTGATTGTTCAATTAGCGGGGAGTAATATGCGAGGTTCACATAAAACATGGAAAAACTTGGTAACGCCCTGATCGGATTGATGCAGGACTTGTCCCGACTATCTACGAATGGTAAGGCTGAGATCCAAGTAAATCAGAAGCTTTGTGAACCAGAACAGTTCCACGCACTTTTCCAACACTTCGCACGAGGTACAATTCTAGAAAGAGTAGACCTAGACGTCGACAGTTTGGAAACCAAGGTTAACTGCAGCTGCGGATTTGAAGACAGTCACGACGGAGAACACAACGGCTACACCAAATGCCCACGATGCGGAAAGTTCGCAGAAGTACAAGACCACGCATACAAGCTAGTTAATCCAGACCCCAGCAAAGTAGGGGAAAGAAAAACAATACGATTCTAGAAGCATTCATAATTCTCACGCTTCTTAATACTCAATACAAGCCGGGGTAGCCAAGTGGCCAAAGGCGATGGACTCAAGATCCATTCCCGCAGGGGTTCGCAAGTTCAAATCTTGTCCCCGGCATTAACCCATTTAAGGTTTTAGACTATGGAACTGATCTCAGAAGTGATTTCAAGCAAAATGTTTGGAAACATAGTCATTCTCATTACCTCCATAATAGGAGTTGGAGGAAGTCTTCTCATATATAGGAAGAAAAGAATTGACCAACGAGAAATTCTAAGATCCAGTCTTATAGCAGAATTAAAAGATATGGAGAAATTTTTGGAAGAAAGAAATTCAAGCAAACCTGCACTAGATTTCATTCAAACAAAGGTTTTTGATAGTAACGCCGATAATTTGGGACTCCTTTCTGAGGAAGAAGCCGAGGGACTAGTTACTACTTACAACAAAGCGACGATAGTAGATGAATTTAGAAAAAATATAATTGAAAATGACCCCCAGGACTGGGAAAATATCTTCAGAAGAATTGACACAAACAAAGGTAGTGAAACCATTCTAGACGATTATGAAAGCTGGGTCGAAGGTCTTGAAAAGGACATAAAGGATGTTAGGGAAAAATTAGATGAGAACAACAAAGAAGGATTATTAAGTAAGATTAAGAAAATCAAAGCTTAATCTAGTTCGTTTAGTTCGTTTTTGAGTGTTTCTAGTTGGTTGTGGAGTTGGTTTACGCTTTGGTCTATTTCTTCGTTTTGTGTTTCGTTGTTTGTTTGTGGGCTTATGTCTGCTGAGAATTCTTGGTCTTCTACGTTGGGCATTTCGTTGTTGATGTTTTCTATGCGTTGGTTGAGTTCTAGTATGTTTTCTTGGATGTTTTGGATTGTTTTTTCTTTTATTTTTCGGACTTCATCCAGTAGGTCTTCTGCTTGTTCGATGTTCTGGACTATGTGGTTTATACTGTGGAGTTCTTGTTGGAGGTCTTGGTGTCCTTCAAGTTTTACGTAGAGTTGATCCCTTTCTGGCATGTTTCATAGCTGGGTGCTGCTGGTTATTAAAAAAACCGGTTTAAAAATGAGATGGTTCAGAGGTGTTCAAGTTGTCATCACTCCCCGTTTGCCAGGGTCAGAAACCTTTTACGTCCTCATCATCACCGATAAAAACTATTCTTCGTTGTACTTACCAGTATAACCTTCCGTACTGTCGATTCTCTCAAATACTAGTTGGTTGACTCTAGCATTCTCTTTGATTTCAACCCCCTCAGAGTTATCGACAATTAGGAGGAAGCTGCCTGTGCCTGTGTAACCTGCATCCCATACTGCATTATCAATAGTGCATCCCATACGGAGGAGCGAGCTTCTTGGAAATGCGTAGCCCGTCAAATTTTCTGGAATATCAACTTTCTCATTCATAACAACTTTGTAGGCTCCTTGTTCGAGCTCCCACCAGCCATACTCATCCTCCTCAGCCCTTTTTACTGTTTCAACTTCTTCTGTTTCCGGAATCTCTCTTTCACTATTTGAGAAATCTAAACTACCAGATTCCTTGAATCTATGGATTTCAGCTGCTGTAACATCAAAACCAGCAGGTTGGAGCTGTTTATCTAAGTCTACAAAATTGCTGATTAGATTTTCTTCCTCTATTCTTTTTCGAAGCTGGTCTTTATTGAGCGTCATAGGAGAATTTGGAAAGGGAGTTTTTTGTATTAGAGGACTGCAGGGAATAAAAGTTTCAACGGGAAAATTGACACGTGAACTAACAATGATCGAAAGAACATACACACATGAAATTACGTCAGAAGACGACGGCGAAGAAGTCAGTGTCGCCGGATGGGCGCACGAAATCAGAGACCTCGGAGGAATAACCTTCATAGTCATTCGGGACAGAGAAGGACAAATCCAAGCTACATTCAAAGAAGACAGAAACCAAGAACTATTCGAAAAAGCCCAAGAAGTCGGAAAAGAAGACCTAGTCCACGTAACAGGAACTGTAGACGAAACAGACCAAGCACCAGGCAACAGAGAACTAGTACCAAAAAGCCTAGAAATAATCGGAGAAGCAGAAAGCCCACTACCAATGGACATCTCCAAAGACATCGACTCCGACCTATCAACAAGACTAGACAACAGATTCATCGACCTAAGACAGCCAGAAATCCACTCAATCTTCTCACTTAGAAGCCATCTAATCCAATCAATGGAAGAATGGTTCGACCAAAGAGGATATATCGACATAGAAACACCTACAATCGCAAAAATGGGTGCAGAAGGAGGAGCAGAACTATTCCCAGTAATCTATTACGACCAAGAAGCATTTCTGAGCCAATCTCCACAATTGTATAAGCAGATGTTGATGGCAGCAGGATTCGACAAAGTATACAAAACAGGAACCGCATTCAGAGCAGAAGAATTCGCCACTAGTCGTCACGTATCCGAAATCAGCATGTTCGACGTTGAACTCGCATTCATAGAAGACCAACACGACGTAATGGACGTAGTCGAAAACTCACTGAGATACACACTCAAAGAAACCAAAGAAAGAGCAGAAGACGACTTAGATGTTCTAGATATCGACCTAGAAGTTCCAGAAGACGACTTCCCAAGAATCAAGTTTGAAGAAGCACGGAGAATCCTTAAGGACGAATATAATCATGTACCAGATGATGAGGGCGACCTAGACACAGAAGGAGAAAAACTACTAGGAGAACACTTCATGGAACAAGGACACCCAGCAGTATTCATCGTAGGATACCCAGGAGAAAAATTCTACTACGGCGAAGCAAGAGAAGAAGACGAATACCAAAGCCGGAGATTCGACATGCTCTACAAAGGCCTAGAACTAGTCTCAGGAGGACAAAGAGAACACGACCCAGACAGACTAATGAGAAAAGTTGAAGAAGAAGGAATCGACACCGAAGACATATCTTTCTACCTAGAATCCTTCAAATTCGGAATGCCACCACACGGAGGATACGGCCTAGGACTCGACAGACTAGTCAAACAGGTTGCTGAGTTGGACAACGTCAAAGAAGCAATCCTATTCCCAAGAACACCAGACAGACTAGAACCTTAGAAAGAGTGCAACATACCTTTAGAGGGCTCACCCCTCTCTCTCTTCATGTCTTTCAAAGACGAGTTCCTCACATTTCTTGAGGAATATGGCGTAATAGGTCTAGCAGTAGCATTTATCATAGGCCTAGCTGTCAAAGACTTAGTAAGTGCAATAGTAGACGCATTGATAATGCCCCTCGTTGAAGTCTTCCTACCTCAGGGAGAATGGCAGGATGCAGTATTGACTATTGCAAGTATAGAATTCCAGGCAGGAGTATTTCTCTCAGCGCTGATAGATTTCCTGATAATAGCGTTATTGGTATTCATATTCACCAAGTACATACTTAGAAAAGACAAGGTAGAGAAAATATGAGCCGTCACTCATTTTTATTTCAGACAATCAAAGCCAATTAGATAAAAGACCCTAGAGCTCAGAAAACTTAATATATCCGGAGTCAGCGTTGAAATGTCCTGCATCAGTTTTCAAATGCAGGTTTGAACTAAGGTTTTCTGCAAGTTCTTCAGCCATTTCTAATGGCACATATGGATCGTCTTCAGAATGGAATTGATGAATTTCTCCAACAGAACTCATAATTTTCCCAAAATCAAATTCTTGGTCTTGGAATGTGGAGTTCCATTCGTTGAACTGTTCGTCAGGCAGTAGGCCTGTCCACGCAGACACTAGATAAGCTGCTTCAATATTCAGGTCTCTTCTGTTCAAGAGATTGAGTATGAACACTGCTCCAAGACTGTGGCCAATAAGCACTGTGTCCTCGTCAATCTCCATGTCTTGCTCATCAAGCATTTCCAGCCAGTTTTCTAGTTCCTGTCCTTCAGGAGTGGGAAAATCAGGCCTACAAACTTTCACGCCTTTTTCTTCAAGCTTTTCTTGAAGCCATGGGAACCAGTGGTCGTTTTTTGATGCTCCGGTTCCGTGGAATATGAAGGCTTTATGCATAGTTCAGGTTGCGGAACCCTTGTTTTTTAATCTCAGATAGGTCTATCTTGTATATGGCAGAGCAACAATTAGAGGAAGAGACTGAAGAACCTGAATACGGTGCTGATACTAAGATAAACAAAGTAACTTGTAAAGGATTTAAGTCTTTCAGCCGAAAGACTGCTGTTCCGTTCTATAATGGGCTTACCGCTATTGTAGGAGAGAACGGAAGCGGTAAATCAAATGTTGTGGACGGCATGAGTTTTGTGTTTGGTAAGAGAAGTTCTAGTCTGCGTGCTGAGAGGTTAACCCAGTTAATTTTTAATGGCGGAGAAAATAGATCTGAGGCAGATTTTGCAAAAGTTACTATTACTTTAGATAATGCGTCTGGAATTTTCGACGAGTTTCTGGAAGATGAGGAAGAGGCTGAAGAAATCAAGGTCGGGCGTAAAGTTACTCAGGCCGGTTCTTCGATGTACAAGTTTCAGGGAAGTAACTGTAAGCGTGGTAAAATAGATAGTATTGCTCGGAAAGCTAATATTGATCCTGATGGATACCACTTTGTCAGACAGGGGAAGGTTACGGAGATAGTAGAGCAGTCGGATAAAGAAAGGCGAAAGGTTGTAGACGAGCTTTCAGGAGTCGCAGAATTCGATGAGAAGAAAGAAGAAGCAGAAGAAGAACTTGAAGAAGTCGAAGAGAAACTTCAGCAACAAGAAATAATACTTAAAGAGAAAAAAGACCACCTAGAAAAACTAAAGGAAGAAAAAGAACTAGCCATAAAGCACAGAGAACTTGAAGAGCGTAAAAAGAAACTAGAAGCATCCATACTAGAAGTAAGAAAACGTGCACTAAGCAACCAATTGGCTAACATTAACACTAATGTTTCAGAACAGAAGGAAAGAATCAAGGAATTAGAGGAGAAACTGGACGAAGTAGATAATAAGATAGACAAGGCTCAGGATAGAATAGACGAGATAGACGAACAGATGGGTGGAAACAACGACATTCAGCACCTAGAGAACAGAATTGAGAAGAAACGAGGCAAGATTGAGAATAAAAGAGACAAAATAGAGGACTTGGAAGAACAAATTGAAGACCTCAAGAAAATGAAGAACAGAGGTGGTGGAGGCAACAAAAAAAGAGCCGTATCAGCCGTCCTAGACCTAGAAAACAACAAAATACACGGAGCATTCGAAGACCTGATCTCAGCAGACAACCGATACGCCGTCGCCATCGACACAGCAGCCGGAGGACACATGAACGACGTAGTCGTAGAAGACGCACAAACCGCAACAGACGCAATCAACTACCTCAAAAGAGAAAACATCGGAAGAGCAAGAATGCTTCCAATGGACAAGCTGAAAGACCGGAATAGGTCAGCCAAATCCAAAATGGCCAAGAAAAAGAAAGGAGTAATAGGATACGCAGCAGACCTAGTAAACTACAACCAAAAATACGACATAGCAATAAACTACGTCTTCTCCGACACGTTAATTGCCGAAGACCTAGACTCTGTCAAAAACATAGATGGAGTCAGAGTTGTCACGCTCGACGGCGACGTCATGAGTCGTGGAGGAGCCATGAGCGGAGGTAAAAAGAAGAAAAAACGAGGCAAGAAGTCTAAAAAACTCTCCAAAAGCCTAGACCCAGAAGAAAAGAAAAAAGAGAAAAAAGAAGTTCAGAAAGAAGTTGAACAACTGCAAAAAGACATTGCAGAACTCAAAGAAATGAAGAAAAGGAAGGAAGAAGAGGAAGAAACCGATCAAGAACTTCAAAGCGAGAAAAGCCAGTTAAGAGACGAACTAGACGAACTAAGAGATGAAAGACAGGAAGCGTACAGCGAACAACAAAAGTTGAAGACTAAGGTAGATGAAGTTGGCGGCAAAAAAGCCAAGCTCAAAGCAGAACTCGACAACGTAAAAGAAGATCAGTCAGAGTACGATTTCGATGAAGATGAATTAATCGGACTTGATTCAATGCCAGAAGACCTGAAATCCAAGAAGAAAAAGGTAGTCAGCAAGCAGAACTCGATGGGTCCAGTCAACATGCGCGCCATCGACGAATACAAAGAGAAGAAGGAAGAGTTCGACGAGTTCAAGGAGAAGGTTTCAGAGATACGCCAGGAAAAGCTAGAAATCGAAGACATGATCGAAGAAATAGAACAAGAGAAACGAGAAAGATTCATGGAAACACTCGAAGAACTGCAAGAAAGTTTCTCAGAACTATTCACAGAACTGTTCGGAGGTGGAAACGGAGAACTAATTCTCGAAGACGACGACATAACTAAAGGACTGAAGATTCGTGCAGCACCACCAAAGAAAGACCCGCACATCATTCAGGCACTATCTGGCGGAGAGAAGACTATGACAGCAATAGCATTCGTATTCGCCATCCTAGAATACGAAGAGTCACCTTTCTACATAATGGATGAGATAGACGCTGCACTCGACAAGACAAACTCAAAGAAATTGTCAGAAATCCTGAAGAAGTACGCAGACGAAAACCAGTTTATTGTAATCAGCCACAACGACATAACAGTTCGACACGCCGACCGAGCCTACGGAGTATCAATGCGAGAAGGAGTATCAAAAGTGCGCAGCATAGAACTCGATGAGATGTAGCAAAAGGCGGTAGTCTTTAAACCTTCTGACGGCAAAAAACAGTACAGGGGACTTTGAGGGGAGTCGCACAGGATGATTAAATGGATCAAGTCAAAGTCGAAGAAATAGCAGAAGAACCGTGGGAAGAAACCATAGACTTTCTTACAGCAGATATGCCCCCACAAGAAATAGATATAACAGTTCTAGCAGACCGATACAGAGAATACCTATCCGAACTACAAGAATACGACCTATCTATACCAGCAAAAGCAATTAGAATCTGCGCAGAACTCCTAAAAATGAAAACGCAGGCTCTCGAATTTGAACAAGCTGAGGAGGAAGAGGAAGAACCAGAAGAAGACCCTATGCGTTTCGAGGAAGAAGAAATGATGCAAGAGGAGTTCATGGAAGAGGAAACAGAAAGAATAGAAATCAAAGACGGACCAGACCTACAAGTACCTGTCAAACAGAAGCCTCAAAGAAGAATGCGTTTGGACGAATTGAAGAACGCTCTAGGAGATGCAGTGGAAGTTAAGCAAAGAAGAGATGAACGTCAGGAAAGAAGAGCTGAAATGGATCAAGAATTCGAAATGGATGAAGAAGACCTCACACAAAAACTAGACAACCTACTAGGCTCAATAAAAAACAGGATAACAACAGACTCAACAGAAAAAGTCAACTTCGACGAACTAATCGAACAAAACGACAGAGAAGAACGAATAGAAAAATTCAAACACATGCTACACCTAGAAAACGACGAAAAAGTAGACCTAATACAAGAAGAATTCCTAGGAGAACTACACGTCAAACCCCAAAACAACGAAGAAACAACAGAAGCAGAAACACAATACGTAGCAAACTAGTGATAAAAAATGGACGAAATTCAAAGAAACTCTGGACTCGCAGAAAATCACAAAGGTGGTTTTTGAGTGGAAGAAAAAAAGGCAAAACTCGAAGCAGCACTATACCTAGCAGAAGAACCAGTCACCAGAAAAGAAATCGCCGACATCATGAACCTCGGCAGCATCGGATACGTAGACATGCTAATCCAAGAGTTCGAAGAAATGCTTGAAGAACAACACAGAGGCCTAGAAATAATTCATACAGACGAAGGCTACGAAATGAAGGTCAAAAACGACCACATAGAAGATGTATCACACCTAGCACCACACCAAGACCTAAACAACGGAGAAATCAGAACACTATCACTAATAGCATATAACTCTCCCGTCGAGCAGACAAATATTATCGAAATTCGTGGAAACCGTGCATATCAACACGTCAAAGAACTAGTAAACCGCGGATTCGTGGAAAAAGAAAAAGACGGTAGAACAGCAATTCTAGACGTAACAGACTTCTTCCTAGACTACTTCGAGATCGAAACAGTAGACGAATTCAAAGAAAACTTTGAAGACGAGATTGAAATTGAGAAGTAGCAAGATAGAGTAAAACTTTAGTCTTGAATTCTTTCTGTTGCCTCTCTTAGATTCTCTTCCTCATAGAATCCTGGTCTCTTCCCTACTTTGTAAATTACATATTTTTGGTTCCTAACGTCAAATATTGCTCTGTGATTTAAAGCTGGATCATCTTCAGGCATCATTTTCAGCCTGTAAACCTCCAGGCCTAGGTCTTCTCTCTTTAGGAAGTCTATCTTGTTCCATTTAAGTCCTTTCTCAGGCAAATCATCAACATAGGATTTAATTTTCCTCTGTATATCCTTAGGAAGCTGGAGAAACTCTTTTCTCGCCTCTTCCTTCCATTCAATATCCATAAATTAAATCAGTCTTCGAGCCCAGCTTCCTTCATAACCTCTTCATGGCTTTTCAAGTCAGCTTCACCACTCTCCACTTCTTCTTTCCTATCTTTAACTTCCTTAAGCTCCTTCCTGTTAACTCTCTTCCTCAACTCATTTCTCAAGGCCTCCCTCACAAATTCGGATTTGCTAGGATAATTCTCCTCCTCAACAACCCTTTCAACTTCTCTTTCCTGTTCCTCAGGCATTCTGACACCAATAGACATCAAAAAGCACCTCTCATGTTAAACATATTGTACCACAAGTGTTAAACAAGTGATGGATTTCGGGCGAATCACAACCAAGTTCAGCAAATTTAACAATACCACCAAAAAAGGTTGATATGGAATTAACCAGCCTCGACCTCTCAATCCTAATGGAAGACTTCAAAGAGTTAGAGGACGGACATGTACAAAAAGTATACCAGAGAGGCCAAGAACTAACAGTAGAAATATACATACCTGGCGATGGTAAAGAGAGGCTGATAGTTGGTACAAGCCACGCATTCCTATCCAAGTACAAGCGAGACAATCCTATGAAGCCACCAGGATTCTGCATGGAACTAAGAAAACACCTAGGAAAAATAGACGAAGTCAAACAACCAGGATTCGACAGAGTACTAGAAATAGTAAGCGGAGATGTAAAACTAATATGTGAAATATTCGGAAAAGGCAACTTCATACTAGTCAAAAACGACAAGATAATCGGAGCACTACGCCAAGAAGAATGGGCCGACAGAACAATAGAAGTAGGAGAAAAATACGTCTACCCAGAACCCACAGCAGACCCCAGAGAAATGGACGACATAATAGAAAACCTGAGCGAAGGAGAAGTAGTCAGAAGCCTAGCATCAGACCTTAGCCTAGGAGGAAAGTACGCGGAAGAAATCTGCCGAAGAACAGAAATAGAAAAGACTAAACCAGTCAAAGACTTGGAAGAAGACGAAAAAGAGAGAGTAAGAATTGAAGCAGAGAACCTAATGGTAAATGAGCGGAGCCCGATACTCTACAGCGAAGAAGGAATGCCACAGAGAGCATCACCATTCCCCTTAGACACATACGAAGAAATGGAGAAAGAATGGTTCGACAAATTCTCAGAAGCACTTGACGAATACTACTACCGCAGAGAAAAGAAAGAAGAAGAAAGAAAAAAGCGAGAAGCATACCAAGAAAGAAAAGAAGGTATCGAACGCCAACTAGAACAACAAAAAAGGAAAATAGAAGGCCTAAAACGATCAGCAGAAGAAAACCGTGAAAAAGCCGAAATAATCTACGAAAACTACGGAATACTCCACGAAATACAAAAAGCAGTCGAAAAAGGAGTAAAAGAACATGAATGGAGCGAAGTAAGAGAGAAGTTCGAGGAATCAGAAGATGAGCTAACAGAAAAAGTCAAAGGATTCAACGAGCAGGAAAGATTCGTCACAGCAGAAGTAGAAAACAAAAACATCAAACTAACATTGGGGGAGGACTTGGAGGCTATTGCTTCAAACTACTATGACAAAGCCAAAGAATCAGAATCTAAGATAGAGAATGCTAAAAAAGCCAAAGAGGAGACTGAAAAGCAGCTTGAAGAATTGAATGAGGAAAACATCGAGTTGGAAGAAGTGATGGAGGATAAAACTGAGAAGAGGGAGAAGAAGTGGTTTGAGAAGTACCGCTGGTTCTATTCATCTGAAGGATATCTGGTTCTGGCTGGTAGGGACTCGAATACCAACGATATGTTGGTTAAGAAGCACATGGAATCTAACCATCTTTACTTTCATGCGGACTTTGATGGCGCACCCAGTGTCGTGGTAAAAGACGGACAAGAAGCAGGAGAAAAGACTCGAGAGGAAGCTGCGAAGGCTGCTGTCACCTTTGCAAAGACATGGAAGGCCGGGATAGGCGCAGACGACGTATACTACGTAACCCCAGACCAAGTCACAGAAAACCCTGAATCAGGAGAATACCTAGCCAAGGGTGCATTCGTAATTCGTGGCGAAAGAACCTACATGAGAAATGTCTCAGTCGAGGCCTCCGTTGGCACCTATGAACTAGATGATGTCAAGGTTCCAATGTGCGGACCCAAATCAGCAATAGAGGATAATTGCGAAAACTATGTAGTTCTAAAGCCAGGCCACACCAAGAAATCAGAAATCGCCAAAACAATACAAGGCAGACTTGGAAAGGAACTTGACCTAGACTATATTATTAGGTCTTTGCCTCCAGGTAAATCAGACATCAAGAACTAGGGAAACTATGAGTGAAGAAACCGAAGATTTCTACTCGAGGAAAGCGGAAAGGATGGATAATCAGTTTTCAGAGAGTCGGATGCCTCAAAGCTTTTTGGAAATACGAGATAAATTTCTGGAAGAATTAGAAGAGGGTAAAATTTTAGATGTAGGATGTGGAACAGGCAGGGATGTTGAGTACTTTATAGAACAAGGTTTTGAAGCTTTAGGGATTGACTCCGCACAAGGAATGATAGAAAGAGCTAGGAGAAACAGAAAAGGAGAATTTATACAGAAAGACATGCTTGAGATGGAGTTCAAAGAAGACAGCTTTGATGGAATATGGTGCTGTGCATCTATATTCTTCCTACCATATGAAGACATGAAAAAAGTGCTAGAAAACTTCCAGGAAATTCTGAGTCCGGAAGGATCACTATTTGTAAGTTTCAGAAAAGGTCGAGGTAAAGAGAAGAAAGCTATCTGGGGCGAAAGAATAACACAGTACTGCCTCAGCGAAGAAGAAGCAACCGAATTACTTGAGAATAAAGGATTCCAGATAAACAGTTCAGAAACTCATGAAGACGCACCAACCACATTCATGAACTTCATATGCCAGGCAAAGAAGACGTCAAAGAATTAAATAAAAAGAAAACATCTATACCCCAGAATCATGCTGAGATATGCGGTTTTTAGGAGGTTCCCAACTTTTCTATTCTTTCGTCGATGGATGGATGAAGGCTTATCAAGTTGTAAAGCTTTCCTGTGTTCTTTTTTGTGTCGTTGGCTTCAGAGAGTTTGTTAAGAGCTGAAATTGTTGTTTCCTCTCCTTTCACGCTTTTGGCGTATTTGTCAGCTGAGTATTCCAGTTTTTGGGAAAGTAATCCTTGTACTAAGATGATATATCCAAATATTAGAGCCATCTGTATTCCCATGTAACTGTAAAATCCGTATGACTCCATTAGGCCTGTGATTATGCTTGTTTTCATTACTGCAGCCATCCATGCGCTGAAAAAGACTAGGCCAGCTGATCCTTTGATCCAGATATGTTTTTTCTCTAGGTGACCTATTTCGTGAGCTAGAATAGCTTCTATTTCATCCTCTGAGAAGTTTTCCAGCAGATAATCAGTCATAAAAACATAGTTAAATTTGGGGATCGTCCCTGCAAAGAGGGCATTAGCTTGTTTCACTCCCTTGGCTTCTATAACCTTTATATCACGCAGTTGAACTCCTAGTTCGTTACAAAAGCTTTCTAAGAGCTTCCTTTCTTCGCCTTTGAGAAGCTTAGTATCTTGTAAAGCTATTATTAAGTAAGGAGATAGAGACATAACTCCTAGTATGAACAAGGATAGAGATATTATCATGAAAGGTAGGCTGGATGTCAGATTAGAAGGTAGCTGAAAAATTACAAACTGCCAGGCCAAGACAGGCAGTATAACAATCCCCATAGCAGCGAAAAACTTCTTTAAACCGCTTTCCCAAGAAGCTTCTAATTCTCTTAGCCTCTTTAGAGATGGATAAAGGCCTAAGAATGCAAAAGCACCGCTACCTAAAGAAGGCAAAATTAAAGCAGACATCAGCACTGCAAAACCAAGAGTAAAACTAGAATACATGTAGATAGAGGATGCAATCAAAGTAGACACAAATATTACTCCAAACTCAAAGAACAGAAAGACAGGAAGTGCGATTAGAAACCCAATACTCATAGAAACCCTTTTCAACTTGTGAACCTTCTCAGTTTTATCCAAATCCTCATCGCTCTCTACCTTCCGAGCATAGAATCTGAAGATGCTAAACGGCAGGATTAGAACTAGAGCAAAGACCCCTAGAGCACTGATTAAATTGAAAGTAGACAAACCGTATGTGAGCTCTCCTTCAAAATCATTAATAACGTACTCGGTGTCGATAAAATCTTTCGATCCTTCGCTGAGTGGGCCTTCAACCCAAGCACGATCCGAATACGAAATAGTGAAATTATCAGCTCGAGAAACATTAAGAGCGGAAAGACGGTTTAAATCAACGCTACGAGATAGAAAACCAGTTTTCTGTCCAATACCAAGCTTAAACTTGTATTCTGTAATATTTTCCTCCTCTTTAACATCATCCAAAGAAACATTCAAACCTTCAGAAGAAATATTCCTCCCTAGGTCAGAAGCATTAACAGAACCGTTAAAATAATACCTAACATAGTCGTTATGACTAGGATTTTCAGTAATATCCACTTGCCCAGGGCTTGAAGCAGACGAAAGCGTTGTCAAAAAAATAAAAATCGAAATCCAAACCAGTTTCTTCATAACACTGCCTTGTATCAAAATACTTTAAGAAACCCTTTCCACATCAAGTCAATAGTTGGAAGTAATAGAGCATAAAAACATGGAATAACCCTAGAAACAGAAAATCCTATATTATAATTTAAGCCGGGGTAGTGTAGTGGACTATCATCAGTCACTGGGGGTGGCTGGACCCGCGTTCAAATCGCGGCCCTGGCAATCTTTATATTAAAATTCCTATTCCATATGTCAGTACCATTGATAGGAAGAATGCTCCTGTCCATGCGACTAATGTAGTGGCTATCTTCTTCGGATCGTTATTAGATCTGCCTTCTACAAGTCCTGAGCCTATTACTGATGCTATTATGGCCTCATTGAATGATATTGGTATACCGTAGAATATTCCTATTTGGGCTAGTATTGATGCTGTTCCAAGTGCTGCAATTGATCTTCTTGGCCCTATGTTTGAGTAGTCGAAGCTTACTGCTCTTATTATTCTTGGCGAGTACATCCATGTTCCTGCAAGTATTGAAATCCCTCCAAACCATAGTAGCATAGTTGTGGAGAATCCAAGAGGTTTAAGTGGTCCTGTTGCTAGACCAACACTTCCTGCTCCAGCTGTGTAAGCCATGTATGAGCCTGATATAAGTAGTAGGTATCTTATTTTCTTTTCGGAGCCTTCTTCAGGAATTAGTTTTCTGAGTATCTTGGCTATGATGTAGCTCATGAGTACTGCTACGAAAGGAACTGCTATCCAGAACCCGACAACTTTCTGAACTACCGGCCACGAAACACCGTTTCCAAAGCTGAAAGCACTGCCTATAACTGCTCCAACAACTGTGAAAGCTGTTGGCATAGGATAATCAGTTAAAACACTGATAATTACTAATGCAGAAGCTACAAAAAGTATTGCAGCACCCTGAACCAGTTGAATATCACCTATTAGAAACCCAGAACCAACAGTATCTGCCACATTTCCGCCCTGGAGAACAGAACCTACAAGTGCAAAGAATCCAGCTAAAAGCGCAGATCTAAGTACGTTTGCTGATCTCGAACTGTTTACAGGGCCAAACGCAGGCGAAACACTTGAAGCACCTATTGATACACCCATTAGAAGAGAGGCTAAAAGAGCTAGAGAAGTAATTATCTCACTCATTCGTTATCTTCCCTAAACCCTTCTTTCAGTTCCTCTCTGCTTTCCTCTTTAGGTACGCTGATATCCATCTCAAATCTACCTCCTTTCAGATGTTTTATATCAGCTGAAAAGTCCTGCGTATCCAAATAGTACGGATTAAGTTTCAATACAATGTTTGAGTACACGAAATGTTCTATTGCACGAAAAAATTCGGCTAGTTTTGAATAAAAGGGTTTTGCAGCATCCTTTGAAGCATCTTTAATCTCTTGTTCTGGGTTCTGGCGTTTAGCAGCTTTATTTCCTGCCTCACCTACCTTGTCTGAAGCATCCTTCAAATCCTCAACAACACCGTCGCTCTCTTCTTCCATCCCTTGACGATTTATGACTGCTTCATCCACAGTCTTCTTCTTTACATCCCTTTCAGACTCCTCAACACGAGGCCTCCAGTCATCAAAACGTTCAACCGAATCTTCATCCATAGAACCTCTAATAACACCTTCAACTTCCTCACCAAACTCAGCAATCTTCTTCCAGCTGCCCTTTTTCTTAACTCCGGAGTTTGTTTCCTCTACAGAATCATCATCTTCGGCCATTCTATACTAATCTAACTTGAGAAATAGCTATTAACAGTTACGGATCAAATAATTTCTCTTACTTCCCTTTTCAAATCTAGAAAAACATCTTCGATTCTTCTCTCACCATCAATTACAGACCAACTTTCATGTTCAGCAATTTTACCGCCATTTAGATTGGATTTTTCCATATAGCTGTCGTCCTCCTCATGTATATCTCTGTCTTTGTCTTGCATACGTCTTAATGCTTCTTGTGGGGAAATATCAAGGTAGAAAACCCTGTCAGCGTCCGGCAGATCAGAATCAATACTTTTGATATATTCAAGTTTCTCTTCCCATTCGTCCCCTTCAAACCCAACGAGTTGATGAATCAAGTTTGCTTCCCTGTACCTGTCACAGACTATTATTCCTCCTTTATCTAAGTATTCTGCTATTAATTCTTTGAACTGTTTTCTGTCGGCCGCATAGATGTCGACTACTGTTTCCATATCAAGATCTTCGCGACTGCCTAACTCACCGTTAAGATAAGCTTCTACCAATCTGCCACCCGGTGTTTGGCTATACGTAGGGAATGACAGCCTCCAAACCCCGTTTTTAATTGAATCCTCTACTTTTTCGGCTTCTGGATCCGGATATTTTCCTGGCATTCTTTCAATAAACTCCTCCTCTTCCTTCGAGGAGATATCCGATACATTTTCATTTCTGAGCCATTCAACTATTTTCCCTGTTTGAGTTTCTTTTCCTGAGGCATCCGGCCCTTCAATAACTACAAATGCTCCTGCTCTATCTTTCACAGAAAACTCTTGAATTGAAGACAGTTTTTAACCTTCCGGAATCCAAATTATGATTATGTTTCAAGAAGGTCAGTTGAAAAGCCTCGGAATCGCAACAGCACTTATAATTTTAAACATCGCTGTGATGTGGATATTCGCATTCACCCCGCTAGCAGCAGTGAACGAGTTACTGTTTGGAACTTTCCTATTCTTGGGTGTTATAGTTTACGGTGCATTGCTTACTGGAGGAGTCTGGCTAGCCAGAAAAGGCGTTAGAAATGGAGATAAAACTCAGGCACTTGCAGGCACTAGTATAATACAGTTAGCTTACGGAATGTTTGGCGCAGGAATAATCGGAATGCTGTCTGCTTCAATCCAGGCAACAGCACTTGGACTTACTGGAGTAGTTACAACAGTTATTGCAGTTTTCTCGGGATTGCTCGTCTTTGGAACAGACTATGACTTCTCATCTTGGGGTCAATACGCCAACTACATCTTCCTAGGCGTTCTAGGAGTTTCCTTCATCGGCAGCTTTTCCGGAATCTTCGCACTAATCAGCTTCACACTAGCACTGATCGGCTTCATAGTATACCTAATCCATCAAATCTATGTCACGAAGACAAGGCCTTCAACACCCTTCCTCAACGGTATCGGCCTCTACACAGCCTACATGGGAGTATTTGTGCAAATACTTCAGATGATAGTGGAAATGCTGTTAAGTAGAGAATAAGAAGAAAACTTAAACCAGCAGCATCTAACTTCCTATATGAAACTACGAGCACTGGCTATATCACTTCTACTACTCTTCACAATCTCAACAGCTTCAGCACAGATATCACCTGAACTAGGAGAAAAGCTCTCCGAAAAACCTAATACGACGAAAGTAGATGTCATAATTTTAACACAATCAAATGCGAACGATAGAGCCAAGGAAGCAGTTAGAAACTCTGGCGGAAATGTAAGCCACGACTTCAATATTATAGACGGAGTCGCAGTTACAATACCTAAAGTCGCAGCAGAGAATCTGGCAAACAGAGACTTCGTCAGAGAAATACAACCAGACTACAAAGTAGTAACCAGGCTGGACGGAAGTACCAGTACAATAAACGCAGATCAAGTCTGGAGCAACAGTACAGGAGAAGGAGTAGATGTAGCAGTACTTGACACAGGAGTAGAAGACAATACCATACTCAATGTAGAGAATCAGGTTGACTACACAGGAGAAGGTACAGATGATCTGAACGGTCATGGAACACATGTAGCAGGAATCGTAGCCTCACCGGATGAAGAATATCAAGGAGTAGCATACGGCGTCGACCTTTTCGACGTCAAAGTTCTCGACCAAGAAGGAGTTGGTTCAGCATCAGATGTGATCGCAGGACTAGAATACGCGGCAGACAACAATTTAGAAGTTGCAACCCTAAGTCTAGGAGCAGCAGTAGAAGAATGTGACGGCACAAGCTCACTATCAGAAGCAGTCGACAACACGGTAGAACAAGGAGTAACGGTGACAGTCGCAGCAGGAAACAACGGGCCAGAGAGTGAGACAATTACAGCACCAGGATGCGCAGAAAAACCAATCACAGTAGGAAGCAGCAACAACGGACAAATATCAGACTTCTCAAGCAGAGGACCAACAGCAGACGACCGAGTAAAACCAGACGTAGTAGCACCAGGAGAAGGAACCACATCACTAACAAACAACGAGGGAAACAGCCCACAATTCGAAACACTTTCAGGAACATCCATGGCAACACCACACGTAGCAGGAACAGCAGCACTAATGCACGCAGCAAACGACACACTAACACCAACACAAATCAAAAACACAGTAACTTCAACAGCAGTCGACCTTGGAGCCGATGAAAACAGTCAAGGAAGCGGTAGGCTGGACGCATACACAGCATACCAAGAAGTAGTAAGTAAAAACCAGACTGAAAACGAAACAAGAAATCAGCCACCAGTAATAGAATCAACAAGTTCAGAGGTAGATCTGCTGAACGAACCAGCTGAAGCAACACTTACAGTAGAGGCAACAGACGAAGACAACGAAACACTAAACACAACTTTCTACTTAGAAAGTGAGTCTGTTTCAGAACAAGAAGGATACGGAGAATTTACATACACAGCCTCCAAACTATCACTCAACACAACCTACGAATGGAGTGCAGAAGTTACCGACGGAATAAACACCACTACAACAGAAACACTCGAATTCAACACGGACAAAGAACAAGAAGAAAAAGAGGAGAACGAAACAGAAGATAATCAGACAAAACCAGAGCTTCCCGAACAAGCATCAGACACAGCACGGAAAGCAAAAGCTGGATTCTTCAACCCTAACTCACCATTCTACGGATTCGATGTAGCATTTGATAATGCAGCAGTGGCAGTAGGAATCAAGTCTAAACAAGACGTCATGGAAGAAAGAGCACAGGAAGCAAAGAAAATGGCAGAAAAAGGAAACAACAAAGCAGCAGAAAAAGCAGTCAAAAACCTTAGAAACACAGCAGGAAACACAGAAAACTCATCAAAACAAGCACAAGAAACCCTAGACAGAGTAATCAAAGACTCACCAGAACAAGCACAACAAGGACTAAGAAACGCACTCGAAAACGTAGAAAAAGAAAGAAAAAACAGAAGAAACCAACAAAAACCGGAAAGACCAGAACAACCTAACCAAGAAGGAGAACAGTCACAAAGGTCAGACCAGGCACAGACAGGACAAAACGAAACAGGAAACAGACCTGAAAACCCCCAAGACAGAGAAGAAACAAGCGATACAGAAAGCCAAAAACCAAACCAAGAAAGAAACGGCGAAACAGATCAGGAAGCTTCAGGCGAAGGATCAGCACAAGCAAACGGACAAAACAATCAGGTAAACACAGAAGCAGGAAGCAACACAGGAGCCAACGGAAAATCCCCAAACAACAACCAAGGCGCAGAAACGGACACTGAAGCCAATACAGCGTCAGAAACATCAGCAGAAACAGATCAGGGAAAAGCCGAAGCAGGAGTTGAAGCAGACACAGAAATAGAAACAAACTCAAACGCAGGAAATAGTGACAATCAGAATACAGATAGTATGGGGTCAAGACCCAGTAGCTCCAACTCGGGGAGCTCCAATAAAGGAGTACAAGGGAACGGTGGCGGCCCTTAATCACCCAAAAAACTTTTTCTAAACTTTGTTGAGCTAGTTATTTAGGAATTTACATTTTCTAATTACTCATGACCAATACTTTCAGAAAAGATACCGAGAAGTTCATAGGATTTCGGAGGGCATAGAAGATGGGTAACTGTGTTTTTTGCGACCCAGATAAACTAGCGCAATCAGCCAAATTAGAGAATTCTGAATATTTTACGTTGAGACTAGATCCAAATCCAGTTAACTTCGGACATATACTAATTATTCCTAATCAACATGTCGAAAATATCGATGGTTTAACTCCTGAGGAGATGAAAAAGCTGAAGAACAGGATTTCAGATGCTAAGGAAAAGGTCGAAGAACATAAAGACGTTAAAGACCAATATTTTGAGATTCTAAAGAAAGGAAATGAAAAATCAGAAGAAATGATTAAATCTGTGATTGGAGAGAAGAGAAGTCCTAACGGCTTCAACATAGGCATCAATGAGGGAGAAGCGGCAGGTCAAACCATTGACCATCTTCATGTGCATATTATTCCGCGGTATGAGGAGGATGTAGAGAATCCAGAAGGTGGAGTTAGGACTGTGATTCCAGATAGAGCAGATTATACCTAGTCTACATTAAATCATCGTAATGATGGTCAAGATCTACTGAAATTTCACCATCAAGTTTTTCGTATAATTCTTCGAAGTCGCCTAAGTTTGTCTTTTTTATCAATAAACAATCTTCAATACCACAGCCAGCTCTCAAAACTCCAAGCATATCACGCTTTACTTCCAAATAATCCTCATTTCTGCCATATTGGAAGCCTTGACCATCTGAAACATAATCCATTACTCTAACTAGATCTCTTAGAGTTTCTGGGCTTGTAGCTGCCTCATATAATTCTTTCTCAAGTTGTTTATCTTTTTGCTTAGGCATTTAGACACTCTCCTACTTTATTGAGTTATTAAATTTTCTTAGACAGAACTCTTATTAAAAACAGAAATTGGATGGGAAAAAGAATTTGATACTTGTCACCAACCAATACTTTTATGGAACACCGTGATCTTTCTGAGGCTGATCCTGAAGTTTACAAAGCTTTGAAAAATGAGGTTGAGAGGCAAGAAAGCGAGTCACTGGAGATGATAGCCTCGGAAAACTTCGTGCCACGACAAATTCTGCAGGCACAAGGAAGCGTCTTGACAAACAAGTACGCAGAAGGATATCCAGGTAATAGATACTATGCAGGTTGCGAACACCACGACAAAGTGGAAAATCTAGCTAGGGAAAGAGCATGTGAAATCTTTGGAGCAGACCATGCAAACGTACAACCACACTCCGGTTCAACAGCCAACTTAGCAGTTTACGGAAAGCTTGTCGGTCAAGAGGGAAAGATTCTAGGACCTGTACTCAGTCACGGCGGACACCTCTCGCACGGCCACGGCGTAAATATGTCCGGAGACATGTTCAACTTCGGAACCTACCCAATCAACGAGGAAACTGAGAGATTTGAGAAGGAAGATGTACTGGAAGCTGCAAAAGAACACAATCCAGAACTGATTGTCTGCGGCTACTCAGCTTATCCAAGGGAAGTTGACTTCGAAATGTTCAGAGAGGTTGCGGACGAAGTGGATGCACTTTTGATGGCAGATATCGCCCATATTTCAGGCCTGGTGGCGGCTGACGAACACATGCAACCTTTCCCACACTGTGACATCGTTACAACCACCACACACAAATCAATTAGAGGAGCACGTGGAGGCATGATCCTCTGCAAGGAAGAATACGCTGATGAGATTGATTCAGCCGTCTTCCCATACAGCCAAGGCGGACCGCTGATGCATCAGATTGCAGGAAAAGCAGTATGCTTCAAAGAAGCCATGAAATCAGAGTTTGGAGATTATGCGAAGCAGATAAAGAAGAATACTAAAGCTTTGGCGGAAGGTCTTAGAGAAAACGGCTTTAGCATGGTTTCAGGCGGAACAGATAACCACATGGTATTAGTCGATCTAAAAGAGGAAGACATAACAGGTAAAGAGGCAGAAAAAGCTCTTGAAGAAGCAAACATCGTTGTCAACAAGAACGCCGTGCCTTACGATCCTGAGCCTCCGATGGTAACATCGGGAATCAGAATAGGAACTCCCGCATTAACCACTCGTGGAATGGAGGAAGATGAACTACGAGAGATCGGAGAAATGATTGGAAGAGTAGTTAAGAATCCTGAAGACGGAGATATTAGAGAAGAAGTGACGAAAAAGGTTTCTGAACTTCTGAACGAGTTTGAACTATATGAAGATGCGGAAGTCGAATACTGAAGAATGATGGGAATTAAAATCGATTGCGGAAATAACTAGTTATTGAGGGGAGATAATTGAGGCAGTATCATGATTTAGTAGAGAACATCTTATCTAATGCAAACTACAGAAAAAATAGGACAGGAGTAGATACTCTTTCTACATTCTCACAACACTACGAAATCGATCTTCAGGAAGGTTTTCCTCTTTTAACAACTAAAGATCTTTCTGGCTACCGGTGGAACTCGCTTATACACGAAATTCTCTGGTATTTCTCAGGCGAAGAGCATATCAGGAATTTGAGAGAGCATACGAAGATTTGGGATGCGTGGGCAGATGATGAAGGAAAGTTAGATACTGCTTACGGACGATTCTGGAGGCGCTACCCTGTTCCGGACGAAGACTCTCAATTGCCAGGAGAGGTTTGGGCTGACGAGGACTGTAAATGGGTGAATAAGGAAGAAGATGGGAGACTAGTTTTTGACCAGATTCAATACGTTATTGATACTTTAAACGGAGAAAACCCTGACAGAAGCCCTAATTCTCGCAGACTGATAATAAACGCATGGCACCCTTCCAACGCCGATGTCTCAGGGCTTCCACCCTGCCACTTCACCTGGGTCATGAACGTTCAAGACGGAAAACTGAATACACACCTCACACAGCGTTCAGGAGACACAGCACTAGGAATCCCATTCAACATAGCATGCTACGCTATTTTAACAAAGATTATAGCCAAGCAAACAGATTTTGAACCTGGAAAATTCTCCCATACTATTGTTGACTCGCATATCTACTGCGGGAAAGATGAAAGAGGAGAATGGTATGGAGAAAACCTTGAAGAACTGAAAAAACGTATGAATAAAGCTGATACTCCTGAAGAGTTCCTTGAAGTAAAGGACTGGATTGAAGAAAATGCTCCAGAAGGCAGTTATGACGGAGATAAACCTTACGACCACGTCCCTGGACTGCTCGAGCAGATTTCTCGCGAAACACGTGAAAGACCGAAACTGAAGATTCCAAAAAAAAGTATAGAGGAGCTAGAGTATGATGACTTCCAGCTAGAGGATTACAACCCACACCCCGGAATAAAGTTTGCAGTAGCTGAATGAATAATGCCACAAACAGAGAAAATCCTAAAATCCGAGGCAGAAATTAAGGAAGAAATTCTAGCTAGAAGAGGCATTTCGGAAAATCCTAAGAAGAACGTAAGGAATGCTCTAGATAAGCTAGGAAAACCAGATAGTTCTTACAAAACCATCTTAGTAGGAGGAAGTAACGGCAAAGGCTCAACCGTTGAGATGATTGCGGAGCTTCTGAAGAGCCAAGGATTTAATGTAGGAGTTTCGAAGTCTCCTCACCTAGTTGAAGTTAACGAGAGAATCAGGTTTAATGATTCTAAAGTAACCAATAGAGAGTTAGCAGAATTATACAGAGAAATTGAAGATATTGAAGTTAACTTGGCTTTCTATGAGTTTATGAGCACTGCCTCATACCTATACTTTGGTAAAAAGAACGTGGATTACGCAGTTGTAGAAATTGGTAAAGGAGGAGTCTACGATTCCGGAAATGCGGTGAGATCAGAAATAAGCACAATCACCAACATTCAACTCGAACATACAGAATTTTTGGGAGAAAATAAAAAAGAGATAGCAGAGAAAATAGGGGGAATAACTCCTAAAAATGGAAAAATAGTGACAAATGAAGAATACGCTGGGATAGAAATGCTTGCAGAACACAGAAACTGTGAAATTAAAAAACCTTTCAGACTCGAGAAAGACAACGGAAAATACATTTACAATTCTAAAAAATTTGAAATACCTTTACGAGGTAGTTTTCAAAGAGAAAATCTTGAGAATGCCTTGAAAACAGTTGATGAAGTTGAAGAACTACCCGAAAATCTTACAGAAGCGTTTTCAGACCTAAGTTCTCCAGGAAGGATGGAAATAATGAGCAAAGAACCTTTATACATACATGACGGAGCACACAATCCTGCAGCGGTAAAAAAAGTGATTCAGGACCTGCCAGAAAAATTTATATGCATCTTTAACTCCACTAAAGGCAGTAGACACAAAGAAATGATCAAGAAACTAGAAGAAAAAGCAGAGAAATTCTACATAACCAGCTCAGAGTTCTTCAAATCTGAGAAACCAGAAAAAATAGCAGAAAAATGCGAGAAAGATTTTGAAATCGAAGAAAATCCCGACATAGCTGAGAAAAAAGCTTTGTCAGAAGGAAAGGAAAAATCAACCCCTGTGGTCGCAATAGGCTCACTATATCTAATAGGGCGACTCAGAGAACAGGTGAAACACTAGAAATGGAAAAGATAATTATAGCAGCAGTAGCAGAAAACGATGTAATTGGGAAAGATGGAGAGATACCATGGCATATTCCCGAGGACTTGGAGCATTTCAAAGAGAAGACTACAGGACATACAGTAGTGATGGGTAGAAAGACATTCGAGTCACTTCCAGACAGCTTCAAGCCCCTACCAAACCGGCAGAACATAGTCCTGACAAGATCAGATTTCTCACCAGAAAATGAGAGTGTAAATATAGCGAACAGTCTCGAAGAAGCCTGGAAGAAATCCGAGAACGAAAGAGTATTCATAATCGGGGGAGCAGGAGTCTACAAGCAGTGCATGGAAGAAGCAGATAAACTGATTCTAACAGAGATAAAAGAAGAATACGAAGGCGACACATTTTTCCCAGAATACAGCAAAGAAAACTGGAAGGAAGTAGAAAGAGAAAAACACGAAGATTTCGACTTTGTGGAATACACTTCCAAATAGCCAATAAACCGATTAAAACAAAAAAAAGAGTCTACATATATGAATAAGCTGCTAATCCCCCAAATACTACTAGTGTAATTCCTCCAAGAGTTTTTGAATCTGAGAACCTGCCTGTTAATCTTTGCTGAAGCGAAGGCTTAGATTCACCTTTTTCAGTCCACGGACCGTCAAATATACCTGGCCGAGTTCTTTGCTCTGTCTTCTCAGACTCATCATTGCTTTGTGAAGTATTCTGAGCAGGCTGCGTACCGTTATTCGAAGAGTTTTCTTCGTTCATTTCAACCTCTATATTAGATACAGAATACTCTCCGCCGCCTGAACTAGATGAAACGATTGAATCAGACCTCTCACTGTTTTCAGTTTCGTTCTGCCTTGGTTCTTCCTTAGTTTTGTTATCACTGTTAGAAATACCTTGTTCTGCCTCAGAGATGTTTTCTAGGCCTGTAAGGTTTGCTTCAACCGATTCAGAAGTATTAAAATCTACTAAATCACTTTCATACGAGTGTCGGAGATCAGAATCAAAACCTAGCTCCACATCTGGTCTTTCAGCTGTTTCAAAATAATTAGGTAGATCAATGCCCACATCTTCGGTCGGGGATGTTTGAGGAGTTTGGAACCCGCTTGCTAAACCTGTTAAAATCAGTAAGAGTGTTGCATGTACTAATTTCTTCATGTAAATTCGAACTGCCTAACTGCTTAAAACCAAAACTGGAGTAGCACACATGTTTGGTTTTGTCTGGTGTTTGTTCCTATTTGTCAAGTTATATTTTAAGTTTCACAGCGGATTGTGTTTATGTTTTGGTAGCACATGGTTAATGAGTATCCTGTATATCGGCTTGTTGAACTACCTGAAAGACTGGAGGACGCAGAGAGTTTGGCGGAAAGAGGAGTTGAGAAAGGTAAAGAAGTCTACTTCAAATCTGCTTACGCTAGACTTGAGAACTGTTGGTGTGATGCTGTTGAAGCAGATCGGATGCTATCACAGCAATATTCAAACAATAAAGAGGATTTCAGCGACGATCCAATTTTAAATTACTCTATAAATCTTGATGAACTGACAGAAGAATCGAGTCGAGCCACAATAGGCCTTGCTCTGCCACGATACTTTGAACTACTTAAGGAAACAGAAGAAGAAATAGAAAGGTTGGCGAAAAACACAGGTCTGAACCCAGAAAAATACCTGTCCAGCAAAGTACTACCGAAGGAGTCATAAGATTTCCAAGAAATCCTGAAAATGTGAAGACCGAAAACCTGGATCTGCCGGAAAGAATCAAACAAAGCTACATAGACACAGGAATAACAGATCTCAATCCACCACAAGAAAAAGCCGTCAACGCAGGACTTCTAGACGGAGAAGACATGATAGTAGCCTCTCCCACAGCATCAGGGAAAACATTTATCGCAGAACTGGCGATGGTCGAAAAAGCAGTAAAAGAAAACAAAACTGCAGTATATGTCGTACCGCTAAAGGCATTGGCATCTGAAAAGTACGAGGATTTCTCAGAAAGGTACGAAAACTTGAATGTGAAAATTTCTGTCGGTGACCTAGATGACGCAGGAGAGTATCTAGAAAATGCAGATGTAGTAATCGTAACATCAGAAAAGCTGGACTCAATGCTCCGACACAACCCCTCATGGATACACAACATCGGACTAGTAATAATAGACGAAATACACCTCCTAACATCCAAAAACCGAGGACCAACACTCGAAGTAACTCTTACAAGACTAAGAGAACTACTAGAATTCCAACTACTAGGACTATCCGCCACCATATCCAACTCAAACGAATTAGCGGAATGGCTAAACGCAGAACTCGTGGAATCAGACTATCGGCCTGTCGAACTAAGACACGGAATACACCAAGGAAACGAAATAGAATACTTCACAGGGGACGAAGAACCAGAGGAAAATGAGGAAGAAGACGATGAGGAATTAAGCGGCTGGCAAACAGGCAACGAAGTCAAAGAAAAAGGCAGCCAGGAAAGCGAAAAATACTTTGTAGATGACAAACACGGCCAACCGGCACCAAACCTGTTAGAAGACACCTTCCAAATGGACAAACAAGCCATAGTCTTCTGCTCATCACGGAAAGGAGCAGAAAAAAGCAGCGACAGAGCAGCCAAAATAACGGAAGAGAAGATAGATAGAGAAGAGAAAAAGCAGTTAGAAGAATATTCAGACAGAATATTAAACGCACTAGGTAGCCCAACCTCTCAATGCAAACGATTAGCCGAAAATGTGAGGAAAGGAGCAGCTTACCACCATGCTGGGCTTTTAAACCAACAGAGATCTCTAATAGAGCAGGCGTTTCGCAAAGGACTTATTAAAAGTGTTTCAGCCACGCCTACTTTGGCTGCTGGACTTAATATGCCTGCTTACAGAGTAATTATGCGTGATTTGAAGCGTTATGATGGCAGTGGGATGAACTGGATTCCTGTGCTTGAGTATGAACAAATGTGTCTTCCTTACGATGAAGAACTAGTTATGAGCGGCGGAGGCAAAGAGAAGATAGGAGAGATTTTTGAAAGTGATGAAGAATTTGAAGTTCTCTCTTACAATGAAGACGAAGATAAAGTTGAAACTAATCGAGTAACTGAGACATTCTATAATGACAGAAAAAAGATTTTCAAAGTTGAGACTGAGACAGGAGGCTTTAGAGCTACCGGAAACCACCCCATACTAGCTAGAGATGAGGGAAATGATAGATGGCTTGAACTATCGGAGTTAGAAGTTGGAGACAAAATTAGGTTAGGTAGCAGGAAGGAAAAGCCTTCAACACCTTACTTCTTCCGGCTTTTACCTGAAGATTGTTACACTGTGAATAATGGAGGTATTCTGAAAGAGTACAAAAAAGAATTTGAATTAAAAGACGATGAAATAGCTGAAAAATTGGATATAAGCTCGTCAACAATCTATCATTACAAGAACGATAGAAAGGCGGCGCCATTACATGGAGTTCTGAAAGCATTCGAAGAAATGGATTATAGTGACCAAGAAATCGCTGGAAATCTAGTAAAGGTAAAATCAGCTTACGGAAACACAATAGAACTTCCAGAAAAAGTCACAGAAGATTTTATGTGGCTTATAGGCATTATAGTAACTGATGGAAATCTTAACAAGACAGATGACAGACGACATGGAAGTTCATACACCAGCATCAGAGTCTTCAATACAAACAAAGAAATAATCGACAAATCCAAGGAAATTTTCAATTCTCTAGGACTAGACTGCTATGAGGAAGAACGAGAAGAAGGCAAATACAGACTTGAAGTCGGAAATACACTTCTAGCAGAGCTAATAAACGAGAAATTTGAAATACAGTACGGAAACAAATCTCAGAAAACGAAAATACCTGAAATAATTTTCAAAATGCCTGAAAGACATCAAGCCAGTTTCATCGAAGGAGTTTACGACGGAGACGGATCATACCTCGAAATGGAGGAAGAGTACAAGAGACGCATACATTTCAGTACATCGAGCGAAGACTTCGCAGACGACCTCAGAGATCTACTAGCAGGATTTGGAATAAAATCAAGGAAAAATTCCAGATTCGTAGAAGAAATCGAAATTGGGGAAAAGAAATACGAAGTAAACAAAGAAAGCTACTCAGTTAGAATCAGAGATAAAAACAGCATAAACAAATTTTCGGAACGAATTAATCCTGTAAAAGACAATATAGAACCTCAAAAATACAGCAGCTACAACAAAGCAAACAAACATAGAAAAGAAAGTTCAAAATACACCGAAATACTAAATATAGAAAATAAAGGAAAAGAAAAAGTCTACAACATAGAAGTAGAAAACAACCACAACTACATCACAAGCTCAAGAGAAATACTACACAACTGCGGAAGAGCAGGACGCCCAAAGTACGATGATAGAGGAGAAGCAATAAGTGTTGCTAAAAATCCTGGCAGCGTTGACGAAATCCGTGATAGATATGTACTAGGTGAGCCCGAACGAATTCAGTCCAAGCTAAATGTTGAGCCTGTTCTCAGGATGCATACCTTGGCTTTGGTGGCTTCTAACTTCTGTACTTCGATGGATCAACTCTTAGAGTTCTACCAGAAGACTTTCTACGCTCACCAGTTCGGCGACATGCAGAAGGTAGCGGAGAAGATTCGAGATGTTGTGGGGTCACTTCGAGAGTATGAATTTATCAAGGAAGATGAGTTGAAGGCTACTAAAATTGGTAAGAAAGTTTCAGATTTGTATATTGATCCTGACTCCGCCCACTATATGTTGGAAAGTTTGGAGCGAGCTGAGGGAACGGAGACCAGAGCTATTTCCTACTTATTTATGTTGTCTAGGACTTCTGAGATGGCGCCGAGACTCAGAGTTAAAGATAAGGAGTGGAGCGACTACCAGAATGCGTTGCAGGACGCAGAGATCTACCTTTTGGACGGTGTGCCGAATGAGTGGGAAACAGGTTATGAGTCCTATTTAGAGGCTATGAAGACTGCGATGATGATGCAGAGCTGGGTTCAGGAAATGGATGAGGAACGCATAATGAACGAATTTGGCACAGCACCAGGAGGAATAAGAGCCAAAATGCAGAATGCCGACTGGCTGCTATACGGAGCCAAAGAGCTAGTCAGGATGCAGGACTTAAATTCCAAGGGCGTTGAGAAGGATATTGAGAAGTTGCGTGTTAGAATGGAACACGGCATCAAAGAAGAACTACTTGACTTAGTACAATACGACCAAATAGGTCGTGTCAGGGCCCGAAAACTCAGTGATCATGGC
>Ga0102936_1000096_pt1 | contig 30781 bp, 29 predicted proteins | sample SalPon2_A_H2O_MG_FD_78502 | JGI IMG/M metagenome (GOLD analysis project Ga0102936, IMG submission 78502) | Salt pond water microbial communities from South San Francisco under conditions of wetland restoration - Salt Pond MetaG R2_A_H2O_MG | ecosystem: Environmental > Aquatic > Non-marine Saline...
CAGGTCGTTCGAGATCCCCATGATCGAGATCCGGGAGTTCACGAGTTCCGAATTCATCCGCGAGAGGTTGTAGAGCGTGTCGTCGCCCGATTTCTCCACGAGCTTGTCGATCTCGTCGAGCATAATCACCACGACCCGCTCCTCGTAATCGACCGCGTCGAAGAACGTCGAGTAGACCCGGTCTGTGGGCCACCCGGTCATCGGGACCGCGTCCATCTCCTCGCGGTCGGCTTCGAGCTGCTCGATCCGCGCGTCGACGGCGTCGACCGTCTCGAAGTCGGTGTCGGAAAGTGTCGTTTCGTTTCCGCGGGCGCGCGACCGGAGATCCTCGAGTTCGTCGAGCTTCGACTCGATGAACTCGCGGTTCTTCTCGATGAACTTGTTCGCGAGTTGGGCGAGCACGCGGTACTGGGTGTCGGTCACCTCGCAGTTGATGTACTCGACCTCGCAGGGGACATCGTACTTCTTGGAGGTCGACTCGAGTTCCTGGCTGACGAACTTCGCGCTCGCGGTCTTGCCGGTGCCGGTCTTGCCGTAGATCAGGATGTTCGAGGGGGTCTCCCCGCGGAGCGCCGACACGAGGATCGTCGCCATCTGGTTGATCTGCTCGTTGCGGTGGGGAAGTTCGTGCGGGGTGTAGGAGGGTCGCAGGACCTCCTTGTTCTCGAAGATGGGTTCGCCGGAGAGGAGATCGTCGAAGAGCCCCTGGCTCTCGTCGTCGTCGAGGACGACCTCGTCGAGCCCCAGATCACCGGCTTCGCCGGACTCCGTCGGGGCGTCGATGTCGACGCCGATGGTCTCCTCGATGTCGATGTCCTCGGCGGTGACCGGATCGCGGTCGGGATCGGCCGACTCCTCGGGCGGATCAGGCGAGTCGGTCGAGCGGTCGTCGGGAGTGGCCCGCGTGGAAGTGTCGTCGGTTGCGTGTTCGGGATCGCTCCGACCAGACGGGTCAGCGGCGGAGTCGGTCGGGGTGTCGGCGGAGTCGGTCGGGGTGTCGGCGGAACCCTCCGCGTCGCCGCTGTACGCGTGGAGGTCCACGGGGGTCGTCGACCCGTCATCCGGTATCTCCTCGGCTCCACCGTCGGGGGAATCAGCCGCCGAGTCGTCGCCCCCGGTGTCAGTGTGTCCCGGGTCGCCGTCGGACTCGGCGTAGCCACTGCTTTCGGTGTCTCCGCCGTCGGTGCGCCAGGCGTTCGATCCGAGGGCTGTCTCACCCTGTGTCGCCTCCGTTCGATTGTCGCGGTCGTCGGTTTGTGTATCCTCGTCCATTCGTATCCCCCCAATTTCAACTGGAAGTGGCGCGCGTCCTCCCGGGAATTCGGCTATTCACGGTGGACGAGCGGTGCTTCGAGAGATATCCCGAATAGACGCGTCCAGTTGATGCAGTCGAACCAGACGAACAGGTGGCATAAAAAAGTTCCTGCTCGGACGACCGGAGGGTCGAAACGGGAGGGGCTAACTCCCCGATTTCGACATACAGACGGGTTGGTACCGGAACGGCATACCGATCGGAGAACGCCACACCGATCGGAATCGGTTCGGCTCCGCCCGAAGTCGATTCGGCACTACCGGTCCCGACACGATCCGGTGCTGAAACAGGTCGGGTCGGGAGGAGAGCGAACCGCCGGTGTCCCGAACCAGACTACGCCGCGACGAGGCCTCCACCGCCCCCCCACCCCTTCGTTTCGAGTGGAACGGCAGAACTGGGGTGGGGGGAGGGGCTAACTTGAGGACTCTGTGGTGCCGGTGGTTTTATTATCTAGTGTGTGTAACAGCACCCGTACTGCATTATACTATTTATATAAACGATATTATTGCTTAATTTTACTATGCAATACAACGAACAAAACACGCGCGAAACCGAAGCAGGGTACCTCCACTCGTCTCCAGTTGAAACGAAGGGGTGGGGGAGGGGAGAGGAACGAGAAGAACTCACACACTGACGACGGCAGCCACTCCGGCCGGAACCCAACGTGGGACCCGGCCGCCCGCTCCGGACGGTGGGTGCACCTGTGCCCCCCATCTGCTGCCCTCGCCTGCCAACCCCGATTGTCCGCCTCGCCTGCCAACCTCAGTCACCAACCCCGCCTGCCAGCCTCAATCACCAACCCCGCCTGCCAGCTCGATCACGTGGCTCCGAGTTCCGGTCTGATTTCGGCCAATACGGCCTGACTCCGGGGCCTGTCTGACGCAGTGTTTAAGTAAGCACGGGAATGTGGTACGCTCATACGCCCTCAGAAGCGGAGGCGCGGGAGGCCAGGATGGGACTGCTCACAGACCTCAGAAACAGCATCTCACGGGCCGTCGACCGGATGTTCTCGGACGCCGACCCGAAGCGGATCGGCATCTACGGACCCCCGAACGCCGGGAAGACGACCCTCGCGAACCGCATCGCACGTGACTGGACCGGCGACGCCGTCGGCCCCGAGAGTCACATCCCCCACGAGACCCGGCGCGCCCGCCGGAAGGAGAACGTCGAAATCGAGCGCGACGGCAAGTCCGTCCGCATCGATATCGTCGACACTCCTGGGGTGACCACCAAGGTCGACTACAAGGAATTTCTCGAACACGATATGGAGAAAGACGACGCCGTTCGGCGGTCCCGGGAAGCCACCGAGGGCGTCGCCGAGGCGATGCACTGGCTCCGAGAGGACGTCGACGGGGTCATCTACGTTCTCGACAGTACCGACGACCCGTTCACGCAGGTCAACACGATGCTGATCGGGATCATCGAGAGCCAGGACCTCCCGGTGCTCATCTTTGCGAACAAGACCGACCTCGAGGACGCGAACGTCCAGCGGGTCGCAAACGCGTTCCCACAGCACGAGACGGTGCCGCTTTCAGCGCTCGAGGGGAACAATATGGACGAAGTCTACGGGAAGATCGCGGAGTACTTCGGGTGACTACGATGCCGGAAGTTACCCCAGGCGAGACCGACGACGGCGTCCAGATCGACCTCATCAGCGGCGCTCGGATGGAGGGGCTGACCGGTATGGAGAAGATCCGGCTCATCCTCGACGGGGTCCGCGAGGGCAACATCGTCGTCCTCGAAGAGGGCCTCTCGCCCGACGAGGAGTCGAAGCTGATCGAGGTCACGATGACTGAGATCAGCCCCGACGAGTTCAACGGAATCGAGATCGAGACCTACCCGCAGTCCGGTGGAACCAAGAAAGGGCTCATCGATCGGCTGATCGGGACCCCCTCGCCAAAGAAGCTGACCGTCATCGGTCCCGCGAACCAGATCGAGACGCTCCACAAAGACGAGAACCTGATCAGCGCCCTGGTTTCCCGCAAGTGATGGCCCGACGTTTCGCACCCCGAGACGGGAGCCGGCGCCGGACCGACCCACGGTGTCCATAGATGCCGCACGAATGTACGACCTGCGGGCGCGTGTTCGCCGACGGCTCCAAAGAGATGCTGTCAGGGTGTCCGGACTGCGGTGGCAACAAGTTCCAGTTCAAACCCGCCGCCGCTACGGAGCGAACGACGTCCGAGAGAAGCGCAGACGACCGGAGTCCCGAGTCGGGCGCCGCTCCCGCCGACTCCCCCGGAGAACGACGAGACCTCTCGGAGGCGTCGTCGGAGTGGCCCGACCACGGATACGGCTCGGCTGCCGACTCCGAGAGCGACGACGCTGACTCCGAGAGCGGCGACGCCGATTCGTCCCCGAGCGCCGCCGACCCCGAGGAACCTGTGGCGGACACGTCCGCCGCCGACCCGGAATCGGCCGCCGCGGATCCCGACACCACAGCCGAACCCGGACGCGCCGAGACCACAGCGTCCGAATCCGGCCCGTCCGCCGACGGCTCCGCCGAGGACCCTGCACAGGCGGACGCCAGAACCGACGTGGTCTCGCCCGACGAGATCGCCGCTGCCACGCCCGAGGAGACCGAAAGCACCGCAAACCCGGACGCGCCCGGGTCCCCCGCAACCGGCGCCGGTGACCCGGCGGCTCACACGGACCAACGGGCCCCGGAGCCGCGGCCCGACGACCGCCCGGACCTCGACGACCTCCGCGAGGAACTCAACGAGCAGTTCGAGAGCATCCGGATCGTCGCCCCCGGGGAGTACGAACTCAACCTGATGGAGCTGTACGACCGAACGGAGTACATCATCTCGCTGCAGGAGGACGGCCGCTACGTGATCGAAGTCCCCGACACCTGGGACACGACGCCGGACCCCGACGAGACGTGACCGGGGCAGATTGAAGCTTTTAACCGCTCCCGCGGAGAGAGCGGTAGTATGAGTCAGGCCACGAAGATCGTGCTCGGAACCCTCGGGGTGTCTGCGGTGCTGTCCATCGCTATCATTCTCGCGCTCGCGTTCGGCTGATCTTCGGCTCCCGTTGCGACGCCACTGGCTTCTCCGGGTCGACGCCGGCCGTCGTGGCGACGTCGTCGCGATGCCGGATCCGGCGACAGCACAGCCGACGGCTCCCCCGGGCGTCACCCGGCCACCGGAACCGTCCGCCTCAAGACAGTGCCCCCCCAAGACGGGGTATGTTCGACCGACGCGACCTCGACGACGACGTCGCTGCCGTCCGCGACGAGCACGCGCCCGACGCAGTCGTGCTCGACGTCGCGGCCGACTTCGAGACTGTACCGCCTGCCGCGGCCGAGGACCTCGGGCTGTTCGCGGACGGCCTCACTCCCACCTCTTACCCGACCGAGTGGCTTCCCGCCGACGCGCCGAGCGCGCTGGTCGCGTACGCGGGGTCGGACTTCACCGTCGGAATGCCCGGCGATGGAACCGTCGTGTGGACCCGACAGACCACCCCACCGGCCGTGCTGGTGAAGAAGCGCGCAGAGGGGACCCCCGCTGGCTTCCGCCGGTTCCTGCTTTCGGAGGCGTTCGTTCAGATCGGCACCGGCGCTCCCGAACACTTCCTGCCGTTCTTCGCCGACGCCTACCCCGACCTCGACGCCGCGGTCCCGCTAAGTCCCGGCGACGTCTACCAGATCGCAGCAGCGCTGTACGACGCCTGGGTGGGGCTCCAGACACGTGAGTCGTTCCGCGCGTGGGACGAGACCAGTCCGCGGCTCTTCGACGCGTGGGCAGACGCCGGGTCCCGGCTGGAAGGTCGGCTCTCGACGCTCCCGGGGGCGGTCGCCCGGGGCGGCACCTCCTTCGCGGAGGCCACGGAGTACGCGTGCTCGGCAGTCAAACACGGCCTCGAACTCCCCGCTCCGTTCGCGGCGCTCGACACGGGGGCCTTCGTGGAGTACGGCCCGGAGTACGGCGTCCAGTGGGCCGAAAAGACGTTCGAGAAACTCGAGACGGGGCCCGACAGCGGCGCGGGCGATTCCGGCAGCTCCGAGAACCCGGAGTCGCCGTCGGAGTGACCGGAGCGACTGGATCGTCCGGGTCCGTGCCCGCGGTCGACCTCCCCGCTCGAATCCTCACTCCTCGCGACGGATCTCGCCGTCGACGTCGAGTTCGAGGACGGTGCCGAACAGGTCGCGGAACCGGTCGACCGTTTCCTCGTCGTGGACCTCGTTCGAGAGATGGAACAGTCCGACGGCGTCGTGTTCGCCGAGTAGTTCGAGTAGTTCCCCCGTCGCTCGGTGAGCGCCGTCGACGCCGGCGTAGTACGCCATCTCGGTCACCGAGTCCACGCTGACCCGGAGTTTCCCCTCGTGGGACTCGAGGAACGCCCGGGTCTGTTCGATGATCCCGTCGAGGTCCTCGGGAGTGGAGACGTAGTGCACCCGGTCGGACGTCCGCCGGGAGTACCCCCGCTCGACCGACAGCGCGTCGAGGATGTCCGCGTTCGACTCGTCGACGTCGTAGTGTTCGAGTTTCTGTTCGACCTCCCGCGCGGTGGTTCGAGTGGAGATCACCAGGAAGTGATCGGTGTCGGTCTTCAGGAAGTCGGTGTCGATCCGGTCGGTCTCCCCGATGCTCGGATGAAGCAGCAGCACGCCGGTCCCCCCAGGGATCGAGTCAGGCCCGTTCTCGATGGCGAGCGTGTAATCCATATCAGTAGGTCGGCGTCGCCCGACTTAACGCATATGGCTCGGCGCTGCCGGCGCCGACCCCCCCATCGCCCGCCTCCGGCGGACGGTCAGTAGATCGAGTCGGCGGTCGCGGCCCCGATGACGCTGAACACCGACCCGATGCTGACGGCCTTCAGCGTGGTCCCAACCACCTCCCACTCGATCGACACGTCCGGCGATGCCACCGAGACGACCCCCGAGGGGCCGGCGAACGTCCCCGGGGCGTCGAACGCCAGCGCCAGGATGAGTACCGAGAGGTACGACACCGCGATCAGCGAGATGAACCGGACCGGAACTCCACCCACCTCGGTCTCCCGGTCAGGATCCCTGTCGTCGGCCTTGTACAGCGCGCCGTATCCGATCCCGAGGACGATCACCACGGTCGCGAGCACCTGAGCTACGGACATACCTCCGGCGAGAACCCACACCTCCTCGGTGACCACGAACGGGCCGGCGAGCAGGAACCCGCCGACGATCTGCTGTACCGTATCCGACAGCGCGAACCGTCGGCGGCGTCCGACCATACCGCCAGTCGCCCGCCGGCGGGGATATATGCTCGGTTGTCCCGCCAGCGACCCGGTGGACCGCTGGACCGAATCCCGACGCTTCTTGTCCCGCGGTCACGACCTCCGAGTATGAGCGTCCGCGAGGAGTTCGATACCTGGGCGGCCGACGGCCGCGACAAGGGGATGGAGGACCGACACTGGCACACCGCGAAACGCGCCCTCGCCCGAATGCCGGTCGAGGCCGGAGATACGATCCTGGATCTCGGGTGCGGTAGCGGCTACGCCGGCCGAGTCCTCCGTGACACCCGAGACGCTGGGCGGGTGTACGGCCTCGACGGATCGCCGGAGATGGTCCGGAACGCTCGATCGTACACCGACGACCCCCAGGTCGCGTACCTCGTCGGCGACTTCGACGCCGTCCCGTTCGCTGACGACACCATCGATCACGTCTGGAGTATGGAGGCGTTCTACTACGCCACCGAACCCGAACACACGCTCGCGGAGATCCGCCGGGTGCTCCGACCCGGCGGGACGTTCTACTGCGCGGTCAACTACTACGAGGAGAACGTCCACTCTCACGCGTGGCAGGACCGAATCGACGTCGATATGACCCGGTGGTCGGCCGACGAGTACCGCGCGGCGTTCCGAGCGGCCGGGTTAGCGGTCGCCGAGCAGGACTCGATTCCCGACCGCGACGTCGAGATCCCGCCGGAATCGGCGTTCCCGACAGACGAGTGGGAAACACGCGAGGCGATGGTGGAACGCTACCGGACCTACGGAACGCTTCTGACGGTCGGCGTCGCGCCGTAGTCGATCGGCCGCCGTCACCGACGCATCCGGCCCCACGGCGGTTCGACATCGGATCCGAGCCGTTACTCCGGCGCCTTCTTCGAGTCCACACCGACTATGTGGGCGTCGCCCCGCTCGAACCCCACGCGTACGTCTCCCGACAGCGGGTCCGCCGTCCGGACGGTCAGTTCGCGGCCTCTCCACCGGAGGTAGGTCCGGGTCGACTCCCCGAGGAACTCGGCGTTCGACACCGTGGCGTCGAGCGTCACTGCGGTGTCGGTCCCGCGGTCCTCACCACCGACGTCCCAGGCGGTGACGTCGGCCTCCCCTCCGAGCACCCGCATCCGCTCGGGACGAACGCAGAACGTCACCGTCGCACCCGGCTGTATCCGCCGGCCGGCCGGCACCGGAATCGTCGTCCCACCGACGTCGACGCAGACGACGTACCGGTGATCGCTTCCACCCGCATCGATCGAGCGATTCCCCCCGGCGTCACCCGAACCACCCCCCTTCGTTTCAACTGGAGATTCCGGTTGCGTTCGGCTTGGACCGTCAGATTCCGCCGACTCCTCCCGAACCGACTCGACCCGTCCCTCGAACACGTTGTTGTCGCCGACGAACTCCGCGACGAACCGGCTATCGGGCCGACGGTACACCGCCTGGGGGGTTCCGACCTGCTCGACCGCGCCGTCGGCCATAACTGCAACCCGGTCGGAGACCGCGAGCGCCTCCTCCTGGTCGTGAGTGACGTACAGGGTGGTGATCCCGAGCGTCGACTGGATCTCTTTGACCTGGAGTCGGAGCCGCTCCCGGAGGCGGGCGTCAAGCGCGCTCATCGGCTCGTCCAGCAGCAGGAGGTCCGGACCGGGTGCGAGCGCCCGCGCCAGCGCGATCCGTTGGCGCTGTCCCCCCGACAGCTCCCCGGGACCCCGCGGTCCCGCGTCGGGGAGATCTACGAGTTCCAGAAGCGACGCCACCCGTTCGTCTCTGTGCTCGCCGTTCGGCGGGTCGGTGAACCGGAGGCCGTAGGCGACGTTCTCCGCGACCGAGAGGTGTGGGAACAGCGCGTAGTTCTGGAACACCACCCCGACGCCCCGGTCTTCGGGCGGTACTCCTGCCATCTCCTGGCCGTCGAATCGGATCGACCCCTGAGTGGGCGAATCGAACCCCGCGACTAACCGGAGGGTGGTGGTCTTCCCGCAGCCCGACGGACCGACCAGCGTGAAGAACTCCCCGTCCCCCACTTCGAGGTCGACTCCTGCGGCGCCGGGGCGCCCGTTCGTCGCGCGTCCGCCCGCTCGCGACCCGAGCGCGACGGTGTCGCCGTACTCCTTCCGGACGCCGTCGAGGGTCAGCCGCATCCTCAGAACCCCCCCTGTCCGCCGTACCGATCGCCGAAGCGCTCGATCACGACGAAGCTCAGGCTGGTGACCGCAAGCAGGAGACACCCCATCGCGGTCGCGGGGCCGAGTCGTCGGCCGAGATACCGCTCGACGGCGACCGGCATGGTGTAGCTTTCGGAGCCCTCAGCCAAGACGATCGTGGAGTCGAATTCCCCGATCGAGATCGCAAAGGCGAACGCCGCGCCCGCGACGACCCCGGCGGCCACCAGGGGGAGTTCGATGTCCACAAGTGCCCGCGCACGGGTCGCGCCGAGGCTCCGCGCCGACTCCACGAGTCGCGAGTCCAGGTTTCCGAGCAGCGGTGCGACGCTTCGGGTCACGAAGGGGTACGCGCCGACGGCGTGGGCGGCGACGACGGCGACGGCGCCGGTCACCCGGACCCTTGTTCCAAACACGTCCACCCCGAAGACGAGCCCCCGGAGCAACCCGAGTCCGACAACGATTCCCGAGACCGCCAGCGGTGCCATCGCCAGAGCGTCGATCGCGGCCCGGCCCCGAAACGTCCGCGTCGTCAACACCGCAAGCACGACCCCCATCGGCACCGCAACCAGCAGCGTCCCCACGCCGAACACCAGCGAGTTCCAGACCGCGGGCAGCGGTCGGATCTGATACGACGCCCCGGTCTGCTGGCGCTCCAAGAGGAACCGATAGTGGTCGAGCGTCAGCCCGCTGCCGTCGGTGACGCTCGCGATCACCATCGACGCGATCGGAACGACGAACACCGCGACGACGACGACGCCGTAGCCGACGATGACCGCCCGGGTGCCGACCTCGCGGGGCGCCCACGCCGCGGGCCACACCGATCGCCGAGGTTGTGGGTTCGCGCCCTGTCCGTCTCCACGTTGTCGGCCCTCGTACCGGAGGTAGAGGTAGGTCAGCCCAAGCGAGATCACCGTTTCGACTGCGGCGAGCGCGGCGGCCTCCGAGTACGCTAAGTTTTGAATCCGCGAGAAGATGAACACCTCCACGGTCGCGAGTTGGAAGCCGCCCAGCGCGAGAACGATCGGAAACGACGCGAACGTGAACACGAACGTCAGGGTCGCCCCGATCGCGATCGCTGGCAGGAGCTGTGGGACCACGACGTCGTAGAACGCCCGGGTCGGCGACGCCCCCAGGCTGCGTGCGGTCTCGATCGCGGAGGCATCGACGCTCTCCCACGCCGCGGTCGTCACCCGCGCCACCAGCGGCGCGTTGTAGAAGGCGTGTGCGATCACGATCGCGGGCAGTGTGAAGAGCAACTCGACGGTCGGCAGCCCTATGGCCGCCAGCGCGGTGTTGAGGGTGCCGCTCCGTCCGAACGTCGCGACGAATCCGATCGCGACCATGATCGACGGCATCACGAACGGGAGGATGGTGAGCGAGCGGAGCGCCTCACGGCCGGGGAACTCGAAGCGCGCGAGGATCCAAGCTCCCGGCAGTCCCAGCGCCACCGACGCGACCGTCGACAGCAGCGCCTGGTAGGCGGTGAACCAGAAAATATCAACCAGGTAGAACTCGGAGGTCAAGACGTCGCGGAGCGGCGCGGCCGTTATCGCGCCGTCGACCACGACAGCCTCGACGAAGACAGTCGCGACGGGGAAGTAGAACACCACGAGCAGAACCGCCGCAGTCGCCGCTGCGACGAGCGCGAGGGCGTGCTGTTCGATCCACGACCCCACGGTCGAGACGGTCTCAGGAAGCCGCTGCCGGATCCGGGTGACCGGATCGGGAGGAACGGCTCTCACCGTGAGTTCACCCCCGACGTCGGAGGCTTAGACTCGGGCGTCCCGACCCGCCCCGAACGTCTGGGTGCCGGAGCTGGGCGCCCGGATTCACCCCGCCTTCGGGTCACTTGCTTGCGAACTGCCGTTCCCACGCCCGCGTCCACTCACTCAGGTTGTCTCGAAGCGTCTCGTAGGTGAACGTAACCCCTTCCGGCGGCTCCTTGGCGTAGGTCGCGAACGAATCGGGGAGGTCGGCGGTCGTCGTCGCGGGGAACGAAACCCACTGCTGTGCGATCTCGCCCTGCACATCGGGACGGAGCATAAACTCGACAAACGACCGGGCGAGCTCCGGTGTGTCGGTGCCCTCGAAGACCGCCACCCCTTCGGGATCCGCGTACCCTTGACCGTTCAGGAAGCGGATCTGATGCTGATCGAGGTTCTCGTCGGAACGGGCGGCGTACACCTGATCCGTCGAGTACGACACGACCATCGGGGCCTCTTCCTCCTGATACGCGCTGTACGAATCCGCCCAACTGCCGAGAACTCGGATTCCGTTGTCCTGTAGGTCCGCCCAGTAGTCGAGGTAGCCGTCTTCGCCAAACTCGCTCACCGTGTGCAGCAGGAACGAGCGTCCGGTGGTGCTTGACGTCGGGTTCTGCGCCAGGAGGTCACCCTCGTACTCCGGCTCCAGCAGCTTCTCGAAGGTCTCCGGGGCCGAGTAGTCGCCGTACGCCCCCTGCGTCTTGTCGTAGACCAAGCTGACGTATCCGGTGGCGAACGGGACGGTACGACCGCTCGGGTCGAACTGGAGGTCTGACTTCACGTCTTCCTGCCCGGGCACCCCATCGGTCGGGGTGAACAGCGCGTCGTCGAGCCGCTCGTCGATCCGAATCAGGTCGTTCACGCGGACCCCGACGTACACGTCGGCGTCGATGTCGACGCCTCGGCCCGCCCGTTCGATGTAGTAGTTGATCTCGCTGTCGGGCGTCTCGAAGGTGAGCGTCGCGTCGAACTCCGATTCGAACGTCTCCTTGATCCATCGACCGGGGCTCGTGGAGGGGGCGTCGACGAATGTCCCGTACGTCGAGACCACGAGTTCCGGCGTACTTGACGCCGTAGTCCCAGTTTTAGTTGCGGTCGCGGTGTCTCCATCGGCTGTCGGCGTGTCGGTACTCCCGCCGTCGCTACCATCGCTGCCACCGCCGCCGGTGCATCCGGCCACCCCGGCGACCCCGCCGGCACCGACGGTTCGAAGGAAGGTTCGCCGTCTCATTACCGAGTAGTTACACCGAGTGGTATTTAAAAATGGTGTCTCGACGTCGACGCCGCCGGACACCTGCCGGAACAACGCTCTTGACCCCCCACGGTGAATCGGGGACTGTGCCGCTCCAGCGTCGGTACGCCCTCGGCGGCCTGTTCGTCCTCGCCGGCGTGGTCACCGCCGTCCTCCTCGCGTCGGTGGTTGCGACGGTGTTCCTGGCGATCACCGTCGCGTACCTGCTGTGGCCGCTCCGGCGGGAACTCGTCGCCCGAGGGTGGGGGCCGCGGGTCGCAAGCGCCGGGGTGACGCTGGGTGCCCTCGTCGCGACGGTGCTGCTCCTCGTGCCGCTCGCGGTCGTGGCGTATCTCCGCTTCGACTCGTTCGTGGCCCTGATCGAACTGTTACCTCCCGAGTTCGCCGTCGTCGCGTTCGGGTACGAGTACGTGGTGACACTGGAGACTGCCTCGACGTTCGTCATACAGTTCGTCGAGCGGGCCGCCCGCCGGGCCGCCGCGGCCGCGCCGGTGCTCGTGCTGAAGACGACACTGTTCGTTTTCCTGATCTACTCACTGTTGTTCTACGCCGAAAAAGCACAGCGGGCCACACTCGCGTTGGTGCCGCCGGGCTACCGCGACGTCGCGGCTGCGCTGAACCGCCGCACCCGCGAGACGCTCCTCGCAATCTACGTACTCCAGGCCGCGACCGCGTTCGGAACGTTCGTGTTCGGGGTCCCGACGTTCTTCGCGCTCGGCTACGACAGCGCCATTACGCTGTCTACGGTCGCCGCCCTCCTCCAGTTCGTCCCGATTATCGGTCCGAGCATCCTGCTGGCCGGGCTCGCGGCCTACCAGGTCGCGATGGGCCAACTCCTCCAGGCGGTGCTGGTCGCGGTCGTGGGTGGATTCGTGATTGCACTTCTCCCGGACGTGCTCATCAGGCCGCGACTCGCCCGCCGGACCGCGGACATCCCCGGTAGCCTCTATTTCGTCGGCTTCTTCGGCGGCGCGCTTACCCTCGGCCCCATCGGCGTGGTCGCAGGTCCGCTGGCCGTGGGGCTGTTCGCAGAGCTCGCGTCGCTGCTCTCGGCGGAGCTCAACTCGTCGCCGCCACACGACCTCGCCAACGACGCCGTTGACGACACCGACGCCACTCCACCACCGGAGAACGGATCGGACGGGCGTGAGTGACGCCCCGGTTATCGCAATCGATACCTTCACCGCCAGGTTTTTACAACCACCGTCCGGGGGGAGAACGTATGACTGAGGCCATCGAAAGCGGATCCGGACCGACCGGCTCCTGGGGGGTGCTCGATCGGGGTGGCTGGGAGACCGAAGACGAACTCCTGGTTCGACTCGCAGACGCCGTGGCCGACCTCGACACCGCCGAGGGAACTGTGCTTCACGATCACGTCGCCGTCGATGCCCTCATCAAGGCTCTGAACCCGGAGTCCCCGTCCCGTGGCGTCTCCGAGATCCGGTTCGAGTACGGTCGCTACGAAATCAAGATCACTCGGGTGGGCATCGTCGCGGCCCGTCCCGATCCGTCCCCGCGGCCGTCCGGGTGAGGCCGGGCGGGTTACCCCGACTCCGCGCTCTCGTACCCGCTCCCGACCACCTCCCGGATCCGGGAGGCGGTCACCTCCCCGACGCCGTCGACGTCGAGCAGATCCTCTTCCCGTGCGGTCATCACTTCCTCGACGGTCCCGAACGCCCCCAACAACGACTGTGCGGTCACGGGCCCTATGTCGGCGATCGCGGAGACCACGTACTCCTGCTGTTCCGAGAGGGTCTTCGCGCTCTTCTCGCCGTGGACGCTCACAGTCCGGTCACGTTCGGACTGCTCCCGCGACGCGATCGTGCGGAGTAGCTCCCCGGTCTCGGCCTCGTCGGCCGTCTGGAGTACGCTCACGTCGAAGTCGACCGCCAGCGACGCCAGCGCCCCACGGATCGCGTCGGGGTGAACGTTCCGCTCCTCGTAGAGCCCTCCGCCTTCGAGAATCAGGATCGGTCGTGCGTACGCCCGCGAGAGGTCTCCGATCTGCTCGAACAGCGACCGGTCACTGCCGAGCAGGGTATCCAGGAAGTCCGCCACCGACTTCCGCTCGACGGCGACGCGGTCAGAGAGCACGTAGTCGCCGACTGCCAGCGTCTCAAGCCGGGTTCGGACTCCGTCGCGCTTCGAGAGGTCCTTCGCGATCGCAGCGTCGAGTTCCCGCTGGTCAACGACGATCTCGGTCTCCTCGCCGTCGGGGCCGCCGGCGGTCACGACGACGCCCTCGCTGTCGATGCCGGATCCGCTTTCGTCGGCCGCAGGGGCGTCGTCTCCCTCGCCGGCCGCCGATCCGTCGGCGTTGTCGGTCGGCCCGTCCCCGCTGTCGCCGTCGGCCCGCTCGACCTCCGCGTCGGTCGCACCGAAGTCGGCCAGTCCCGCCTGTCCGTTCGCCGCTGCCGGGGCGTCGCCACCATTGAAGTCGGCGTCGCCGTCCGCCGCCGCTCGTGCGTCACTGTCGTCCGAGTCGGCGGCGGACGGCGAGACTTCCTCGTGGCCCTCTCCCGGCTCCGACTCACCGCGGTCCTCGCCGTCTTCCGCGCCGTCGTACGCCGCAAGCGCCGCCTGCGGCGGGGTCAGTTCGGACTCGACCTCGCCGGCGACACCCTTCAGCTCCCTGAGTTCGGACTCCATCTCGTCCTCCCGGCGCTTGGAGATCCAGTAGTACGCCTCGTCGCGGGTGTCCTCCGCCAGCAGGACAACCACCCGTCCCTCGGCCTGTCGTCCGGTCCGGCCCTTCCGCTGGATCGACCGAATCGCCGTCGGCACCGGTTCGAAAAAGAGCACCAAGTCCACCTCCGGGACGTCCAGCCCCTCTTCGGCGACCGACGTCGAGACCAGCACCTCGAACTCGCCGCTCCGGAACGCGTCGAGGGCGTCCTGCTGTTCGGTCTGAGTCATCCCCTCTGAGGTCTCCTTGTCGCCCTGGCCGACGAACCGCCGGGTGTCGAACGACGCCGAGAGGAAGTCGGTCAGGGCTTCGGCGGTGTCGCGGGACTCGGTAAAGACGATCACGCGCTCGCCGCCCTCGATTCCTAACGTCTGGGCCAGCAGGATCCGGGCCCGGGAGAACTTGGGGTGGGTGCCGTCGAACGACTCCGCCAGCCGCATCGCCTCTCGCACTTTGGGTTCGGCGACGAGCCGCTGGCTCGCCTTCGACGCTCCCGACGAGCGGGCGGCGTTCCGCTGCCGCTCGAAGTACCGCCGCACGGATTCGACCGATTGGGTCTCGACGAGCTCCACCGCCCGCCGGAGCTTCATCACCTCCGCGTGGGTCGACATCCCCTTGTATCCCTCCGACTTGTCGGCGTCCATCAGTTCCTGGAGCTTCCCGCGCATTCGGTTGAGCTGCTTCTGTGAGACGTCGGGCTGGGTGGTGTTGGTCACACCGAGGGATTTCAGCTTCTGTAGCCGGTCTTTGATCACTTCGTTCAGCGCGTCGCGGATCCCCAGGATCTCTTCGGGGAGCTCGATCCGCTCCCACTCCACGGAGGTGTCGTGGGTGTACGTCGCAACGTCGGCGTCGCCTTCGGTCATCACCTCCACTTCCTCGAGCCCGAGGTTCCGGCAGACGGTGAGGATCGACTCCTTGTCGCCGCCGGGGGAGGCGCTCATCCCGGTCACAAGCGGATCGTCGGCGTCGTCGTGGTACCGCTCCGCGATGTAGACGTACGCGTACTCGCCGGTCGCGCGGTGACACTCGTCGAAGGTGAGGTGGGTGACGTTCGCGAGCGAGATCCGGCTGCCCACGAGGTCGTTCTCGACGACCTGCGGCGTCGCGATAACGACCCGCGCGTCGGCCCACCGGTCGGCGCGGTCCGCCGGCCGGATCTCGCCGGTGAAGACCACGACCTCCTCGTCCCGCATATCGAGCGCCTCCCGGTAGAACTCCGCGTGCTGTTGCACCAGCGGCTTCGTCGGCGCGAGAAAGAGGATCTTTCCCCCGACCGACGAGAGCCGCTCGGCAGTCACGAGCAGGCTCACTGTGGTTTTGCCCAACCCTGTGGGGAGACAGACCAGGGTGTGGGCGTCGCGCGCGGCGCTCGCCAACTGCGTCTGGTACTCCCGACGCTCGATGAACTCGGGATTCAAGAGAGGATGATCGACGTACGCAGGGTCGTCGGTGGCCGCCATCACGCCCGATTGGGCGCCATCGCTGTTAAGCGTTCGCCGACTGCGGTGGAACTAAAACCTCCCGCGTCGCGGCGTCTCCCTCGAAGCCCCGGACGCTCCACAGAACGACCGCGGCCGCGGATTCGGCGCTCCGGCAGTGCTACCTGCCCCCGTCGCCGAACTCGCGGTCAAACGACTCGACGACGTCCGGTCCCGCGCGCCTCTCGAACCCCGCGTCCCCGTCGGTGCGGCCCTCGACGGAGTCGGGCAACGACGCGCCTGTCAGCGCTGCCCACTCCGAAAGGGTCCGCTCGTGGCTTCGGTCGTTCATACGTCCCTCGGTTATACGATTTCGATCAGTGATTATAATGATTGTGCCGGTTCTCCGAATCCGGGAGACAGCCCACGACTGGCCTGTGACGCCCGACGTCGGCAGTCGCCGGGTGTTACGTCGGCGGACGACCCTCAGACGACCCGTTCCCCGTCGTCGTCGTACAGTTCGATCGCGTCCACCGGGCACGCTCTCGCGGCGAACTCCGCGTCGAGTTCCTCGTCGGGTGGGACCTCCACCTCGTAGATATCGGGGTCGACCTCCGTGCTTCCGTCGAGGTCGGCCTTGCCCGCGTCCATATTCCGCTCGAACGCGTCCCATTCCTCGACGCACTGGAACATCCCGATGCAGGTATCTCGGTCGAAACGAACTCGCATAGGCGTCATTCACAGACCGGGCACATAGCGGTGGCGACGTCATACGAGCAATAGCGCTTCGGTCGGAGTGGAACTGTTCCTGCCGAAGGTACGAACGGCCCGGGAGTCCCTCCGCCTGCGGTTTCCCGGCCAGCGTGGAGCACCTCGAGGTCACGCCCGGAGGCACCCGCCTCGTTTCCTCGGTTGTCACCGACTCCGAACGAGCGGACGACTCTGGACGGGCCGTGGTCACGGTGCCACAAGACCACTACGACACCCGCTACTCCTCAGGCGCGCTTTCGTCACTAGATCCTTGTCCCTGGTCGAGCAGCGTCTTCGAGATGTGGACCGACTCGGCGTCTTCGGAGCCGAGAAACTGGTTCAGCGTCCCTAGACTGATCTGGCCGTCGAGATAGAGGTCAAATACGTCCTCTTTGAACGCCTCCTCGTCTTCCAGCTCTGCAAGATGGCCTCGGAGGGCCTCGGTCACGATCTCTCCGCGGCTTTTTTGCGTAATCTTTGCGGCGACGTTGGCTCTCTCGACGAGGTCTTTCGGGATCCGGAGGCTGATTTTCATCTTGCTCATTAGCCCGGCGTACGTCGGATATACGTATACGAGCTTCGTCGCCCGTACCGATACCGCCGGCCGTAGTCGCGTGACGGATTTCGGCACCCCGGGGTGTCAAGCATCGTCACCGACGGTTTAAATCCGGGGACGCCGTACGCCCGCCAGATGCATCCGGATGAGGTTCCCGAACTCCCCGACGGGGTCGCCGAGCGCCTGCGCGAGGGTGGAATCGACGACCTCTACCCGCCGCAGGCCGCCGCCGTCGAGGCGGGCGTCACCCGCGGCGAGAGCCTCGTGGCGTCGGTGCCGACCGCGTCCGGCAAGACCCTTGTGGCGGAGCTTGCGATGCTGTCAAGCGTCGCGCGGGGCGGAACAGCCCTCTACATCGTGCCGCTGCGGGCGCTCGCCTCCGAGAAGGCCGCGGAGTTCGAGCGGTGGGAGGACCTGGGCTTCGACGTGGGCGTCTCCACGGGAAACTACGACTCCGACGGCGGGTGGCTGGCCTCCCGCGACATCGTGGTTGCGACCTCCGAAAAGGTCGATTCCCTGGTCCGCAACGGCGCAGCGTGGATCGACGACCTGACCTGCGTTGTCGCCGACGAGGTACACCTGGTCGACGACGCCGGTCGCGGCCCCACGCTGGAGGTCACACTCGGGAAGCTCCGCACGCTCAACCCCGGGCTTCAGGTGGTCGCGCTGTCGGCGACCGTGGACAACGCCGACGTCATCGCAGAGTGGCTCGACGCCGAACTCGTCGACTCCGAGTGGCGGCCGATCGACCTCCGTACCGGCGTCCATTACGGCAACGCGATCACCTTCGACGACGGCAGCCAGCGGGAAGTTCCAGTCGGCTCCGGGGGGCGCCCGACGGCCGCGTTGGTCGACGACGCGCTCGCGGGAGGCAGAGACGCTTCGGACCCGTCCGATACCGACGATCAAGGCTCCTCGCTGGTGTTCGTCAACTCCCGCCGGAACGCGGAGGCGGCTGCGAAACGCCTCCGCGACGTCACCAGTCCGCACCTCACCGACGACGAGCGCGGCCGGCTCGCCGAACTCGCGGCGGAGCTCAGAGACGTCTCCGACACCGAGACCAGCGACACCCTCGCCGACTGTGTCGCGGATGGGGCGGCGTTCCACCACGCCGGGCTCGCCCCGGAACACCGCTCCATCGTCGAGGACGCGTTCCGCGACCGACTCGTGAAGTGCGTGTCGGCGACGCCCACGCTCGCGGCGGGCGTCAACACCCCGAGTCGGCGAGTGATCGTCCGTGATTGGCGGCGGTACGACGGCGAGTACGGCGGGATGAAGCCGCTGGACGTCCTCGAGGTCCACCAGATGATGGGCCGGGCGGGCCGGCCGGGACTGGACCCCTACGGTGAGGCCGTGTTGCTCGCGAAGAACGCCGAGACCCGAGACGAACTGTTCGAGCGGTACGTGTGGGCCGACCCCGAGCCGGTCCGGTCGAAGTTGGCGGCCGAGCCGGCGCTTCGGACCCACGTCCTCGCCACGGTCGCGTCGGGGTTCGCTCACACCCGCGACGAACTCCTCGAGTTTCTGGGTCGGACCCTGTACGCCACACAGACCGACGAGTCCGATCGACTCGAAACCGTCACCGACGACGTGCTGGCGTATCTTGACCGCAACGGCTTTCTCGAACGCGACGACGGGTCGCTGTCGGCCACGAGCGTGGGCCACACGGTCTCGCGGCTCTATCTCGACCCGATGACCGCCGCAGAGATCATCGACGGGCTGGAGTGGGCCGACGCCAACCGCGCGTCGGCGATCCGCGCGCTCGGGGCGAGTAACGGCGACACAGGTAGCGACGCCGCCGCGAGCAACGCCGACCCGGCGGCGAACGGCGACCCCGAGGCCGCCGGCTTCCAGCGGGCCAGCGAGTTGGCGTCGGCCGGCGACGACCACGACCCAGCGTCCGGCGACGGCGCGACGGCGTCGGATCCGGAGCCCGACGGTGCCGACTCCGACGACGCGACCGCGACCGCGTCGGACGATCCCACCTACCCCACCGCGCTCGGGCTCTTCCACCTCGTCTCTCGGACGCCGGATATGTACGAGCTCTATCTCAAGTCCGGCGACCGCGAACAGTTCACCGAGGTCTGTTACGAACGGGAGTCCGAACTCCTCGGGCGGACGCCGTCCGAATACGAGGACGTCCGGTTCGAGGAGTGGCTGTCGGCGCTCAAGACCGCGAAACTGCTGGAGGACTGGACCGACGAGGTTGACGAGGATCGGATCACCGAGCGGTACGGCGTCGGCCCGGGAGACATCCGCGGGAAGGTCGACACCGCCGAGTGGCTCCTCGGGGCAGCCGAACAACTCGCCGGCGAACTCGGCCTCCCAGCGGTTCCGGTCCGAGAGGCAAAAAAGCGCGTCGAGTACGGCGTCCGCGACGAACTCCTGGAGCTCGCGGGCGTCAGGGCGGTCGGTCGGAAGCGCGCCCGCCGGCTCTACGAGGTCGGGATCGGGACCCGCGCGGACCTCCGCGAGGCCGACAAGTCCGTGGTGCTCCGCGCGCTCCGCGGCCGGCGGAAGACCGCCGAGAAGATCTTAGCGAACGTCGGCCGACAGGATCCCTCGATGGACGGCGTCGCGAAGGCAGCCGGCGGGGACGCCGACTCGTCGTCGGACGGCGACGTCGGGTCCGAGGCAGCGAGCCGGGACGACGCTCCCGGGCGACCGCCCGAGTCCGACGCCGAAAACCAGGCCAGCCTGGGTGATTTCGGGTGAGACTGGTCGAGGGCACGGTCGACGTCGACGACGTCGACGCGTTCGTCTCCGGACTCGACGGAGTCGCCTCCGAGACCGACACCACGATTCAGGCGTTCGACGCCCGGTACGTCGCGAGCCGCCGGCATCTCGAGCGCGCTGTCGAACTGGCGGATCGGGCGATCGACCGCGGGGTCGCTATCGCCCGCAACCGGGCGGTCGAGATCCTCCTGTACGCCGCGGGCCGTCGGCAGATCACCGACGCACTCGAACTCGGCGTCTCCGAGGGGCCAAACCGGGTCGTGGTGCTGGTCGACGCCGGAAACGGAGCGACCGACGCCACCGACGCGGAAGCCGCCGCTGCGGACGGGCTCCGGGCGCGCGTTCTCGACGACGCCGAACCGACGCTCGGCGACTACGACGTCGAGCAGGTGCGGGAGTACTTCGACGTCGGCGATACCGAACTCGACGTCGTCGAGGGCGACCTGGAGGCGCTGGTGCTCGAACGGGTGGCGCTGCTGGTCGTCGAGCGATGAGCCGCCCCGCCAGCGGCCGTCTGCGTTCCCGGTTGTGCCCCCGCCGTCCGACGTCGGGCACGGGACAGTCGCGCCGTCCGGTGCTGCGGTATGGAGATCATAGCTATCATATCTACACCCGTTCGTTCGGTATGGACACACTGATACCGGCGTTCATCGGCATTCCCGGCGGTCCGGAACTGCTCGTCGTCTTGCTCCTCGTCGTGCTGTTGTTCGGCGCGGACAAGCTCCCGAAACTCGCCCGCTCGTCCGGACAGGCGATGGGCGAGTTCAAACGGGGGCGCGACCAGATCGAAGAGGAGCTCAAAGACGCAGCGGAGTCCTCGGCGTCCCCCGCAGAGGCGGACACGGCGGAACGAGCCTGACCGGGGAGGCCCCTCGTTTGCGGCGCTCGCGGCGGCGCTGGAGGCTGCCGTCGCTTCGTGAACCGGAAACCAGGCGCGCAGACAAGCGAGTCACGGGTAGCGAAAACACCGCTTCGAGGCCGTCACGCCCCGCGTTCGATGGGTTCCGGAGTACCGAGGCGGTCCCAACTCCCAGCCGCTTCGATTAGCCCTCTTCTGCGACCTCGCGTGGCGGCTCGACGTCCGGCGGCGTCGAGGTGGTTCCGACAAGTGTCCGCCGATCCCGGAGCGTATGCACGGCCCCGACGAGGGTGAACGCTGTGGCGACGAACAGGGCGTACCCGAACCCACCCACGTACGAGAACGGTGCGAATCCGAGCGCGGCGACCACGATCAAAGCCGAGAGAACGGATCCCAGTGCGAGGTAGAACTGACTCCACGGGATGTCGTCACGTGGCACGACGTCGAGGTAGACGTTGAACGCTTGGAGGTCCGCAGTGATCGTGACCGTTCCGCGGTCCTTGTCGTAGACGACGGCGCCCACCCGATCCATCATCGGTAGGTGCGTCTGGTGGAGAGCGGTGTACACCCGTTTGCGCTGTTTCGGCGTCACGGCCCGGCGGTCGATGCGGTTCTCCCACGCCGCGATCTGTTCGGAGAGGTCACGGATGGTTACCGACCCGTCCACCTGCTTCAGATAGTGGAGGGTATACCGACGTCGGTGACTGCTCAACGTCTCGAAGACTACCCCGGTCGACAGGTGCCTGTCGTCGGACGGTCCCCCACTACCGGCTGTGGTTCCGGACTCTACGATCTGCGCCCCAGTTTCCATATTTATATATCACCGCTTTAATATAAAAATACGTATGTTATTGCACGGGGTCACAGTAACGCGGCCTTACTTTTCGGATCGGTCGGGGTACCCGTATGTTTCCGTTTTACCCGCTCACTGATCCGTCGTCAACGGCTGATACGACTCTCATACCTAATATTACTCACTACATACCCTGATGAAGAACTATGATTCGACACTACACCACAGGCGTACTGACAGCACTTCGTCGGCCGGAGTATATCGGTGAAAACCGGTGTCTGCCCTGTACCGGTGTCAACCTGGTCCTCGCGGCGGTACTGGCCGCAACGGCGGCGTTCGTGTCCGTACCCCTCGGGGCCGCTGTCGCGGTCGGGTCGCTCGCGAGCATCTACCTCCGGGGGTATCTCGTGCCCGGAACGCCCGAACTCACGAAGCGGTACCTCCCCGAACGGGTACTCGGATGGTTCGGGAAGGCCGCCGCCCCGGGGGCCACCACGGACGTCGAGTTCGACGCGGTGGCGTTCCTCGATCGCGCAGCGGTCATCGTCGATGAGGGCGACATCGCCCTCGCGCCGGCGTTCGAGCGCCGTCTCGACGCCACCGCGCTCACCCTCGACACCGAGGCAGCGATGACCGCTGCCTCGGCCGATCTGCTCGGCGTCGATCCCGAGCGGGTGTCGTTTGCCAGCGGCGGCGGGTCGTGGCGCGTCCTGATCGACGGCTCGATACTCGGTCGGTGGGAGTCGAACGCAGCGTTCGTCGCCGACCTCGCCGCTCACCGCACGCTCTCGGCGTGGACCGACGAATGGGCGTCGGTCCCAAGCGGTGCCCGCGGCCGGACGCTCTCGGCGATCCGTGCCTGCCTCGAAACGTGTCCCGCGTGTACGGGCGAGATCCGGCTCGGGACCGAAACGGTGCGATCCTGTTGTCGCGAGTACGAGGTCGTCGCCGCCACGTGTACCGACTGCGATGCCCGGCTCTTCGAGACTGACGCACGGAGCCTCGCCGCCGTGGAGTGACACCGCCGGCTAGCGTCGCGTGACGGACGCCGGGACCCCCGCACGATCCCGAGCGAGCCACACGCAACCGGGAGCTTCGGACGGCGACCCCCCGAGTCAGCGAACGGACGAGTTCGGGGACACGCGACGGTTTTTCCGGGAGAATAGTGTCAGAACAGCTGTGCACGGAGCCGCGCGAGTCGCCCCCGTGCCCCGAACCGCGCGGCCGTCAGTTGGTACGCCGTCGAGACGGCGAAGCAGACGAGGAATCCAGTCGCCGGAACGAGCGGGTCGATGGCGGCGAAGCCGGGCACCGAGGCCAGCGACGCGACCGTGGCGAACAGCCCCACGACGCCCAGGGCGCGGTAGTACTCACCCCACGTCACACCCAAGCGCGTGGTGACGTCCATGTACCGCCCGAGCTGTCTTGCTTCCGGGCACGCAGACACCGTCTTCCGGTTGGGATCGTACGCAACGATCCCGAGTTCGTCCATCTTCGGGAGGTGCGTCTGGTGGAGCGCGTTGTAGACGCTCTCCCGGAGCGGCCGCGGCGCGGGGTGGGATCCGGACTCGGTCGCGGCGATCCGCTCGGACAGTTCACGTAGCGGGAGCGCCTCCGACTGGCCCCACAGTTCGGCGAGCGCCTCCCGTCGGCGCGCGTTACTCAGTACGTGATACACCTCCACCTCCGACAGCACGGACCGCTGGAACATCACCCTCTCCGAGGGGGCCGTGAGGCATAGCTATGGGCTCACTGCCGTTCGGCACCACACTGAACGCTCACCGTACAGATCCCGACCCGAAACGGTACGTTCACCGGGTCAACTGGTACGTACCCCGTATCGACCGGTATGCACCCATACCTATTCCAGTACGACGGTACTACGCGGCGGTACGGATCTCGTATCCGACCGCTAAAACCAGGTAACGAAACCCTGTAAAATCCCGTTTTAGGTGCTCTATCGGCTGAATCTGCGCATAGGTAATACCCCGCCCGGCTTGGGGTGAGTTATCCCGATCGGACTGACGGCCCGCCGTGGGTCGCCGCCCGGCGGGAACCCAGACCAATGACAGACGACAACAATCAAAAGCTGTACAACCTCTCCCGCCGCCGCGTGCTCGCCGGCCTCGGCGCCGTCGGCTTCGCCTCCGCGGGAGCGGGCCTCGGAACTTCCGCGTTCTTCAGCGACCAGGAGGAGTTCGAGGACAATTCCCTGATGGCGGGCACGCTCGACGTGCTCGTGGACTGGGAGGAACACTACTACGACGGCTCCGCGGGGCGTGACCTCGTCGAGCTCGTCCCCGAGAGCGAGATCGACATCCTCGACGACAACCAGTACATCCTCCCCGCGGTCGACAACCCGGACGCCCGCGCCGTCGCCATCCGGTTCCTGGGCGACGGCACCTTCCAGGACAACAAGGACGCGTTCTGGGACGCCACCTCGATCGAGGCGCTCCCAGACGCCAACGGTGACGGCATCCAAGACGAGTTCGACGACTCGCAGGTCTGCACCGGCGAGGCCGGCCTGACCAACGTGGGCAACACCGACGCCCAGGAGCTCGGTGAGGGTCTCTACGCCCCCAACCGGACGAGCAACGACGTGACCAGCCCGGGCGACCCACTCATCAACTTGAACGACGTCAAACCCGGCGACTTCGGCGAGGTCACCTTCTCGTTCCACCTGTGTGACAACCCCGGCTACGTCTGGATGAACGGTATGCTGAACGACGAGCTCACGGGCGAGGGTCTGCTCACCGAGCCCGAGCGCAACGACCCCGACGAGATCGACGGCGTCGTTGAGCTGCTCGACGAGATGCAGGTCCGGATGTGGTACGACCCGGACTGTGACAACCAGGTCGAGCGGCGCGGCGAGGTCGACATCATGCTCGCCATCGACACCTCCGGCTCGATCCGGTCGGACGAGGACGGCGTGAACGAGCAACAGGCGCTCATCGACGGCGTCGAGGCCTTCGTGGACGCCCTCCCGACTGACGGCTCCGCGCAGGTCGGCGCGGTCAGTTTCGGCGGCGGCAGCGTAACGGGCCTCTCCGGGCTCGGCGCTCCCGGCAGCTTCAGCCTCCCGAGCCTCAGCTTCGGCGGCAACACCCCGATGCCCGGGGCGATCGACATCGCAGACCAGGTGCTCGACGGCCAAGGTCGGCCGGACGCCCTCCCCGTCGTGGTGGTCGTCACCGACGGCGGCCCGAACTACGGCGAGAGCGTCTCGGACCCGAGCTACAGCGCCACGATCGGTGGCACGAGCTACTCCGCACCGCGCGGTGCCGGCTTCTCCGCCGACGACGGCAGCGCCGGCTACGACAACAACGACTCCACGAGCTCGACGGTCACTGAAGGCGAGCAAGACGAGACCGCTCTGGTCGCCGACGCGGTCAAGGCCGGCGCCGACGGCTCCCGGATCGCGGTGCTCAACATCGCCCCCGGCACCGTCGAACTCGGCGGTGGGCGCGACCTGAGCGACTACCTCGAAGACGAGATCGCGAGTGCGGGCTTCTACAACGAGATCCCCGTCACCAACTTCGCCGCCGTCGCCGACGACATCGCCGCCGAAGTCGTGGTCCAAGAGGAAGTCTTCTTCAACGGCAGCCTCAGGACGGCGTTAACCGCACTTGAGGGCAACGAGGGCCGCGGCGTCCCGCTCGACGGCGACCGCGTGACGACCTTCGACGAACTGGCCGACCCCGAGGACGACCCGGACCGCGACCCGTTCACGGGCGCGGGCGTCACCCACTGCGTCGGCTTCCAGTGGTGGCTCCCGGTCAACCACGCGAACCAGATCCAGGGCGATACGGTCGGCTTCGACATCGGCTTCTACGCCGAACAGTCCCGGCACAACACCGGTGTCGGGATGATCCCCGAAGACGAGACTCCGACCCCCATCCCGGAGTGATCGAGTAAGACTCCACCCCCCGATCGATCACCATCCATGTGCTGCAGTCGCGCCACGAGGCGTGCCGACGCGGTCGCCCGTCTCGGGACGACGGCCGGGTCGGGGCCTGGATCGGACGCGGACCGGCCGCGGGCCGACACGGCGGTTCGGGACCGCCGCCGGGCGTTCCCTCCGGGGACCATCACGATGACACGAAACGTTCACACCCTCAGCCGGCGGTCACTGCTCGCCGGCCTCGGCACAGTCGGCGTCGCCGCAACGGGCGCCGGCCTCGGCACGATGGCGTACTTCAACGACGTCGAGCGCTTCGACGGCAACGCCGTCACGGCCGGCGAGTTCGACCTCCAAGTCGACTGGCAGGTCACGTACGACGGCCCCGACGGACTCGTCTACGTCGACGCCTTCCCCGACGAGTTCGTCAACGATCCGGCCGATCCGACGCGTCTGCTCGAGAGCGACGACATTCTCAACACCGGAAGCTTCGTTACGGGGAGTGACGGGATCCGCGATCCGATCTTCACACGCGAGGCGATCGCCGCCCGCGCGGGGTTCGGCACCGACCTCGACACCCTCACCGACGGCCAGCGCGACGCCGTCGAGACGCGCTTTCGCGAGCAGTTCCTCGACCGTCCAGTCGACCCCGACCCCGCCTCGGTGGTGCTCGACTCCGAGACGTTCGCGGATCTGAAGCCCGGCGACCGGATCACTCTCGACGTCAGCCTCCATCTGTTCGACAACCCGGGGTATCTCTGGCTGACCGGCGCACTCGTCAGTGCCGAAGAGGGCGTAACCACCGAACCAGAGGCGGGCGATCCGGACGAGGATCAGACTCGTGACGGAACGCGCAAGGTCGGCGACGGCGCGGAGCCGGTCGTCGAACTCCTTGACGCGCTCCGGGTGACCGCTTGGTACGAGTCAACGGGCAACGCGACCCGTGACCCGGACGAGCGGGTGATCCTCGGAGGCAACGACGACCCCGCGGCCGACCCCACGCTGCGGGAGTTCCTGGCCCTCGTCGCGACCGGCGACGGCGTGCCGCTGGACGGCGATCCGTCGACCGACTACGACGAGGTGGTCGGCGGCGCGCCCGCGCCCGGAGGTGACCCGACTCGCAAGCCGTTCACGAACTCGGTGACGCGATATCTCGGGGTGTCGTTCGCGCTCCCGGGCCACCACGCAAACGAGATCCAGGGCGATTCGGTTGCGTTCGACGTCGGTGTCTACGCCGAGCAGGCTCGACACAACACCGGTGGCGTCTCACGGCCGGAGCTCTCGGTTTCGAACGCTCGGGCGAACGAGTCGCCCGACTCCGGTCCGATCGGGCTGGCGTTCGATCTCCGAAACGACCTGAGCGAACCGGTGGTACTGACCGATCTGACGATCGAGCCCGTCGATCCCGTGATCGTCGCGCTGAGCGACGCACTCGACGACACCGCGACCCCGGCGGGCTATGAGGTCTACGTCGACGCGTCGACGCTGGGCTACACCGATGTCGCGGGCGGGATCGCCCTGCCGGGATCGATCACACTCGGAAGCGATGGCTACGCCGACAGTGCGGATCGCGAACCGACCCTCGAACCGGGTGAAACGGCGCCAATGACGCTGTTCTCGTTCCGCGACTCGAACGGGAACGGAGTCGAAATGAACGGTCGGCGGGTGGTACTGACGATCGCTTACCGTGGGGAGACGACCGAACGAACGGGGACCGTGACGCGCTCGGTGGTCGGATGACCGGAACGGACGGGGCCCGTGACGCGCTCGGCAATCGGACGAGCGAGTGGAACCGGGTGGTAGGTTGGCTCGAACGGGACCCGCACGGACACCCCGGCGGCTGCGACCGTCTTGGCCCCGCAGCCGGCCGTACTAGCCGCCTACTCCGTGGTACGAGCGCCGTACCGATCGGGAACTCGGACCATATCTATGCCGTGATCCGTCGTACCGGGAGTCGAACGTCCAACTATCCACACCGACCCGGCGTATCCGGGAGATCAAACATATGCTATTCACACGTCGGCAACTGTTAACGGGAATCGGCGGCGGAGCCCTCGCCGTTGGGGGGCTTACCCTCGGCCAGCGGTCGCCGCGGTTCTCCACGTATACCTACGCCGCCCCGGACGACGACACCGACGACGGACGCCTCCGCGTTGCGTGGTACGAGACGTACAACGGGGCGCTCGTCGGGAGCACCAGCGGCGACGGGAGCGAGACGGACCCGGATGCGGTGCTCGACCCCGGGCAACCCCCTGGATACGTCGCGGAGGCGACCTTCGTGACCGACGTCTCTGGGCCGGTCGTCTCAGTGGGAAACGTCCTCCCCGGAGACACCGGCAGGCTCGTGGTCGGGCTGGAGGTCGTGGACACCGAGCCGTCGGAGCCACTCGACGTCTGGGTCGCCGGCTCGGTCACGGACGCGAACGAACGCGGCATCAACGAACCGGAGCGGATGGACGGCGACACCACGCCGGATCGTGGCGAGCTTAGCGACGACGCCGTCGTCGAAATCTGGCTCGACGGCTCGCCGCTCCGCGGGTGCAACGGCGTCAAGAACTTCGAGGAGTCGCTGGAGTCACCGCTGGTGGCGCGGTCGTCGTTCGCCGACGCGTTCGCGCCGACCACTGGCATCGGCGGCGTCGACGGCGTGCTCGCGCTCGACTGCCTTGCCCCGGGCTCGCTCAGGTGCGTCGCGCTCCAGTGGGAGCTACCCCCCACCGTCGGCAACCGGTCGCAGGGCGATACCCTCGGCTTCGAGTTCGCATTCTCGGGGGGGCCCTGCGGCGGCGATAGCCCCTTCGGCGTCGGAGGCTCCGAATGACGGTCAGCCGCCGCCGCGTGCTGGCGGCAATCGCCGCCGCCGGCGGGACTGGCGGGTTCGTCTGGACCGGCTCCGGAGCCGGGACCACGGCGATGCTCCGGGACGACGAGGAGTTCGAGGCCTCGCTCACGGCAGGCACGGTGGATCTAGTGATCGAATACGAGATCCTGGCCGGCCCCGGTGCCGACACCCCCGAGCGCAGCGGCACTATTGACGGCCCGCGCGTCCGGCTCCCGATTGGAGCGCTCGGCGCCGACGGGGCGTCCGGTCGGACGCGTTTCACCTTCTCGCTGCCGCAGCGCGGCCGCGCGGTGAACAACCCCGCGGCGCTGTGGCTCGCGACCGGCTGCCCCGAGCCCGCGGCAACGGGCCTGGGGGAGGCGCTCCGACTGACGCTGTCGTACGCCGACTGCGAGACGGGTGCCCGGCTCGGTCCGATCGCCGACGGCTCACTCCGGGAGGTTTCCACGGCGCTCCGCGGCGGTCGCCGGATCGACGGCGATCCACCCACCGGGGCACTCGACTGTCTGACCGACCGGGTGTGCCTGCTCGCGGAGTACGAACTCGCCGGGTACGTCGGCTCCGAGACCGTCGACCTCCCGCTGTGGGCGTCGGCCACCCAGTGCCGGCACGCCACCCCAACGAACCCCTTCGCCGGCATCGACGCCGACCCGTGTCCCCCCGGCGACCCCTGTACGTGTTGCCGGACGCTCGGCAAACTGGAGCTCGAATCCGGCACCCACCCCGGGATCGACGACAGCTACGCCGAGCCCGGGACCTACGCGTTCACCGAGGGTGATACCGACTACGGCCTCGAAATCTACGACACTGCTGACAAAGACGCCGGCGCCGAGACCGTCGGCGTCGCCTTCCGGCTCGTGAACCTCGCTGGCGACGCCGCCCCGAGCCTCTGCACGGTGGCTATCAAGGGCGGCCCGGGGTTCGAGCAGTACGACCGCGACGACGGCACGTCCGTCGACTCCGCCGGACTCCCCGGCAGCGACGCCGACGGACTCATCTACGCGCCGGACGGGAGCGCGATCAGCCACGTCACGGTCTGCGTCTGCACCACCGAACCCGAAGCCGAGTGTGCCGGGTGTACCGACCCCTCGCTCACGAACGACGGCCGTGGCGGCCGCAACGTGCCCGACGGGGACGACGGCGAGTCGAGTGGGGACGACGGCGAGCCGAGCGGGGACGACGGCGGATCCAACGGTAGACCGGGTGGCCGTGGCGGGACCGACCCCGACGGCTCCGACGGCGAGCCTTCCGACCGCGGCAGTCCGCCGGTGACTCCGCCCGGAGGTGACCGATGACCCGCCTCCCGACGCCGTCGCGGCCGAGCGCCGGACAGTTGCTCGTGACGATGGTCCTGCTCGCGGCAGTCTCGCCGTTTGCAGTCTTCGCCGTTCCGCAAGCGATCGGGGCCGACGATGGGTTCGTCGTCCTCTCCGGGAGTATGGAACCGGCGCTGTCACCCGGCGACGTCGTGATCGTTGACGCCTCCGCCCCCGTGGCGGTCGGCGACATCATCACCTACCGGACCGGTGCCGACACCGTCCCGACGACGCACCGCATCGTCGGCGTGCAGGACGGCAGATACGAGACGAAAGGCGACGCAAACGAGAACGTCGACGCGGGCTTGGTCGGTCCCGAGGCGATCATCGGACGGGTCGCCCTCACGATCCCCGTCGTCGGTCACGTGATCCTGTGGGCGAACACGCCCGTGGGGTACGTCGCGTTCGTCGTCGCCCCGCTGGTGTTGCTCGGCGTGAGCGAACTCTTCGTGTGGGCCCGTAGAGACCCGGAGACGGGCAGGACCGACGATCCGACGCCGGACCCTGAGACGTCGCATTCCGACCGCGGCTCGGACGCCGACGCGACAACGGACGCCGACGGCACCGCTCGAACGGCTGCGTCGCCTGCGGTCGACACGGAGTCGCCTGCAGCCCGGACCGTCGCCGTCGCCGCGGTCGACCTGAAGCTCACGCTCCTGGCGATGGCAGCGTTAGTTGCGTACGCCGGGTGGAACGTCTACCGCGAGTTCTCTCTGACCGCGGCCCCGACACCGATATCGGTCGGAGCGCTCACGGCGGGTCTCCTCGGCTTACTGTTCGCCGGGTCGGTGACGCTCGCCACGTGGCGGGCGGCCCGCGCCGCCCGCTCTGCTCCCGCGCCGTCGGCCCTCGCTTCGGCCCCTGCGTTGACGGACGGCAGCGGGAACACGGAGGCCGACGATGAGTAAAATGCTCGCGGTCGTCTGCGCGCTGCTCGTCGTGTTCGCTTCGACGACTGCCGCCGTGTCGGTCGCACTCCTGTCGGACGAAGAGTCGGTTTCGATCGGCTTCAGCGCCGACGTTCCGGCCCCCGACCCGGTCGCGCTCGACGACGACTCGGAGCCCCCAGTCGGCGGCTTCAACGTCGGTTCCACAACCAGTGGCGGTGCCCCCGACTCCGACTCGAACGTGACCCACCGGAACGCGACGGAAGGACCACCCGAGGGCGACGGAAACGTCACGGCTCCGAGCGACGAGTCCGGCGAGAACGTCACGGCTCCGAGCGACGAG
>Ga0102936_1000099_pt1 | contig 30231 bp, 36 predicted proteins | sample SalPon2_A_H2O_MG_FD_78502 | JGI IMG/M metagenome (GOLD analysis project Ga0102936, IMG submission 78502) | Salt pond water microbial communities from South San Francisco under conditions of wetland restoration - Salt Pond MetaG R2_A_H2O_MG | ecosystem: Environmental > Aquatic > Non-marine Saline...
CCGCGAGGGCAGTGTGCCGCTGCATACGCTGCGGGCCGACATCGATTACGGGTTCGCCGAGGCGAAGACCACCTACGGCGTGATCGGCGTCAAGGTCTGGGTGTTCAAGGGCGAGATCCTCGATACCGACGTCGCGCCCAACCAGCGGGCCGCGGGCTAACGCCGAACCAAGGAGCCAGTCATGCTTCAGCCAAAGCGTACAAAATTCAGGAAACAGCAAAAGGGCCGTAACAACGGCCTTGCGACCCGCGGTGACAAGGTGAACTTCGGTGAATTCGGCCTCAAGTCGACCACGCGCGGTCCGGTGACGGCGCGGCAGATCGAGGCCGGCCGCCGCGCCATCAACCGCCATGTCCGTCGCGGCGGCAAGATCTGGATTCGCATCTTTCCGGATGCGCCGATCACCTCGAAGCCCCTCGAGGTCCGCCAAGGCAAGGGTAAGGGCAATGTCGATCACTGGGCCGCCAAGGTGCAGCCGGGTCGGGTGATCTACGAGATCGAGGGCGTGTCCGAGGAAGTGGCCCGCGAGGCATTCCGCCGCGCAGCGGCCAAGCTGCCCGTGCACACCCGGTTCGTCGAACGGACGGTGATGTGATGAAAGCCAGTGAATTGCGGGAAAAGAACGTCGAGAGCCTGGAAAGCGAGCTTCTCGAGCGGCGCAAGGAGCAGTTCAACCTGCGCATGCAGCAGGCCACGGGCCAGCTCGCACGGCCCGACCAGATGACGCGGGTTCGTCGCGATATCGCGCGGATCAAGACCGTGCTTAACGAGAAGACCGGGAGTGGTGAGCAGTCATGAGTAACCAGGAAAGCGTTAAGCGCACGGTCAATGGGCGCGTCGTCAGCACGGCGATGGACAAGACCATCACCGTCGTGGTCGAGCGTCTCGTGCCGCATCCGCTCTACGGCAAGTACATTCGCCGGACGACGAAAGTGCACGCGCACGACGAGGACAACGTCTGCCAGAAAGGAGACTGGGTATCGGTGGTCGAGTGCCGACCGGTATCGAAGCAGAAGACCTGGCGGCTTGTGGACGTGCTCGAGCGGGCCGTTCAATAAGCAACGATCAATCATAGAGAGTCAATCGCCATGATTCAGATGCAGACGCTGCTTGGCGCGGCGGACAACAGCGGCGCACGGGAGGTGCAGTGCGTGAAAGTGCTGGGCGGCTCCAAGCGCCGTTACGCCGGCATCGGCGACATCATCAAAGTGAGTGTCAAGGACGCTATTCCGCGGGGCCGGGTGAAAAAGGGCGAGGTGTACAGCGCCGTCGTCGTCCGGACCAAGCGGGGCGTGCGCCGGCAGGACGGTTCGCTGATCCGTTTCGACGGTAATGCCGCCGTGCTGCTCAACGCCAACCTCCAGCCGGTGGGCACGCGCGTGTTCGGACCGGTGACGCGCGAGCTCCGTAACGAGCGTTTCATGCGCATCATCTCTCTGGCGCCGGAGGTGCTCTAACCATGCAGAAGATCAAAGCCGGTGACGAAGTCATGGTCATCGCGGGCAAGGACAAGGGACGGCGTGGTCGCGTCATCCGCGTTCTGCCCGAGCGGGACGGCATCGTTGTCGAGAACGCCAACAAGGTGAAAAAGCACAAGCGTGCGAACCCGCAGGCGAACGATTCCGGCGGCATCATCGAGCAGGAAAAGCCGCTGCATCGCTCCAACGTGGCGATCTACAACCCCAACACGGGGCGTCCCGATCGGGTTGGGATCCGTGACGGCGAGGCGGGCCAGCGGGTGCGCTTTTTCAAGTCCGACAACACGCTGATTGATTAGGGTATCGAGATGGCCAGACTGCGTGAGCAATACACAAACGAAATCGTCAGCACCCTGTTGCAGCGATTCGAATATGCCAATCCGATGCAGGTGCCGCGGCTTGACAAGATCTCGGTGAACATCGGCGTTGGCGAGGCGATCCGCGACAAGAAGGTCGTGGACAACGCCGCGGGTGATTTGGCGGCCATCACCGGACAGAAGCCCGTGGTGACGTATACGCGGAAAGCCGTGGCGGGGTTCAAGATCCGCGAGGGCTGGCCGATTGGCGTCAAGGTGACGCTGCGCCGTGAGCGGATGTACGAGTTTCTCGACCGGCTGATCAACATCGCCGGGCCGCGGATTCGGGACTTTCGGGGTTTTTCGCCGCGCTCGTTCGATGGCCGTGGCAACTACAACCTGGGCATCCGCGAGCAGCTTGTGTTCCCGGAGCTCGAATTCGACAAGATCGACGCCGTCCGCGGGATGGACATCGCGATCGGTACTACCGCAGTCAAGGACGAGGAAGCCATGGCCCTTCTGGAGGGCTTTGGATTCCCGTTCCGCAAGTAGAGAGGGCAGGAAATGGCCAAGGTTTCCATGGTCCAGCGCGAGCTCAAGCGCGAGCGGCTTCGCAATAAGCATGCCGCTAAGAGAGCCGAACTCAAGGAGATTGTCCGCAGCCCGGCGTCCTCCGAGGAGGAGCGGGTGGCAGCGCAGGAGCAGCTGCAGAATCTGCCCCGCAATGCCAGCCCGGTGCGGGGCCGCAATCGGTGCAATGTGTCCGGACGGCCGCGCGGTTACTACCGCAAGTTCGGTCTGGCCCGGAACATGCTCCGCCAGGCCGCCATGCGCGGTGAGATCCCCGGCCTGAAGCTGTCCAGCTGGTAAGCGGCATGGGCAACAGTAACCAGGCAAGGAACCAGGTGACGCGAACATGAGCATGACCGATCCCATCGCGGATATGCTGACCCGCATTCGTAACGGGCAGACCGCTGAGAAGCCGGAGGTCTCGATGCCCTCCTCGAAGTTGAAGCTGGCCATCGTCCGCGTCCTCAAGGACGAGGGCTATGTCCACGACTACCGGGTCGAGGGCAGCGAGAAGAAGCCAACGCTGGCGGTAACGCTGAAGTACTACGAGGGCCGGCCGGTCATCGAGGAGATTCAGCGCGTGAGTCGGCCCGGACTGCGGCGCTTCGAGGGGCGGGGAAGCCTGCCCCGGGTGCGCGGTGGTCTGGGAACAGCCATCATTTCCACCTCGCAGGGTGTGATGACCGACCGGGCGGCGCGCGACGCCGGCCATGGCGGTGAAGTCCTCTGCGTGGTTTTCTAGAGACGGGATAAACGGTCATGTCGAGAGTAGCGAACAGTCCGGTCGCGATCCCGAGTGGCGTCGAAGTCAGCCTGGGCGATGACCGGCAGGTCACCGTCAAGGGGGCGAAAGGCGAGCTCCACCATACGATCCACGAGTGGGTCGATGTCGCGCAGGGCGAGCAGGTGCTGACCTTCGTGCCCAATCGCAAGCGCCAGGAGGCAATCGCGCTGGCGGGGACGACACGTGCACTGCTCAACAACATGGTGCACGGCGTTCACCAGGGATTCGAGCGCCGGCTCAAGCTGGTGGGTGTCGGCTATCGCGCCCAGGCCAAGGGGGACACGGTCAACCTCACGCTCGGGTTTTCGCACCCGGTGGAGCACGCGGTGCCGGCGGGCATCACGGTCGAGACACCGTCCAACACTGAAATCGTGGTCCGCGGTGTGGATAAGCAGCAGGTCGGACAGGTCGCTGCCGATATCCGCGCGTACCGGCCGCCGGAGCCCTACAAGGGCAAGGGCGTTCGCTACGCTGACGAGCGGGTCATCATGAAAGAAGCCAAGAAGAAGTAATGGCGATGGAAAAGAAGGCAGCAAGAGAGCGTCGCGCCCGCAAGGGTCGCACCAAGATGCGGGAGCTGGGAGCCGCGCGGTTGACGGTTCACCGCACGCCGCGGCACACCTACGCACAGGTGATTTCCGCCGACGCATCGCGGACGCTGGCATCCGCGTCGACGCTCGAAAAGGACATGCGCGGGTCGCTCGTCAACGGTGGCAATGTCGCGGCAGCCCGGGCCATCGGCCAGGCGATCGCCGAGCGCGCCACGGCGGCGGGCGTCACCGAGGTGGCGTTCGACCGTTCAGGCTTCAACTACCACGGCCGGGTGCGGGCGATTGCCGATGCGGCCCGTGAAGCCGGACTCAAATTCTGAATAGGGGCACGTAGGCGATGGCGACGAATGATGTCAATGGTGAGGGCCTCCGCGAGAAGCTCATTACCATCAACCGCGTGGCAAAGGTTGTAAAAGGCGGCCGGCAGTTCGGGTTTACCGCGCTGACGGTGGTCGGTGACGGTGATGGCTCCGTCGGCTTTGGTTATGGCAAGGCCCGCGAAGTGCCGCTGGCCATCCAGAAGGCCATGGAGCGGGCACGGTTCAACATGCGGGCGGTCAACCTGAACGGGCCGACGCTCCAGTACTCGATGAACGGTTACCACGGCTCGAGCAAGGTCTATATGCAGCCGGCCTCGTCCGGTACGGGCATCATTGCCGGCGGGCCCATGCGCGCGGTCTTCGAAGTGGTCGGCGTGAACGATGTGCTTGCCAAGTCGCTCGGCTCGCGCAACCCGATCAACGTGGTCCAGGCGACGATCAACGCCCTGACCGAGTATGACTCGCCGGCGTACGTTGCGGCCAAGCGGGGCAAGACGGTGGAAGAGGTGCAGGGCTGATCATGGCAAAGAGTAAGCAGCTTCGTGTCACGGTGGTTCGCAGCTTCGCCAACCGCGTGGCCAGTCACAAGGCATGCATCGCCGGGCTTGGCCTGCGCCGGATGCATCACAGCGTTGTAGTTGCGAATACGCCGGAGAACCGCGGGATGATCAACAAGGTCGCCTACATGCTCTCCGTCGAGGAGGTCTAGACAATGCGTTTGAACACACTCCGTCCGGCGCCGGGTTCGCGGCCCGATGCCGAGCGAGTCGGCCGCGGGGCAGGTTCCGGCATGGGCAAGACGGCCCGCCGGGGTCACAAGGGGCAGAAGTCCCGCAGCGGCGGCTTTCACAAAGTCGGTTTCGAGGGCGGTCAGATGCCGCTCCAGCGGCGCGTGCCCAAGGTGGGCTTCAACTCCCGCAAGGGTCAGTATGTGGCGGAAGTACGGCTGCATGAAATCGGTCATGTCGATGGCGACGAGGTCACGCTCGACGCCCTTCAGTCGGCCGGTGTGGTGCCGCGCAACGCGCGCTCCGCAAAAGTCGTGCTCTCTGGTGAGGTCCATCGGGCGCTGACGTTGCGAGGTGTCCGGGCGACGGCCGGAGCAAAGGCGGCTATCGAACAGGCCGGCGGTAAGGTCGAGGCCTAAGTGGCGGGGCCGGCCGCCAATGCGGGTGCTTTTGGGGGCATGGGCCGTCTGACGGAGGTTCGTCAGCGGCTGACCTTCGTCGTGATTGCGCTGGTGATCTATCGCCTGGGCGCCCATATCACGATCCCCGGGATTGATCAGGGCGCGCTGGCCGATATGTTCGAGCAGCAGTCGGGGACGATCCTCGACATGTTCAACATGTTCTCGGGCGGCGCACTGGGTCGGTTGTCGATCTTTGCCCTGGGCGTCATGCCCTATATCTCCGCGTCGATCATCATGCAGCTCATGTCGGCGGTGGTGCCGTCGCTCAAGCAGCTGCGCAGTGAGGGCGAACAGGGCCGTCGGGTGATCACCAAGTACACACGCTACGGCACGCTGGGCCTGGCGCTGTTCCAGGGCATCGGGATCACCGTGGCGCTGCAGAATCAGGGTGTGGTGCTAAGTCCCGGGCCGATGTTCGTCTTTGTCGGCACGACAACACTGGTCACCGGGACGATGTTCCTGATGTGGCTGGGCGAGCAGATCACCGAGCGGGGCATCGGCAATGGCATCTCGCTGATTATCTTTGCCGGGATCGTCGCGGGACTGCCGTCGGCGCTTGGCGGCACTCTTGAGCTGACGCGGACCGGCGAGCTGGGTATCCCCACGGTGTTGATCCTGCTGGTGCTGGCCGTGAGCGTGATCTGGTTCATTGTGTTCATGGAGCGCGGTCAGCGGCGGATCACGATCAATTATGCGCGGCGTCAGCAGGGCCGCAAGATGTATGCGGGGCAGACAAGCCATCTGCCGCTGAAGATCAACATGGCCGGCGTGATTCCGGCGATCTTTGCATCCAGTATCATCCTGTTCCCGGCGACTATCGGGCAATGGTTTGGCGAGATGGATGGACTCGCCTGGATGCAGCGTCTGGGCCAGACACTCAGTCCCGGCCAGCCGCTGTACATCGCGTTCTACGCGGCGGCGATCATCTTTTTCTGCTTTTTCTACACGGCGCTTGTGTTCAACGCGCGGGATACGGCCGACAACCTGAAGCGCTCCGGGGCGTTCATCCCCGGCGTGCGGCCCGGCGAGCAGACCTCGCGGTATATCGACAAGGTGATGACGCGGCTCACGCTGGTGGGCGCGGGCTACATCACCGCGGTGTGTCTGCTGCCGGAGTTCCTGATCCTCTACCTCAATGTGCCGTTCTACTTCGGCGGTACATCGCTGCTGATCATTGTGGTGGTGGTCATGGACTTCATGTCGCAGTTGCAGGCCCATCTGGTCTCGCACCAGTACGAGCCGCTCATGAAAAAAGCTAATCTGCAGGCGCATGGCCGTGGTGGCGGCAGCGGCCTGGCACGCTGAACAGGAAATTTGGAGACGGGACGATGAAAGTACGTGCCTCGGTTAAAAAGATCTGCCGCAACTGCAAGGTTATCAAGCGCGGCGGCACCGTGAGAGTGATTTGCACCTCCGACGCCCGACACAAGCAGCGTCAGGGCTGACGGCGGCGCAAATCTTGAACGCAAATGGGTGATCTGGTTATACTGCCGGGTTTCCGAGTGAAAAGAATTATCCTGGAGTAACGGCTCATGGCCCGTATTGCTGGCGTCAACATTCCCGCCAACAAACATACAGTGATTGCGCTGACCTCGATCTACGGCATCGGCCGGACGCGGGCAGCCGATATCTGCAAGGCAGCGGATATCGCGCCGGATCGCAAGGTCCGCGAGCTCACCGATGACGAGCTCGAGCGCGTGCGCGCTGTCATCAACGAATACGCCGTCGAGGGTGATCTGCGCCGGCAGGTCGCCATGGACATCAAGCGCCTGATGGACATGGGCTGCTATCGCGGCATCCGCCATCGGCGTGGCATGACCGTTCGGGGTCAGAGCACCCAGACGAACGCCCGGACCCGCAAGGGGCCGCGTCGCGCCGTCACCCGTTAACGCAATAGCAGGACAGGTTTTCAATGGCCAAGCCAACCACCCGCACCCGTAAGCGCGTCAAGCGCACGGTTGTCGATGGCATCGCGCACGTCAACGCGAGCTTTAATAACACAGTGATCACGATCACCGACCGGCAGGGCAATGCACTGGCCTGGGCAAGCGCCGGCGGCAGCGGCTTTCGCGGCTCCCGCAAGAGCACCCCGTTCGCCGCGCAGGTCGCCTCGGAGCGCGCCGGCGAGTCGGCGAAGGACTTCGGGCTCAAAAACCTCGAGGTGCGGGTCAAGGGACCGGGCCCCGGTCGCGAATCAGCGGTGCGTGCGCTCAATAACGTCGGCTACCGCATCACCAACATCGAGGACGTGACGCCCATCCCGCATAACGGATGCCGTCCGCCCAAAAAGCGCCGCGTCTGACCAGGGGATTTCGAACATGGCACGTTACATCGGACCGACCTGCAAACTCGCCCGGCGCGAGGGCACGGATCTCTACCTCAAAAGCGGCGTCAGGTCACTGGACAGCAAGTGCAAGCTCGACACGCCGCCCGGTCAGCACGGCCAGCGCCGCGGACGGCTTTCCGATTATGGACTGCAGCTGCGTGAAAAGCAGAAGGTCCGGCGCATGTACGGCGTCCTCGAGAAGCAGTTCCGCAAGTATTACAAAGAGGCGGACCGCCGCAAGGGCAACACCGGCGAAAACCTCCTCCAGTTGCTCGAGACCCGGCTCGACAACATGGTCTATCGGCTGGGCTTTGCCGCGACGCGGGCCGAGGCCCGACAGCTGGTGGCGCATCGCGCCGTGCTGCACAACGGACGCACCACCAACGTGGCGTCGGCCGAGGTCAAGCCGGGCGATGAGGTGGCCATCCGCGAGCGGGCACAGAAGCAGTTGCGGGTGCAGGCAGCCCTCGAAATGGCGCAGCAGAATGGCGTGCCGGAATGGCTCGAGGGCGACGCCAAGAACTTCAAGGGGACGTTGAAGCAGCGGCCGGAGCGTGCCGAGCTCGCCGCCGAGATCAACGAGTCGCTCATCGTCGAGCTTTATTCCAAGTAGTGCCGCGGATAGCGTCACTACCGATCAGGAGTGGTATTCATGCAGGGTCAGTTTAAGGACTTCCTTAAACCCCGGGTGGTTGAGGTGGATGCGGTCAGCGACAAGCGCGCCCGCATTACGCTTGAGCCGCTTGAGCGCGGTTTTGGACACACGCTGGGCAACGCACTGCGTCGCGTCCTTCTCTCCTCGATGCCGGGCTACGCGGTGACCGAGGTGGAGATTGACGGGGTGCTTCACGAGTACATGGCCGTGGACGGGGTCCAGGAGGATGTCGTCGACATCCTGCTCAACCTCAAAGGCCTGGCCGTGCGGCTGTCCGGGCGGGATCAGGCCACGCTGCGGCTCAGCAAGAAGGGGCCCGGCACGGTGACCGCCGCCGATATCGCCGACGAGTCGAATGTCGAGGTCAAAAACCCCGATCTGGTGATCTGCAACCTGACCAAGGCCGGCGAGATCAACATGTCGATCACCGTCGCCAGTGGTCGCGGTTACGAGCCGGCAACGGCGCGCGACCCCGAAGAGGAGCGCACCATCGGCCGTCTGTCGGTGGATGCGACCTACAGCCCGGTCCGTCGGGTGGCTTACAACGTCGAGAGTGCGCGTGTCGAGCAGCGCACCGATCTGGATAAGCTCGTGATGGATGTCGAGACCAGCGGCGTCATCGAGCCCGAGGAAGCGGTGCGGCTTGCCGCCGGCGTCCTGCGCGATCAGATGTCGGTGTTTGTCGATCTGGAAGGCGGCGAGGGGGCGGATCAGCCCCGGCGCAAGGAGCCCGAGGTCGACCCGGTCCTGCTGCGGCCCATCGACGATCTGGAACTGACCGTGCGCTCGGCGAACTGCCTCAAGGCTGAAAACATCCACTATGTCGGCGACCTGGTGCAGCGCACCGAGGTGGAATTGCTCAAGACGCCGAACCTGGGCAAAAAATCACTCAACGAAATCAAGGAAGTCCTGGCACAGAACGGGCTTCAACTCGGTATGCGTCTCGAGGGCTGGCCGCCGGCGAGTCTCGAGAACGGCAACCGGGCCATGGGTTAAGGGGACAGACTGATGCGTCATCGCAAAGCCGGACGAAAACTCAACCGGAACAGCGCCCACCGTCAGGCCATGTTTCGTAACATGTCGGCGTCGCTGTTCGAGCACGAGGCCATCCGCACGACATTGCCGAAGGCCAAGGAGCTGCGTCGCGTCGCCGAGCCGCTGATCACGCTCGCCGGCAACGATACGACGGCCAACCGGCGCCTGGCGTTCTCGCGGCTGCGTGACAAAGCCATCGTCAGCAAGCTCTTCGACGAGCTGGGGCCGCGCTATCGCGAGCGGCCGGGCGGATATCTGCGCGTCCTCAAGGCTGGATACCGGGCCGGCGACAATGCCCCCATGGCATTTGTCGAGCTGGTGGATCGCCCCGTTGTCGAGGACGATGATGACCAGGAAGACGTGGCCTAACCGGGCCCGGGCATGACAGAACCGCGGCGCAGGGCCGCAACGAAAGAGCCGCCTTCGGGCGGCTTTTTTATGCGCGTGAACATCGTGCGTAGGGTGCGATGAGCAGTTCTGCTAGACTCCACCATGCGTGCGGCAGTGCAGAACGGCGGCCGCGTAAAATGCTGATGGAGGAGTCCCATGAAGACACCTGTACGTGTAGCGGTCACCGGCGCAGCCGGTCAGATCGGTTATAGCCTTCTGTTTCGCATCGCCTCGGGCGATATGCTAGGGCCGGATCAGCCGGTCATCCTGCAGTTGCTCGAGGTTCCGCCGGCGATGGACGCCGTGCAGGGCGTCATCATGGAGCTTGACGACTGCGCATTCCCCCTCGTGGCCGGCCTGCAGGCCAGTGACAAGCCCGAGGAGGCGTTCAAGGACGCCGACTACATCATGCTGGTGGGCGCCAAACCGCGCGGCCCGGGCATGGAGCGCAAGGACCTGCTCGAGGCCAATGCGGCGATCTTCTCGGTGCAGGGTCAGGCGATGAACGCCGTGGCAAGCCGGGACGTGCGCGTGCTTGCGGTGGGCAACCCGGCCAACACCAACGCGCTCATCGCCCGGCACAATGCTCCGGACCTTGACCCGCGCTCATTCACGGCAATGACCCGGCTGGATCACAACCGGGCGCTGGCGCAGCTCGCCAACCGCACCGGCCGCCACGTCACCGACATCGAACGCCTGACCGTCTGGGGCAACCACTCCGCGACTCAGTACCCGGATGTCAGTCATGCCCGGGTGGACGGCAAACCGGCGCCGGAGTGGGTGGATCAGAGCTGGCTCGAGGAGAGCTTCATCCCCACGGTGCAGCAGCGCGGGGCGGCCATTATCAAGGCCCGCGGCCAGTCGAGTGCGGCATCGGCGGCAAGCGCCGCGATCGATCACATGCGTGACTGGACACTGGGCACCGCGGGTGATGACTGGGTGAGCATGGCGATCCCGTCGGATGGCAGCTACGGCATCGCCGAGGGGTTGATCTACTCCTTCCCGGTGCGGTGTGTCGAGGGCCGCTACCAGATCGTGCAGGGCCTGGACATCGACGATTTCTCGCGGGCGCGCATGAGCGCCACCGAGCAGGAGCTCATCGAGGAGCGGGACGCGGTCAAGCACCTCCTTCCGTAACGCCGGCGGCGAGCAGCGCGGCCAGGTAGCAGCCGGTATGGGACGCCGGTTCGGCGGCCACCGTCTCGGGCGTCCCGGCCGCCACCAGCCGGCCGCCGCCGCTACCGCCCTCGGGGCCCAGGTCGAGCAGCCAGTCGCAGGTCTTGATGACGTCGAGATTGTGCTCGATCACGACCAGCGTGTTGCCCTCGTCGCGCAGCCGATGCAGCACCTCGAGCAGCTGGGCGATGTCGTGGAAGTGCAGGCCCGTGGTGGGCTCGTCGAGGATGTAGAGCGTCTGGCCGGTGCTCTGACGGGCCAGCTCGCGGGCCAGCTTGATGCGCTGGGCCTCGCCGCCCGACAGGGTCACCGCGTTCTGCCCGAGCTTGACGTACCCAAGTCCCACCTCCTCCAGCGTGCGCAGCTTGCGCGCCAGCGCCGGGATACTCGAGAACAGCTCTAGTGCCTCAGTCACGCTCATCTCGAGCACCTCGGCAATGGTGTAGCCGCGATAGCGGATCTCGAGGGTTTCGCGGTTGTAGCGGGCCCCCTGGCAGGTGTCACAGGGCACGTAGACGTCGGGCAGAAAGTGCATGGCGACGCGGATGACGCCATCGCCCTGGCAGGCCTCGCAGCGCCCGCCACGGACATTGAAGCTGAAACGGCCCGGGCCGTAACCGCGCGATCGGGCCTCGGCGGTGGCGGCGAAAAGCTCGCGCAGCGGGGTGAAAACGCCGGTGTAGGTGGCAGGGTTGGAGCGCGGTGTCCGGCCGATGGGGCTTTGATCGATCTCAACGACCTTGTCGAAATGCTCGAGCCCCTCGATGGCCTCACAGGCGGCCGGGGTCGCCTCGGCCCGGTTGAGGGCGGCGGCCGCCGCCGGGTAGAGGGTATGGTTGACCAGCGTCGACTTGCCTGAGCCCGACACCCCCGTCACCCCCGTCATCAGCCCTGCGGGCAGATCCGCGTTCACCGACTGCAGATTGTGGCCGCGGGCGCCACGGATATGGATCATGCGGGCCGGGTCGGGCGCTCGGCGCTGCGCGGGCACGGCAATGGCGCGGCGCCCGGCCAGATAGTCGCCGGTGAGCGACCCGGTGGACGCCATCAGCGCGGCGGCGGTGCCGGTGGCAACCACGTCACCGCCCTCGTGACCCGCGCCCGGACCCATGTCGATGATGTGATCCGCGGCGCGGATGGCGTCTTCGTCGTGCTCGACGACGATGACCGTGTTGTCCAGGTCGCGCAGATGGCGAAGGGTCTCGAGCAGGCGATGGTTGTCGCGCTGGTGCAGCCCGATGGATGGCTCATCGAGGACGTACATGACGCCGACCAGGCCGGCCCCGATCTGGCTGGCCAGCCGGATGCGCTGGGCCTCGCCGCCGGACAGTGAATCGGCGCTGCGCTCGAGGCTCAGATAATCGAGGCCGACATTGACGAGAAACCGCAGCCGCTGGCCGATCTCGCGCAGGATGCTCTCGGCGATCGTCGCCCGAGCGCCGGTCAGGTCCAGCGCGGCGATGACCTCGGCCGCCCCGGCGATGGACAGGGCGTTGATCCCGGCCAGATCCCGACCGGCCACGGTGACATGGCGCGCCGCCGCGTTCAGGCGGCTGCCGCCGCAGTCGGGACAGGTACGGCGGGTGAGAAAACGGGCCAGCTCGTCGCGCACAGCCGTTGATTCGGTCTCGCGATAGCGCCGGGCCATGTTGTGGATGATGCCCTCGAACGGGTGCTCGCTGATCCGGGTGCCGCTGCGCCGGGCGCCGGCGTACTGAAAGCGGATGGATGTCTCGCCACTGCCGTAGAGCAGGATGTCGCGAATGGTGGACGGCAGCGACTGCCATGGCGTGTCGATGTCAAAGCCGTAGTGGGCAGCCAGATCGGTGAGGATCTGGGCGTAGTAGGCGTTGCGCCGGTCCCAGCCGCGGATGGCACCGCCCGCCAGTGACAGCTCGGGGTGGGCGACCACCCGATCCGGATCGATGAACTGCTCCACCCCCAGACCATCGCAGCTCGGGCAGGCGCCCTGCGGGTTATTGAATGAGAATAGCCGGGGCTCGAGCTCTGCGATGGCATAACCGCACTCGGGGCAGGCGTAGCGGGCCGAGAACACGATCGGTGGGTGCCCGGCGTCGTCCATGTCGGCCAGTTCGGCCACGTCCTCGCCCAGCGCCAGACAGGTCTCGAGGGAGTCGGCCAGACGAATCGCCAGATCCGGGCGAACCCGGAACCGGTCCACCACCACATCGATGGTGTGGGCGGCCTGGGGGTCGAGCGCCGGCAGTTCATCCAGATCCACCACCTGGCCATCCACCCGGGCACGGACAAAACCCTGATTGCGCAGATCGGCAAAGACCTCGCGATGCTCGCCGCGTTGTCCCCGAATGCGGGGTGCGAGCAGCATGTAGCGCCGGTCGTCCGGCTGGGCGAGGATCTGATCGACCATTTCGCTGACGGTCTGCGCCTGCAGCGCATGGCCATGTTCGGGGCAGTGCGGTGTCCCCGCACGGGCAAACAGCAGCCGAAGGTAGTCGTGGATCTCGGTGGCCGTGCCCACCGTCGAGCGCGGGTTGTGCGAGGTGGATTTCTGCTCGATGGCGATCGCCGGGGACAGGCCCTCGATGTGATCCACGTCGGGCTTGTCCATCATCGACAGAAACTGCCGGGCATAAGCCGACAGCGACTCGACATAACGGCGCTGTCCCTCGGCGTAGAGCGTGTCGAATGCCAGCGACGACTTGCCCGATCCGGACAGGCCGGTGATGACAATCAACTGGCCGCGCGGGAGCTTGAGGTGAAGGTCACGCAGGTTGTGCGTGCGGGCCCCCTCGATGACGATCGAATCCATGGGCTTCCTGCATCAGACAATTTGGTAGTATAGCGCGCCAGTAGTCACCGGACCGACAGGGGAAAGCGTGCACGGCACAAAGCCATCCAGCGCCGCGGCCATGAACGGCGCGGAACGTCGGGCCACGGCGGGCCTGGCCACCATATTCGGCCTGCGAATGCTGGGATTGTTCCTCATTCTGCCGGTGTTCGCGCTCTACGGTCCGCAGCTCGACGGCGCCACACCGGCGCTGATCGGGCTGGCCATCGGCGCCTACGGGCTCACCCAGGCCGTCCTGCAGATTCCCTTCGGCATGCTCTCGGACCGGATCGGCCGGCGCCCGGTGATCGTGTTCGGGCTGCTGATCTTTGCTGTCGGTAGCGGGGTGGCGGCCGAGGCCGAGACCATCCACGGCGTCATTCTGGGACGCGCATTGCAGGGCGGCGGCGCCATTGCCGCGGCGGTGATGGCCCTGGCGGCGGATCTGACCCGCGATCGCCAGCGCACCAAGGCCATGGCGCTGATCGGCATCAGCGTGGGTGTTGCCTTTATGATCGCCCTGGTGGCGGGGCCGGCGATTGCCGGGCAGGCGGGCCTGGGCGGTGTGTTCTGGGCCACCGCCGGGTTCGCATTGCTGGCGGTCGCGCTGCTCTACGGCCTGGTGCCCGCCGGTGGCGAGCCCACGTTTCGGCCCGAGGTCAATGCCCGGGCCGGCGGCCTGCCCGTGGTGCTGCGCAATCCCGATCTGCTGCGTCTGGATCTGGGGGTGATGGTGCTGCACCTGATCCTGACCGCCAGTTTCGTGGTGCTGCCCGTGGTGCTCGAATCGCGGCTCGGTATCGCCGGCGGCGACCACTGGATGGTGTATATCCCTGTGCTGGCGCTCTCGGTGCTGGGGATGGGCGCGATGATCGGCATCGGCGAGCGGCGCCGCATCCTGCACAGACTACTGGCGGTGGTCGCCGGGATCGTGATTGTCGCCGATCTGCTGCTGGCCGGGTTCAGTGACTCGCTGCCCGCCTTCCTGCTGGGGCTGTGGCTGTTCTTTGTCGGCTTCAACACCCTCGAGGCCAGCCTGCCGTCCCTGCTGACGCGCTTTGCACCGGACGGGCTGCGCGGCACGGCGCTTGGCGTCTACTCCACCGCCCAGTTTCTGGGTGCCTTTCTGGGCGGGGTGATCGGCGGTGCCGTCCAGGGGACGTATGGCATCGGCGCGGTGTTCATTGTCTGCGCCCTGGCCGCCGCCGTCTGGTTGCTGGCCGCCATCGGGCTAAGCGCCCCGGCCTCGTATCGCGATCCCACCCCCACCGAAGCGGAGACGACATGACGGACCTGATCCCGCCCTATGGCGGCACACTCAAGGATTTGAGACTGGACGCGGACACGGCGCGCGCGCGTCGCGCCGACGCTGCGGATTACCCCAGCTGGGACCTGACCGACCGGCAGCTCTGCGATCTGGAGTTGCTTGCCAACGGCGGGTTCTCGCCGCTCGAGGGCTTCATGGGACAGCGCGACTATGACCGGGTGGTCAGCGACATGCGGCTCGCGGACGGCACACTCTGGCCGATGCCGATCGCCCTGGATGTGAGCGAGGCGTTCGCCGAGGGCGTGGGCAAGGGCGAGCGCATCGCCCTGCGCGATCCCGAGGGCGTCATTCTAGCCATCCTGAGCGTGGACGATATCTGGCGGCCCGATCGCGAGCACGAGGCCGAGCAGGTCTTTGGCACCCGCGATGGGGCCCATCCGGCCGTGCACTGGCTGCGCGAGCACAGCCACCCGGTGTATGTCGGTGGCCGCGTGGAGGCGCTGGATCTGCCCGGGCACTATGATTTCACGCATCTGCGTGGCACCCCCGCGGCGCTGCGCGAGCGCTTTCAGCGCGACGGCTGGCGGCGTGTCGTCGCCTTTCAGACCCGCAATCCGATGCACCGCGCCCATGTCGAGCTAACCTTTCTGGCGGCCCGTCAGGCCGAGGCCAATCTGCTGATCCACCCGGTGGTGGGCATGACCAAGCCCGGCGATGTCGATCACTACTCCCGGGTGCGCTGCTACGAGCATGTCCTGCACAAATACCCCGAGCAGACCACCGCGCTGTCGCTGCTGCCCCTTGCCATGCGCATGGGCGGCCCGCGAGAGGCGGTCTGGCATGCGATCATCCGCCGGAACTACGGCTGCACGCACCTGATCGTGGGCCGCGACCATGCCGGCCCCGGCAAGGACAGCAATGGCGAGGAGTTCTACGGCCCCTACGATGCCCAGGAGCTGGTCACCCGCCACGCCGACGAGCTGGGTATTCGGATGGTGCCCTTCCGGATGATGGTCTATGTGCGCGAGCGCGCCGGCTATGCCCCCATCGATGAGGTCGACGAGACCACGGAAACCGTGATGAACATCTCCGGGACCGAGTTTCGGCAGCGCATGCGCGAGGGCCTCGAGATCCCCGACTGGTTCGGCTATCCAGAGGTGGTCGAGGAGTTGCGCAAGACCTACCCGCCGCGGGCCCGCCAGGGCTTTACGCTGTTCTTTACCGGGCTGTCGGGCTCGGGCAAGTCGACCATCGCCAACGCGGTCATGGTCAAGCTCATGGAGCGCGGCGGCCGGCCGGTCACCCTGCTCGACGGGGATCGCGTGCGTAAGCACCTGTCGAGCGAGCTGGGGTTTTCCAAGGAACACCGCGATCTGAACATCCGCCGCATCGGGTTTGTTGCCGCGGAAATCACCCGCAATGGAGGGGCCGCGATCTGTGCGCCCATCGCGCCTTACACCGCCACCCGGGATGCCGTGCGGGACATGGTGGAGTCCGCCAATGGCGGGCTGGTCGAGATCCACGTCGCCACGCCCCTCGAGGAGTGCGAGCGGCGTGACCGCAAGGGCCTCTACGCCCAGGCCCGGGCGGGGCGGATCACCGGGTTCACCGGCATTGATGATCCCTACGAGGCCCCCGAGGCGCCGGAGCTGCGCATCGACACCACCGATTGCAGCGTCGAGGAGGCCGCCCAGCAGGTCCTGCTCAAAATCGAGGCGATGGGGTTTATCGATCTGGATTGACCGGTGGTCGGTTGCCATTTGGTTGGCCGGCACGAACGGGTAGAGTGGACAAACGTGGCGGGCGACCAACCGGGCCCGCTCCAACAGTCAACGGAGGCAGTCATGGCGCGTGGAGTCAACAAAGTCATTCTCATCGGCAATCTCGGTGCCGATCCCGAGGTGCGCTACTCGGCGGCGGGCAGCGCCATCACCAATGTGCGTCTGGCCACGACCGATCAGTGGAAGGACCGGCAGACCGGCGAGCAGCAGGAGAAGACCGAATGGCACCGGATCGTGTTCTTCGGCCGGCTGGCGGAAATCGGCGGCGAGTATCTGAAAAAGGGCTCGAAGATCTTCATCGAAGGCCGTCTGCAGACGCGCAAGTGGCAGGGCCAGGACGGCACCGACAAGTACACGACGGAGATCGTGGCCAATGACATGCAGATGCTCGATGGCGCCGGTGGTGGCGGCATGGGCGGTGGTGCCGGTGGCGGCATGAAACAGTCAGCCCCCGCGGCCAGCCAGGAGCCGGCCCCGCAGACCGCGCCGGTAGACGACTTCGACGACGATATCCCGTTCTAGGACTCGCCTTCCTCAACGTCATCGGCGGCGGTGGCGCCGGGCCCCAGCGCCGCCATTGCCCGGCCGATCGAGTCAACGATCGTGGCGCCGTCCCTGCCATAGTCCTCGGGCACCAGTGGTTCGCCGATGCGGATGCGGATCGAGCCGCGGCGGGGCAGGAGCCGGCCCACCGGCAGCACCGAGTCCGTGCCCTCGATCCACACCGGCACCACCGGAACCGGGTGTGCGGCCAGCAGCAGGCCAATGCCGGGGCGCAGTGGCTGCAGCTCGCCGTCCCGGGCCCGTTGCCCCTCCGGAAACCACACCAGCGAGTGGCCGCGTTGCAGGGTCGCCGCCGCCAGCGCCAGGCTGCGCTGCGGGGCCGCACCGGGGTCGATGGGCAGGATGCGGGCGACGTGACTGAAGGTTCGGCGCAGGGCCGATGAGAACAGCAACCCCGTCCAGCCCGCCCAGTACAGCGGCTCCATCTGGCGCCGGGTCAGGGCCTGCGTGAGGGCGATGGGGTCATAGGCGCTGACATGCCGGGGCGTGATGAGCACCGGGCCGTCCTGCGGCCACTCCCCTTCGATCTCGATGCGGGCGAAGCGATGGTTGATCAGCCGGCATGCGCCGAGGGTCAGCCGGGCGGCGGCGTAGCGCCAGGGCCCGCGCGGCGTCAAAAGCCGGGTGGACGAGGCATCGAGCAGCTCCTCCGGCGCGGCGATCTGCTCGGTCAGTGTGGTTGAGGCGCCGGCGGCCGGGCGGGTAGCCGCGGGGTCGGCTTGGATGACCTCCTGGAGGAGGTCGCGAACGGTCTCGACCCGGCCGATGGCGGCGTCGTCAAGCTCGATGCCCGCCTGATCGCGCAACCCCAGCCCCAGATCCATCCATCCCAGCGAGTCCAGTCCCAGGTCCTGATGCAGCCGGCTGTCCGGTGTGAGGCGCTCGTCGGCAAAGCGCCCGGCCAGATAGGTCCAGGTGGCAAGCGCTGCCTCGTCGGCCAGCAGGGCCTGATCCTCGGGCGCCATGGACTCGATGGCCATCGGCGTGGCGAGGGTGGCCGGTGCCTCGTCCCCCAGGGTCTCGAAGCGCGTCGCCAGGTGTGGCCGGCGGAGCTTGCCAAGACGCGTGCGTGGCAGGGGGTCGGCACTCAGCCGGACGTCGCCGATGGCGTGGTGGCCGGGCAGCTCGGCCTGCGCCGCCCGCAGCGCCGCGTCGACCGGCGCCTGCGTGTGCGCATCGGCGCTATTGGCGCTATCGGCGGCGACGATCACCGCGGCCAGCCGGCCATTGCGGGCAAGCACCCCCGCCTCGCGGATCGCCGGTTGGGCGTTCAGGACCTGCTCGATGCGCTCGGGGTCGATGTTCTCACCACCGGCGAGCACCAGGGTCGACGACAGCCGGCCGGTGAGATGCAGATAGCCCTCGCTGTCGATGTGTCCTCCATCGCCGGTGCGGAACCACCCCTCGGCGTCGAAGCTTTCATCCCGGGGCACGACCCCGTGGCGATAGCCGGCGAACACGTTCGGGCCCCGTGCCCGAACCTCGCCGTCGACAATCCGCAGTGACACGCCGGGCAGTGGCCGGCCGGCCGTCTCGAGGCGCGCCTCGCCCGGCGCGTTGAGGGTGAGGATCGGTGCGGTTTCGGTCAGCCCGTAGCCACTGGCAAGGGTCCAGCCCAGACCCTGCAGGCGTCGGGCGATGGCCGGGTCGAGGGCGGCGCCGCCGTTCACCGCCAGTCGCAGCGACGGTGCCAGGCGTTTCATCACCGGTCGGAACAGCCAGCGCCCCACCGGCCAGCCCAGCCGTGACTGAAGCCGCTCACTGAATGCGACCGCCGCGTGGAAAAGCCGTTGCCGCCAGCGCTGCTGGCCGCCGAGGCGTTCCTCGAGCCGGCTCCAGAGTGCTTCGTAGAGCCGCGGCACGCCCAGCAGGATGGTGGCCTGGCCGGCCCGCAGCGCCTCGGCGATGCGCGGGCCCACCAGCGAGCGCGGCAGGATCAGCGTGGCGCCGACGCCGAGCACCGTCAGCAGCCCCACGCTGAACGGATAGACATGATGCAGCGGCAGTGGCAGCAGCACCCGGTCATCGGAGCCGGCGATGCGCTCTTCGAGCAGCGCCTGGACGTTGCTGACCAGGTTGGCGTGGGTCAGCGGCACGCCCTTGGGTGGCCCGGTTGTCCCCGAGGTATAGAAAACGGTCGCGGTGTCGTCGGCGCCGGGCGCGTCCGGCGGGGCCGCGTCGTCGTCGGCCGCCTCGTCGAGTGGCATCGTGTCGATTTCGATGATCGGGACGGCGTCCGGCGGTGGGGGCAGGGCCGCACGCAGGGTGCGGGTGATATAGATCCGCGCCGGCTCGGCGTCTGCGATGACATGGACCAGATCGTCGTGGCCCATCTGCGCGTCCACCGGCACGAGCACCCCACCGTGTATCAGCATGGCGAGGGCAACGACGATCCACTCGATGCTGTTGGGGGCCTGGATCAGCACCCGGTCGCCACGCCCGAGCCCGGCATCGCGCAGCACCCGGGCATGGGCGTGCGCCATGGCCTGCAGGCGATGCCGCTCAATGACCACCGGCGCGTCGGCGGTATAGGCGATGACCGCCGGCTGCGAGGCATGATCCGCTGCCCCACGGAGAAGGGCCGGAATGGTGCGGGGCGGAGTCGCGCTGGCCATCTCAGCGCAGGCCCCGATAGGTGGCGTAATCGGCAAGCGCCAGCATGGCGGTATCGCCGTCGGTGTCGCCATAGGCGTAGACGGGCTGATAATCGGCCGGATCCAGCCGGGCACGCAGGCGCACGACCTTTTCAGGGCCGCGGCAGTTGGGACCGGCCAGCTCGCCGGTCAGATGGCCGTGACGGCGCTCGAGCTCGGTGGCGAGCAGCTCGATGCCCAGCGAATCGGTCCAGGGCTGGATCCACTCGCGGACCGATGCCGAGATGACGATTACGCGGTGGCCGGCATGGCGGTGCCAGTCAAGCCGCTGTCGGGCCTGCGGCCGCAGCAGGCGATCGAGGTGGTTGAGGGCATAGTCGCGGCCGAGCGCGCGGAACGCTGCGTCGCTCATCCCCGCAAAGAAATGCCGCAATAGCGCGACCTTGGCCTGGTCGCGATGGATCAGGCCCAGCGGTACGCCCAGCAAGGGCGGCGCCAGCCGACCGCCGGCAATCAGGCAGCGGGCGATGCCGAACTGGTGAACCAGCAGATCACTCAGCGTATCGCGTCGGGTCAGGGTGCCATCCAGATCGAACAGCGCCAGTGTGCGGGACTCGGTCATGGCGGTTTCCCCAGGGGTGAACAGCCATTCTGCCGGCACTGCGGTGGCAATGTACATTCGCCCGGGGCATGACTGGTCAGCCGGGCGCCGGGTGGGTAGAGTCCCGGAGTTTTCGGATCAATGCCGAGTCAAAGGAGTGGAGGCCATGGCGACCCCCCATATCAGTGCCGAACCGGGCGATTTTGCCGAGACCGTGCTCATGCCGGGTGACCCCCTGCGGGCCAAGGTGATTGCGGACCATTACCTTGAAGACGTGAAAGCGGTGACCGACACCCGCAACATGCTGGGCTTTACCGGCCGCTACGGCGATACGCCGGTGTCGGTGATGGGCTCGGGCATGGGCATTCCCTCGATGTCGATCTACGCCTTCGAGCTCTATACCCAGTACAACGTCGAGAAGATCATCCGCGTGGGCACCTGCGGCGGAATCAGTCCCTCGGTGAAAGTACGCGACATCATCGTGGCGATGGGCGCGTCCACCGACTCGAGCGTCAATCGCACCCGGCTGGCCGGTGATGACTTTGCCGCCATTGCCGATTACGACCTGCTGGAGTCCACCGTGACCGCCGCCCGTGCTGCGGGGGTGGCGCCTCAGGTGGGTAATGTCTTTTCCTCGGAGCTTTTCTACAACCCGCGGGCCAATTTCTTCGAGACGCTCAAATCCCACGGTATCCTTGCCGTTGAAATGGAAGCGGCCGGCCTCTACGGCGTGGCCGCCGAGACCGGCAAGCGGGCGGTGAGCGTGCTCACGGTCAGCGATCATGTGGTGACCGGGGCGTCCACTAGCGCCGACGAGCGCCAGAACAGTTTCCACGAAATGATGCAGGTGGCGCTGGAAGCCGCCGCTAACGCGCACTGACGCTCGGGGAGGGCAGGGATGCGAGTCACTATTTTCGGCACCGGCTACGTCGGGCTTGTCACCGGGGCCTGTTTTGCCGAGGTGGGCAACGACGTGATCTGCGTCGATGTCGATGCCGACAAGATCGAGCAGCTCAACCGCGGCGAAATGCCCATCTACGAGCCGGGGCTCGAGGCCATGGTGGCTCACAACCGCGCCGAGGGCCGGCTGCAGTTCACCACCGATGCGCAGGCTGCGGTGCGGCACGGGCAGTTCCAGTTCATTGCCGTGGGCACGCCGCCCGATGAGGACGGCTCGGCCGATCTGCGGCATGTGCTGTCGGTGGCCGACACCATCGCGACCTGGATGGACGACGAGCGGGTCATCGTCGACAAGTCCACCGTCCCGGTGGGTACGGCCGACCGGGTCCGCGAGGCGGTGGATCGGCGCCTGAGCGAGCGCGGCGCCCGCGTGCCCTATGCGGTGGTCTCCAACCCCGAGTTCCTCAAGGAAGGCGCGGCCATCGACGATTTCATGAAGCCGGAACGGGTCATCGTGGGCTGCGACGATGCGGTGGCGCGCGAGAAGCTGCACAGCCTCTACGCGCCGTTCAACCGCAATCACGACCGGTTGATCAGCATGGACGTGCGCTCGGCCGAGCTTACCAAGTATGCCGCCAACGCCATGCTCGCCACCAAGATCAGCTTTATGAACGAGCTCGCCAATGTCGCCGACCGGGTGGGGGCCGATATCGAGCGCGTGCGCATCGGCATTGGTGCCGACCCGCGGATCGGCTATCACTTCATCTACCCCGGCGCCGGCTATGGCGGCTCGTGCTTTCCCAAGGATGTCCAGGCACTGGCGCGGACGGCGCATGATGTCGACTACGCCCCGCAGCTTTTGCAGGCGGTCGAGGATGTCAATGAGCGGCAGAAGCACTACCTGTTCAACCGCCTCCGCGAGCACTTCGGCGGTGATCTCGCCGGGCGCCGCTTCGCGCTCTGGGGGCTCGCGTTCAAGCCCAATACCGACGACATGCGCGAGGCCGCCAGCCGGCGGCTGATGGAATCGCTCTGGGAGGCCGGCGCAGCCGTGCAGGCCTTCGACCCCAAGGCCATGGACGAGGCGCGGCGGCTGTACGGCGACCGCCCCGGGCTTGTGCTCTGCGACAGCCCCGAAGCGGCGCTTGAGGGCTGCGATGCGCTGGTCATCCTGACCGAGTGGAATCAGTTCCGCAGCCCGGATTTCGAGGATGTCCGCGCCCGTCTCAACCAGCCGGTGATCGTGGATGGCCGCAACCTGTACGATCCCGCGGCGATCGCCGCGCAGGGCTTTTACTACTACGCCATCGGCCGTCCGCCGCTGGCACCGACGCCGGGCGGGACGCAGCAATGAGCCCGCTCGACCCGTCCCTGCCCGTCCATCCGGTCATCCTCTCCGGCGGAGTCGGCTCGCGGCTCTGGCCGCTGTCCCGCGAGGCCTATCCCAAGCAGTTTCTGGATGTGTCCGCCGGCGGGCGCACGCTGGTCCAGCAGACCCTCGAGCGGCTTGTCGATCTGCCGGGTCTGGCCGAGCCGCTGGTGGTCTGCAATCAGGCGCATCGCTTTCTGGTGGCCGAGCAGCTGCGTGACAGTCCCCTGGGCACCGCCCGCATCCTGCTCGAGCCGGTGGGGCGCAACACGGCGCCGGCGGTGGCGGTGGCGGCACTGCATGCGCTGCAGCGCTGCGAGGACGCCCTGCTTGCGGTGTTTCCCGCCGATCATCTGGTCTCAGAGCCTGCCCCTTTGCGCGAGGCGTTGATGCAGGCCCTCGAGCCGGCGGGGGACGGCGGACTGGTCACCTTTGGCGTCGTCCCCCATCGTCCGGAAACCGGCTATGGCTACATCGAGGCCGGCAAGCCCGTGGCCGGTGGCCCGGCGCGCAGGGTGCGCCGGTTTGTGGAAAAGCCCGACGCCGAGACCGCTCAGGCGTATCTGGACAGCGGGCGGTTCTACTGGAACTCGGGCATGTTCGTCATGCGCGCGTCGGCCTATCTCCAGGCGCTGCGCACGTACGCTCCGGCCATCCTCGAGGCCTGCGAGGCGGCGGTGGCGGGCGCCGAACAGGACATGGACTTCGTGCGCCTCGAGCCGGCGGCATTCGAGCGCAGTCCCGCCGAGTCCATCGACTACGCCGTCATGGAGCCCACGGATGCCGCGGTGACGCTGCCGCTAAAGGCCGGATGGAGCGATCTGGGCTCATGGGCAACGCTCATGGAAGCCGCCCACCGGGATGCGTCGGGCAACGCGCTGATGGGCGATGTGCTGACCGAGGACAGCCGCAACAATTACGTGCGCGCGGAAAGCCGCCTGGTGGCCACCGTGGGGCTCGAGGATCATGTGGTTGTCGAGACCGCCGATTCGGTGCTGGTGGCACCGCGCGGGCAGGTGCACGGGGTCAAGCGCATTGTCGAGCGGCTGCGGGCGGATGACCGCCCCGAGGCCCTCGAGCACCGCCAGGTGCATCGCCCGTGGGGCAGCTACGAGGGGCTGGTCCGGGCCGAGCGCTTTCAGGTCAAGCGCATCATCGTCAGCCCCGGCTCGCGGCTTTCGCTGCAAATGCATCACCATCGCGCCGAGCACTGGGTGGTGGTCCGCGGCACCGCCCGGGTGACCCGTGGCGACGAGGTGTTCCTGCTGGGCGAGGATCAGTCCGCGTACATCCCGCTGGGGACCGTTCACCGGCTGGAAAACCCCGGCATGATCCCGCTCGAGCTGGTGGAGGTGCAGTCCGGCAGCTATCTGGGCGAGGACGATATCGTGCGCATTGAGGATCGTTATGGGCGCTAGTATTCTGCCGCCATGACACAACGAGTATACGTGCGCACCCACGGCTGCCAGATGAATGAATACGACTCCATCAAGATGGTGGACGTGCTGGCGGCCGAGGGCGATTACGAGCGGGTCAAGACGCCGGAAGCGGCGGACATCATCCTGCTCAATACCTGTTCGATCCGCGAGAAGGCCCAGGAGAAGGTGTTCTCGGAGCTGGGTCGCTGGCGGGCGATGAAAGACGATCACCCGGATCTGCTGATCGGTGTGGGCGGTTGTGTTGCCAGCCAGGAGGGGCAGGCCATTGTCGAGCGCGCGCCCTACGTGGACATGGTGTTCGGCCCGCAGACCCTGCATCGGCTGCCTGACATGGTCACCCGGGCCCGCGAGAGCCGCCGGGCGGTGGTGGATGTCAGCTTCCCCGAAATCGAGAAGTTCGACCGCCTGCCCGAGGCGCGGGCGGACGGGCCCACGGCGTTCGTCTCGATCATGGAGGGCTGCAGCAAGTACTGCAGCTTCTGTGTGGTGCCCTACACCCGCGGCGAGGAAATCAGCCGCCCCTTCGACGATGTGCTCGCCGAATGCGCCGAGCTGGCCGAACAGGGCGTGCGCGAAGTCACGCTGCTCGGGCAGAACGTCAATGGCTATGCCGCCGAGGGGCCGATGGGCGAGGCGGGCGATCTGGCCCTGCTGATCCACTACATCGCCGCCATCGAGGGCATCGACCGCATCCGCTTTACCACCTCGCATCCGCTCGACTTCAATCAGGCGCTGGTGGATGCCTACGCCGAGGTGCCCGAGCTGGTCAATCACCTGCATCTGCCCGTGCAGAGCGGCTCGGACAACGTGCTCGCGCTGATGAAGCGCAACCACGGCCGCGATCATTTCCTTGATATCGTCGAGCGGCTGCGCGCGGCGCGTCCGGATATCACGCTGTCGTCGGACTTCATCATCGGCTTTCCCGGTGAGATGGATCGGGATTTCGAGGCCACCATGGATCTGGTCGAGCAGGTCGGGTTCGATCAGTCATTTAGTTTCATCTTTTCGCGACGGCCGGGTACGCCGGCGGCCCAGCTGCCGGACGCCACCTCGCCGGAGGCCAAGAAAGCGCGTCTGCGGCGCTTGCAGGCAACCCTGGATGCGAACGCCCGGGCGATCAGCGAGGCCATGGTCGGCCGGGTCGAGTCGGTGCTCGTGGACGGCCTCTCGCGCAAGGACGCGAGCGAGATCAAGGGCCGCACCCAGAACAACCGCGTGGTCAACTTCCCGGGCAACCCGCGGCTCATCGGGCGGTTCGTCAACGTGCGCATCACCGAGGCACGGGCGCATTCACTGCGCGGCGAGCTGATCGACATCGACACCCGTCTCGAGCCTGATCTGGCGGCGGTGGAGTCGGCTTGACCGGGCGAGGCACGGCCGAGGCGGTGGATTTTACCCTGACGCCCGCGGACAACGATCGGCTCGCCAATCTCTGCGGGCAGTTCGACGAAAACCTGCGTCAACTCGAGCGACGGTTGGGCGTGGAGATCGAAAACCGCGGCCATCGCTTTCGGATCATTGGCGACGAGGCCGCCACCGATGTGGCCCGCGACGTGGTGCGGGCGCTCTACCGCCAGACACCGCGCGAGTCCATTGGCGCGGAGCATGTGCACCTGCAGCTGCGCAGCACCGAGGCCGAGGCGGCGTTCGAGGACACGCCCCCGGCGACGGCCGGCGATCAGCCGGCTCCGGATTTGCCGGCCGACGATGATGTTTCCATTCCCACCCGCAAGGGGCTGATCCGCGGGCGTGGCCCCAACCAGCGCGGCTATCTCGCCGCCATCCAGGGCTGTGATCTGACCTTTGGCATCGGGCCGGCCGGCACCGGCAAGACCTATCTGGCCGTGGCCTGCGCGGTGGAAGCGCTGCAGCAGGATCGCGTCGAGCGCCTCGTGCTGGTGCGCCCGGCGGTGGAGGCCGGAGAGCGGCTGGGCTTTCTGCCCGGCGACCTGGCACAGAAGGTGGACCCTTATCTGCGCCCGCTCTACGACGCGCTGTTCGAAATGCTCGGCTTCGAGCGGGTCAACAAGCTCATCGAGCGCAACGTCATCGAGGTCGCACCGCTTGCCTACATGCGCGGGCGCACCCTGAATGGCGCGTTCATCATCCTTGACGAGGCGCAGAACACCACCGTCGAGCAGATGAAGATGTTTCTCACCCGGCTCGGCTTCGGCTCAACGGCGGTGGTCACCGGAGACGTCACCCAGATCGATCTGCCCGCCGGCAAGACCTCGGGGCTGCGCGACGCCGTGCACGTGCTCCGCGATGTCGACGGGGTCCGGTTCACGTTTTTCAACGCCCGCGACGTGGTCCGGCATGATCTGGTTCAGCGGATCGTGCGTGCCTACGACCGGCACGGCGACGACTCGAACAACGACTGACCCGCCATGCGCCATGTGGATCTGCAATGCGTCACCGACGAATCGGTGCCCGGGGCGGGTGACTTCGAGCGCTGGGTCGCGGCCGCGCTGGCCGGCCGTCGCGACGAGTGGGAAATGGCGATCCGGCTGGTGGACGAGCCCGAAAGCCGGGCGCTCAACCGGGATTACCGCGGCCATGACCGGCCCACCAATGTCCTGTCCTTTCCCGCCGATCTGCCCGAGGGCGTGACACTGCCGCTGCTCGGGGATCTGGTGATCTGTGCGTGCGTGGTCCGGCGCGAGGCCGCCGCCCAGGGCAAGACGCCGACCGCTCACTGGGCGCACCTCACGGTGCACGGGGTGCTCCACTTGCTTGGGTTTGATCACATGGATAGCGTAGAGGCTGACACCATGGAGGCGGAAGAGCGCGACATCATGGCGCAGCTGGGTTACGACGACCCCTATCAATCCGGGCCAGCCCCGGCATGAGCGACGAGTCGTCCGCGCCGCTCGGACACAAAAGCTGGCTCATGCGCATCGGCAAGGCCCTGGGCGGGCAGCCCCCCCAGAGCCGCGACGATGTGGTCGAAGCCCTGCGGGCGGCGCATCAGCACGCCATTCTCGATGCCGATGCGCTGTCGATGTGCGAGGGCGTGTTGCACGTCGCCGAGCTGCAGGTGCGCGACGTCATGATCCCGCGCTCGAAGGTCTCATTGCTGCGCCGCTCCGAGTCGGTCTGGGATCTGCTGCCGGCGATCATCGAAAGCGGCCACTCGCGTTTTCCCGTCACCGGGGATAACCGTGACGATGTCATCGGTATCCTTATCGCCAAGGACCTGCTGCCCTACCTCGATCCGCAGCACCAGCGCGAATTCCAGCTGCGCGAACTGCTGCGCCCGGCTCTGTTCGTCCCCGAGAGCAAGCGCCTCGACGCCCTGCTCAAGCTGTTCCAGGAAAGCCGCAATCACCTGGCCATCGTGGTGGATGAATACGGCGGGCTGGCCGGGATCGTGACCATCGAGGATGTCATCGAGCAGATCGTCGGCGAGATCGATGACGAGCATGATCTGGATGACGACGCCTGGATCCTCAATCGCACCGACGACGGTCAGACCGTGGTCAAGGCGCTGACGCCCATCGAAACCTTCAACGAGCATTTCGGCACCGCCTTCAGTGACGAGGAGTTCGACACCATTGGCGGTGTTGTGGCCAGCGGTTTCGGCCGTGTGCCGCGCCGCGGCGAGCACTTGATGCTCGAAGCCCTGCGTTTTGATGTGGTGCGCGCCGACAGCCGCCGACTGCACCTGCTGATGGTGACGCCGCAGCCGGCATGCCGCGACTGATCCGCCTGCCGCTGGCGCTGGCGGCCGGCGGCCTGCTCTGCCTGGGGTTTGCCCCGTTCGGTGCGTTCTGGGCGCCGTTCGTGGCACTGACCGCGCTGTTTGCCATGGTCTCGTTGCTGCCCTCGCGGCGGGCGGTGCTCGGTACGGGCTATGCCTTCGGGCTGGGCTACGCGGGCAGTGGCGTGTACTGGATCTATCACAGCATCGCCGACTACGGCGGCGGGCCGCTGGCCGGCGTCGTGGCTACGACGACCCTGGTGGCATTGTTTGCCCTGATCCCCATGGTGGCGCTGACGGCCGGCTGGTGGCTGGGGGGCGGCAACCGTCGCCGCACTCGGGTGCTGGCCCTGCCGTTGGTCTGGGTGGGCATGGAGTGGGTGCGAAGCTGGTTGGCCACCGGCGCCACCTGGCTGACCGTGGGTTATACCCAGATCGACACTCCCATCGCAGCCCTTGCCCCGGTGGCCGGGGTGTATGGCGTGAGCCTGATCGTTGCCCTGATCGCCGGGCTGCTCGCCGATGGGCTGATCGTGCCGCGACGAGCGCGGATTGCCCTGGCGCTGGGCACGATGGCGCTGGTCGCGGTATCCGCATGGGGGCTTGATCGCGACTGGAGCAAGCCCGTCGGCGAGCCGCTCAGCGTGTCGATCCTGCAGGGCAACATCGATCAGGCCCGCAAATGGGATCCGGATGAACGGGGCGCGATCCTGCGCGAGTACCTGCAGATGAGCCGCGATCGTCTCGGCGATGATCTGATCGTCTGGCCGGAGACCGCTCTGCCGGTTTTCTACCGCCAGGCGCGCGAGTGGCTGGACCCGCTGGCCCGCGAGGCCCGGGCGGCGGGCAGTCAGCTGATCCTGGGGGCGCCGGTGGCCCGCGAGGATCGACGCTACAACGCCGTCGTGGTGGCCGGGGAGTCCCCGCAGTACTACTTCAAGCGTCATCTGGTGCCGTTTGGTGAATACGTGCCGTTTCGCGGTATCGCCGGTGGCATTCTGGATTTTGTCGGCACGCCGCTGGGAGACTTCAGTGCCGGCCGCTCGGCGGCGCCGCTATCCGTCGCCGGCCACGATCTGGGCGTGAGCATCTGCTACGAGGTCACGTTTGGTGCCGAAGTGGCGGCGGCGCTGCCCGCCGCCGATCTGCTGCTCAATGTCAGCAACGATGCCTGGTTTGGCCGCTCGACCGCGCCCTGGCAGCACCTGCAGATGGCGCGGATGCGCGCCCTCGAGACCGGTCGCGAGATGATGCGCGCCACCAATACGGGGGTCTCGGCGATCATCGGCGCGGATGGCAGGCTCCGTCGCACGGGACCGCTGTTCGAGTCGGCGATCCTGACCGCCACGGTTCAGCCCTATCAGGGGGCAACGCCCTATGTGCGTGCCGGCGACTGGCCGCTGGTCAGTCTGGTGGTCGCCGGCATCGGCGGGTTGTTGCTGCGTCGGCGCCGGCGGTAGGCGATTCGCCGTTACCCCGATCAACCCGGTAGACTAATCGGGGAAAGCCACCGAGGAGTGAGGGCGATGACTGACAATGAGCAACCGCGGGATCACGAAGTCCACGGTTATGAGCGGATGCTTGAGCGTGTTCGCGAGCGCCTGGAGAGCACCGGCGAGGCGGTGGAAAAGGGCTTTAACGAGGCGCTGGCCGCTGCCCGCGAGCGCAGTGTGGCCCTGGGTGAGCTGACCCGCGACGAGGCCGATCGCGTGGCCGAATGGCTGCAGCGTGATCTGGAGGATGCGGCCGAGTATGTCGACAGGGCCCGGGGGACCTACTCGGACTGGCTGCACATGGACCTGCAGCTGGTGGAAAACTGGATCTGGGATCGCTTTTCGTCGGTGGCCGATCAGACCCGGCTGCAGTGGCAGGCCCTCAATCGGCAGCTGCAGGCGGCGGCGCGCTATCACACCGGCGAGGTCACCGGCCCGGGCACACTGGTATGCCGGGATTGCGGCGAGGTTCTGCACTTCAAGCGCACCGGTCATATCCCGCCGTGTCCCAAGTGCCACGGCAGCCGTTTCGAGCGGGCCGCGCGCCAGACAACGGGCTGACGGCAGGTGCAATCACGCCCGGCGCCGGGGTATCCTCTCGCCCCATGGAAAAGCAATACGACCCCGCCCGTTTAGAGACTGACGCGCAGGCCTACTGGGACGACCACGGCTGCTTTCGGGTCACGGAAGACCCCGAGCGCGAATCCTTCTACTGCCTGTCAATGCTGCCGTACCCCAGTGGGCGGCTGCATATGGGCCATGTCCGCAACTACACCATTGGTGATGTCATCAGTCGCTATCAGCGCATGCAGGGCCGCAATGTCCTGCAGCCGATGGGCTGGGACGCCTTCGGCCTGCCGGCGGAGAATGCGGCCATCAAGCGGGGCGTCCCGCCGGCGGAGTGGACGTATCAGAACATCGACCACATGCGCCGTCAGCTGCAG
>Ga0102936_1000100_pt1 | contig 30209 bp, 33 predicted proteins | sample SalPon2_A_H2O_MG_FD_78502 | JGI IMG/M metagenome (GOLD analysis project Ga0102936, IMG submission 78502) | Salt pond water microbial communities from South San Francisco under conditions of wetland restoration - Salt Pond MetaG R2_A_H2O_MG | ecosystem: Environmental > Aquatic > Non-marine Saline...
AACGCGAACGAAATCCTTTACTCGCTGACCGATCGATAGCAGAACGTGGGACCGTGGGTTAGCCTGGTATACTTCGGGCCTTGGGTGCCCGTGACCCCGGTTCGAATCCGGGCGGTCCCACTTCTGTACGGCTCACTCAGCGAGCACCGCAAAGCGTGTGCGAGCGACACGTGTCCGCGCTGTGTGGACGACCCCGCGATTCGAACTGAGTCGAGTCCGTCCGGTCTCACTCGACGCGAGCCACACAGCGAGCGTCGCAAAGCGAGCGTCGAGCGGAGGTATTCGTATCGATACTCACCCACATCAGTAAGTCGCCTCGCGCTAACTGCCGGGTATGGACGCCGAAGCCAGAATCGAGGAGTATTACGGCGCGCTCGAAGCCGGCGACCCGCTCGGGCCGTTTTTCGCAGACGACGACGCTGTCGTCAAGTTCGGCATCTCCGAGCGGCTTGTCGGCGGCGACGCGGTCCGGCAGGGCCTCCGCGGGCAGACCGACCGCACCGACGACTGGGCGGTCAACAGCCGCGCGCTTCGGGTGATCGACCGGGGGTGTCACGCGTGGTTCAGCGACGACGTGCGGCTGTCGTGGCGGGACGTCGAAGCGGGGGTCCAACACGAGTTCAAGACGCGGTGGAGCGGGACGCTCGAAGCCCGCGGCGGCGACGGGGTATTCGTCGGGATGCACGTGAGTACGTCCAACCCGTTCTGAGAGCGGCCCACTACCGACGGGGGTCGACGCGACGGCGACCGCCGGCACCGCCACGGTTTTGCGGCCCGCGGTTCAGCGGTGGGTATGGCACGCACTGCAGTCATTGCGGGCGTCGGCCCCGGGCTCGGGGCGTCGCTCGCCCGGAAGTTCGCCGCAGAGGGGTGTCAGGTCGCGCTGTTCGCGCGATCGACGGAGTACATCGAGGATCTCGCGGCCGACCTCCCCGACCCCGGAGCGGGACTGGCGGTCACGACTGATCTCGCCGACGTCGACGCGATCCGCGAGGGGTTCGAGACCGTCCGGGAGGCGTTCGGTCCGGTCGACGTCCTGGTGAACCACGCCAGCGCCGCGTCGTGGACCGGACTGCTCGACACGAGCGTCGCGGAGTTCGAGGCCGCGTGGGCGGTCAACGGCCGCGGAGCGTTCGTCTGCTCCCAGGAAGCAGTCGGGGATATGCTGGAGACCGGCGGCGGGACCGTCATCTTCACCGGCGCGACCTCGGCGATCCGGAGCCTCGGGGGGACGATCGGGTTCGCCGCCGCGAAATTCGCCGCCCGGGGAATGGCGATGGACATCGCCCAGGAGTTCGGCCCCGACGGGGTCCACGTCGCCCACGTCGTGATCGACGGACAGATCGACGGTCCCGATACCCGGACGGGAGCAACCGACCGGGATGCCGATACGGTTCTGGACCCCGACCGGATGGCAGAGACCTACTGGCATCTGGTCGAACAGGACGATCCGAGCACCCAGCCGTTCGAGGTGCAGATCACGAACGGGCCCCAGAACACCGAGTTCCTGTAAGACGCGACGGTTCGGGAGGTGAGGCACCCGACTGCGGGCGGAGCGACGCCGCAGCGCCGGCGCCGACACGAGCTACTGAAGCTTCTCGGCGTTCTGGGCCTGCTTGGTCCGGCGGGCAGCCTGCTCGGCCCGGTTCCGGACCGCGTTCACGAACGGCTCCGGAACTCCTTCGCCGACGTCGTCGAGCCGCTGAGTGACCTGTTCGATCCCCACCTCGACGGCCCGGAGCCGTCTGTCCGCGTTGCCGCGGTCGCCGCTACGAGCGTTCTCGGCCGCCCGTCGGGCGGCCTCGATAACGGCATCCAGCGAACGGACCAGCCCTTTGAGCCCGTTCTCCCTGCCCTCGAGGCCGCCCTCGTCGACGATCGCCTGCGCCTGATCGCGGGTTTCGACGGCGATCTCGACGAGGAACGACGCCAACGACGCCTTGCCGGTCTCGGGGCGGTCAATGCGGATCGGGGGACCGCCCGGGGACCCGGTCCCGTCGGTTGCGTCATCGTCGTCGTCGTCAGCGTCCGAATCCGACCCACCGCCGGGATCGGGGTTCACCCGGAACGCGCCGAACTCCCCGTCGGTGTCGCGCACCTCGGTCGTGTACGCGCCGCCGCGGTGGACGTAGACCGCGTCGGAGCCTTCGGTGGGGGCGTCGTACAGCCGGCCGGCGAAGTCGTCTTCGACCGCCACTCCTGCGAGGTCGGCGTCGGTCCCGTCGGCGTCGATCTCGAGTTTCCGTGCGTTCTCTTTCGCGACCAGCGGGATCTCCGCGTCGATGCCGGCCGCCGTGACGCGCTCGGCCCGGGCTTCCCCGTCCGTCCCGCCGACCCCCTCGGTTTCGGCGGTCTCGCTGTCCGGGGTGACGGTCCCTGTCGTCTCAGTTTCCCTTCCGGCGCCGGTGCCGGTGGTCGCCGTCTCTCCGGCCTCGACATAGAGCCGCTCGCTGTAGGGGGCCTGTCCCGCTGCGTTGACCGTGAGCCGGTGATCGCCCTCGGGGACGTCCCGGGCGACTGCGATCCCGCCGAACGTGGGGATCATCCGCGATTCGCTCTCGAGAAGCGAGACCGCCTCGACGGTCGGTTCCTGCGTGGTTACCCCCTCGCCGGCCGGGGCGTCGTCGGCCGCAACCACCTCGCCGACGCTGGCGACGACGGTGTTGATCGGCGCGGCCGCGCCGATGGCGTCGTATCGCTCGGCGAGCGCCGCGCGGTGGTTGGGGTCGGTGATGTCGTCGGCGGGATTGTCGTACCGGGGTTGCTCCCAGGGCACTCCGGCAGTCGAGATGTGTCCCGAGATCGCGTTCTCCGCGAACTCCGGGACCGCGAACTCGAAGCTGAGCTGTGGCCCGGAGAAGTCGGCGATGTCTTCGAGTTCGTGGGTCGGCACGAGTTCGTATGGATACCCGGCCTCGGCGACTCCGTCGCCGTCGCCAGCCGCGTCGCGGCCCTCGTGACGGAACACGACGCCGGTTGACCGCTCGGGGAGCTCAGTCGGCGGCGTAGCGAGGTCCTCGAACGTTCGCACCGTAACGCTCCCGTCGATCAGCGAGTCCGCCTCGACCGCGGGCAGCCGGTCGTGATCGTACACCGGTTGGCCCTCGTATTCGGGGACGACGTATGGGAGCCGGCCTCCCTCGTCGCGAGGGAGGCCATACGCCAGCGGGACCTCTGCGAGCGACTCGATGCCCTCGATCGCGGTGTTGGTGATGTCTGCAAGCAGGTCCACGCCCGGAAGCCGCTGGAACTCGTCCGGCTGGTCGTTGACCGACAGGGTACTCGAGTGCGACCCAAGCTCCGAGAGGATCCGCGGCGCAGGGTCGGGTTCAGGGTCCAAAAACTCGTTGTTGGGCACCCGCGTCGAGTGGGAACTGGCAACGTAGAGTTGCGCCTCCTCGGCTTCGGTGTCGACGAACACGTGAAGCACCTCCCAGTCGTGCCAGTGGAAGTTCGCAGTGAATTGGTCGAACACGGAGTACATCCAGAACTGGACGACAGACAGCGGCGACCCCTCGTACTCGACGACGTTGTAGAAGACCGTCCGGTTCGGCGGCTCCTCGTCGTCGGCCACCCGCTCGTGGTAGCCGTTCAGCGCGTCGAAGCCGTCGACGACCGTCTCGCCGTCGCGATCCGTGGCGTAGGGTCGGGGGTCGGTTGGAAACCACGGCTCCGCCTCGTCGAAGTACAGCGTCGGCGCAAACCGAGTGGCGAGGTCGCTTGCGAGGTCGGAATCGACGTCGGTCGTCTCCGCATCGGACTCGCGGTCGATGAACGACGAACAGCCAGCAAGGCTGGCGGCCCCGGCGCCGGCGAGTCCGGCGAGTAGCGTCCGCCGGTCGAGCGTCGGCGCGGGGTTGTCTGCCACGAGCGTTAGTTGTACGCCTCGCGCAGGAATACGAGCACGCCCCCGAGCATCGCCATATTCCCGAAGAACGCCAGCCGCTCGCCGCTCCCAGAGCCCTCTTCGGCGTTCCAGAAGTCGTGCATCGTCGGCGTCACGACCGCCAGGAACGCCGCCGTCGCCCCGGTCGCGACCCGCGGGAACCGCCAGAGGGCGACCCCGAGCCCCCCGACGAGCATCATCCCGGACGCGAGGGGGGCCGCAAGATCCGGCATCGGAACGCCGGCGGACTCGGCGTACTCGATCGTATCTTCCATGTCGCGGAAGTCCTCCGAGGCCTGGAGCGCGAGCCCCAACCCGAGCAGGAGCCGCCCGATCCGGGAGGGCGCGCTGCTCCCATCAGCGGTGTCGTCTGTCATACGTCGGTTCAATCGGGGCGCGGGCATAAGCGTTCGGCACGACTGCGCGGTACTGTTTAGTTAGGAGTGAACTCGAGGAGATGAGTGTGGAGAAGCCCCCGCGGTCTCGACTCGGTGCACTCGTTGCGGCCCTCGTCGTTCGCGTTTTTTACTCCTGCGGTCCGTACGTCGCGCGCCCTCGTCGAGACCGCGGCCCCTTCCAGTCCCGCCCGATGGCGGTTCTCCGGCCAGTCGTCGCTTAACTAACCACGACCGACTGCGCACGGCATCGAGTGGGTCGCTGGCGAGCATCGACCCTGCCGCCGCCGACCCGACAGCGTATTCCGGATCGACCCCACACCTGGGCATATGAGCATCGGTGCGGGCGACCGGGTCGCAATCGAGTACGTGGGGCGGTTCGAAGACGGAACGGTGTTCGGGACCTCGAAGTACGACGTCGCCGCCGACCACGGACTCGCGGCGGCGGAGGACCGCGCCCCAGACGACTACGGCCCCCTCACGTTCACCGTCGGCGCGGGCGAGGTGATCGCGGGGCTTGATGATGCGGTTCGCGGGCTGTCGGTCGGTCAAACGGCGACCACGACGGTGCCGCCCGAGGCGGCCTACGGCGAGGTGTGCGAGGATCGGCTCCGGGAGTACGAGCGGGAGGCCTTCGAGGCGATGGTCGACGAGCCCGCGGCGGTCGGTCTCCACGTCCACGCACAAAACGGGCTCCACGGCGACGTGGTCGCGGTCCGCGAGGACACCGTCGAGGTCGATTTCAACCACGAACTCGCCGGGCAGACGCTCGTGTTCGAACTCGAGGTCGTCGACCGCCGGCCCGGCGGCGACGCCACCCCGCCAGAGTGACTCGGCATCGCGGAGCTGCGTAAACGCGGAGGCAACTCGGCCACCGGTGTCGGGCGACCACGCGATCGACTGTATCGCACACGCGATGGTGCCGCCGCCTACAGTTCGGTCACCGTCGCGCCGGCCGACGAGTTCGTCACGGCTGCGATCCCGTCCGGCCGCTCGATCAGGACGGCTTCGCCGCCGGGGACGCCCAGATTGTTCCGGATCACGTTCTCGCAGATCACGTCCCCGGTCCGCGCCGGCCGCTGGTGGCGTGAGTGGCCGACGACCTGCGGGGGCGCGGTCTCACGCATATGCTCGAAGTCCATCCACAGGAGCCCGGCCGACGGCCCCCGGCCGAACTGCCCGCCGACGCCGAAAACCAGGTCGTACTCCGGGAGGATGTCGAGTTGATCCTCGCGGTACCGGTCCTCACGAACCATCGTCAGCAGCCGTCGGCCCGCATCGTGCGCCTGTTGATTGGCGGTTGCGGCGTCGAACGGCTCGTTCGCGCCCGCGTGTGAGTATGTGTACTGATACCCCTCGAAGGCGACCGCGAGACGCGACGCCGCGGCGCACTCGAGGAACGACCGCCGGAGGTCGCCGTCCATCTCGATGCTGTACACCCCGGGCCACCGGAACCGCTCGGGGAACAACACGGCCATCTCGTGGTTCCCCAAGTGGTAGCGGACGCGTCCGGGTGGTGCCTCCGCGGCGAGCCGTTCGAGTAGCGCCAGACACGCACGGTTCCGGTCGCCCCGATCGAGCAGGTCGCCGTTGAGGAGCAAGAGGTAGTCGTTGCCCGCCCAGTGGAGGCGCCCGTCGTCGTCCACCGTGACGAGGGGCGGGTACTCGTCAGTCTCGCCGACGGCAGTCAAGGCGTTCCGCGCCGCGTCGAGATAGCCGTGCACGTCGCTGATACTTACGATTGCTGGCGTCTCTCCCCGGTCTTGGAACCATTCGACGCTGTCCGGGGCTGCGCCTGGGTCGAAGTCCATCCTGGACGCTACACCCGGTCGACGGGCGCTTAAACGTTCTGCCGGTCCCGCCGTTCGGGTCCGTACTGCGGACGGGCCTCGCCGTAGTCGGCCGGCCCGTGCAGCGGACCCACGCAGGACTACTCGTGGATCGTGATCTGGTCGGTCCCTTTCGGCACGACACACAGGAACGACCCCTCGGTGTCGGTGTCGTTCCGGTACCAGTGTTCGACGCCGGCGGGGATCAGAAGTGCATCGCCCGCCGAGACCGTGTGCGTCTCGTCGCCGATGCCGACGACGTAGTCGCCCTCGAGAACGAACTGTTCGTGTTCGACCTCGTTCGTGTGTCGCGGCACGCGCGCGCCCGGTTCCAGGACGAACCGGCGCATATCGAAGTGTGGCGTCTGCTGGTCGTCGCCCAGCAGGCTCCCCTTTCGGAGCCCGTCGGCGAGTTCGACGGCCTCGTACTCGATGTCGGCCGCCCGGCGGCGGCGTGGTGTCGGGTCGGATTCAGTCATACCTGTCGGTTCGGGGCCGACGACTTGGTTGTATCCCCGACGATGGACGCCGACGCCAGCCGAGGCGGGGCGCTCGCCGCGCACGGGTTGGACCGCCCGATACAGACCCGGCCGCCCGTCGGCGAACCCAGGCTCTGAGCTCACACGCCCATAGTGGTATGGACGCGGATCTGCTTCGGCTCGTTCGTCCCACCGGCGAATGCCCGAACGCGCAGCAGGTGGCCGTTCACGCGCTTTTTCACCTCGACTCCGTTCTCGACGACCGTCCATCGGTCGGGCGCGTCGCCGTTGGCGTCGTCGAGTCCGATAATGAAGTTGTGATTGCGGCGTGGATTGTTCCAGACCGTTTTGCTGACCGCCTTGTCAGCCGGGCTCTGCTTCGGGATTCCGCCGGGGTGGCTGTGGACGTCGCCGCACAACCTGTGAGAGATGTTTCTGTAGATCTGCGCCAGGTGACGGACGTACTCATAAAAGGTGGGCTTGAACGTGATCGACGACCGCCGCTTTTCGAGGAAGGTCTCGTCCTCGATGATGTGGGAGTGCCGAATCACCCCGTCGTCGTTACAGTAGAGCGTCGCGTACACCTCCTGGCCCCCGTGGCCGACCTCCCCGTCGTGCGCAACGGCGTGGGAGCTGACCTCGTTTAGGACGTGCTCGTCGATGTCGACCACCCCCGGATCTCGCGACGCCGGCGCGTCGCCCGCGGGAACGAGCCCCGGCCCCGTGCCACCCGGTGGCGACGGCATCCCCTCCGCCGACGGCGTGGGGCCGTCGGTCGCCCCGTGGTCGGGATCCGAGGCGTCGCTGTCCGCCGGCGTCGTCTCCGGCGTGGCGTCGGGCGGGACCGCCGAGGAACCGGATCCGCGTCGTGGCGGCCTCCCGTCGGTCCCGCTCGTGTCGGGTGATGTCGGAGGGCAGGGGCCGGGCGTAGATGGGGGTCTCGTCGCCGCGCCCGCCGCGGGGTCGTCTGTCGTCGACTCATCAAATGGGGTTCCGGTGGCGGGAGGCATCGGTGTCCCGTCCGAGCTGGCTTCTCCCCGGGCGCCGGTGTCGCTCCCGGGAACGGAACCTGACGACGGGGCGGATCCCGTCGCCGCGCTGCCGCCGTCAGTAGTCGGGTCAGTACCGTGTCCGGCGGGTGACTGGCCGGCGTCTACGCCCGACTTCGCCGGAGGTGCGCCGTCCGAGGGGTCGACATCCCGGTCGGGTGGGGGATCTATGGGTTCCGATCCGGTTTCTCCTGCGCCGGAGCCGCTCTCCGGGACCTCGGACGACCCTGGATCCGGAACGGACGAGGATCCCTCTGTCGGCGACGAACCGGCGGCCTTCGGCTCGGGGTCCGCTTCGGGCTCTGCCCCCGATTCCGACTCCGGGTTCGTCTCCGACCCCGGGAGACGAGTGGGCGAGAGGTCCGTGCCGGCCGGCGCCGTCGGGGCGGCTCCGCCCTCCGGCGCGCTACGCGCGTCCGGCTCCGAGCCGCCTTCTATCGGGGGGGTTCCCGAACTCTCGCTCGGGTCCGCTTCCGTCGTGGATCCGCCTCCAGCAGTCGGCCCCGCGCCGTCGTCCCCGCGACCGGCGGGCGACTCGCGGCCCGTGGACGACCCGCGACCGCTGGGCCGGCCGGACGACTCCGCTCGATCCGGCGGCCCCCCGCGAGCCGGGTCGGTGCGTCCCGGTCCGTTCTGCGGCCTCTCCGGTTCTTCGGACTCGCGGGAGCCGTGGTCTGCGCCGTTCGTCGTTCGCACCGCTGGGTCGGAGTCTCCGCCGCCGGACGCGGGTTCGTCGCCCACGAACACGAGGCCACACACCGTGATGCGCGGCCGGTCCCAGACGACCGTGTCTACGACGGGCGCGTACGCCGACAGCGTCTCCTCGGTGGTTTCGACCCACTGTTCGGGAGCCGTGACCGCGACGAAGTCCCAGTCGTCGTTCCCGAGATGGTGCAGCGGGTCGCCCTGGTGGCTTTCGAGGGCGTGGAGGACGCGTGAGCTCTCCGCAGCCTCGGCGTCGGTCGAGACGGGGATGGTGAACCGGCGGCCGGACCCCAACCCGCTCACGCGGTCGTCAGCGATGAGTGCCGAGAGGTGTCGGCAGAGCGTCTGGACGTGCTCTTCGTTGTGCGGGGCGACCGCGAGCGTCAGTCCCACACGCTCTGCGAGCTGGCGGAGCATCGGCGTGTGGTGGTCGACGCCGATGAGCGCCGTCTGTCGCTGCCGGAGAAGCGTGTCGAGTTCCTCGATGAACCCCTGGACCTCGTAGCGGGTCTGGCGCTTGATCCGGGCGATCGCACCCGCCCGCGTGACGACCCCGTCGGCGGGGTCGGCGAGCAGTTCGACCACCTGATCGATCCGATGGTCCGCGGGGCGGTCGATCACGCGGTACGAGGACGGACTACGGGCTTCGTCCGTTCCGTCGGTGGCGTCGGGGCGTGCTTCGTTCAGTTCCTGGCTCTTGTCATCGGTCTCAGTAGTGAATGGGTTGAACATCGGAGATCACACGGGTGGCGTCGCGCGGAGGACCAGTCCGACGACGAACAGACACAGCCCGAGAAGTAACACGACGAGGTACCCCGGAAAGGCCGGCCTCCAGCCGGCTGGGGCGTCGTGGGTCGACGGTCTCTTCTCGGGCTGTTCGTCCGTCTCGGACGCGTCGGTGCGGAAATCGATTACCGTTGTCGTATCCTCGCGTGACATCGTGGTCACACCTCCGGCAGCCGCGGGTCGATATATTCGGCCCGCAGCCGCTCCCACTCGTCGATCGGATCCCGCGGTGACGCGTGGTCCGCCCAGACGGTCGCGACCCGGTTGTCACCGTCGCGAATCAACTGGTCGATGAACTCGACGCCCCCGCGACGGACGTGCTCTTCGACCCAGGCGGTCTCGAGGGGCCAGAAGTTCAGGACGTGCGCGCCCGAGACGTCCGGGCGGTGAATGACCCGAATGTCCTCGTTCTGACCGAGCGCGACGCCGGTGGGGAGGATGACGTACGAGTCCGCCCCGGCGGCGAGCGGGATCGACATCTCCTGGTCGGCCCACGGGCACCAGCGCCGCGTGGAGATCCACGGCGACGCCTCATCAACCACGTTACGGATGGTCTCCGACACCTGCATATCGGAGATGCCGCCCAGCGGGATCTGCTCGTACGACATCGTCCAGTATCCCACCGACCGGTTGATCAGGTCGGTGTGTGCGTTCGCGACGAGCGCGTGGGCCATCTCCGGCGCGACGTCTTGGAACCGGATCTCCCCCGCCCGGTGGTCGCACATGATCACCGGCGGCTCGATCATCCCGTGGCCGACGCCGGCAAGGATGGTGTTCTGTGCCTTCTGCTGGAGCGACTGTGGGGTGGGCGCGTCCCCGGAGACGACGACGTCGATGGTGTCGTCGAACTGCGGTCCGAGGTCGGCCCACTGGAAGGCGATGAATCCGGTCCCGACCGTCGACGGCGCCATGATGTAGTCGGTTTCCTTCGTGAGTCGCAGCATCGACTCTTCGAGTTCGGGCTCCAGCAACGGAAGCGTGCGCTCGATCCGCGTCAGGTCCCGCCTGAACGGGACGTCGCCGATCTGCTCGGTCGGAAGTCTGCGGTTGAACGTGTCGAAGGCTCCCCGCAGGTGGCCCTTTTCGGCGAGATCGTCGGAGAAGGTGTTGGTGTGGAGCAAGCAGCCGACGTTGCTCTGCTCGTGTTGGGCAGCGCCTCCGCCGTCCCCGCGGAGCTCGCGGTCGCCATCCGGCGAGCCATCACTGCCGTCTGCGTCGACTTCCGATGTGTCGGTCCCGAACATCTGCGGTAGTTTGTCCCTGATCCCCAGCGTCGTCCAGTTGAATCTCTCTTTCATGATTTACTTCCCCGGGTTGCCGTCGAACCGCGTGTTCCGTCCCTCAACGCCGCCGTCGCCCGTGTTGCCGTCACCGGTGTCGGTGTCGTTGTCCGTGGTGTCGACTGTGCGCCGGCCCGCGAACACCCCCGCGCTCCCGATCACCAGCACGATACCCAGCGCGGCCGGGACGGACCCCCAGAACGGGGAGATGGTGTCTGCCACCTCGACGGTCCGGGCCGACGGGAGCTGTGCCTTCGCGTCCGACTGCAGCGCCGCCGACTCGGCGGCCACCGTCCGGGCCTGCGGCAGCGAACTCACGTTTTCGGTCTCGGCCGCCAGCGCCTCCCGCCTCGCCGAGAGGTTGGTCAGCTCCATCGAGTCGTAGTCCGCATCGCGGCGCGTAGCGATGTAGTCCTCGGCGCTCGCGAGCCGGACTTCCGCGAGGTTCACGTACGCTCGCTCCAAGGCCGCCCCGCTTTGGTCGAGCGCGATCCGGTAGTGGCCGCAGGCGCGTTGGTACCGCGCGCGGTCGTACGACAGGTTGCCGTTCCGCAGCCGGTTTTCGACCCGATCGATCGTCGACCGATCGACGGTGGCGGCCGAGTTCCGGTTCAGCGCCTCGAGTTCGGCGAGCCGCCCTTCGACGCGTTCGCGCAGGTCGACGACGGCCTCCGGCGAGGCGGTGTCCAGCCGACACTCGGCTGCCACGTCGTCCTGGTCGGCACCCGCTGCGGCCGTTACTCCGACACCGGCGAGTGCGGCGCTGCCGAGCAGCACGACGAGCACGAACCCGAGCGCTAGTCGTTCGATGATGTGCGGTTCGGAGCGTCCGGGTCGGTCCCGACGCGCCGTGTCGTCTCGTCTTCGGCGGGTCTTTCGATCCATCTACGGACGGAAAGACTACTGACAAATTGTTAAATATTCATACAGTCTTTTAGTATGTGTTCTAAAACAGGTATTATCGGGGCGTTTGTATTGTTCTGCCCCGACATTTGTCCGTCGCAAGTAGCTATTCGACACGGGATGATCCGCGGTCGGCGGGCCGATCCGTCGGCCGGAATTCCAGTCACGGCGGAGTCGTACCGATCGGGAACACGATTCGAGCGGAGCTACGAGAAACGCGGTCCCTCGGAGACACAGGAATTACGCGAGACGCACAACGGCGTGCGATCCGTCGGCTGCGGACGCCCCGGTCAGTCGGCGTATTCGGTTGCGCTGTCCGCGACGTACTCGTATAGGTCGGTGGCCCAGGTGTACAACGCCGGAGACGGGTCCTCGGCGGTTGCGAACATCATATACTTCTCCGTCTCGGGATTTCCGCGCCCCCACACGAAGAGTTCGGGGTCGGCTCCCCCCTCGTCTTCGAGGATCCCGAGCACGTACGGCAGATACCGTTGTGTGGAGTCTACCCGGATATCGGACCGGTTGCGGGCCTGTTCGAGAAACGTCTCCAGGGAGTTGGTGCGCTCACCCGACTCAATCTTGTCGATGAACCCTTGACCGGCGATGAACCGGTGAGACGTACTGGGTAGATCCAGCGGCTCCTCGAACATTCGCGCCGACGTTGTGGGCGCCCACGGGCCGAAGAGACGGACCCGTGTGCGACCCCGGATGGCCTCGGCCACCCTCGTGTCTAACGTCCGCCGGCCCTCGAACGTGGATTCGCCCTCGTAGACGGTCACGTCCATCTCGCGGGAGAGCAGGTACGGGTCCTCCGGCACGATCGGCGGCGCGAGTGCCCCCCCGTGCTGGCCCGCGACCACGTCCGCACGAAAGCTGTCGAACTCCGCCTCCGTTCCGTACCCGCCCGTCCGGACGAGGTGCTCGTCGATACGACGGGCTTCGTCCGGGACGCCCTTGATAAACCCTTTGAGGTCGTCAGCGATCGAGACGGGGCCGAGTAGCGGTGGCCCGTTACGGTCGGTTATCGAACGGAGAAACTCCAACCCGAGCGGGGTGAGGTGATACCAGTCGTCGTCGCCGTCGCGTGATTCCTTGAGATATCCGTCGGCGGACTCGGGTTGGAGGTCACTGTTGGAGATCTTGACGGCTAGCGCATCGTCCCGGAGTTCGCTCGCCACGTCGTAGTGATAGTTACTCGTGTCCCGCTCGAATGTGGCGTTGAACTCCGAGACGGAGATGCGGTCGCGCATCTCGTAGAGCATCCGCACCTGGTCCGGGCGGTCGAACGCGTCGATCCACCGCCCGATCGCCGCCGAGCGGTCCTCCGAGAAGTCGACGTGATCACCTTTCGACAGGGGAGACGACTGCGGGACTTCTCGAATCACGATATGGATCTTTTAGGCTTCGAGGAAAAAGCTATGGGAGGAATTTTCGATCGAGCGTAATTCGAAGTGGGGCCATCAAAACGGTTTTATCCGTATCCACCGGAATATGAAACTATGAGCACAGAGCCTGTCCGCGACGAGGACGGAGCCAACGAGGCCCTCGACCTCGAAGTCGTGGATCTCGACGAGTCGCGTGACGAACGGGCGGTCGGTGCTGGATTCAAAAGCGGCAGCGGCGGGAGTAGCAGCGGATGCGGCTACTGGGTCGACGACGACCCCGACGCCACAACCGACTGACTACACCACCGGTTCGCCGTCGGACCGGGGGGTCCCGACCACGCCGGCGTACAGGCTGGTTTCCGCATCGCCCCGCTGGAGGAACTCGTCTGCGGCCGCTTCCGCGAACCCCGCGATCGGCCGGCACCCCAGCCCCTCGCGTTCGGCGATCAAACAGACGTTCTGCATCACGTGCCCCGCTTCCATCAGCGCGTAGCGGTATCCGCGGTCGCCGTACTTCTGCGTCGTACGTTCCATACGGGCGGTGAGGAACAGACACAGCGGCGCGGTGTCGATCAGCTCTGTCGGAACGAACCCGAGCTCGTCGCGGAGGCGTCCCGACACGAGCCGTTCGAGCGTGCGGTCGCGCACGTTGTAGTGGTACAGTCCGGGGTCGATGTCCGCCCCCGCGAGGACGACGGCGTACAGTTCAAGCGGGTAGAGCGCACCGCCCGACGGGTACGCGCGCCGGTGAAACTCGTCGGTTCGTCCCTCGAAGGTGATGCCCGCGGCCCCGTCGACGACTGCGGCGACCTCGTCGTGGGTGATCGGTCGGTCTCGAAACCCCGTCGGTGACCGACGCTCCCGAATTGCCTCTGTGAGCTCCGAGTCGTCACGGTCGCTCGCGATGTCGACCGTCTCCGCACCAGGCGTGTGTGCGTAGGCGATCCCGGGCTGTGGCGGGTCTCCGGATCCGTCCAGAAGCTCCGTGAGCGTGTTGCTGCTGGAGTGGTGGAACACGCGCCACAGCGGGTCGCCGTCGATATCCTTGCGTGAGGTCATCGTTACAGGAACGGGTGAGGAACCTCGTTGAGGTCGCTTTCGTCCCGACGGCACTCAAGATACCCGGTTCGAACCGGGACCTCGTACAGCCGTTCGGTGCCGAGATACCGGAACTGCTCGTCGAGGTGGAGCGGGTGGAACTCGGGGATCGAGACCGAAAGCACCCGGAAACCGCGGTTTCGGATGTCGGTCGTCGTGGCGTCGCTCACGTACGCCTCCAGCCCGCGGTCGCGGAGGAACGCCCGAAACCGCTCGACCGACTCGGCGGGACCGGGAGCGGGCGAATCGGGCGGTGCCACCTCACGCGTCGCGGTCGATTCGAGCCAGAAGTCGAGCGCGTCGACCATCTCCGGTCGGTCCCAGAACGCCTTGCGGTCCTCGAGCGTGCGGACGGCGGTCTCCGGGTCGTCGAGCAGCGCCGCCGTCGGCTCGGCCGGCTGTTGGATCGCGAACTGGAACACCTCCCGGAGCGCCCCCTCGATCGCGCGGACCGCCCCGTCGGCGGCGTCGAGTCCGAGACTCAGAAGCGGCGTCCCGTCGCCGTCGGAGACGCCGACGACGAGACACGTCTCGAATGGGTGATCCAGCGAGAGGTCAAGTGCCGTGAGGTGCCAGCCCATACGCGTCAGCTCGGTCGCCAGCCCCCGGCACCGTTCGGAGGGGACCGACCCGAGGTCGATCCGCGGCACGGGCAGTTCGTGCAGATACGCGATCGCGAAACACTCCCGCTCGACGAGTTCGCAGAGGCCGCGGTAGAGCGCCGACGTGAGATCAGTTCCGGCTGCCGCACCGTGTGAGATGGGCTGTCGGACGGTCAACTCGTCGCCGAACGGTAGTCGAACGAGCTGCCCCGGAACGAATACCCTCTCGCCGTCGGTCAGCCGGGTCGTCGCAGTCCAGTGATACGCCGCGTTCCGGACATCTGCCCGGTCGAACGGCTTGGTCGTGAGCTGTGTGTCGGAGAACGCGAGCAGCCGCTCGGGGTCGATGACTGGGCGGTCCAGCTCCGAGGCGCTTCCCGTGAGGTAGTCGTCGTATCGCGCGAGCGAGAGACAGTACCGCTCGATCGCTTCGCCGATCGCACGGATCTTTGCGGTCCGCTCGTCGGCGCCCGTGCCGCTGAACGTCTCGACGTCGGGATACCCCGTGTCGCCGAGGTAGGCCGTTCGCTGGAGGCGGGTGACGTACCGGTGGTAGCGCCCGGATTCGCCGGCCGCGTGGTCGGGCGAGCTGAGCGACAGGATCGGGCCGACCCGGGAATCGACGAGTTGTTCGCCGAGCCGAACAGTGACCCGGTCGGAGATCGCCGCACCCGACCGGAGTGTCGACAGCGAGGGGGCGGTCAGCTCGTCCCGCACACCTCACACCCCGGAACCGGAAGGATTTCGCGGCGATCCATGGTGAACTCCGCCAGGTCGCACTCGACGATCGCACCGCTGCTCTGCGGTGTCTTCCCGTCACCGACTGCGGCGACCGCTTCCGTCAGGAGCACATGAATGAGAAACCCGTGTACGTACTCCGAATACGGCGTCCGACTTTGGGACGGGCGGTCGTCGACGGAGTCGACCACCGACGGGGACAGCTCCGTACTCGCACGTCGCCGTCGGTCGTAGCAGTTGTAACACCCCTGTGTCGTCGGTGTGCCGAACGGTCCGACCGTTACCGTCGCGCCGGTGAGCCGCGCGGGGATCCAGTCGGCCCCGTTCTCGCCGACGTGCCCGACGACCGCCCTGTGGAACTCCGGGTCCTCGCCGACCGTGAGCGTGAGCAGTAGATCGACGTCGGGGAGGACCGAGGGAAGCTCCGAGGCGTCGCCGAGCGGCACGAGCTCGAACGGGTGCTTCTCGGCGTCGGAGAGTCCACAGGCGCTCCGGTCGAGGACGGCAACGCTCGATCCCCGGATCGTGTCCGCGTCGACGCCGAGGACAGGGGCCGCCCAGCTCCAATACCCGTGGCTCTCCGTGGGCGCTTCGAGGACACCGGCCGCCCGGAGCTGCTCGATGAGATCGGTCACAAGCGACGGTGACACCTCGAGCGTCGCGGCGAGGTCGGCGGCGGTCGTCCCGTCTCGAAGCGGTGGAATCGCGCGCTCGACGAGGCCGACCGAGTCACCGCGGAGCTCTTTGGTCGTTGCGGGGCCGGCCAGTAGCGCTCGGTCGTCCGAAAGGCGGATGAAATCGACGTACTCCGGGAGCTGAACCGCCATCACCGAAAGTTACGGCGGCAGCGTTAAATTCGTTTGTGTCGCCGACAGCCCGACTCGGCGCGTTCAGCGTCATCGCTCTCGAGTCGGTGGTTTCGCCCCGTTTCACACGGAGACGCCGTCGCCTTTGGTGTACGAATACCAATCTTTAATATTTGATCGACGCTGGACTAGCATATGACAGTTGTCAGCGTCTCGATGCCGGAGGAGCTGGTCGACCGGATCGACCAGTTCGCAGACGACCACGGCTATACGGGCCGCAGCGAGGTGCTCCGGGAAGCGAGCCGGAACCTTCTCGGCGAGTTCGAGGACAAGAAACTCGAGGATCGCGACCTGATGGGCGTCGTCACCGTACTTTTCGACTACGAGACGACGAGCGTCGAAGAGAAGATGATGCATCTCCGCCACGAGCACGAGGAGATCGTCGCCTCGAACTTCCACAGTCACGTCGGCGGCCACCACTGTATGGAGCTATTCGTCTTAGAGGGGTCCCTCGAGGAGATTTCGACGTTCGTCGGGAAGATCCGGGCGACAAAAGACACGCTCACCATCGACTACTCCGTCCTACCCGTCGACGACTTCGGTCCGCTGGCCGGGATGGACTGATACCGTCGGCCATCCTCACGTGACGAGCTTCGATACACGGCGTGTCGCACGTCCGCACGTCGGTGTCGCCACCAGTGCGAGACGACCCGTCGGAACGAGTGTCTAGCCGCCGCCGACGGCACCGACGACGTCCGATGACCGACTGCGGGACTTCTTTTACTCCGCGTCCGCGTGCGGCGGTGGAAAACGGCGGCCACGGCCCGAGTGCCGGACGACGTGGCGCCACCGGAGCATCGACGCGTCGGATACTGCCTGCCGTCACGTTCCGAGCAGACGACTCCGCGGTAGTCGGCGTCGGACTCCGGAACGCGGCGTGGTGGCTGGACAACAACGTCTGGGTTGGAAGCATCGCAGAATTATTATCTGAATCTACTTCGTATGGGAAAGTTATTATATCTCGGAACTATTTTAACAAAACGCGAATGGCACACATTCACCTCGGAGACGGGTCGTTTCCGCTGTGGGCGCTGCTGGTGTGGACGACGACCGGTGTCGCCCTCGTCAGTGTCGTCGTCTACCGCATCCGGAAGGGAGGTATCGAAACGCATCAGATCGCGCTGGCCGGGATCGGTGCGGCGGCGAGCTTTGCGATCTTCCAACTGAACATCCCCGTCTGGGGCGGGATCCACATGAACCTCACGGGGCTCGTCGGGATCCTCGCTGGTCCGCTGCTCGGGACGCTCATCGCTCTGGTCGTGAACGTCTTCTCGGCGGCGCTGGGTCACGGGGCCGTCGGCTTGATCGGAGCGAACACGCTGGTCAACGCCTCCGAGGCGATCGTGGCGTACTACGCGTTCAGGACGCTTCTGCGGACGGAGTGGGACGTCTTCCCCGCCACCGCAGGGGCCGCGACGCTCGGGTTGTCGGCGGGCGCGATCCTGATGGGAGCGATCATCGTCGTGAGCGGCGTCAACGGGAGCACACTCCCCCGCGCTGACCTGACGGTCGCAGTGGCCGGCCTGGTCGGACTCAACCTCGGCGTTGCGGTCGTCGAGGGACTTCTCACCGGGTTCGTCGTCCAGTTTCTCGCGTCGGTCCGTCCCGACCTCCTGGGTCTCGTCGACGGCGACGCGCCCGAGGAGTCCGCCGGGGTGACCGCCTGATGCGGCGGTGGAAGCAGTACGGCGGGCTCGCCGGGCTGTTCGTGGTCTGTTTCGCCGCCGGGGTGTGGGGATTTACCTCCACCGGCGGCTCCCTTCCGTGGGCCAAGCGCTCGGCACGGGCGCTTCAACAGGGCGTCCAGCAGGGGAGCGGGTCGCTCGTCGACCTCGGGCGGGGAATCGTCGTCGCCGGGCCGATCCGCACGGGCGGGCTGATGCTCGAGTTCCTCGGGATCGCCTTTGTATTGAGTCTCTTCGGCGTCGGGCTGTACGTGTACGCCGAGCGTCGCCGCGGCCCGGACGACCCCGAAACGACGGCCCGCTGACCCATGACGACGCTCTCGAATCACGTCCCCGATCCGCGGCTGATCACGGCGTACGCCGAACACCGGGACGGCCCGCTCCACCGAGTGAACCCGTGGACGAAGGTCGGCGTCGTCGGCGCGCTGGTCCTCGCGGTGACCGTCGCCGACGGCCTCGCGGTCCTCGCCGGGCTCTACGCGGCGACGCTCGGCGTCTACGGGATCGCTGGCCTGCCTTACCGCCGGCTGGTCTACTGGTACACGCTCCCGCTTCTGTTCATCGTCTCGGTGGCCGGTCCGCTGGCGTTCCTGGAACCGGGAACGCCGATCGGCGGGGCGGTCGCGACGCCCGTCGGCGACCTCTCTGTCACGTGGACGGGCGCGGCGCTGTTCGGAGCGCTCGCTTGCCGGTCACTCACAGTGGTCACGTTCACGTTGACCGCGACGATGACGACTCGGTACGCCGACATCGCGTCGCTTCTCGGCCGGCTGCTCCCGCGGCCGATCGACCAAGTGGCGCTTCTGACCTACCGGTTCACGTTCGTTATGACCGAGACGCTCGAGGACCTGGTCACAGCCGTGCTCGCCCGGGGTGCGACCCTCTCGGAGTTCTGGCCGAACCGTCGGATCTACGCCCGGATCCTGGGTATGACGCTTCTGACCGCCATCGAGCGCTCCGAGCGGCTGGTCAAGTCGATGGAAGCACGCGGATACACCGGCGACATCACGCTGTACGGCGACGTGCCACGGCCCCCGGCCCGGGAGCTCCTCGCGGTGGGCGCGTGCTACGCCGGCGTCGTCACCTACGCGCTGGTCGCCGCCTACGAGGTGGGGCTACCGTGACGGCGGACCGGTCTGCGGATGCGGACCGCCTGATAGACCTGCACTGTGAGGCACACACCTATCCGGACGGCACCGTCGGGATGCACGAGGTCGACTTCACGGTGTACCCCGACGAAGTCGTCGCGCTCGTGGGCGGCAACGGCGCCGGGAAGTCGACGGTACTCGAACATCTGAACGCGACACTCGTGCCCGACGAGGGCGAACTCGTCGTCGACGGCACGCCGATCACCGAGACCAACACGGCTCACGCCCGGAGGGAAGTCGGGTTCGTCTTCCAGGACGCCGACACGCAACTGGTCGCGCCCACCGTACTCGACGACGTGATGTTCGGGCTACGGAACCACGGGGTCCCCCGCGACGAGGCCGAACGGCGGGCCCGGGACGCGCTGGCGAGAGTCGACGCCACCCACCTCGTCGACCGGGTACCCCACTACCTCAGCGGGGGGGAGAAGCGACTCATCGGCCTCGCCGGCGTTCTCGTTCTCGACCCGAGCGTCGTCGTCTTGGACGAACCTCTCGCCGGGCTCGACCCCGAACGGTCGCGGCTGGTCGCCGACCGCATCCGGGAGGTCCACGAGGCGGGGACCAGCGTGGTCCTGTCCACGCACGACCTCGAGTTCGCCGCCGATATCGCCGATCGCGTCTGCGTGATGGCCGACGGGAACGTCGTCGGGACCGGGACGCCGCGGGAGGTGTTCTACGACGATGCGTTGCTGACCGCGGCGGACCTCCACCCTCCGATCCCGGTTCGCGTGGCCCGCAACGCAGGGCTGGACGCGACCGCGCGGCCGGTGACTGAATCCGAACTCGTCGCCCTGATCGGGGACGCTGTCGACGACGAAGACGCGGTCCGAACACCCGCTCCGGACGACAGCGGACGCGAGTAGCAGTCCACGGGGGCGCGACTCGCCGGCCCCCCGATGTGTTCGGAGCGCACCGGGATTGACGCTTCCGGCACACGGCCCGCGGGACCCTCCGAACGTTCAAATACCGAGCCGGGGCCATCCGCCCCGTGCCCACCTCAGCTGACACCGTCGCGGTTTCGGACCTCGCTCGCGCCGCGTACTGCCCGCGACAGCTCTATTACGCCCGGCGTGACGACGACCGCGGTCCGCCGGAATCGGTCGAGGCCGTCAGGGACCTCGCGTTCGAATACGAGACGCTCCGCGACGCCGCCGACAGCCGGCTCCGGGAGCGCCCCATCGCGACCTCACCGGACGCGTACCGGTCGAATCTCGCTACGCTGGCCGACCGCGACGCCTACGACCGGCTTGTGGAGCCGGCGGCCAGGGACGTGTTGCTCCGCGGCCGGGACTGCCACGGCGTGGCCCACAAGCTGCTCGGGGGCGGCGAGCGGTCGGAGGTATCGCCGCCGGTGCCGACGGTGATCTCGGCCGGGGAGCCGCCGCCGCGCGGGGTGTGGGAGCCCCAGCGCGTTCGGGCGGTCGGGTTGGCCCTCGCACTCGCGTGGGAGCGCGGCCGAGAGATCCCACGGGCGCTCGTGGAGTACCCGCGGCACGGCGTCGTCCGCACGGTTCGACTGACCACCCGGAACAGGAGTGTCTACCGCCGCACGCTGTGGACCGTCCGGTCGCTCGAGGGGGTGCCGAGCCGGATCGACGACGAGTCGAAGTGCGACGCCTGCGACTACCGGGAGACCTGCGGGACGCGGACCCGCTCGTTGAAGACGATGCTCGGGCTGGGGTGATCACCACGAGCTGTGCGGTCGGATCCCGGGCGTCGCAGCCGGGGGCCCGCTACCGCCCTGGATCCCCGCTACTCGTCTTTCACGACGGGCTCTCTCCCGGTCTCGTTGCGGAGCCACGCGACGATGGCGTCGGCCATCGCGCCGCGACGGTGGACCACGTTCCGTTCGGGGTCGACGACCGTGCTTTCGGTTCCGGTCCTCGACCCGGCGTCGAGAACGGCGGCGACGGACTCGCGGAGTTCCGGGTCGAGGTCGCGGGGGTGGGTAACGCTCGGAGTCCCGCTGCGGTTCGCGCTCGTGGCAGTCACGGGCACGGGGCCGACCCGCTCGAACAGCGACAGCGCCACCTCGTCGTTGGGGACGCGGACCCCGACTCGCGAGCGTCCGGCGGTGAGCGCGTCCGGCAGCGACGGGTCGCGCCCGACGACTGCGGTGACCGGGCCGGGGAGAAACGCCCGCATAAACCGGAGCGCGCGGTCGCTCGGCCGAGTGTGCCGTAACGCGGCGTCGACGCTGGCGACGCCGAGCGACAGCGGCTTCGATCGATCGCGACCCTTCAGCTCGAAGACTCGCTCGACGGCCTCGGCGTTGGTGGCGTCGACCCCCAGCCCGTAGACCGTCTCCGTCGGATACACGACGGCGCCACCCTCGCGGACGGCCGCGGCCGCCGCGTCGAGCTCGCGGTCAGAGGGCTGTGTGTCCCCCGTCATTCGTCGGATTACAGGTGATCGGCGGGCAAGAACGTGGCGGAACCGGGCCGGCCGCCTCGGCGCTGACGGCGCCGGAGCCGGGTGCCCCCATCCGGGCGCCTCACCGAATGGCCCAGTCTCGGCCGTCGTGGTCGACCAGCCCGCGGTCCGAGAGCCGGTCGAGCGCGGTCTCGACCCGCTCGGGGTCGGCGTTGAGGTCGCCGGCGATGGCTCGGGCGCTGCGGTTCCCGCGGGCGATCGCGGCGAGTACCTCGGCGTGGAATCGGCTGTCGGCCTCCGATCCGAGCCGCTCGCTCAAGCTGTCGAGGACGTCGGTCACACGTCCGTGGACCCACCGCTGCGCCAGGGAGAGCTCGCTCTCGACGTCCTCGAGGTAGGCGTACTGGCGGGCGAGTTCGGCGACGCCGTCCGCGCCGTCGGCCGCGGGGTCAGTCTCCCCTGTCGGCTCTCCCACCCGTGCGGACTGCGCGGATTCGCCGTCGGCGTCCGCGGGGCCGTCGACGGCGGCGTCGGGGTCGGTGGCCTCGCCGTTCGCTGCGGCGCGGTCGTCGGCCCCGCGATCGGTCGTGTCGCGGCCGGTGCCGTCGCTGGGCAGTTCCAGCGAGATGTGCTGACACCGACCACGCATATCGAGGCTTCGGCTGGCGGGGTACGCGCTCTTCGCGCCGAACCGATACGGTGAGACGCTCACCTCCAGTCGGAGGTTCCGCGCGATGTGGAAGTACTTCCGCCGTTGGTCGTCGGTCCGGCTCTCGATCAGACCCGCATCCTCGAGCCGTCGGAGGTGGTCGATGACTGCCTTCGGGCTGACCCCGAGGTACTCGCTAATCTCGGTGACGTAGCAGGGTTTATGAGAGAGAAGCCGGAGGATGCGCCGCCGGTTCTCGTTCCCGAGGAGGTCCAGGAGTACCGCAGAGTCCATAACCGAAGGTAAATCATTTCAGTATATAAATCTGTCGTAAATTGAGGGCAGGAGAAATCAGGATATTCGGGCTCTACAACCGCTCTATCGGTCGAATACCCAACTCGCGTACCACACAACACACAACGAGAGCGCCACCGTGATCCCCGCGAGCAACGGCCCCGCCTCGTACCGCAGCGGCGGGTAGAGTCCCAGTCCGTAGTCGAAGGCGTCGTTGAGCAAGAGCAAGACGAGTGCTGTTAAAAGCGCCTCCCGGGACGTGCGGCCGTAGTAGGGGATGACGGCTGCCTGGAGCAAAAAAAAGAGGTGGGTGAGGAGGATCCCCCAGTATTCCCAGAGTAGCGTGGGCGTGAACCCCACGTAGAGGTCAGGGCGGAGGTTGAGTGCGATAGCGGTCCAGACGCCGTACTTCACGAGCCACACGAACGCCAGGGTGTGGACGAGCGCGAGCAGTCGGTTCGACGGCGCATCGTCGAGCGGGCGACCCAGGTGCGGGAGCAGGCTCGCGACCGACAGGATCGCGAGCGCGAGTGCGGCCGGCGAATCCCCGAACAACGGGTATGCAAGTGCGCTGAGGTCACGCAACGAGGGGTCGGAGTGGACGTAGAAGCTGATGCCGACGAGGAACGCCGCCGCGTCGGCCACGAGTAACCACCCCAAGCTCGCGGGGTTGCCGAGGTAGTACTGCACCCACTCCTCCGGGAACGGTCGTCTGAGCCGGGCCCGGAGTCCGGAGGCGTCGGCCATCGCTCCTATCGACGCCGGGAAGCCGAAAGAAGGTGTCGCGTCGATACGGATTAACTGGGAGTGAATTCATCGAGCGTGATAGAGAGGTGATCCCGGAAGCCCCCGCGCTCTCGACTCGATGGGCTCGCTGCGCGCTTCGTCGCTCACTCCGTTCGCTCCTCAGTGCTTCCTTCGCCCGTCGTCGTCGAGAGCACGGCCCCTTCCATTCCCACCCGATAGTGGATTTTCCAGCAGCCATCGCTCGTTCGGACCCGTCTCCGTGGTAGTGATATCTGGATCACAAGCCGCCACCGATCCGCCGAAGCGAAGCCTATTCCCCGCTGCTCGCCGTCGGGTCGCGTATGCAGATCGGCCTCGTCATCCTCGACGGGTGGGGTCTCGGCGACCACGACCGGCGGGACGCGGTGCAAGCGGCGTCGACGCCGAACTTCGAGCGGCTCGCCGACGCCGGGGCGTACGGCACCCTCGACGTCTCCGGCCGGCGCGTCGGCCTCCCCGAGGGACAGATGGGCAACAGCGAGGTCGGCCACCTCAACATCGGAGCGGGGCGGGTCGTCACGCAGGCGTACACCCGGATCGAGGACGCCATCGCGGCGGGGGAGTTCCGGTCGAACCCCGCGATCGGATCCGCCTTCGACCACGTCGCCGAGACCGGGGGTCGGGTCCACTGTATGGGGCTGCTCAGCGACGGCGGCGTCCACTCCGAGGAAGGGCACCTCCACGCGCTGCTCGAGGCTGCCGCGGACCGCGGCGTCGACGCCGTCACCCACGCGTTCACCGACGGTCGCGACACCGACCCCTACGCCGGCGAGGAGTACCTCACGCGGCTCGAATCCGTGGTCGACGGTTGCGGGACCGGCGGGGTCGCGACCGTCTCCGGCCGCTACTACGCGATGGATCGCGATCAAAACTGGGCGCGGACCAAGCGCGCCTACGACGCAATCGTCCGGCGGGCGGCCGACCACGCAGCCGACACGGCGGTCGGGGCGGTGCGGGCGTCGTACGACCGCGGCGACACTGACGAGTTCGTCGAGCCGACGCTGATCCGGGATCGGCCCGCGCTCGAGAACGGCGACGCGGTGCTCTTCTTCAATTTCCGGCCGGACCGGGCCCGCCAGTTGGTCCGACTCCTCGCCGACATCAACCCGGAGTGGCCGTTCGACACCGACCCGCCCGAGACGACGGTCGTGACGATGACCGAGTACGACGAGACGTTCGACCTCCCGGTCGCGTTCCCGCCGGCGGAGCCCACACGGACTCTCGGCGACGCGCTCTCTGCGGCCGGACTGACGCAACTACGGATCGCCGAATCCGAGAAGTATCCGCACGTCACCTACTTCCTCAACGGCGGCCGAGAGGTCGCATTCGACGGGGAGATCCGGCGCATCGTGGAGAGCCCGGACGTGCCGACCTACGACCTCCAACCGGAGATGAGCGCGGCGGCGGTGACCGATGCCGCGATCGACGTCATCGACTCCGACGACCCCGACGCGATGGTGCTCAACTACGCGAACCCGGACATGGTCGGCCACACCGGCGACTTCGAGGCGGCGGTGACCGCGGTCGAGACCGTCGACCGGGAGCTGGGTCGGCTGGTGACGGCACTCCGTGCGGCCGGCAGCCACGTCCTCGTCACCGCAGACCACGGGAACGCCGACGATATGGGGACGGCGGAGAAGCCACACACCGCTCACACCACGAACCCGGTGCCGGTCGTCTACCTGACGCCCGACGGTGACGCCGGCGGCAAGCGCATCCGATCCGGTGGATCGCTCTGCGACATTGCGCCGACGATGCTGGACCTGCTGGGCGTCGAGACGCCGGCGGCGATGACCGGCGAGTCGCTGGTGGAGTGAGGTATCGGGGAGTGGTCACGACCCCGTCGTGGCTGGTCGGACCGTCGTGGCCGCACAGATGCAGGCAGCGGGCTGAAGGGCGCGATCTCGGGGACGAGATCGGGACACGACCGTCCGGTTTTACCGATGCTGGGTGACGGTCACGTATCTGTCTGATTCGACCCTCACAGTCGACGAACTTCGCTCTCGAATCGAAGCGGTCGGCGTCACCCCACACCAGGGATCGACGGCGGGCTACGTCAGGTTCGGGCCGGAGTTCGCGCTCGGTAGCGTCGAGATCGCGTTCGGTGACGATCACGCCGTGTACGACGAGTCGACGTTCCCCGGGGTGGTCTACCCGGTGGAGTCGCCTGCCGCCACCATCGTGGTTTCGGGTGACGGCACGGTTGCCGTGGTCGACGCGACGGACGCCGACCACGCGCAGGAGGCGCTCACGGAGGCGGCGGAGACGCTCGCGGAGTTGGGGCTCGTCGGCGACGACGACGCTTCCGAAACCCTCGTCCCGGCCGAATCGATCCCGTTCGCGCTGGATCCTCCCGAAGTCGAGACGCTCGGGTACGACGCCGACGCGGAGTAATCTCGGCGGTCGGGGGACTGTCGTTCACGTCCATACGCCGTGGCCCGACACGCGGGGTTTCGCCTCTATGCTATTCCCACAAGACGCGCGTGAATACCACACGATTCAAGACTCGTCAGTGGCAACGCCTTACTGCGCCACGGTAGCCAAGTTTGGAAAAGGCGGAGCACTCAAGATGCTCTCCCGTAGGGGTCCGCAGGTTCAAATCCTGTCCGTGGCACGTTCTTGACGGGACACGGTTCGAGATCCTCGGCTACCCCAACCGCTCCCGGAGTCGCGAGGGAAGTTCGAGCCAGAGTCCGACGACGACGGCGGGCCCGACGACCGCGACCAGGAGGAGGACGACCCCGCCGCCGACGAGCGCACCGGCCAACAGCCCCACCAGCGCTACGACGATCGCAACGACCACGCCCCCGCGTGCGAGCACGTCGGCGACGCCCGCTGCGTAGTCCGCTACGGCGCCGGGGAGTTCACCGACGCCGGGATCCTGCGACATACGACGACCGACGGCGGCCCGACGCATAGAACTGTCCACTCCGGAACGAGCGGTCACCACTCGATCGGCTCTCTGTCCCGCCAGAACCGCCCGCCCGGAGATCCGGGGCGGAACCGACACAGCCACGCCGGGGTCTCAGCGCCGCGTTCGACCGACCGATCGGCCTCCTCGCCGCCCATATCGGTCCGGACCCACCCCGGACACGCCGAGTTCGCGATCAGTCCCTCGTCGGCGTACTCCCCGTGAAGGTAGGCAGTGAGTCCGTTCAGCCCGGTCTTCGAGACGCGGTAGGCCGGCGACCCGCCGGATTGGGCCTCGTTGATCGCCCCCATCCCGGAGGAGACGTTGACCACGCGGCCGCCGTCGGACTGCAGCAACAGCGGGACGGTGTGTTTACACACCAGCATCGGCCCGCGGAGGTTGGTTGCGAGCGTCCGGTCGATCGTCTCCACCGACTCCGAGACGACGTCGGCGCCGAACTCCCCGATCCCGGCGTTGTTGACCACGATATCGAGCCGGCCGGCGGTCTGAAAGATCTCGTCGGCCGCTCCCGAGATCTCTCCCTCCTGGGTGACGTCCACCAGGAGGTGCTCCCACGCGTCGGGGACGTCGTGGGTCACAGACCGGGTGGCGGCGAAGACCGTCGCGCCGCGGTCGTGGAGGCTCGCCGCGATCTCCCGTCCGATCCCGCGGTTGGCGCCGGTGACGAGAGCGACCTGTCCGTCGAGCGAGTCATAGAGAGCGGGGTCGGGCGTAGCGTCCGTCATCATCGGAAGCCAGGATGCGGATCGATAAGCCGGTTCCGACCGCTGGCCGACGCGGCCCCGACCTCACTCCTGGAAGTCCCGCCGCATCGCGATCTCGAACCACGGGCACAGCCGGAGCTGACGGTACCACGACGGATGCTCGTGGAGGTGCTCGTAGTCGGCCCACAGCAGCCCCGCGATCTCCGCCTCGTCGGGATCGAGCGAGATGTCCTCGAGTGTGACCTTCAGCACCGAACAGACCTCCCACTCCAGGCCGGCGTTCTCGTAGTAACGCTTGTACTCGAACTTGTCCGTCACCCGGAGGTCAGAATACTGGTCCGGCGTGATCCCGAGTTCGTCCTCCAGCCGTTCGCGGGTCGCCGCCTCCTGGGACTGCCCCTCCACGGGGTGGGAGGCGACCGTCCCGTCCCAGTGGGTGTCCCAGAGCCGCTTTTCGGGCGCCCGCTGGCCGAGCAGGATGCGGCCCTCGGCGTCGAAGACGAGACACGTGAACGCGCGGTGGCGGATCCCCTCGCCCGTGTGGGCGTCGAGTCGGTTGACAAGCCCCGTGCGGGAGTCGTCGGCGTCGACGGCGATCACGTCCTGGCCGGCGTTCTCGTGGACTTGCTCCGCGTCGGCCTCCCCGACCCCGCCGGCGTCGTCGCGGTGGTCTGCACTCATACCAGACGACTCACACAGGAGGCTCAAGGAGTCTTCGGTGCGCATCCGCTGGAGAGCGCTCGATCCCGGACACGGCGATCACCGGTCGAACCGGACTACGTCGGCGCCGTTGTCGAGCCGTTCCCGCCACTCCGTCTCCGTATCCAGCGTCGCGAACGCCTCCCGTTCCGGGCAACCGCCGCACCGGTCGACGACGGCGGCGAGCCACCGGAGCCGCGCGAGGAGGTCGTCGGTGTCGTACGCCGGGACGTCGAGCCGCGAGGCCGCGACGGTGGCCTCGATCACGGCCGCGAACCCGCGGTTGATCCGCGGAACGACCGGCTCGGGCACGGCCGCCGCCACGGGGTGGAGCCGCCACTCCTCCCACCGCGTGCCGCCGTCCTCGCCGGCGTCGACCCGCTCGGCTCGCACCTCGACCCACGCGTGTGCGTCCGGGAGAACCGGCTCCTCGACCTCCCGGATCGTGAGCGCGGCGTCGACGAACGTCCGCGGGTCGGAGACGAACTGGATCACCCCGCCGCCACGTCGGTGGAAGTTCCGTCGGGTCCGGGTGTTCCCCCACGTGGTGGCGGTGACCGGGTCCTCGGGCGTCGGCTCTTCGGGCCCCGCCGGCGCGTGGAGCCCGAGTGCGGCGAGGTTCCACAGGTCGTTCGGGCCGAGCGTCACCACCACCGACTCCGTGACTCCGCGGAGCGGGAGGGGCCACTCGTCAGTGTGATCGGCGTCGGCCGGGTCGATGGTGGGGTCGTACTCGCTGCCGGGTCCCGGGTCGGCGTCCCGCTCGTCGTCTCCGCCGTCGGTCACACCGACACACCTCGTTCGAGCGCGACGAGCGTCGCCGCGGTGACCAGATCCGCGGTCGCGCCGGGGTTGATCCCGCGGTCGAGCAGGTCGGCGTCGAGTGCGGCGACGGCGTCGGGGTCGCCTTGCGCCTCCGCAGCCCGCTCGCGGACCGCCGCTGCGATCTCCGCGCCGTGTACCGTCCGAACCAAGCTATCCTCGTCGGCCGCGAGACGGTCGAGAAATGCCCGCGCGATCCGATCCGTGAGTGGGCCATCGTCGTCGACGATCCCCGCGGCGGTTTCAAACGTCCGCCGGAAGCCGGTCGTCCACTCGGTCGCGTTGCTGTCCTCGGAGCTCCGTGCGAGGACGTCGTAGAGCGTGAGTTCGCGCGCTTCGACCGTCGAGACCGCTTCCGTCCCGCGCCGCACGTCCAACTCGGCCATCCCCTCCGGCGGATCCGGGACCGCGACGTCGACGTGCTCGAACGCGCGGTAGAACGCGGCCGCATCGGCGACGGTGGTCGATTCGACGACCGCGGTGACGCCCGCCGGCGAGAGGCGCCGGTCGGCCGCCGCGCGGACCAGCGGCACCACCAAGAGGAGGCTCCCGAACTGGGTGTTGGTCCCGGCACCCCGGCTCATCCCCGCGACCGCGCGCTCGAACGCGGCACCGACGCGGCCGCCCGCGGCGGCGTCGCGAAGCCCCGCGCCTGCGCCGATCGATCCGGCGAGGAACTGGCCGAACCTGAGGTCGGGGTGGTCGTGGTCCCGGTCGACGTTCCCCGGTTTCGGCGCCGCGCCGACGTCCGCGAGCAGCGCTACCTGGGCGCGCTCTGCGGGCCCCCAGTCGGCGTCACGCTCATTCGCGACAGTCACCGCGCGTCGACCTCCGGATCGGTCCGGGGCGCGTCCGCGCCCCTGCCGTCCCACGCGTCGACCGCGCGCCGGACCCGCCTTCGGACCGTCGGGTCGGTGCTCGGCCGGCCGATGCTCACCGCGTCGGCACCGTATCCCAGGTACTCGGTGACGCTCGCTCGGCCCCGGACCCCGTTGTTGGCGATCACGAAGAGCGACGGCGCCGCGCCGGCGACCGCCCGGATCACCGGCTCGGAGTCCATCGCGTCGACGTGGATCGCGTCCGCGCCGGCCGCGGCGACCGTCCGGGCGATCGCGGGGAGGTCGACGCCCGACATCCCAGCACGGACCTTCACGCTCGTCGCCGCGCCAGCGTCGGCCGCGGCCGCGACGAACGCGCGGAGTCGGTCGGGCTCCCGGAGGAGCCGCTCGCCGCACCCCGCCGCGCACATCTCGGCCTGCCGGCAGTGGGCGTTGATCTCGACGATCGCGTCGTGGGCGGCACAGACCGCCGCGACCGCCGAAACCGACTCCGAGGAAGCGGCCCGCACGTTCACCCCGGGCGTGATCGGGGCGTCGGCGAGCGCGACGAGTTGGCTCCTCACAAACCCGATCGGGTCGGGCGGCAGGAACTCCGTGCGGTCCCGCGCGACGAGAGCGCGGGCGGCGTCGCGGGTCGGCTCGTCGACGGCGATCCCACCGAGGAACGCCGCACCGGCGTGGTCGGCGCCGGCGCTGGCCCACGCGGCGTCGGCCTCCCCACTGAGACTCGCCAGGGCGACCCGCGGCTCGAACATTCAGACTCCGCCTCCCGTCTCCCGCCCGGTCTCGCCGCCCATCTACGTCACCTCCGACAGCGCGGCGTCGACCGCGCGAGCGACGCGTGCGGCGTCGTCGGCGTTGCCCATCCGGGTGTCGGTCCGGACGACCGGCCGGTCCAGGTCGGTCGGATCGTCGTCGTCGAGCACGAACGCATCCGCGAACGGGTACGCGGCCGCGACCCCCGCGGTCGAGGCCTCGTAGCCGACCCCGCGCATCAGCGCCGGCGCGGGCCCGGAGAACACCGTCTCCCCGACGAAGGGCGACACCGCGACCACCGGCGTCGACGAAAGCGCCGCCGCGAACCCCGCCATCGCGGTCATCGGCCCGATGCTCGTGACCGGGTTCGACGGGCCGACCACGACGGGTTCGGTGAGCGCCTCGCGAACCGCCGACGTCGGCGTGGCGGTTTCGGCGCCGCGGAACTCGACGTCACGGACCGGTGGGTCGCCGCGGCGGTGGACCCAGTACTCCTGGAAGTGCATCGCCCCCTCGTCGGT
>Ga0102936_1000101_pt1 | contig 30192 bp, 22 predicted proteins | sample SalPon2_A_H2O_MG_FD_78502 | JGI IMG/M metagenome (GOLD analysis project Ga0102936, IMG submission 78502) | Salt pond water microbial communities from South San Francisco under conditions of wetland restoration - Salt Pond MetaG R2_A_H2O_MG | ecosystem: Environmental > Aquatic > Non-marine Saline...
GCAACGGCCGCGCCGCCGACTGCCGCTGACGCGACACCGACCGACTCCGGGACAGCCTTCCTCGGTGGTGGCGACGCGTTGGTGTTCATCGTCGCAGTCATCGTCGTGGCCATCGTCGGGCTCTTCGCCATCCTCCGCGCTGAATGGCAGTGACGGTGCCGCCGGACGATAGCGGAGCCATCCGGGGCCAGTTCGGATAGGCCACCGTCGCCACCTCTGCGTTCCCGATACCTGTATCCGGCTCTTCCGACCATCCGATTTCGGTGTGGCAGAACGCCGTCACATACTCGATGCTGTGTCGTGCGTATTAACCGTCCACGGCGGGAGACCCATTCTCAAATAATTTATGTCTGGATACGTAGTGTATCCGTGATGACGATACGGAAGGGGTGGGATGTCGCGGTGAAACTAGCCCTCGCCGTATTCCTCGTGTCGATGGTTCTCGGACAAGTACTCGGACAGCCGGTGTTGCTGGGGTTCGTCACGTCCGAGAGTATGGAGCCGACGTTAGAGACGGGTGATGGATTCGTGGCGGTTCCGGCGGCGTTGACCGGCCCGGTCGAGGAGGGTGACGTGGTGACGTTCCGCGCCGAGGAAATCCAAGGCGGGGGGCTCACGACACACCGCGTGGTGGACGAGACCGACCGGGGGTACATCACCAGAGGGGACGCCAACCCGTTCACCGACTAAGACAGCGGCGAGCCACCCGTGGCTGATACGCAGGTCGTAGCTGTGGTCTGGCAGCCAGGCGGGGAGGTCGTGGCGATACCCGGCGTGGGGCTGCTAGTCACCGGTACGCAGGAGACGCTCGCGGCCATACAGCGACAGGTCGCCGCCGCGCTCGGAACACGTTCGCTGCTGGGAACGCAGGGCCTCGCGTATCTGCTCGTGGCGCTGTCCGTAGTCGGGTACGTTGCCGACGTGCTGAGTGGCGATAGCCGCGAGCGAAAACGTAACGCCGACCGAGAGGAAGGCACGAGCGTCCGTTTCGTGCTCGGTGTCTTCGCCGCGATTATCGTCCTGTCAGCGACGGCAGCGATGGTGGGCCCCAGCGGGCCACAGGAGTTCGGTGTCGTCAGTGCCGAAAGCGACTCGCCCGGTCTCCGTGTCATCGAACAGGGAAGCGCCGAATCCGCTCGGTATACCGTTCCGAACGGCGGGTTCGTTCCGGAAGTGAGGTATCTCGACTCGGCGACCGACGGGCTCACCATCGAGCCGGGGAGGGTCACGGTCCCGCCGCAGTCGTCGGTCAACGCGACGCTGACGATAACGGCCCCGCCCGAGACGGGCTACTATCGCTACTACGTCGTCGAACACCGGTACTTACTCGTCCTCCCGCAACCGGTCATCGAGTCGTTGTACCGTGTCCACCCGTGGCTCCCGCTCGTCACAATCGACGCCGTTCTGGGTGGGTCGTTCTACCTGCTCGGTGTACTGTTCGTTGACACGGGTCGACTCCGGAGCCGGGCCGACGCGCGCCCGTCCCGGCTTGACCGGTTCCTCTCACGTATCAAATAAACCAGTATGGTTATCATTCTATAGCAGATATCCATCACGTAGTTGTGGAGCGGGCATTAGATAGGATGGTGGGGGGACAGTGATGCGCGAGCGCCGTCACCGGCTCAGAGTGCTGTTGGCCGACAACCGAACGGTGATACTCCTCCTGTTGGTCGTCGGAGTCGGGCTCGGAGCGGCCGTCACGTATACGACCCACATCTCGCCCGGGACGACGACCGAGGAGCGAGCGGTCTCGTCGTGGGAATCGACCGGCGATTTCACCCATCGGGCGACGGTACTGAACGATACCGACGTGTATCCGGAGGGGACAACCCTCCGAGGCCGGTCCGCATATTTCCGGGAGGTGACACCGGAACTCGACGGGGAGTTTGCGTATCGGTATACCGCGACCGACGGGGGGAATCTCACTGTGGAAACTGATACCACCCTCGTCCTTCGGTCGGTCGACACAGACCAAGCGAACGGGTCGGTCTATTGGCGGAGCGACGAGCCGCTATCCACGACCACGGAACGAAGTGTGGGGCCGGACGACACCGTCGGTACCGCCTTCAGCCTGAACGTCAGCGAGGTGGACCGGCGAATCCAGACAATTGACGAACAGTTCGGGGGCACGCCGGGGGAGAAACAGCTCCTCGTTGTCACCGAAGTTGCGGTTTCGGGCAGCCGGAACGGTCAGCCGGTCGACCTGACGCGGCGTTACCGGCTCCGAATCACACCGGAGGGGTCGCTGTACCGGGTGGCCGAACCCGGGTCGTCGACGAACTCACGGAGTCAAACGGATAGCATAGTCGTTCCGGCCGAGTACGGTCCGGCTCGCTCGCTCGGTGGACCGGCGTTGCTCGGCCTTGGGCTGGCCGGGATTTGCGCTTTCGTTGCCCAGCAGCGGTACACACCACCGGTGACGGACACCGAGCGGCAGTGGGTGCAGTACCGCCAGATACGCGAGGAGTTCGACGACTGGATCACTCAGGGGGAGATACCGGCGGCAGCCGAAGGCCCGCCGACCGTCACCGTCGATACGCTGTCCGGCCTCGTGGACCTAGCTATCGACACCGGCGAGCGTGTCGTGGAAGACGAACGGCGCGGTGCTTGTCTCGTTCTGCAGGACAACCGATGGTATCTGCACGAGATGCCGCCCGAACCGGCCATCGGCGAGGCTGCAATCGATGTGTCACCGGCGGATATCTTCGCCGCTTCGGACGAGGATGGCGAAGACTGATCGTAGCCGCGGCTTTCGTCTCGCGGCCGTTGTAACCGTGACACAAAACGCACGCGACGGGCGCTGCTGGTGGCTGAAAGCGACGAGTAACAAATATCCCGACGACAGGCTTGCACGTATGGAGTGCGTAGTGGGACGGACGGACAGTAAGCACGGTGGAACCGTGGGGCCAGCAGTGAGTGGTCGGGCCGAACGCCGCCGCCGGGAGCGGACCGGGGCGTCGACAGCCCTCCGAAATCGACGGTGCAAACCGTGTCGCAGGCGGTAATCCCGAATCACCCGCGCTTCCGGCTCCGGTGGCTGCTTCGGCGGCGGGGGTCGGCGGACTGGCTCTCGGACCCGACGTGGGTGCCGGCGGGCGAACGAGCCGTCTACCGCTCGGTGAAAGAGGGGTTACGGGAGGTGCTCTGCGGGCTCGATAGGTCCGGGACAGTGTTGCTGCCGGCCTACGTCCCGGGCGGGCTCGTCGCCACGTTTCTCGCCGCCGGCTTCGACGTTCGATACTACCCGGTCGAGTCGGACCTCTCGGTCAACGCCGATGCCGTCCGGGACCGCCTCGACGCGGTCGACCCCGTTGCGGTCGTGTTCATCCACTACTTGGGGTTCGCCGACGAGAACTACCCGGCGCTGCGGGCGGCGGCGAAGCGACGGGACGCCCTCGTCATCGAGGACTGCGCCCGGGGGCTGTTCAGCCACGACCGGAACGGGGCGTTGCTCGGCTCGACCGGCGATATCACACTGTTCAGCCTCTACAAGACGCTGCCGTCTCCGAACGGCGGACTCATCGTCAGCGCGACGTGTTCCCTACCCGAACCGACCGGACGGCGCTCGGAGTGGCGCGACCTCGCCGGGACGGTCCTCGGGTCGCTGCTCGAACGGGCGGGCATACAGCAACGGCAGCTGACCCGCACGGCGGTCGACGACTGCCAACAGTATCGCGAGACCGTCGGCCCCGACGGCGTCCGGAGCAAGCCCGGGTGGGTCTCGGAGCGGGCGTTCACCCACGTCACGCCCGCGACCGTCCAGTCGACCCGGTACGACCGCTACTGCGCGTTACGTGACCGGCTCGTCGACGCCGGGGTGACGGTCGTGACGCCAGCGGCCCCGCCGGGGTCAGCCCCGTACGGCGTCGGCGTCCTGCTCGACAGCGAGGCCGACCGCAATCGGCTGCTCGCCCGGTTGTACCGGGCACACCTCCCAAACGAGATACTGACGTGGCCGCCTGCCCACCGGGCAGACGCGCTCCAGCGCTTCGCCGGCGCGATGGCGCTGCGCCGGCGGCTCGTCATCTTCCCGACACATCAGCAGGTGCCCCGCTCGGCTATCGACCGCCTCGCGAACGCGGTCAGGGCGCACGTCCGATAGCCACCTACCGCAGGCGGAGATACGCCGTCTTCGCCGCGTCGACCAGCGGCGACCCCCGTTCGAGGGAGTAGTACGTGCGAACGGTGGGGTTGAACTTGGCCTTGTACCCACACAGTCGTTCGTTGTTCGCGCCGACGAGGTCGACCCGTTCGATGCCGCGGTCGCTGGCTCGCTGGAGCAGCTCCCAGTCCAGCACGTCCGAGACGGCGACTTCGTGGTCGAAGTCGGCGACCGACTGCCACCGATAGAGGGTGTCGTCGTCTTCGAGCGTGACGAGGCCGCCCAGAAACCGACCGTCGTCGGTGCAGGTGTACGCCCGGACCGTTCCCTCGGGCAGCGCCGCAAAGAGGTCGGCAGCGAACGACGGTGGGACGGTGTAGGCTACGTCCTGCTCGGCGTGGCGCTGTTCGACGTTCCGGATGATGCGGGCGATGGCCGCCTGCCCGCCCTCGGTAATCTCGTGACCCTCGTGGTCCTCGGCGCTGCGGACGTTACTCCGAACGTCACTGCTAAACGACATGAAGAGGTCGTCGGTGTCCAGCGTGAGGTCGACGTGATAGGTGTGACGCGGTGTCGTGTCGAAGTCGTTCCAGATGAACGGCCGCGGATCGGGGTAGTCCGTACCCGCTCGGATGTGTGTGTAGTCCGGGTCGATGTGCTCGCCCACGGCGTCGAAGACGCTATCGACGAACCGGCGGTGGCGGCGCTCGGCTTTGCGTTGTTTCATCCCGTTGTGCTCGAACTGTGCCGGGCCGAGGTAGCTGATTTCGAGGTTCGGCGGCGGCGAGGCGGCGATATCGAAGGGGCCTTTCGAGAGTGCGAACACCGGGAACAGCCCCACCGGCTCCTGCCCTTTGCGCGCGACGAACGGGTAGCAGTCGGCGTCAGCATACGAAGCGATGACATCGAGAGCCTCGTAGCGGTGAAACGGCGTCGCGTGGGCCGACCGCTCGACCAGCCCGTTCCACTCTTCGGGGTCGTCGAGTGTGGCTACCTCGATACTCATTGCTCTAAGTACCCCAAGTCCGAGAGTCGGTCTTCCATCGCCGCGTCAGCGGTGGTAGCGTCGCGGGAGTCGTACTCGTCGTAGCGCCGTCTGTCGGGTGCGCCGACCACGGGCAGAGCGGTGCCGTCCATCCGCTCCGAGGCCGGCACGCCGAGCGTGGCGAGTATCGTCGGCGCGATATCGAGCAGGTGGGCGTCGGTCACGTCGGCCTCGGTGTCGACGCCCCCAGCGACGGCGACGATGCCGTCTCGCTTGTGGTTCCACGGTTCGGACGGTGAGCCGAACTGTTCCTCGCGCAGCGAGGCCGAGAGGAACTGGTCGAAGTCGGCGGGGACGGTGACGATATCGGGGGCGTCCTCGACGTAGGGGCCTTCGAACACGTCCTCGCGTGGCCGGACGGCCTCGAACACGGGGTCGCCGTCGGGCGTCCGAACCGACGAGAGCGCGTCGATGACCGACTGGCGCGTCGCCTCGTACTCGTTCTGTGGGACGGTGCCGTTCGGCTCGCGACCGGCGAGATTCAACCGGACCCCCATCTCGACACGGTCGCGGAAGTACGCCGTCGAAGACTCGAAAGCAACGCGCTCGGAGGCCGCCCGCATCGCCCCGACCGGCGCGACGCGAATCACGAGGTCTTTGATGCCCAGCGTTCGGACCACGGACTCGATGCGCTGGCTCGTGAGGCCGGCTTTCGCGGCGATTTGAAGCGCGCGCTCGACCGGTGACGCGTCGGGTTGACCGCCGTCTTCGCCGTCGCGCAGGCGGTTCTGCGCGATAGAGTTCCACGACGGCATCCCCCCGGCACCGGAGACGCCGTCGACGAACCCCTCTTCGCGCAGGAAGGTGTTGCCGCGGAACTCGTGGCCGTCGTAGGGTCCCAGTCCGTGGTCGCTGACGAGAAAGACCACGTCGGGGTCACAGGCAGCAAGAGTTGCCTCGATTTGCTCGTCGACGGCCTCGTAGACGCCTTCGACGACGGCGTCGTTCTCCGGGGACTCGTGAAAGAGCGTGTCCGTCTGTTGGAACTGGAGAAAGCCGAAGTCGGGGTCGTAGCGGTCGGCGAGATACCGGAAGGCCTCCCCGCGCATCCCGACGAGTTCGCGGTAGGCCGCTATCTGCTCGTCGTCGGGACTCTCGGCGTCGGTGTCGTCGTTGTAGAGCCGATAGTCGCCCAGTTCGTCACGGATGTCCGAGAGCAAGCCGACGGGGTGACACTGCGGGTCTTCCGGGGCGAGATACCCCGGCACCAGCGCGCCGTCGAAGTCGGTCGGCGGGTGCGTCACCGGGACGTTGACGACGACGCTCGTCTGCCCCTGCTCGCTCAGCAGTTCCCAGAGCGTGTGTTCTTTCACGTCCGTAGCGTTGACCACGTCCCAGTCGTACCCCTCGAAGCGCAGAAAGCAGTAGACGCCGTGCTTGCCGGGATTGACGCCGGTGTACATCGAGGGCCACGCGCTCGGAGTCCACGGCGGCAACTGTGACTCCAGCGGGCCGGCGGCACCCGTCTCTAGGATATCGCGTATCGTCGGGATAGTCCCCGTCGGAAGCTCGGAGACGACGTTCATCGACGCCCCGTCGATTCCGATGACGAGGGTCTGGAGAGCCGTATCGTCGGGTTTCGGCATGTAGCGGGATTCCGGATGGACAGCTATTGTTATAGGCAGAGTACGACAGGGGAAACGCCGCTGTATCGGCTGTTCACGCGATTGAGCCGGTGTTCGGACGCGACCGTCGGGGCGGACGGCGAGCGGCGACTGCGCCGAGCGGCCCGGTCGGCGCAACAGTCGTATGCGGCGGCCGAACGTACTTTCGACAGCCGGTAAGACGGTGGTAACAATGCTCGTCTGTCCCCCACCGGACGGTACAGTGGGTTCAGTCGTCATCTCGATAGACGCCGAGTTGGGGTGGGGGTTCATCGACTTCGACTCGCCGCCGACCCGACGGGTCGAGAGCGCTCGCGAGGGGTGGACATGGCTCTGTGACCGGCTCGAAGCCTACGACATCCCGGCGACGTGGGCCATCGTCGGTCACGTCTTTCAGGAGTCGTGTGACGGCGACCACAGCGACCACCCGGCGTGGCCGGAGTGGTTCACGCGGGAGCGCGGGCCGTGGGCCGACCGCCCGGACCTCACCCGTGGAGCGGACCTCGTCGAGCGCGTTCGGGCGTCGCCGGTCGACCACGACATCGGCGGGCACACTTACACCCACATCGAGTTCGGAGCGGACGCGACTACCCGAGAGATAGCGAGCTACGAACTGGCTCGCAGCGTCGAAATCGCCGAGTCGTGGGGTATTGCCCTCCGCTCGTTCGTCTTCCCCCGGAACAATCTCGGCCACCGAGACGTGCTGGCCGAACACGGATTCGAGACCTATCGGGCGCTCCGACCGGGGCCGAATCGGGGCCTCACAGGGCGGCTGGTCGACAGTCTCGGGCGAGCCCGGCCGCCGCTCGTTCGACCGGCCGTCGACGAGTACGGCCTCGTGAACCTCCCCGCGTCGCTGTTCTTACACGGCTTCGACGGCACGCCGCTGCGGGCGACGCGCGCCGTCGGTCACGACCCTATCGTCACGCTCGCAAAGCGTGGTATCGCGGCGGCGGCCGACGAGGACGCTATCTTTCATTGCTGGCTCCACCCGAACAATCTGGTCGGTCCCGCACAGTACCGGCGGCTGGACGCGATTTTCGACGCCATCGACGACCACCGCGGGCAGTTACGAGTCGAGACGATGGCAGGCGTGGCTGACCGCGTGCTCGGAAACGGGGAGCAGTGGTCGCCGGCGGCCGACGACTGAGCGCGTCTGACTAGCGGTCGCCGGCAGCGGCTGTCGCCCGGCGCGGTCAGGCGTCGGTGTCGAACCGATACACCTCGCGACCGGCCACGAACGCCCGCGAGACAGTCGGCGTCGGGTCCGGGTCGACGACGACGATATCCGCCCGCGCCCCCGGTTCGAGGCGGCCCCGCTCGGCGAGGCCAACAGCGTCGGCCGGGGCGGCTGTCACACGGTTGACCCGGGCGTGGAGCGGTTCGCCCGTCTCCGTGAAGACGGAAGCCAATAGCGTCCCCGGTCGAAAGTCGCTGCAGAGTACGTCGACGGCGTCGGCGTCGACCGCGTCCTCGACGGCGAGATTCTCCCAGAGGCTCCCGCCCCTGACGAGGTTCGGTGCGCCCATCGCGACGGTCAGCCCGCGGGCCGTCGCGCGGCGGGCGGCACCCATCGTGAGCGGGAACTCACAGACGTCGACGCCGCGGTTGGCCGCCCTGTCGACGGTCGCGGCGTCCGCATCGTCGTGTGAGGCAATCGTGACACCGGCGGTTCGGGCGGCCTCGACGACGGTGTCGCGCCGCCGGTCGAGTACGTGGTTCGGGACCGCCGCTCGCGAGCGGACGACCGCTTCGAGACCGTCGTCGGTCCCGGTCTCGGCAGCGTCCGATTCGGCTGCATCCGCCTGGCTGGGCGTCCCGTGGCGATTGCTGAACCCTTCCGCCGAGACGTACTGGCCCCGGTCGGGGCCGTGGTGCATCAGCGAGACGAGGTCGACGAAGCCGGCCCGCAGAGCGTCGGTGGCTGCCCCCACCGACGCCCCGTCTCCGAGTTCACAGCGGGCGTGGACGCGGGCGTCGATGGCTGCGGTTTCGCGTCGGTCACGAACCGCCTCGGTCAGTCGCCGGGCCCGCTCGATGGTTCGGTCGTGGTCCGGGGCGTCCTCGTAGGCGAGCGCGTGGAACTTGGTCGTCACGCCAGCGGCCAACGCCGCGCGCTCGCTCTGTCTGAGCGCATCGGGAACCGGAATGCGCTCCTCGGGGCGCGGCGAGAGGTAGCGCTCGATATCGTCGCCGTGAACATCGACGAACCCCGGAAGAACGTACTGGCCCGAGACATCGATGGTGTCGACCATCGAGAGCGGCCGAGACGGTGTGTCGATAGCTTCGATACAGTCACCGACGATAGTCAAGATACCGTCCGAGAGCGAGCGGGTCGGCGTTACGACGGTGCCGCCAGTGAGCGAGAGCGGCGAGGATGTACCTGTCATACAGATAGTCTGACAGAGAGGTGTCCGGTGTGTTCGTTTGGTTATTGACGTGCTACCCCAACGGTCGGCACCGGGTCCGGAGCAGTAATATCGGCCACTGGCAGTTACGATATCGGACAGGTCAAACGACGATAATGACAATATCTCAATAACAATAGCCGGGTCACGAAAACGCGGTACGCATGTTTGCATTCCCGAATAGCCGCCAGCACTGCCGGTTAAGCGCTGCGGCGACGGAGGTCGGTCGCTGATGTGTGGCATCACCGCGTACGTCGGGGAGGGAGACCCCGTCGAGACGGTCCTGACTGGACTTCGGAATCTGGAGTATCGGGGCTACGACTCGGCGGGCTTTGCGGTGTCGGACGGCCACAGTGTCGACGTGGTCAAGCGGGAAGGAACGGTCGACTCGCTCGTCGGGGAAGTCGGGAACTGGTCGTGGGACGGGGAGGCCGCAATCGGGCACACCCGCTGGAGTACCCACGGCCCACCGACCGACGCCAACGCCCACCCGCACACGGACTGTTCGGGTGACATCGCCGTCGTCCACAACGGCATCGTCGAGAACTACGACGAACTCCGAGCGGCGCTCGTCGACGCGGGCCACGGTTTCGACAGCGAAACCGACACCGAAGTCATCCCACACCTCGTCGAGGCCGAACTGGCAGACTCGGACGTCGAGACGGCGTTTCGGACCGTCACGGACCGACTAGAGGGGAGTTTCGCGCTGACGATGCTACACGCCGGCTCAGAGCGGGTCTACGCCACCCGACAGGGCTCCCCGCTGGTGCTCGGCGTCGGCGGAGACGGCTACTACCTCGCCAGCGACGTGCCGGCGTTCTTAGAGTACACCGACGAGGTCGTCTATCCCGAAGACGGGGATGTCTTGACCGTGAGCGCCGGCGACTACCACATCGCCGGGCCGGCGGGGCGGTCCATCGAGCGACCGCACCAAACTGTCGACTGGGCCGCCGAAGACGCCCAAAAACAGCCCTACGACCACTATATGAAAAAGGAGATACACGAGCAGCCGACGGCCATCGACCAATCCATCCGGGGTCGACTGAGCGAGGCCGGCGTCGAACTAGACGACCTCGACGGCGTCCCGTTCGCGGACGTGACCGACGTGTGTTTCGTCGCCTGCGGAACCTCCTACCACGCGGCGCTGTACGGAACCCAACTGCTCGACGAGCGCGGGATTCCCGCGCGGGCGGTACTCGCGAGCGAGTTCGCCGCCTCTCCGCCCGAGACCGACGACCGCACGCTGGTCGTCGGCGTGACACAGAGCGGGGAGACCGCAGACACCCTCGCGGCGCTTCGGGCCGCCCGCAAAGCGGGACGACGCACGCTCGCGGTGACGAACGTCGTCTCCTCGACTGCGGCCCGGGAGTGTGAGAGCTGTCTCTACATCCGGGCCGGCCCCGAAATCGGCGTCGCCGCGACCAAGACGTTCGCCTCACAGCTGACGACGCTGCTGTTGCTCGCGGAACGACTCGCCGCCGCCGCAGGAAACGGTGAGTCGATGTCGGCCGACCTCCGGCGGTCGCTTCGCGCGCTTCCCGAACAGGTCCAGACAGTGCTCGACACGGCAGACGCTTATCGGCTCGCGGAGACGTACGCCGGGTCGACCGCGTACTTCTTCATCGGTCGCGGGCTGGCGCTGCCGGTCGCGATGGAGGGTGCGCTCAAACTCAAAGAGATATCGTACGAACACGCCGAAGGCTTCGCGGCCGGCGAGCTGAAACACGGCCCGCTCGCACTCGTGACGCCCGAGACGCCCGTGTTCGCCATCTCCGACGGACAGCATACCGAGCGGACGGTCGCCACCGTCGAGGAGGTCCAAGCCCGCGGCGCGCCCGTCGTCGCCGTCGGCGTCCGTGACAGCCCGGTCGCCGATGTGGCCGACAGCCACCTCCCGGTGCCCGGTACCGACCCGGAACTCGTCGGCCTGCTGGCGAACGTGCAACTCCAACTGTTCGCCTACCACGCGGCACGGCTGCTCGACCGCCCGGTCGACAAGCCCCGAAATCTGGCCAAGAGCGTCACCGTCGAGTGATTCCCCGACCTGAGTCCGAACGAGCTGTCCGATACCGGAGTCGTATCAGCGGAAGCAGTGGGGTGGCGGTCACGTTGACAGGGCGCTGCCACCCGGACGGCTCGGCCAGAAGTGGGCTACTGGCGGGAGGGGGCAGCTTAACAGCGGAAGTGGTGGGGTAGGCCGACCCGTTCAGGACAGTTCACGCCGGTCGCTAACAGCGGAAGCGGTGGGGTGTTCCGTGATGGAGGGCAAGCGGGGGTAGTAAGAAAGCCTTAACAGCGGAAGTAGTGGGGTTGTGGTGGGCCACCGCCGGGGGTCCGCTGGTGTCGCTAACAGCGGAAGCGGTGGGGTGGTGGAAGGGGGCGAGCGGGCGTCGGTAGAGGCCGTTTAACAGCGGAAGCGGTGGGGTAGATAGCGAGCCGACTGCTAACAGCGGAACCACTGGGGGGAGTCGCGTCCCGACGGGACCGGGGGTGCCAGACGGCGTGGGCGCGGACTGGCCGCGACTGCTCCGAGGTCGGTCTATGGCGTCGCGTCGAGAATCTCTGAGAGCCCGGTCTTGACCGACGAGACGGACTGTTCCAGTTCGTGTTCCTTGTACTTCCCACCGCCTTTCCCGCGGTTGAACTCCGTCGAGGAGATGATTCCCAGTTGGTCGAGTTCGCCCAGATAGTCGCGGACCGACCGGAGCGAAACCGGGTCCATGGCGTTCTCGGTCGCCACCCGCTCGTACGCTCGGAGGATGTCCTTGGTCCGGGCCGGCGTCTCGTCCTCTTCGGCCAGTATCGTCAGCGCGTAGAGTACGAACTGGCCGTGGTTGGAGTAGTTCCGAATCCCCTCGACGACTTGGTCGGTCTGAAGGCGCTTGCGGGCCTCACTGACGTGGGCCTCGGTCACGAGTTCGTCGTTTCGCTCACGAGCGAGGTCGCCGGCTTCGAGCAGTAGGTCCAACGCCTGCCGAGCGTCACCGGAGTCTTTCGCGCCGTACGCCGCACACATCTGGACGACGCCGTCGTCAAGAATATCGGGCTTGAACGCGACCTGTTCGCGCTGTTCGAGGACGAGCTGGAGTTCCTGTGCGTCGTACGCCGAAAACGAGACTTCCTTCTCACAGAGGCTAGAGCGGACCTTCGAAGAGAGCTGATTGCGGAAGTCGAGGTCGTTCGAGATACCGATGACGCCGAGTTTCGCTTGGGTCACGTCGCCGTTCGAGCGCGCCCGCGGGAGCTTATACAACAGCGAGTCGTCCCGGATATGGTCGACTTCGTCGAGCACGATGAGGACCGTCCCGCTGATAGCGTCGAGTTCTTCGAACAGGAACTGATACACCGACGCCTGTGGATACCCCGTGTTGGATATCTGAGTCGCCGGGTCACGGAGTTCGTTGACGAGCGCAACGGCGGCCTGATAGCTGGAGTTCAGCCCGTCGCAGTTTATCTCGACCGTGTGTAAATCGAGGTTGTCGACGTCGGCGGCGTCGCGTTTGAGTGTCTGCAGAAGATACCGTGTCGCAGCCGTCTTGCCGACACCGCTTTTTCCGTACAGAAAGATATTCGACGGACTCTCGTTGTTGATGACCGGCTGAAGCGCGGCGTGATATCGCTGGAGTTCGTCGTCACGACCCACTAGTTCGTCGGGCGTCCACTCCTCTAACAGCGCCTCACGCTGCTCGAATATCGACGAAGACGGGCTAAACGAGAGGTCAGTCATTGAGTGGTTATTATTCGACAGGTACATTTAACCTTCGGTTCCGCTGCTTCCGTTGTTCCGTTTGTATAAATATCCCAGACACCGGTGGTTCCGCTGTTACCGGCTGTAGACGACGTTGTAGCCCGATAAAACGGGCTGTCGAGGTGTCGCAGCACCGAACTCGAGCGGTCGGGTGGTGGTTGGTGGCCGTTCGGATTGTCGGGGACGTACTGACGATGGGCTGATAGCGGCCCCTGAGGGCAGAGACGAGTCGAGCGTGGACTGAGGCAAGGGGGCTAGGAGGGACCAGTGATGGCAGCGGTAGACAAGAACGTGCTGTGGCCGGAGTTTGAGCCGACTGCACAACACGAGGTGAGCCAGGCTTCAGACACCCACCCCACTGGTTCCGCTGTTAGCGGTGAGTGGTGTGTGTGGGTACGCGTGAGTCGGCGTGGGAAATTTCTAGAGCTAGTAAATAAGTTTAATACAGCTCGGAAAAAACCGTACCCGTAGGCCGTTTCCACCGAACAAACAATACACCCCCTCCCATGGGGGTGGGGCCGTTTGTTCGTCGCTAACAGCGGAAGCAGTGGGGTGGGGGTGTCCCCCTGTCATCGCACTGACTCACGCGTACTCACACACCACTCCATGGCACAGCAACCGCGATGACTCCTCCTACGCGGAACAGCAACCGCGGGTCGTGTTGTTCGATGCGTTCACCATCCCGCTGGCGAGACTCCTTTCCCCGCTATCTCGCTTACCGCATCGGACCGCAGTCCGAGACTCCGTCACTCACGGTGGGCGACACACAGGAGGAACCTGTTACACAGGTCACAGAACAAGTCGCCGTCCTCGCGCACGACCGGGTGGGTCGAACAGGCCGGACAGACGTGGTCGTGGGCACGGTCTTCGTTTGCCATACCCCCTGTTCGCATACCGATAGTAAGTATCTTGTGGGGCAAATGTCATATTCTACCGTATATAATACAGTTATAACGACTATCTTCCTACTTTATCGAGACAAATAGGCGTTTTTTCACGAAGAATCAAGCGTCTCTCTATTTTTCGACGTGTACGCTTCTAGCTGACTCTACCGGCGACCGAGTCTCGAAAAGACAGCCTCGGGCTCAGTACCGAGTGGTCGTCGCTATCTCGTCGTCGCCGTCCCGCAACGCAACACCGTTCGAGCGGAGTTCGGCTGCGAGTTCCGACGAGGAGACGCCGGCACGCGCGGCGGCGGCCGACAGGCCGAGCTCCCGCGTTCGGTACAGTTCAACTGCGTCGTCTAATACTTTGTACGTCATTGCGTTTTGGACGTGATGGTGTACAAATATAAGTCTTTTGAGCAGAATCTGAATCATTCGTCATATTATATCTCTATTTTGCATCTACATACTGAACCGTTATGGACAACGCGATGCTCGCTGTATCACGCCTGACGGAGCCGTGCTCTCGGTGCCGCCAGCCACGGCGCGGACGACGCCGACCGCAAGCAGTACGACGCCGGCCAGCAACAGCAAGTGAGGAGCCGGTGGCCGCCACGCCTCGTCCGACCGTTCGAGTCGATTCCGGAGTCGGCCGCGGGTGTTTTTCGCGACGTATCGGAGCACGTCCGACCCTTCGGGCATCGAGTACAGCGTGCCGATATCGTCGGGTCGCGTGACGGACTGGTCGGGCTCGACGAGCGCTTTCACTGCCGGGACGAGCATATCCTCGGCTCGGTGGTGGGCCCGCGTCCAGACTTCTTGCCACGTGTTCGCCTCCTCGATGTCGAACCGTTCCAGCGCCGCGATTTCCCCGCCGTCGAGGGTGTCCGTGAGTCGTTGGACCGTCACGCCCATCCGATTTTCGCCGTTGCAGAACTCCCAGAAACCGCCGGGCTGGCCGCGGTACTCACGGATGTCGCCCATGTGGTAGCTCAGGACGCCGTAGGTCGGTGCGTCGAGCACGTCGCCCTTTATCATCCCGAAGCCAAAGCGGACGACGATGTCTGTCTCGGCCACCTGTTCGACCGCGTCTTCGGGCAACGTACTCCAGTGGCCGTCGGTACACTCTGCGCTACAGGAAATCCACTCGGTGTCCGAGACGCCCGCCACCGAGTCGATGGGCACGAGTCGCTCGTAGTCGGGCGTGGCCGCGAGCAGTCTGGCCACCCCGACGAGCGACCAGAGCGGATACGTCCTGACGCGTTCGCTCGCCGCCCATAGAAACGACCACGGACCGCGGCCGGGGTCCGTGTCGGTGTCGCGGTCGTTGACGACCACGGTAGTAATCTCGACATCGACTTCGGTGACCAACTCCACCAGCGCGTTTCGCTGCCATTGTTCGACGTACTCGCTGTCGACGAGCACCGCGGCTTCGAGCCGTGTCTCTGATGGTGTAGACATTGGTGGATGAGGTACGCGTGTGCGCCGCCTTAGAGAACCGTTCTCGGCGTTATTATAGCGCAACTGATACTTAGTCCGACTGGTAGAAAAGCCTGCTGGCCGTTCGGTCGCGACGGCACCGAGGTTCGCACCACGGTTGTTTTCACGCTGCCCACCGACTGATGTTTCATGTGGGTTCAAGACGACGCGTCCGTTCCCCACGGCATCGACTGGTTCCGCAGGGACGGTCAGACGCCGACCATCGCCAGCATTAGCGATATCCACGGCTACTTAGATGCTTTCCGGAGCGCACTGACCGCCGTCGGTGAGGCCGACGGCTACGACCCGCTCGTCACCGTCGACGACGACGGCCGAGTCCACTGGGCGGACAACGACTACGTTTTGCTATTGAACGGCGACCTCGTCGACCGCGGGCCGGCAAACGACGAGTGCGTTTCCCTCCTCGCCCGCCTCCTCGCGGAGGCCCCGCCCGGCCGAGTGCGCTATCACTTGGGCAACCACGAGATGGCGGTGTTGTTCCCGGATATGTTCGGCTGGCCCGACACCTACAGCGTCGGACTGGACCGCGACCGACGCGCTGCGTTCTGCCGTTCGGTCGCGATGGGTGTCGTCCCCGTCGCGTTCGAGGGGTACGAGTACACGTACTCACACGCCGGCTCGAACGAACCGTTCGACGTACCAGCGGTCAACGACCTCGCCGCGGCGGCGGCCGGCGAGCTACTGGCGACGACTGCAGTCGAGGACGACGAGCGCCGCCAACGAGCCATCGCCCGCGACCACGACGCCGTCTACGGCCTCGGTGGCATGTACGGCCGAGGGGCCGACGCCGGACTCCTCTGGATGGACTTCGCACACGTGCGCGAGGACGCCCCGCCACAGGTCGTCGGCCACTCCCGACACCCAGAACCGACACGGAAGGGTGCAGTCGTCTGCCAGAACGTCATTCGGTCGAATCTGGACGCGCCCGGCGGCGAAGCTGTTTTGCTGGAGACGCCGGCGGAGCTGTCGGCGGTCGTCCGTACCGGAGACGGCGTCACGACGATACCGCCGTGACTACTCGCGACTCTCATTTTCGATATCGATAGCGTGGGCGGTAGTTATATCGTTATTGTCCGACGAGTCTTTCTCAACGTTGAAACCGCCGAGTACACGGCGCTCGCGGTCGTTCCGTGCGGCGACCACCGTCGGCAATCACTCGAAGAATCTATGAGTAATCGACAGCTACCGGCTGGGTACACGCTCCGCAGCCGGACCGCACTACGGGACGCCGTTGCGCTCTTGTTCGTTCCTGCGGTGTTATTCGGTATCGTCTGGCTTCCGCCATCGGTCCGGTCGTCGTTGATATTCGAATACGCCAATCCGTCACTCCTCGCCGCGTACACGAGTTCGTTCGTCCACGCGACCCAGAGTCATCTGGCCGTCAATCTCATCGGCTACGGCTTGCTTGTCCCGATAGAATACGTACTGAGCACGCTGTGTGGATACAAACAGCGATTTTACATCTCGTATCTCACCTTCGTTCTCGTCTTTCCGTTCGCACTCACCGGGCTCGCCCTGCTGTTCATCCGCCCCGGTGCCGGGATGGGATTCTCGGGGGTGTTGATGGCGTTTTACGGCTACCTCCCGCTCGTGATGAGTGACCTCGTGACCGAGCGGTTCGACATCGACACCCAGCGAAACGTCGCGCCCTTGCTGTATTTCGTCGGCATCGGTATCATCACCGTGTTGGGCGTCTGGCCCTCCTTGGACGATCTGACCGTCGCCCTCGGCACCGCGGGCCTCCTCGTGGTCATCCTCCTCGTCCTCCTGTGGTACTTCTTCTCGATTCTTGAGACACACAACGGCGTCCGGACCACCGTTCGGGAGGCATGGCAGGCAACGGGCTACTTCGAACTGTTCCTCGTCGCTTTCGCTCTGCTCGTCCTCTTTCCCTTCGCGATGTTCCCGTTCGACCCGGCGAGCGCGACGGGCGTCGTCGATACGTACACCCACCTGCTGGCGTACTCTTTGGGATTCATCGCAACGTTCAGTTCGGCGCTCGTCAGCGAGCGTCTGGCCGACGACGACGCCGAGGCGTGGCTCTGACACGAAAGTCACGTGTGGGTGTCACGGTGGTATCGCTGGCATGACTGCACAGCCCGGGATGGTGCTCTCTCGATGCGGCGCTTGCTCCGCTTCGAGGTGCCGCCCGAGAGCAAGTCGGCGTGAGCCACCGTTCCGTGCGACCACATCTCAATCAGCTATAGGTGTCCGTTCGTCGTTCGGACAGGTATGTCTCGGCGACACTACTGGGGGGGACTGGGATGAGCCGATACGTCATCTCGGACCACCATTTCGGCCACTCCCGCATCATCGGCTACACGGACCGACCGTTCAGTTCGGTCGGCGAGATGAACCAGACGCTACTGAACCGCCACTACGAGACCGTCGAGGAGTCGGATACGCTCATTCACTTGGGTGACGTGGCGATGGACATGCGGAACGGCGAGGAGACCATCGAGTACTTCGAGCGACTGGGCGGGGACGTGTTGCTCCGCGGGAACCACGATGTCGGCCTCGACGCCGAAGCGGCCCCGTTTCCGGTGCTTGACGCGTGTCTCCTCGAACACGGCGGCCGCGAGTTCTACTGCACCCACCGGCCCGAGGATATCCCCGAAGACTGGGACGGCTGGGCCATCCACGGCCACATCCACAACAACGACACGGAGACGTATCCGTTTGTGGCGACCGACGCCCGACGGGTCAACGTCAGCAGCGAACTGCTGGACTACCGCCCAATCGCGCTGCAAACGCTCTCTGGCATCATAGACGCCTGTCCCGACGGCTCACGACTGCGCGATGTCGACACCGCCCGTGAGGAACTCGGATAGTAGCCGCGCGCGCCGTCGCTACGACCTGCCGACCGTACTCTCAGCGGAACTCCGGGAGGTCGTCGCCCATCGGGTCGGTCCGAAGCCCGTCGACAGCACTTCGCACGTCCGCCCGCGTCACCGCGAGCCTCTCGCGGTCGCCGCTGTCGAACGCGGCGACGGCGAACTCCAGCGCTTTCCGACACACGGCCGCGATATCGGCTCCCGACAGTTCGGGCAGGTCGAGCGAGACGAACCACTCCGCCGAAACGGTGTCGGCACGCGGCAGCGCGTCGACGTGAATCTCGAAGATGGCCCGCGTATCGGCCGTGTCGGGACGTGGCACCTCGATGAAGGTGTCGAACCGCCCCGAACGGAGCACAGCGGGGTCGAGCCGGTCCAGCCGGTTGGTCGCGGCGAGCACGAGTACGTCCTCTAGGGGTTCGAGCCCGTCGAGTTCCGAGAGCAGCGTGTTCACCATGTCGTCTTTGAACTCGTATCCGTCGCCGGCACGGCTGGGGGCCAACGAGTCGAACTCGTCGAAGAACACGACGCTCGGGGCGTGGTCGCGGGCGGCCCGGAATAGCTCGCGGAGTTCGCGCTCGGACTCGCCGACGAGCGGCTGTTCCAACTCCGGCCCTTTCACCGAGAGGAAATGATAGTCCAGTTCGTTGGCGACGGCTTTCGCCAGCATCGTCTTGCCGTTGCCCGGCGGCCCGTGCAACAGGATACCCTGTCCGATAGAGAAACCGGCGTCGCGGAACGTCTCACTGTACTCGACCGGGACCGTGACGGCCTCGCGGAGCCGCTCTTTCTCCGAGCTGAGTCCCCCGATATCTCGAAACGAGACGTTGGGAATCTCCGGCTCGAACTGCTCGTCGGTGTCGCTCCGGTGGAAAAAGCCCGTTGCCACCGGGTCGTCGAACCGCTCAGCGTCGATCTCGTCCAACGCCGACTGTACGTCCCCCGTTCGGACCGTCACGGGGAACTCGTCCCCGGCTCGACGGCGGCCTTGGATGGCCCGTTTGACCGCCGTATGGAGGTTTCGAACAGACAGTTCGTGGGTGTGCAACTCGCCGAAGCGGTCGCCTCCGTCGTCGAGTGCCGCGATACCCGCCTCTCGGGCCTCTGACAGCGCGCTTTCGATTTCGCTGTGTCGGTATCGCTCGTCCGGTTCCGGCACCTCGACCACGAACTCGAAGAGCGCGTCGTTAGCGGTCAAATCGGTGTCGTCGTCCGCGGCCGTCCCTACGACGAGCACCCGCTCGTTGGCCGCCCGGACCGCGTCGAGGTGGTGCCGGAGCCGTTCGTACTCCTCCTCGTCGAACCCGAACTCGTCGAGACAGTCGAGCACGACGACGCTTGGCTCGCGGTCGCGGGCGGCTCGAAGCGTCGCCTCGACGTTCGTCTCCTCCTCGATGAACCCGCCGACGACGGAGTCGAGGACGAAAAACGTGTACTCGTCCCCGAACGCCCCGGTGAGCCCTTTCGCCAGCCGCGTGGTCGGTGACTGCTCGGTCGCGCCGAACAGGAGTACCGACGCGGTCCCGTACCGGCCGTCGTCGACTCGGTCGGACACTGTTTGTCGGAGCCGTTCTTTCACCTGCTTGAACCCCTCGATGCCGTCGAGGCTGGCGAACGGCTCGCTCGCTACTGTCACGCTCTCCTCGAACGCCGTTTCGACCGGCTCACGGTCCGGTTCGCCGAACTCGTCAGTCACGACGACCACCCCGGGAAGCGCAAAGCGACGACGAAACCCATTGGACTGTCGATAGGCCGTCGACCAACCACTTCAACGTGTCTATCTCCCGCTCGGGTGACACCGACCCCGTCGTTCTCACGTGACCGCGAAAACGTCGTCCCGCTCCGTCGCGACGTAGAACGTGCCGGCTGCGTACGCCGGGACGCTGTCCAGTGTACCTTGTGCTATCTCGTGGAACGATGATACGTTGTCTGCGGTGAGGCGGAACTCCGTTACCGCCACGACCGCGCGTCCGTCCCGACGGCGGCGCTGGTCCGCGACGACGAACTGTCCGACGTGGCAGCCGACCCGGTGTCTGAGCGTGCGCCGAGCGGTGGCCGGTCGATACTCATCGGTGGCTCGTCTCGGCGCTATCCCCGGCTACAGCGGTCAAACCCCGTATGTGTCGTCAGTCCTCGGTCACGAGCGTCGCCTCGAAGTCCTCGCCGTCGCGGAGGTCTGCCTCGAAGGCGACACTGACTGCGCGTCGCTCCTTGGGAAGGAGTCGGACCGGTTCAGCCGAGAGCGAGCCGCTTCCGGACAGCAGTTCGACGTTCGCTGTGTCGGGGTCACGAACGAAAACGTCGACCGCCTCGACGCCGCCGTTCGCAGTCGACACCGGTACCGCCGGGTCGGTCTGTCGAATCCGCTCGACCGTGACGCCTTCGCCATCCTGTTGACCGGGTTCGAGGTGGAGTGCGGGATTCTCGGCACCGACGGTGAGCGTCACCGCTCGCGGCGGCGGGCCAGACCCAACAGTCCAGCGAGCAAGCCGGCGAAGCCGACGATACCGCCGATGACGTAGAGGTTCCCACCGAACTGGAACTCGTTTTCGGGTGCCAGAGCCGCGGATTCGGCCCCACTCGCCGCGCCGGCACTGGTATCGCTGCTACCGCCAGCCGCCGCCTCACCGCTACCGCTCGCTGCGCCGCCACTGCTACCGGCGCTATCACCAGCTGCCGCAGCACCGGTATCGTCACTCGACGAGCCATCTGCGTCATCGCCGCCGGTCCCGCTCGCTCCCGAGGACTCGTCCCCACCGCTACCGGCGCTGTCGTCGAACTCGGAGTTCGGGATGGTGTGGGTGAGTTCGATGTACTGGAGGGCTGTCTCGCCATCGGCCACGGTGAACGCCGGAGCCCGCGAAATCGGGGTCTCTGACTGCGTGAGGTTCATGCCGAAGCTTCGGTCGGGGATGACCGTCATCTCCAAGCGGTCGACAGTGACCATGTGTTGACGGGTCGATACCTGCGAGACGTTGACCGCGAACCAACCGTTCGGCACAGCGTTGTTCACGTCGACGTTGACCATGCCGTTCCCGCCGGTCGACACGACTCACCGGTGTATCGACCGCGTGAGCGTGAACACGAATAAGGCGATGAGGAACGCACCGATGAAGCCCTCGACCTGTGCGAGTAAACGTATCCACGGGCCACCGACGTCTTCGGCACCGCCGAGGACGAGCGTGATGAACGACTGGAGGCTGAGGACGAGATACCCGACAGGCGTGTCGTACAGCGGTTCGGAGCGCAGCAGTGCGAACACGCCGCCGAACGCGAACACCGTTCCGACCGAGACGGCAACCACGCGTGAGGGGCGTTCGCCGTACCCCGCTGTCAGGTCGAGTAGCGCGTTCGCCACCCACCGTCCCGGTTCTGCCGGGAGGTACTGCGCACGGCGGTAGAGCATCTCCAACCTGAAGAACTCGGCCGCCGCCTTCGTGTCCCCGATGGCGTTCGCGCCGTTTTTCGCCTTTAGATACGTCGTCTCTAGCTCGTTCGGGGCCGGCTTGCCCGGCTGTTTCACCAGCCGCTCGTCCCGGTGGATTTCGTGAATCTTCCACTCTGCCGCGTGGAGAACCGACCGGTACGACCCGAAGTCGAACCCCTCGAACGTCGTGTTCTGAAACCGGAAGTGGTCGAAGAGACTCGGGCGTGGCACCCCATCGGCGAGCGAGACCTCACCGACCGTGGCGTCGGCCAAATCGTAGACGAGCCGCCCCGTCTCGGGTAGGTAGAGTCGGCCGGCCGCCACGGTCGTCGCCGTCATATCGACCCAGCAGTGGCCGTCCGCTAGCTGCACTCGCTCGAACGAGAGCAGGTCCTCCACGTCGGCTTTCTTGACGTTGAAGCGCGTCGGCAGCGTCGCCTCGTCGAAGTAGACCCGGTCTGCGAACCGTGCTCCGGTAAACGACGCCCCTTCGAACGACGCGAGTTTGAACCGGGTGACGCCACCGAAATACGTCTCTCTGAACTGTGCGTCCTCGAAGGTCGATTCGCTGAAATCGACCAGCCCATCGAACCTCGCGCCGTGGAAGTCGCCTCTGCCGAACGCCGTCCCGTAGGCGGTACAGCTCCCTTCGAACGTCGTCTCGAAGAACGCACTCGGGGCGGCAAACGTCGCCGCGTCGAACGAGACCGACTGCTCGAACGTGGCCTCGGTGCAGTCGAACCCCGCGGTGAACGTCGCCCCGTCGAAGGCGACCGGCTGTCGGACGATGGCGTACCGCCAGCTCGTGGCCCCCTCGAACGTCGCGTGCCGGAGGTCGATTTCGTGGTTGTCGGCACAGGCGACGATTTCGCGGTCGAGGTCGAGCGGGCCGAACCGAGCGCCGACGAACTGCTTTGCCCGTGCGCCCCGTTCCTCGATACTCGTCAGGAACGCCGAACGCACAGCTTCCGGGTCTTTCTTCTCCGGTGGCAGGTGGAAGAGACATCGGTCCGTGTTACCGTGTGGTTCGCGGTTGCAGTGCCAGTTTCCGTTCCCGTCCAGTCGGTCACTGGCGAGAGGGCTCTGTCGTCCAGTCCGCTCTTCCCACTCGTCGGCGTCGAACGTGTACGCACAGCCAGTCTCGGAACCATCCGTCATCCTGTTCGTACCGTTCGCGGCGGTATCCGTAATACTGGGGGACACCTCCCAATCCGACACTGGCAACGCGCTGGTCACCGCGGGTGGGTCTCATTCGCTCTGCCGTAGCGATGTACCGGGTCGTGTCGACCCCGCGTCGGCGCTGTACGGACCTACTCTACGACACCCCGTCTCAGTCGTCGCCGCCGAACAACGCCCTGAATATCTTTGATTGTCCCGTCCGGAGATACTGGAGGAACGTCGACCGCGAGACGCCGAGCCCACTGGCGACCTCGTCGGTGTTGCGCTCACGGGGTTGTTCGAAGTAGCCGCTGTGGTAGGCCATCCACAGCGCTTGGACTTGCTTGTCCTCCGCCGAGGCTTGCCTGCAGCCGGTCCTGTGGAGTGGCCGCCGTCCGGTCGTGTTCGCTGACCGACCGCACGTCGACGGACGCGAACTCCTCCCGAATCTCCTCGATAGCTGCGGCGATGTCGCGCTTGACTGGAAACGCAACCCGGACGTTGGCGACGCCGCCGGACACCGTCAGCCGGTGGACGCTGCCGCCGTGCTTCCGAAGCGTCGTTCCCACCTCGGCGGGTCGACGACCACGCGCAGTCGGTGGCGAGGAACACCACCACGTCGTCCGACCGGGAGATGGTGTCCCGGACGGTCAACGACCCGGGGAGACCGCTTGCCGTCACCGCGCCTAACACGTCGTCGGGCGCTTCGATGCGGAGGTCGAGTTCGACGACCGTGTCGCTGGTCACGGCCGTCGTCTTCTGGAGGCTGTTGATGGCGTAACCCAGCCCCTCGGCCATGTCGGTTAACAGTTCGCGCTCGCGATTGTGGAAGACATCCGCCCCGTCAGCGTACACACAGAGCACGCCGTAGCAGATACCGTCGTACAGCATCGGCACGGCGGCGACGGCCCGGTAGTCGCGGTCGAGGGCAGCGTCGTGCCACGCCGTTTTCGGGCTCGCGTCGACGTCGTCGACGTACACCGCCGCCTGCTCGTCCATCGCCCGGAGGCTCGGCTCGGCCCCGTCTCCTACCGCCAGTGTGACCGCGTCGAGGTAACTGCCGTCCCCGCCGGACCACGTGCGCGATTCGAGCATCTCGCCGTCGATACCACCGACCCACGCGAACTCGTACCCCTCTGCCGACACCAGTTCCCGACAGATAGACGCTTCGAGGTCGTCTCGCGTGGTCGAGTGCATCAGCGTGTCCCGAAGCGCGTCCTTGATGTTCCGCTCCTTTCGGAGTTGGCGTTTCCGGGCGAGCTTGTCCGTTACGTCCCTGACGTTACACAGCGTCGCCGGGTGGCCGTCGTACGATATTCGACTGACGCTGAACGCGCCGGCCCGCGTCGTCCCGTCGGCGCGGACCAACCGCGCCTCGAATGTGCAATAATGGCGTGTCGGCGTCGACGGCGACAGTGAGTTCCACTTGTTCGCCGGCCGACAGCGCGCGGTGGCGCTGTGTTGTCCTCATCGTGCACCCCAAGATGTCAGCCGACTCCATCTTGCACTGACCGCTGTTGGACTGCTCGCTCGCCGTCGCAGTCAACGACCCTCACGGTAGCGATGGCGTGAGCCTGAGAAACGGCTACCGGATTATAGAAAATACAGGAGAAAACCCACGGCTTTAGCCGTGGGTAGCTCAAATATTAGAATTCCACTCACAGTTAGTCAAAACTTTCTGCTGTGCCGCTCGCAGATGCTGGGTGTAGGTTGCCCGAGATACACCGAGTGCAGCAGCGAGTTCGCTAGTGTTGTTCAAGCGTGGCCGCTGGAAATAGCCGCCTTCGATTGCGAGTTCAAGCGCCTGTTTCTGTCGGTCTGTCAATTGGGTTGTCGCGTCGGTATCGGATACCAGTGACTGCTTTTGGAGAACCCACCGGGTCGTAATCGATGCTGTCTCGACGGTTTCAGTCAACACTTCGACACAGTCCCTGACGGCCGTCTCTGTCCCGACACGCACCGTAAGACGCACCTGTCGGTCCTCGATGACCGTCCGGTGAAATATGGCCCCGAGTTCAGCCAAGCGTCGCTCTGGACTCGGCAGTGTCACGACGAATCCATGCCGAAGGGAATGTTCTGTGTTGTACTGCTCGATAGAGCGGGTAACATCAGTCTCGGTGACGGCAACGGTCACATCGGATGCGGAGACACTCTCAATGTCGGTAATATACAGCACTTCAGTATCTGTCCGAGGGACGACAGAACGAACAGAGAGCGTGGCGTCATCCGGCAGTGTGTCGGCCAGCTGGAAAAGTGGATGCTGACTCTGCTCGAGTGTAAACTCTATCATAGTGGGTGACGACGAGAGGAGGGCCTGCCGCCAGGTCGTGATTCGAAACACGTAGCCGGCGGTTTCGGCGTAGTCTTCGAGCAAAGAGAGCGCTGACTCGTCTACCTGCGCGCTATTGGTTGCGTAGACACAGAGGACGCCGAAACAGTCGCTCTCGTGCGTAATCGGGAGCGCGACAGCCGTCTCGAACCCGTGATCGGTGGCGACACGTTTCCAGTCTGTCTCTGCGTCGGTCGGGTCGGTGGCTGGTTCTCCGCCACCAGATGAGCCGAGAGTTCTCACAACCGTCTCGGACTCATCGAGTGCAGTAAATGCAGGCTCGTCGTCTGTCGCCGGTTGCATCCCGGGCTCGACCGCGGCTTCAACGTAGCTGGTCGCACCGGCCGACGACAGCGGAACGATAGACTGCTGGTCGTCTAAGACACCGATCCAGCCACACGCATAGCCGTGTTCGGAGACGAGGTGGGTACAGACCTGCCGTCCGAAGTCAGTCCGTGAGGCGGTCGTTGTAACCATTTCGAGGAGCGCCTGCTTGCTTCGTCGCTCACGAGCCAGCGCCTGACGAGTGTAGTCGGCCCTGACCGTGTTTTCGATTCGTGTGGCGAGCTTGGCTGGTTGGTGCCCGAGTGTCGCCTTCCGTACGTAGTCGGTTACCTCCGCGCTAATCGCGTCACTCGCAACTTCCTCCGTCCCTTCCCCGGTCACGAGAATGAACGGGACTGTTGGGGCGTCGGCACGGATCTCGGTGAGAAGGTCGATCCCAGTTCCATCTCCGAGTTGGTAATCACAGACGATACAGTCCGGCATCGCCACGTCAAGCCGTCGGTGTGCGTCAGCAAAGCTCGTCGCCGTCGTTACCTCAAGGCTGCCGGTGTGTCGTTCGAGCAGTCGCCGTTGGGTCCGTGCCCAAGTTTCGTCATCGTCGACCAGTAAGACCTCGATCGGGCGAATCGATTCCAGACGCGACGCGGCTGTTGTCTCCGTCATTTCTGCCGGCACCGTCTCACTCCGTGACCTGGGTGTACACAGCCCCGTGGTTGTTGGCATCCAGTCCGAAAGTCATCTGTCTCCGTTGTATTGTATCGCACTCGTATTAATTCACACACCCGCATGTGGTGGTATCGGCTACTTGGTCAGTTCGTTGGGATATCTGTCGTGACCTCGAATCGCGCGCCGCCGCTGGCTGCGTCGGTGATCGAAAACTGCCAAGCGTGGGCCTCGATAATCGTCCGGACAATCGCGAGCCCGTATCCGGAGCCGCTACCGGTGCTGACACCGAATTCGAGCATGTCGTGTCGGCGGTCGGCCGGGATACCCGGGCCATCGTCTTCGACGTAGAACCCGTCTGCCGACGCGAGTGTCCCGACCCGTACCGTCGTCACAGCGTCTTTATCCGGAGTGGTGGGGGCAGTGCTCGCACCCGCCCTGCCGTGCTCGACTGCGTCCCCCTGCGCTCGCGAACGAGGATGCGGTGACCCGTGGTCTACGGCGTTCTGAAACAGGTTCTCGAAGGCCTGCTGGAGGCGGCTCGAATCTCCGTCGAGCGTACAAGTAGCAGTGACTGACAGACGGAGCTCACCGGTATCGACGACCTCCCACGCCGCTCGCGCCACGGTTTCGAGGTCACACTCGCCTGGCGACTCGACATCGGTACTCTCACGCGCGAGCGTCGGTAGTCCCTCGGCAAACGTTCGGAGTCGACTGTGGACAGTTTCGAGGTCCGCCAGCGACTGCCGGAGTTCCGGTGACGGGTCGTTCAGGTCCGCATCGATGAGGTGGAGGAGGGTTTCGCCCGTCGCCAGTGGGGTTTCCAGATCGTGGGAAATGACACTCGCCAGTCGTTCGAGCTGTTCGTTCTTCCGTTCGAGTCGTGTGGCCTGTCTCGACAGGTCGGCGTTCGTCGTGGCCAGTTGCTCTTGCTGGCGCTTCTGGACGGTCACGTCCGTCAGCGAGAGGAGACTGCCACGGACTGCCTGTTCCGTTTCGAGCTCGGTCTGCCGAAGGCGGGCGACGTACTGCCGAGCGACGCCATCGACTTGGATACGGCACTCCATGGCCGTGCTCAACTCCGGGTGTAAGTCGCCGTCGTCCAGCAGCACCTCGGGCAGTAACTCGACGATGTCAGCGTCTACGGCGGCCCCGCTGTCAGCAGTGACGATGTCACGTGCTGCTCGGTTAGCGTCGAGCACCCGGCCGGCGGGCGTGAGGACGAACACCGGGTCGTCGAGCGTATGGAAGACGCGCTCGTGGGCGACCGGGACGAACCCGGCCAGTGCAGCACGCTGGACGATCACTGCCAGTGGGAGCGAACTCGCCACGAACACGGCGGGAGTGATGTCCGCCCCGGGATAGATATCGAATCCGAGGTGGTAGACCCCGTTAGCGACCCACGGAGTGGCGAGACAGGCCAGCAACACCAGCGACTGCCGGCGGTAGAGTCGGTTGTCCGTGAACAACTCCCCGACGAGCAGGCCGTTGCCGACCAGCAGCAGGCCGTACGAGTAGACGAGGTTGGCCGTGTGGCCGACGCCGTCGGTCGTGACGAGCGCGCGCCCGCTGTCGACGGGCGTCGTGGTGATCGACGCGTAAAACAGCCCGTGGTGTGGGGCCGTCACGACGAGTGTGAGTACGCCCACCGGGACGACCGAGAGCGCGGCGATGCGTGGCCCCGAGAGCCGGTCGCTCCGGCCGGTGTACTGCATGGCGAAGACGAGCCAGAGCACCGGTACCGCGACCGCCGGAACGTACGAGAGCTGTTTGAACGCCAGCAGCAACCGCGGCGTCGACGCGGCGAGATAGCCGACGTAGGTCGTCGACCAGCCGGCGATGGCCAGCACAAAGAGTCCGAAGGTGAAGGTCGGCTGGCGGCGGTCGTGTCTGGTGACCAGTGCTGTCCCGACGACGCCACCGACGAGTGCTGAGACAGCGTACGCGGCCAGCCAGTACTCCGCCATACTTGTTTCGTTCTCGGCGGCCGACGCTCACTAATCTATCCATTCTTCGCCCGACAGTGCTGTTCGCGGTCAGGCCGGTTGCGGGGCGTCGCCACCCGCTGGGGTATATAAAACCCGCTCGGATGGCCAGTTCGCCGCATCTTGACACCACCATACACTGGTATCGGATATATACCGGATTCCGACGACTAGTACGCAAGAACGGGCAGGGGTGCTGTGGTGGGGGTTTCGACCACGGGCACTGCCAGCGAGCTACACATGACTAGACATGGCCGACATAGGTGGGAGACAGTGCGAGAGACAGCGACAGGACCGAGCGCCGACGGGAGGCACCGATGAGCGACGGGCGCGCCGTGACGTTTGTCCTCACGGTCGGTCTCGTTCTCGCGGTGATTGTGGCCTTTCCGGCGCTCTCACCGGTCGGGACCGCCAGCGCGGTACAGTGTGCGGACGACGAAGTAGCGGTGGAAATAAACCTACTCAATGATAATCTTGGCACTACACCTCCAGCTGATCTCTACTACACGATTACCAAAAACGGGGGAGAATACGACGGAATCGTCCAAAATTGGGATTTGGAGGAACTCGGATCGTCGCCATATTTGATCGTGGATCTGGGGGAGTCACAAACTGGGGCGCTACACAAACTCACGGCGTGTTACACCGAAGGGCTGCCCCACGAGGTCCAACTGGAACAAGAAGACGGGTCTGAGACCAGTTTCTACCCCGGTATCGAAGATGAGTTAATTCTTGGCGTCGAGGGTGGTGTGCGGTCTGGGACTGTCGAAACAGAGTACATCAGCACTGAATACATCGAAGTACGGTTTCAGACGACGCTGAGTTGTTCTGCTGACGAGCGAAAGATCGAGATGGAGTTCGGTGGAGGGGGAGGCACCTACACCGCGTTCGTCGACGGCACCGAAATCCGAGTCGAGGACAACTCTCTCGAAAATGAGGAGGTGACGGAGACACGACAGATGTGCTTCGACTACGGGGACACTTACACGGTCGAGCAAAAGGGCGATCACACGGACCATGGCACGCTCCCAAATCCCGAAATTATGGATGTTAAATATCTCGATAGCAACGGCAACTACGTCCACCTCGGGCGTAACGAAGACATCAGCGCCACCAACCCGAACGCCAGAGTGACGTTCACGCTCAACCGACGGCCGGCTGCCGACGCCACGAAAGGCGGGGACACCTTCGGCGGTGAGACGAGTATCGTCGAGGGCCAGACCGATATCGCGTTCGACGGCACTGACTCGTCAGACCCCGACGGCAATGTGCTGTCGTATGAGTGGGCCTTCGGTGACGGCACCACTGCGACGGGCGCGACGACCACCCACAACTACATTGCCGCCGTCTCGACCCGCGGCGGGAGCGCGACGTTCAGCCCGGACCTCACCGTCGATGACGGACTCCCCGAAGAGAACGTCGACACGGACAGCGATTTCGCGACGATCACCGTCTACAACGACCTCGACGGTGACGGCCTCGCGGACGACGACAGCGCGACGGGGGTGCCGACCGACGACGACGACGACAACGACGGCATCGCTGACGCAGTCGAGACCACTTCGACCAGCACGACCGACCTGCCCGCCGGGGCGACCACCGTGACCGTCGGCGGGACCACCTATCCGGATTCTGACGGCGACGGCGACCCAGACCTCTGGGACACGGACAGTGACGGAGACGGCATCGCCGATAGCGTCGAGGGAAGCGGTGACACCGACAACGACGGGACCGCAGACTACCGCGACACTGATGTGGACGACGACGGCATCCCTGACGCGACTGAGGGAACGACCGACACCGACGGCGATGGCACCGTCGACTACCGAGATACAGACAGCGACGGCGACACGATTCCGGACGCGACCGAGGGCACGGCCGATACTGACAGCGATGGCACGGCTGATTTACTGGACACCGATGCGGACGGCGATGCCATCCTCGACTCGGTCGAGGGAACGGACGACACCGACGGCGACGGCGCGGCAGACTACCGGGACACTGACAGCGACGACGACATGATTCCCGACGCCATCGAGACGGACACGGATACCGATGGCGACGAGGTAGCTGACTACCGTGACACCGATACGGACGGTGATACCATCCTCGACTCAGTGGAGGGGACGGACGACACCGACGACGACGGCGCGGCAGACTACCGGGACACTGACAGCGACGACGACGGCATCCCCGACTCGACTGAAGGGGCGACTGACA
>Ga0102936_1000106_pt1 | contig 29676 bp, 38 predicted proteins | sample SalPon2_A_H2O_MG_FD_78502 | JGI IMG/M metagenome (GOLD analysis project Ga0102936, IMG submission 78502) | Salt pond water microbial communities from South San Francisco under conditions of wetland restoration - Salt Pond MetaG R2_A_H2O_MG | ecosystem: Environmental > Aquatic > Non-marine Saline...
CAGAAAATTGATTCGGTAACAGAGAAATGCGTCACTGGAGAAGCAGAAACTTTCTAAATAAATATTATAAGTCCCGACTCCAGGATTTGAACCTGGGACAAGTCGATCTACAGTCGACCGCTCTGCCAGACTGAGCTAAGTCGGGTATAAGAACTGTATAAACTTGTTAACAACCGAATCTTTAAGTGGGTTACTCGGGCCTGAAGTCGACCGACGGCTTGGATGACCTGGAAATAGTTTCTCCGTCTTTCCTGGCCTCGGCTGCCTCCAGGATCACCCCTTCTTCTACCTCTACTTTTGGCTGGATACGGTACTCAAGGATTCTTTCCTCACCGGGCTTGAGATCTTCTATAAACCATTCAAGCTCCGTTCCTTCGTTTTTCCGCCGTATCTTTGGCCTCGCCATGTCGAAGTTCTGGTGCAGTGATGCGATGTCTGGTATAAAGTCGAATACCTCGACCTCTTCGATGATGCTATCAGAACTGCTTCTGACCCTGATCCTTACCTTAACCGATCCATCCTGGACGGTAGCGGTTTTCTGAAGTGTTACAGTTCCACTCAGACGTTTAATCATGACAAGGCCTGCAGCGATGAGCAACAAGATAAGTGCTGGCATCCAGTAATTCAGGCTGTACCTCACCGCGGTCTCTTCTCCCGGCCTGAGAGTATTGTTCCAGTAGTACGTTACGCTGTTGCGGTCCGTCTCGGTTCTGTCCGGTTCTGCGCTGTAGGCCATGAAAGGAGTGACATAGACAGGTACTGTTTCATCGAAGACTACTTCAGCCTCCGTGTTTCCCGTGTTGTCCGCGTACATCGACTTTGAGAGACCGAAGACTGTTTCACTCGAGTTCTGGCCTCTTACAACGTTTTCAACTGTTTCTACGTTGAATGAGAAGCTGTACTCTTCGTGGACCTGTCCTTCATGCAGGACTGTAAGCTCTGCTGATCTGTCACCGGGAGAGGCTTTTACCTCAGTCGGTAAATCAAATTCATAGGTCTTCTGACCCGGCATCCTCTTTTCTGTTCCATGCAGAAGCGTGTCTCCACTACGTTTCTCCGTAGTATTGTTGTATCCGAGTAGGAACCCGTAGTCGCTTAAGCCCTCCGAACCCATGTTTCTGACTGTTATATTAACTCTGTTTCCCTCTCCCGGACTGACAGAGTTATTCTGAAGTGATGTAGATATAATATCGAGTTCGGCGTTTCTCTGTACCCGGTAGTAGCTGGAAAGCCTTTCAAAGGTGTTGGTACCTGTCATCCAGATTCTGAGGTCGAACTCCCAGTTGTGCTGGAATGCGTCGGAAGAAGGAGTAACTGTAAGGTTTATACTACCGTTTTCAGAAGGATCAAGCGTTATAGGGCCGTCGTTGAAAAACCAGTTAAGATTTCCTGCACGCGGCGATATACGGAAGGATTCACGCTCAGAGTGGTTGTTCTCTATCTCGATCTGGAACTGTGCCGGACTGTCTGGAGACGCCGTCCTTTCGACTGTCGTTATCGATGCCGGGAATCCTGCAGTGATAGAAACCATCAGAATCAAGGTTACCAGCAACAAGGCCTTCTTCATGCCACTAAATGGGGTTCTGAGCTATTTAAAACCGGCCTGTCAGGTTTAATCACTGAGATAGATCATGGAGAGAATCAATATCTCGATATTGCCGGCAAAAAACCATTAGCAAGAGGGCTTCAATTTTATATTTCAGTTGCTGGTTGAACTGTTTATGGAGGCAGTAGTCTTCGATTTGGATGGAGTAGTTGTCAACACGGAAAAGTACTGGAACAGGGCTGAGGAAGATATCTACAGACAGGTCGTCGGCGAGAAAGTAGATGTAGAGGAACTGGCCGGTATGAGCATAACGAATACTTACGAGAAGCTCTCGGAGATGTATAAGCTAAATGTCTCCAGAAAGGAGTTCTTCAAGATGTATGAGGCCCGTGCAGAGGAAATATATTATGAGAAAGCCGAGTTGATGGAAGGTCTAGATGAGTTGATAGGAGAGCTTAGAAGTAAGGGTCTGAAAATCGGGCTTGCTACAGGATCTTACTGGCCGAAGTACGTCATCGAGAGGTTCGACCTTGATTTCGACACTGTTGTTCACTCCGGAAAGGTAGAGGGAAAAGGCAAGCCAGAGCCTGAAACATACAGAAAGGCCGTGGAAAACCTCGATGTACGTCCTGAGAATGCAGTGGCTGTGGATGATACTGATGCCGGAATCAGATCTGCAAGTGGTGCAGGCCTTTACTGCATCGGTTACACGGTTTCCAGAGGCGAAAGACCTCGAAGAGCGGATGAAGGTGTTGTAGGGTCTGAAGAGTTGAGGAAAAGATTGCTGGAGCTGGCCAAGCAGTAAAGCTTTTATTCTATTACTGTTAATTCTGGTATTATGAAATTTGTAGCAGTTACGGGCTGTCCGACAGGGATCGCTCACAGTCAGATGGCAGCTGAAAGTCTGGAAGAGGTCGTTGAAGGGACAGACGATGAGATAAAGATTGAGATTCACGGATCCTCAGGTACGGAAAATGTGCTTTCTGAGGAGGATGTTGAAGAGGCTGATGCCGCTGTTGTTGCATCCGATATCTCTGTAGATACCGAGAGATTTGAGGGAACCTCCTCTGTCCATACCGGAGTCCAGGCTGCAGTTACCGATGCGGAAGAACTTATTGAAGCGGCGAAAGCAGCTGTAGAAAACGGCGAAGATAAGGTAAGCTACGAATCCGATACTAATTCCATGGGCATTGTGAAAAAGATCAAAGAAATATTATCCTAAATTACCCTTACTTCAACCTCTCTTATATACTCTTCTAACCTCTCTATATCCGGAGGACGTGTCCCAGAAGTCTCTACAGCTAGAGTGGAAAATGCAAGCGCCTGTTTCAGTGCATCCTTCTTATCCATGCCATCCTGAAGGCCTGAAAGCATAGAGGCCAGCATCGCATCCCCCGCACCAGTAGTATCAACTACTTCATACTCAAGGCCTTCGACAAAGTAAGTTTGTTCCTTTGTTGAAAGAACTGCCCCGTCCTCTCCTAGAGATGCAAGAACGTTGTCAAATCCTCTATCCAGAAGAAGTTTAGAGGCCTTTCTGCAGTCCTCTACCGTCTTAATTTCGGTGCCTGTGGCCTCGGAAAGTTCCTTCCTGTTAGGCTTTGCAAGTAGATAGCTTCCTTCCAATTGTCCGAGCACATCACCGTGGAGATCAACAACTATGTCCGCATCCACAGAACCACCTATCTTCTCAACTGCAGAGTAGTCAAGGCCTGGCGGCAGACTCCCTGAGATGACAACTATTTCCGGCTCGCGGGCCTGAATCCTATCAATTACCATTTCAACTGCTTGATGATCGGTCTCCGGCCCCGAATGATTTACCTTGTATTCTGTTTTTTCTCCAATCACGGTAGTATTGATTCTTGTGGTGCCGGCCTCAGCGAAGTCATGACTTATGCCCTGTTCGTCAAGCTTTTCCTGTATGAACTCTCCTGTAAAACCTCCTAAAAGGCCTGTAGCCACAGTATCTTTTCCCAGTGTGTTGAGGTAAGAGGCTACGTTGATACCTTTCCCTCCTGCATCGAACTGTGAGTCGTCTGTACGCATGATATGGTCCTCAGCAAGGTCTTTTTCAACCGTGTACGTATGATCGATTGCCGGGTTAAAGGTTACTGTAAGAATCATAAGTAATGTTAGGTTCTCACAGGTAAAAAAGGCCTGCCGTAAACCTGTTTAAAAACTTTATTTTAAATACCAGCAACTTCAACTTTTTCACGAGTAATTATGACCTTTTCAAAGGAATCGCTTCAGACTACCAAGGAAAACTTGATGACTGGAGTTTCCTACATGATTCCCTTCGTAACCGTCGGAGGAATCTTCCTGGCACTTGCCTACGCAGTCGGAGACACGCAAGCTGTATTCGACAACACAGGCAGCCTGGGATGGTTCCTCGCCCAGATCGGTAACGCAGGCCTTACATTGATGGTGCCGGTACTCGGTGCCTACGTGGCCTACGCGATCGGCGATAGACCTGCACTAGCACCAGGTTTCATCCTCTCATACCTGCTGCAGCAAAACGGCGTCATGGCCGCGGCTGCAACAGTGATGGGATTCAGTGGAGCAACAGGTACAGACGCTCCTCTGGTCGCCGGATACCTTGGAGCCCTGATCGCAGGACTCCTTGCCGGTTACGTCGCCAGATTCATCAAGAACCTGGATACACCGGAATCACTTGATTCTTTGATGCCAATCCTTATCGTGCCGGTTGCGACAACAGCAATCCTGGCGCCTGTCCTGCTCCTATTCTTGGGAGTACCGATCGCACTTGCAAACCAGGCCCTTACAGGCTTCCTGCAGTCGATGGGTACATCACAGGCTCTAGGACTGGGAGCTATCATCGGATTGATGATGGCCTTCGACATGGGAGGACCTGTCAACAAGGTCGCCTATGTATTCTCGGTAGGACTTCTAAGTGCTGAAAGCGGGATGGTTGCAGAGCCTATGGCCGCAGCCATGATCGCAGGAATGACACCGCCTCTTGGAATGGCGCTGTCAAACTTCGTGGCACCTCAGAAGTATCCTGAAGAGATGTACGAGAACGCCAAGTCAGCCGTAGTTCTTGGATTCTCCTTCGTCACCGAGGGAGCGATCCCATATGCAGCATCAGACCCTGCCAGAGTCATTCCAAGTCTCATGGTAGGATCTGGAGTTGCAGGAGCGGCATCAATGGCAATGGAGGTTTCAATGCCCGCACCACACGGAGGGATCTTCGTAGTACCTCTGTCAAACAGTCCACTAGGATTCCTCGGAGCACTTGCTCTAGGATCCGTGGTTACAGCAGGAATGGTAACGCTTCTCAAGCCAGACGTAGAAGAATCAATGGAAACTTCAGAAGAATAAAATTTACAATACTTTTTCTTCTCCTTTTTTTATCCAGCAAATTTAAACCGTTGCACAACCCAGTCACAAACATATGAGCAGCAAAGAGCTTCAGTCACTGATAAGTGAGGAGACCATAGATCTGGACAGAGAGTTCGAAAACAAGATCGATGCAATAAAAGGCCTTCTACAGTTGATTGATGACACAGGCAACGTAAAAGACCGTGAAAAAGCACTGAATGCCCTGAAGGAAAGAGAGGAAGAAGCTACTACAGGAGTTGGAAAAGGTATCGGAATACCGCACGCCAAGACAGAAGCAGTAACAGAGCCTGCAGCAGCATTTATCAGGGCCGAAGACGGAGTGGATTTCGACGCAGCAGATGGAGAACCTGCTAGACTGCTTTTCATGTTGCTCTTCCCGGAAGGCACTGAAGATGAATATCTAGAAGTGCTCAGCAGTATTTCTCGCTCACTTATCCACGACGATGTACGTGAAAAACTTCTCAACGCAGAGACACCGGAAAACGCATTTGAAATAATTGAAGAGGAAGTATCTGAATGAGTTCAAGGACTGTAGAGATAGCGCCAAAGGCAGGACTACATGCAAGGCCTGCATCAAAGTTTGTTGAAGTAGTTCAAGAGTACGAAGCCGACATCAAGATCAGCGATCCATCTACCGAGGAAAAACCTGTCGACGCAGGAAGCATGCTGGCAATAACAGGTCTCGGACTGAAAAAGGGCGAAGAAATGGAGATAGAGGCCGAAGGAAGCGATGCTGAGGAAGCAATCGACGCGCTCGAAGAAGTTATCACGACACCAGAGGAGTAAAACTATGAGAATAGAAGGAACTGGCATCACACAGAGAAAGGCCTCGGGGAAAATCGTAAAGCATCAAGATCAAGGCTTCTCCTTCAACGAAGAATCAGATAAAACCGTTGAAGAGGACAAAGAGAGGTTTGAAGACGCAAGAAAGGAAGCAAAGAGACAGCTGGAGGAAGCCGCCGAGAAGACCGGCCAGGAAACAGAGGGAGACGAAGGCGATATATTCAAGGCCCAGATCCAGTTCCTGAACGACCCTCAGATAACCTCGAATGTAGAGGAGAAAATTGAGGAAGGCCTTACAGCAGAGGCCGCGATTGAGCAGGGATTTGAAGGCCCGATCAGTCAGCTGGAGTCACAGGAAGGCCGTATGGCGGAAAGAGCCGATGATCTACGTGATATACGTGATCGACTTCTGGGTATCTTGACAGGTCAGGAAGGCGGTAATCTACCCGATATATCAGAGAATTCAATTGTAGTTGCGGAGAACCTGAAGCCGTCAGATACCTCCGAGATAGACCAGTCGAAGGTCAGTGGACTTGTCACAGCGAAAGGCAGCAGAACCTCACACGTAGCGATACTATCCAAGTCCATGGGAATCCCAGCGGTAGTCGGAACAGGAACGCTGGAAGGCCTTGAAGATGGAGAAAAAGTGCTTATCGACGGGGAAAATGGAGAAATAGTTGTAGATCCCAGCGAGAAAGCACTGGAGGAAGTTGAAGAAGCTGAAGAAATAGAAGTTATCGAAGAACACGTTGAAACGAAAGATGGGAAAAAAATAGAGGTCGCGGCGAACGTCGCCAATAGTGGAGAAGTAGGAAAAGCAGCGGAAAACGGAGCAGACGGTATAGGCCTCTACAGGACCGAGTTCATGTTTCTTGACCGCGAAGGACCTCCTACAGGAGATGAGCATTACAAAAACTATGTGGACGCATTGAACCAGTTCCCAGACGAAAGAATAATTGTAAGAACCATGGATATCGGGGGTGACAAACCAGTACCATATCTTAATCTAGAGGAAAGCGACAACCCGTTCCTCGGGAAGAGGGGTATAAGGTTAGCGTTCGACGAAGGAAAAGACCTGTTCGATACCCAGATTAAGGCCTTGTTGCGGGCAGCTGCATCGGAGAACGGGGAAAACCTTGCAGTCATGTTCCCGATGATCACTACTGTAGAAGAGTTCGAGAAAGCACTTGAGAGAGTTGAGGAACTGGAGGCGGAGCTTGATGAAGAAGGAAAAGATTATGAAAAGCCTGAACTTGGCCTGATGATTGAGACTCCTTCCGCAGTACAGATGGCCGGAGAGCTTGCGCGTAAAGCTGACTTTCTCAGCATCGGCACCAACGACCTCACACAGTACACCATGGCGGCTTCAAGAACCGACAGCCAGGTATCAGATCTTCAGAACCCTCTGCATCCTTCAGTTCTCAGATCGATCAAGAAGACAGTTGAGAAAGGCCATAAAAACAATGCATGGGTAGGTATGTGCGGAGAGATGGCAGGGAATCCTGAGCTGACGGAGCTTCTGGTAGGCCTAGGTCTTGACGAACTCAGCATGTCTACAGGCGTGGTACCTGAAGTAAAATCACAGGCAGACAGTATAGAGTATCAAAGGTCTTCGGATAAATCAGAAGATATTCTGAATATGAGCTCTGTAGACGAGGTTAGAGAAAAACTGGGCTAGAACTCATCGTACAGGAAGGCCTCTAGGCTATCCGCTAATACCGCTTCATCATCGGTACCTCTGTAACTTGGTGCAGCATTAATATCTACAACATAAGTACCTGAATCCGGCCTTATAAGATCTATACCCAGGATTCTTGCGTCAAAGGCCTTTATACATCGCTCTCCGATCTCCTGAATCTCGGCATCTGTTTCAACCTGGGTCCGGTCATCCTGATCATACAGAAGCTTGGAATCAGCGGAAATAGCCCTAACCGTTGTCTTATCAGGTAAGTCGGTGACATAGAGTTTGTAGTCGATACCTCCGTTCTCAATAAATCTCTGGTAGAAGTGGTTTATGTCAGTCTTGGGACCGTACTCTCTCCAGGGTTCTTCTCTCATGGTCTCAGTCCTCGGCTTCACCACTGTATCACCTTCAAGACCTTCAGAAGATCCTTCAGGAACTTCTAGGCCTTCCTGCTCTAGATGCCAGTAGGAACCCGGGTTATGGTTAGTCTTCATATGAGTGCGGAAACCGTTGAATGTAGGTATTCCTTCTCTCTCAGCATCTCTCAGAGTCTGAAAACCCGGTTTCCTGGACTTCTTGAGAAAAATTCCGTCGTAAGCCTCCAGATCATCCGGAGAATGATAGGTTTCAGGACTCAGAAAGTCAACTGAAACATCTCTATCCTCAAGTACATCTGCAACTTGTCCGAAAACATCATGATCCTCGGGCCCAAGAATACCTAACTCCATGACATATTTGTTACTGACAAAAAATAAAAAGCTAGTTCGTATGATGTAAGGTTTCAACATCCCAACAGCCAGATTCCAGAGAATCAAAATTATGCCGATGAAAAACGTCTTTCAATCAAGGCCTCTATCACTCTCCCCGAGATCTATCAGAGAACTTATTTGGCAGGACCCGGATTTGAACCGATATCTTAGAAAATTATAATTAGCCGAACCCATGAGAAAAGAATAAAAATATCCAATACACATATCTGTGTATGTCGACTAAAACAGTTTCACTAAAAGAAAGTGCCTATGAAAAATTGAAGAACTTGAAGAGAGAGAACGAGAGTTTTTCTGATGTAGTGGAAAGAATATCACAGAGTCAAAGCTTAGAAGACCTTGAAGGGTCCTATCCGGAAATAGGAGAAGTAAAAGAACAAATTGAAGAAGAAAGAGACCAATTTCGGACAAGAGATCTAGAATGATACTAGCAGACACTTCAGTACTTATAGATCTTCTTAGAGGAGAGATTGAAGCTGAAAAATTAGAGGAACATGGAGAAATTGCAACTTGCTTTCCGGTTCAATGCGAACTGTATAAAGGAACTAAAATGGCTAGAAACACACAAGAAGGAGAGAAACAGGTTAAGAAGTTATTAGAAAGATTAGGAGAACTGAAATCCGGTCCTGGAGCAGCAAAGAAATTTTCTGAACTAAGACAGAAATACGGAGATTTAAACGAGTTTGACTTGATGATAGCAGGAATCTGTTTAACAAACGATGCAGAGCTAATAACACAAGATGAAGACTTTGAAAAAATAGAGGAACTTAACTGCAAAAAAATCGTCGATTAGAACACTAAATGTAAAAATTTGGCAGGACCCGGATTTGAACCGGGGTCTGGCCGTCCCAAACGGCCAATGATAGTCCACTACACCATCCCGCCATCGTGTTACGCTACGATCGCGCAAGAAGGCATTATCCAGTAATGCCTTTCAAAGCTTGTATTGAACTGGTTTGAAGTGAATTCTTTTAAACCATATCAGTGAAGTGTTCCCTCTCTTTTGTCGTAGTCGTGGGCGAACAGTGCATACCCTACTTCCGCCGCTGAGTAGCCCTGTTCCTCTGCGATCTCTCTGATTGGACCCATCATCTCTATGTAGTCGAACGGGCCGAAGCTTTCCTTTCTTCCTTCCAGGTATCCGAGTCTTTCAAGGGAGGCCCATACCCTGGTGTCGACTACTGCGTGTTTCTCTGGATTTAAAGCGGTAAGTATGCAGGAGGCTGTCGGGGCCTTGAATCCTTTCAGTGATGAGGCCAGTGCGATCTTGGAGAAGTCACCTTCGGCCTCTAGAATATTGCTGGTTACTTCCCTACAGATTTCTTCGGGGTTCTTCCTGACGTGGTATGCGCTTCTCGTCGATGATTCGTACGCGATCTCGTAGAGCTGGTCCTGAGTCAGGAAACCTTGCTGCCTGTATCTATCGCCGTATTCCTCCAGTTTCTCCGGCATCAGGCCCTGTGTCTCGCTGTAGAGTTCCAGGTATTTCTCCACGTTGAAGGTCATAGTTTTTCCTCGAGCACCTGTTCTGCGGCTATTCCAACTTTTTCCTTGTGGGCCTTGTCGGTGTAGATGTTCATATCCACCAGCCGCCACTCTGCTCTCTTCAGGGCCTCTGGTATCGGCGAGTAGTTGGAGAGCTTCCGGACTTTCGAGTTCCTTTTCACCTTGATATCTATGTCCTTGATCTCCGGTGTCCATGGCTTGTTTGTCACTACACGGTGTTCTGGTACTCCGGCAGTCTCCGCAATTTCCTGCTCCAGTTCCTTCTCATCAACGGCTTCTTCCAGCTTTTCCAGGTCGCTGCGGGACCGATTATCAACGTCCCAGCTCAATGCGGTCTTGAACAGGTTTCTATCCTTCAGTCGGGAGTAGTACTTTTTCGCGGGGCCTTTAGAGTTGAGCAGGGCATTGTGAGCTGTGTAATCGTCGTGTTGCATCATCTCCTCCAGCGAGTTCTTCTCGACGTAATCTTCCAGGGCCCGTTCCAGCATTTTCTCCGCGATTCTCGATGTGTCGTGGAGGTAGACTGATTTAATCATGTGGAAGCGTGCGGTCAGAAGTGATTCGAGGGCCTGAACTGCTTTGTAGTCGAATACGAGTCTGCGGGAGTCAATCTTTGCCAGCCTGATAATAGTATCTGAGTCTATGTGGCCGTATTCTACTCCTGAGGTGTGTGCATCGCGTTGCAGGTAATCCATCCTATCCGCATCGATGTCGCCTGCTACTACCTGGCCTACTTCCAGCTCTCCTTTGATCATCTTTTTTACTCGGTCGGCGCTGACTGAGAACTTGTCCTCCAGTTTGCCGACTTTTCTGCATGATAGTTCTTCATGTGATAGTCCTTTTTCCTCTGCTACTGCTTCTGAGGCGTGGCTGAAAGGTCCGTGCCCGATGTCGTGCATTAGGCCTGCGATACGGACTTCTTTCGTTCTCTGTTCGTTGAGGTTGAGGCTCTCGGCGAATCTTCCTGCTGTATGCATTACTCCGAGCGAGTGCTGGAACCGGGTATGAGTTCCTGAAGGGTATATCAGCGGTGATAGGCCCATCTGTTTTATTCTTCTCAGTCTCTGCATTTCTGGAGAGTCTATTATGTTCCACTCGTCATCTCTCGGCTTTATATATCCGTGCAGAGAGTCACGTATCATTTCTTTCTCACCTTTACAGTCTGTAGAGTAAAATTTTATTACTTGCAGGCCTTACAGAAGGTTTTAAAAGTAGTCATGTAAGTTCGCGGGCCAGTTTCTCTCCTCGCTGACCTGCTAGAGATTTCATTTCTCTGTGGTAAGTGTGTCGATCTCGAACACGTTTCTCGTCCAGTACCTTGGCTACAGGTTTAGCGGTATTCGAGTCGATCCTCATAATTTCTGATATGGCGTCTGAGATGTAGTTCCGGTCTGTCATGTCTGCGAGGACCATGACTGCGTCGAAATCTTCCAGTCTTCTGGCTACTTCTCCCGGAAGATCCATCAACTGATCGACAGAGAATATCTCGGTGCTGACGCCTATCTCCTCTATCTGTACAACGGCGCTGCGGCCCAGATCCATATCGTTTTCCAGTTCGACAACTGCTACAGCCATACCGGAAATTTAGTGCCTGTTACTAAAGAAATGCATGGGTTCAGTTACCGAAGCTGTCAAGCATCTCGAGATAGTTCTCCTGAAGATACGTAAAGTCCAGGCCTTCTTCATCCCTCAGTTTCTCAATGCTTTCTCTGCGGGCTTCTGCAGTCTTCAGCGCCTGATCAAAGGATTCCTCGTTGTCGGCCAGCATGTAGAATATCAGAGTTCTGAAATCCCGTTTCTGTCCCGAGGATAGGTCTCCTCCATACTTCTTTATGGCTTCTTCAGGCCCTGCTATACTGCTTCTTTTCATGGATAAGCTGGTATAACGGGCTATGAAGTTACGTATTCTTTCTTTCAGCGATGGCTTCGATATGAAGGCTGTTATGCAGTCCTCAGGGTATCCGAAGAACTCTCCCATTCTTCTGTGGTATTTTTCAGGCTTTTTCTCTCTCATATCCTGGTACTTATCGAAGAAGTCTTCCGGGTAGGCCTCGTGGTTGACGAATACCTCTGCGTATACGAAGGTGTCTTCTTCCAGGCCTATACCTGTCCATACGTAGAATCCCTGTTCTGAAAGGAATTCCGTGAACTCTTCCAGAGATTCCCTGCTTTCAAACTTCTGAGTGACTTCTGTCCCTTTCTTCTCTCCCAGCATCAGAAGCAGTGTCTTCAGCTTGTTAAGGTCTTCTACCTCAGAGAAATCCTGTTTAAGGCGTTGAAAGTTTTCCGGTTCTTTCTGCTGGCCTTTGCGGTAACTATAGTTTTCTATATCATCCAGAGATCCCCAGAGCTTTCCGATCTCCTGAAGTTCATCTTTCATTAAACCATATTTCTGAAGGCCTGAATAAGAAAGCAACAGTCTTCTACAGAAGATGCGGTAAATACAGGCTGAGACCCTCTCTATATACAGAGCAAAGCTTTTTGAAGCTTTCTGTTCATATAATATTGAAGGTGATCGAAGAATGGGAGAGATCGATGTAGAGACTGAGGACACACGGTTTGAAATGGAAGATAATGAATCCAACGGATCCGAAGAAGAAGGATTCAGTTGTCCTAACTGCGGTAACACCGATTTCGTGGAGAACTCGGCACGCGCAGAGCTTATATGCAGAGAATGTGGTACCGTAGTAGACGAGGACCGGGTTGAGGAATCTGCAAGCCCGAGAGCATTCTCAGCAGAGGAAAGGCAGAAGAAGGCCCGTACTGGTTCACCTGTAACATATACCAAAGCCGGTAAAGGAATCAAGACATCTATCGGAAGAGGCAATGAGGTAAGAAACGTTTCACCAGAGAAGCGAGGCCAGTACTACAGGATGAAGAAGTGGCAGAACCGTGTCGGAGAGTCCAAGGACAAGAAGATGCAGACCGCTCTCAGAGAGATAGGTAAACTGGTCGACGTTCTCAACCTTCCAGACACCGTCAAAGAGGAGGCCTCCCGGCTGTACGAGAAAGCACTGGAGGAAGGCTTGATCAAAGGTAGAAGAATCGAGAGAATCGTCGCGGCACTGGTCTATATCGTCGCGAGAAACCAGAGGATTCCACGTACCATGAACGAAATCAGCGACGAGGCCGGAATCGATAAGAGAAAGCTGGGACAGACATACAGGTACATCGCCAAGGAACTTGATATAGGGATCAGCCCTGTAAAGCCAGAGGACTTCCTTCCACGGTTCTCCGAGGAGCTTGGGATCGCAGGAGAGACACAGGCACAGGCCCGACAGTACATCCTCGAGGCCCGTAAAGAAAATCTTCTGGCAGGTAAAAGTCCAGGCAGTATCGTGGCCTCCGCGATATACCTCGCATCGCGGCAGAGAGACAAGAAAATGACACAGACCGAGATCGCGGATACCGTAGGAGTAACAGAGGTCACAGTCCGGAAAGGCTACCGCGACCTCAAGGAAGGCCTTAACCTAGAAGAACCGGAGTAAACCCTCTCGTTCAGTTTTCTTTAAATACCGGTCTATTACATACCGTGTTATGGGACTGGGATTGACCAAGAAATTCAGCAAGCTGGACGAAGACGACGATGAAGACGAAGAAGAGGACGACGAATAACCGGCCCTGCGTCATTCTACAGTTCTTCTATTTTTGAATCCCTTTTCTACAGATAGCTTTGACCTCAAACTCTGATTATGGTACAGTTCGAGAACCGCATATCTTCTAAATATGCTTCGATCAAATTCTAACTATGGTAGAATTTGAGACCATCGAGCAAGAACGCAGAGATTACGGAAACTTTCCAGGAGAAAAATTCATCGAGGTAAGCAGGAACAAGGCCATCCAGGATGACGGCAGCGAGAACAGCTTTCTGCAGATCGCTACAGGTTTCTATCAGGATGAGGAACCACAGTACAAGAAAAGGTTCACAGTGCCGACTGATGAGAAAGCCGTGAATCATGTAGTGGAGAAGCTTCCTGAGATGTTTGAAAAAGAGAAAGAATCACGGGAAGAGTAGTATAGTAAATTAGCCCGGCCAGCCGCCAAGCAAAAACCCGGGCTACCAAAAATATTTTTTATCTGAAAGTTGAGAGAAATTAAACTCATTAAGGACCTGAGATCAACAAGTCCCAGGTCCCTAGGCCCTTCAAAGAAGGGTTCTTGAGCAGGTCTATCCGCTACACCTCACAAAATGCAACGGGGACCTATACTGAAATTTTAAGGCCTTAAACTTAAATAGTGGATCGAAATAAAGCGAGGAAATCAAAGTGCATTCACAAGCTTAAGTCTTGCTGGTAGAGGCACTTTTTCTTCAGTTTGTTCTTGAGCCATCAATTCAACTTCAAAATCCTTTGTGTTTGCATCCATAGCTAAACATCCTCCGTTTCGTTACTGTAGGTTTTCAAAAAAGTTTGTATACTGTCCTCAACCACGTTAACGTCTCCAATCATTAGAAACCTAATGAAACAGCACTTAATTAAACCATAGTTATACTAAAAAATATATTAACTTCGATAATGGATACAATTGAAGTTAAATAAGTTATAAGGATTTTAGATAACTACATAGACTTTGTTAATCATAAAATAGGATTTTTTGGCCAGATAGTTTGTGCAAGTGTCTAACCTGTTAGAGGTTATATTTGTTAGAAGGCGGGCCTACGCCAGGCAATATATTTTCTATCAAGTAAAAAACAATATAAGAGTCTTAAAATCTCATTAAATTGTTTTAGTGTAATTATAGCAGTGTAAAGTTAGGTTTAAGTTAGGTTCAACAGTTAGTTTATATGTTCAAGGATAGACAAGTAGCTGCAGGAAAACTATCTGGAAAATTGAAGGATTCACAAAGCAGGGATTTTGACGCTGTAATAGCTGTTACTTTTTCAGGCCTTCAGACTGCGAAAAAAGTATCGGAGGATCTAGAGTTACCTATGCATGCAACTATTTCATCTAAGCTGCATGTAGCCGGTAGATCAGAGCTCGAATTCGGTGCAGTTACTTACGACGGCACTATATGGTTAGACGACGCTATGGTTGATGAATTTATGATTGATCGAGATTTTATCAGAGAAATGGCGTCAGAAACTAGAGAAAAGCTTAGAAAAGAGTTAGAAACACACAAAGTAGCTACAAAGAGAGATATTAAGTCTAAAAACGTTCTAATAGTAACTGATGGGATAGCATCCGGCATGCAGACTTCTGCTTCACTAGGGACATGCCTGAAAAATGGGGCAGGCAGTATAACCATTGCTACCCCTTTCATATCAGAACATGCATACGAAAACATCTCTGAACTTGCTGATAGTATCCTATACCTAAAGAAACCTAGGTTTGTGGCCTCCATCAAGGACGGATATGCCTCGGAGTTCAGGGGAACTGTATCAAAACTATCTAGACAAATCTAAAGACGATAAAAATTTTTATTTTAAATTATTTAATCTGCTGTAAAGTTACACTATATCATATTGGTATCTTAGAGCAAACATTAAGTTAAATTACTATATGAGTAACAGTGATACGTGATATAAATGACAAAATTCAGAATCTTGGAATCAAAGTACTTTCAACACAAAGTTCCAATGGCAGCATTAGATTACTACGATAAAAACTCTCACGGCGAAGACGAGTTCTCCCGCAAACAGGCCTGGTTTTACAGTTACGGAGATAGCGAGATAGAGGCCGAGTTCAAAGAAGGTCTAAAAGAAATATTTGAACTTCTCTTTTCAGACGACGATACCGACTGGGATCTAATCACTCTCTACCCTACACATGCGAAAGGAGTAGTCAACCCCAACCTGAGAGACCTCATACTAGATGTCTCAGCAGATATCGGGATACCTATGGATCAGGTACTGCGGAGAACAGAGACCGTCCGCGAAAACCACGTTATGGACGAAGAGAAGACGAAAGCCATCAATCTAGAGGGGTCAATAGAAGTTAACGGCGATGTAGAAGATAAAAACGTCATACTTGTCGACAACATCGCACTAAGCGGAGTTTCAATGTTACATGGTGCAGAGCTCTTGAAGAAAAACGGCGCAAACAACGTTTTCGGGGTTTCAATTGGAACAGACCTTGAGAAAAAGTACGAGACTACAGAAATCGACGACAAAAGCGCTACCCAACTTCTGAGGCGATTAGAATGACAGAGGATGAATCAAAGATGAAAAAAATATTCTTGAATGAGAAACCGGTTATGGCACTTGTAACAATCAGAAAATCACGGGAAGAAATCTATGGAAGCATTATCTCACGGAAGATAGACACAACATATGCCCACGCCGTCAAGATAATATCGCAGATGGAAGAAGAAAGCCTTCTGCAGAGTGAAAAACAGGGCAGGAAAAAGATCCTCACCTTGACAGACAAAGGTAAGAGATACAGCGACCTATTTATAGAGATGCTGGAACTCTTCGGAGAAGAAATGGGCGATGAAAAAGTGGGGGAAAACGTTCTTCTAAGCGGAGGGTCAAAATTCCGGGATAACGAACTTTAACCTACAAGTCAATATTCTCTCACATTATTCTCCAGAAAAGTCTTGCAACAGTTATAACTCTATATTCTCGGCTACTCTAGAGTCTACGTCTCCTGTTTCCAGCTCGAACTCCTCTTCCTGTAAAGTCTCGTCAATCTCTGACTCAGCCTCTTCAAGCATCGAAAGCCATTTATCAGACATGAAAACAGTTTCTCCCGGAGTGCCAAGGGCCTCAAACTCTCTGTTTCTGCTTGGCTGCTCTCCAAGCCGGTGTGAGTCAGATCCAAAAGTTTTCTCATCCAGCATCTGCCAGAAAACAGACGGATTCTGCCTTTCAACCCCTTTCCCGTTCACCTCAAACACAAAGTTCTCCTGTCCCTCCGCGGCCTCAACCATAGGCCTGTAGAAACTTTCCAGAGCCTCAGCCGGATACAGATGCTCCTCCGCATCTTCTCCCAGAAAACCATTCACATCCTGTTTCTCTACATCAGCATCTAACCTGTCATCCAGATCATCCCTTATCTCCTCATAGGTTGTCAGGCGCTGAGAACGACGGAAGTAATCCATAAACTCTTCATTTCTTTCGATAAGCGTCGGATGAGCACCAACAACGAAAACACCTGGCCTCTCCGACTCGACAGTTTGGTCCACGGCCTCAGCCAGTTGTCTTCCCTCAACTCTTTCATCCAGGATACTGCTCTGATCGTAAACGAACTCTTCAAGATCCCTTACCTCGTCCTCGTCCATAAGTTCTCCTGAAATCCCGGGGATAGTCATATCTTCCAGTTTCGAGGCCATGGATTCTATACCAACAATCTCTTTCCTCCTGTAATTTTCCAGTACTTCACCAAGTTCACTGTACTCCATGTCTTGGAAGAGACCGTCTTTCTTAACATATCTAGGTTCGAAAGGCGTGTTTACGTAATGCGAGCTTAGAAGCACATAATTATATCCTGCGTTAGCTGACTCCGCCCCCTTGAGAAAGTCTATAAGAGCGTCTTCGTAGCTATCTATCGTTTCGTCGATAGAGTTTCCTGCAGTTTCAATCGCAGGGTTATAATCCAGCTCTACGCCGTGAGGAACAACCATAGAATAATTAAGCGTATAATCAACCAGATCCTTCAAAGAAGGCCTCTCATCTGCAATCCTGTTTATAGTTTCAAAATCCTCCTTTAATTTAACTGGATCAGCCTCTGTAAGAGTAGTAACACCCGGAATATCCTCCGTTATAACCTTAATATTCTCAAACTTCTCCTGATATACAAAAGGTGTTGTATAGACCATCTCTCCACCGCATTCCTGTAGAAAAGTAGTAGGGTGATCTATATCTTCATCTACGGGATTACCATGTTCTATACACCCTTTCTCATAAAGTCCATCATCATAGGCCTCTTTAATCGACTCTATAAGCACTAACTGTCCATCAGTGAAACTGGTATGAGGATGTATATCCATGGCCCTATCTCTAGACCGGACATTCCTCTCTTCCGCAGGAAACCTGATGTCTTCCCCGGCTTTATCACTCATAGATACTTATACTCTACTATGAAATTATCAATTAGTATTTTACAACACATATGTCGGAGAACATACATCTATAATGTCTTCTGAAGCAATCAGAGCACTAGATATGACGGGTAGCGATCGCTTAATTTTCTGCCCGATTTAAATAACATTTATCAGTAGAATTCCGTGTTCATATCTATAAACACATTTTGTAATAAAAACCATTAGTATCCCAGCTCTAGTCCACGCAGTACCAGAATTTTGAGATACCGGCCTCAGCACCATCAGAACAGTAAATAGGATGAAGCTTCCACATGATCATTTTTCATACGAATCCCAGCAATATTAATTTAAATCAATTCACCTCATGGAATGAAAAAAGCTCCGAGAGGCCTTATAGCCAGGATCCAAACATGTTTAACTAATACTACGCTGTTCTGAAATGGTTTGAAAAATTTCGTTATTTAATGTTATTCACAGAGTTTACAATACTCAAAATATTGCAAGCGACACAGGTATTTATCAGGTTCAGTTTTTCAACCGGTTGGCTTCAAAACCAGATTTGAGTACTTACGGTTCCCCATAGAAAAGGGGGAAATTGAGGGCCTTCAGATAATACTTTCGAGAAAATTCAGGACGCCTGCGAAAAACCCTATAGGTTTCTGGCCTGTTTCACTTTCTGAGGTCTCTGATTCCGGAGGCTCTTTAAGGCCTGTATCGGAGTCTTTCTTTCCTTTATTGACTGCTTTCTGTATCTTCTCTTCGGTTATCTCCGTTTGGTTGTGGTGAACTGTCAGTGTCGCGTTTTGGGGTGCTGAAAAATGAGCGTGGTAGTTTACGTTACCTATACACCTTGGGGCAACTTCTGAAGTCTCTACCCCTTTGACCCGAAGAATATACTTACGGCCATCCTTTTCCACGTTGGCTGTCAAGTTATAGTTTGGGTGAGAAGTCTGGAAAACACCTTCGACCACCACCGTGTTGTTTCCTGGAGAAACATCTCGAGGCCTAATCGATGCATTGTCAGCATCTGCAACACCACACCGACCATCCATATGCATAAAATCCAGGCTATAATCCGGGATTTCGGCCCTGCTATCAAGCTGAGTGGCCTTTAGATCTCCCTGAGTTTTCTCACCAGGACTTGTAACCGTATTGTTTGGATCATAAATTGCCGTAGCTGATAAACTCATCGAAACCACTAGCAAACCGAATAAGATAGTTCTTTTCATAACAGGAAATATAACCTCGGCCTGTTTATAAACACTCCTAAGCTGTCCTAAAACAAACGAACAAAAAAATTCTGGCTAAAATTATAAACTCAAAAACCTTTGAAAATACAGATCGCAGAAATCAAAGGCTTAATCAAGGACGATACTTCAGAATTAAAATCTCAGACAGAACAACCCCAAATTATCATGCTTCCATGCCAAAAGAGGCGAAGAAGAAGCACTAAGCCCCGAGAGGTCTTCTGGATCACAGCCAAATATTTTGAGCTGAATAGTTACAGATATAGAATAGAACTAATAGAGACTACCTTTTTGGTTATTCAATAGTTTTCGAGCCTCATCAAAAGTAATTTGAGTATCAAAATTATCTCTTACTGATTCCAACCCATTTCTAATTTTTGAAGGATCTTCTGAAGACTTTTCTCTTTCTGCAGCTCTTATTCTTGACTTGAATTGATCTAATACAAAGTTTGGAAGTCTTATTCCGTCTTCATTATAGGTTTTCCAGTCTACTATGAAAGACTCGCCTGGAGGTGCTGAATCCTGATTAGGATAAATATTGCCCTGGTGAGCCATATTACCTAGAGTCGCTAAAGATATCAAATAGAAACTAGTTTGATCCAATCCGGATTCCGAATAATCATGCATAAAGGAGGTATCCTCATCCCTCACTAAGTTATCTGGATTCAAATACGCTTGAAATCCTATCGGCATCCCTCCAATCTTTTCCGTCATCCCTCTACCTGCATTCACATAGCCATCCTCAGTTGAGAAGTAGACCTTATCTTCGTGACTAGGCGCATCAAGATGTTGGGCCGGCATATTAGTATCATCTCTGGTCTTAAGCCCTTTGTTTTCTATGGACTCTCTCAATCTGTGAGATGTAAAATGCCAGGCTGAAATATAATCAATTTCTCCATCGTCAATTAATTCAGAATAACTTTCCGCATGCGTATTGATCTCCTCAATAATTCTATCATCACTATAACCTCGATCAACCAAATCATGGAAAACAAAAATCTCTTCTGCAGGAACCACACTAAAATCCTTCATACGACACTAAGAAAACCTCAAACTTAAAATTTCCACTACTTCATGAGAAAAGACCCTGAGTACGAAACAGGCCATCAACCAACAGCTTCCGTATGCGAGAAATAATCTAAGAGATTATCTCCACGGGTTCCGCTCCAAGGGTAGAGCCCCGAGAGGGATTTGAACCCTCGACCTGTTCCTTACAAGGGAACTGCTCTAGCCAGGCTGAGCTATCGAGGCAACAGGTATTAGTTGTGGTGGCGTTAACTGTTAAATATGGTGTGATATTGAGAGGATTTTAGATGAATATTTTTCTTGAAGGTACTGTAAAAAGTAAACTCATTAGGAGTTGGGGATCAACAAATCCCTGTGCTCCGAGAAAGCTATGGAAGGCTTTCTTGAGTTTTGGATTACTTTGGGTAGGCCTCACAAACCTACCTGCAATCCATTAAATTATGGAGGCCTGAACTGTTATATAGTGTCTTTTTTCTGGGAAAGTTTAGAGTTGGTTGTTTCTGTCTTTTATTTCTCCGTCTTCGAGCCAGATGGTTCTGTCGGCTTTCTGTCCCAGTTCTTTTTCGTGGTTTACTGTGATTACTGTCTGTCCCTGTTCTGAGAGGTCTCTGTAAAGCTGCATGATTTCTTCTGATGATTCTGTATCAAGTTGTGATGTGGATTCGTCTGCGATAAGGATGTCTGGGTTTCCTGCTAGCGCTCTGGCTACTGCTACTCTCTGTCTCTGGCCTCCTGATAGTTCTGATGGGCTGTGGTCTTTTCTGTCCCCGAGGCCTACTTTTTCCAGTGCTTTTTGTGCTTTCTTTTTTGCTTTTTTCTCTGTTGTTCCTTCGAGTATCTGAGGCAGTATTACTTGTTCGAGGCTTTCGAATCCCTTGAGTAGAGAGTAAAACTGGAATACGAATCCGATTTTTTCCAGTCTGAACTTTGCTTTCTCTTTTTCCCCGAGTTCTGATGTTTTCTCTTCTTTGATGTATACTTCTCCGCTTGTAGGGTTGTCCAGAAGGCCTAGGAGGTGCATGAGTGTGGATTTTCCGCTTCCTGAAGGCCCCATGATGGATACGAAGGCTCCTTCCTCTACCTCTAGGTTTACTTCTTTCAGTGCTTCGACCGGTATTTCTCCCATCTGGTATGTTTTTGTCAGGTTTTCTGTTTCTATTATCTTCATATTATCTGTTCTCTATTGTTTCGACTATCTCGGTTTTGGAAAGTACGTATGCAGGTATGAATCCTGCTATGAGTGATGCGATTAGCATGCCTGCGCTTCTTGTGATCATGAGTTCGGGTGAGAGCTGTGTTGATATCATTCCGATCGGGGAGCTTATCGGGTTGGCTGTGAGGTAGTTGTGTATCGAGAGGGTTATGAGGTTGCCCAGTATGAGGCCTGTTGCTCCGAAGATGAAGGCCTCCAGGACGAATATCTGTATGACTCTTTTCCTCCTTGCTCCTATCGCTCTTATGATACCCATCTCTCTTACTCTTTTGCTCGTGTTGATGAATATGACCACGCCTATCGCTGCAAGAGCCACAATGAATCCTACGACCGATAGTATGTTTATGACTATCGTGAACGTGCCTTCAATCGCTTCAGCAAGGTTTGACTGTTCGTCCCATGTCTTGATCTCTCCTTTGGTATTCAGTTCCTGAAGCCGTTTCTTGAACTTTGCTGATTGATCCCTGTCCTCCAGAATGACCTTGACAGTGTCTGCCTGGTTCTCCGCTCCTGTGAGCTCCTCTATATCCTTGTAGTTGAGGAATATCTGTTGTGAAAGGCCTCCTATACCTCCCTGTGTTCCTATGATGCCTCTTATCTTTCTTTCCGTGCTGAAGTTTTCCCCCTGAAGTTTCAGGTTCTTTCCTTCCTCTAGGCCTATTCCTTCGACGCTTCCAAGTGCTCTATCTTCTCTAAGGAATCTTCCGGCGACGGCTTCGTTCGTCTCTTCTTTTAGGAACTCTCCTGATGTAAGTCTTGATCTGTATCCTTTGAACTGCGGAGTTGAAGTGCCTTTCACCACTATGTTGGTTGTTTCTCCGTCGTATGAGGCCTTTACCTGTGTTTCAATTATTTTTTCGACTTCTTGGACGTTCTGGAGCTTTGAAATTTTCTGGACCAGTGCATCTGCGTTCTGAAGTCTGCCTTCTTCTGCTTCTATCGCTACGTGGCCTGTCTGTCCTTCGATTATGCCTTCTGTGAATGTGAAGCTGAGGCCGTTGATGAAGGCCGGGAAGAATACGAGGTTGAGGAATGAGAAGCTGAGCATCAGTACTACGATTGCGGATATCTTCTTGTCCTCTCTTATATCTCTGAGAGCGAGCTTGCCTACGAACTTGGCCTTGTTCAGCTTCATCTTATCTCCTTATCAGGTAGACTCCGGCTACAGCTGTTATTCCCAAGAATGCGGCTAAAGGCAATGCTGGTGGAGGTCTTTCGTCTGCCGTGATATTGAATGTTTCAGTGAATTTTTTCTGCTGGCTGTCAGTGTATCTGACGTTTAGAATGCATTCGACTTTTTCTGTCTGTGGTTTAATCTCGAATACTGCTGGAACGCTTTCATCTTCCTCGAGCTGGCCCATGAAGGACCTGTCTTTGCCTATTGTTGCGTTACTACACTGTATCTGTGTTGAGATGTTTTCAGCTTCTCCCGGTCCCTGGTTCTCCAGTTCCATGAGAGCATCCATGTTTCCTCCTATGGCAGCTTCCCCGAACTCTGCATTCGAGACCACAAGATTCGATTTCTCCAGGGCCTTGACAGAAACTCTGGACTGGGATGTCTTCTGCTCCGTCTCATCCCTGTAACTGATATCTAGCGTAGTTGTGTGGATACCTGAGTCTATGGACTCCTCCAGGCTAACTGTGAGGTTCTTCCTGAATACCTCTCCTGTTTCTATCTTATCCACTGTGAGCTTACCCGGCTGGAAGAATATCTTGCTATTTTCCGGCTCTACAACTATCTCCGAAGCAGCATCTGTACCTATGTTCTCGATCCGGAGCTCTGCCTTTTCCTCCTCTCCCAGCTTTATCTCAGGCCTTTCAAGGGTTGCAACAAGATTTGCCTCTCCATCCACTGCGATGGTGAACTGCTCTTCCTCTCCAAAACCTTCATCATAGCTTGAATCAGGCCTCACATCGATTTTGTACATCCCTGAACTGATATCGCTGTCTGCTTTTACCCTGAAAACTCTTTCATCGCTGCAGGAACCGCATAGGCTTATCAGGCCTTCTTCAGGCCTATCGATGACTGTGAAACCTTCCGGAAGATCAAGTTCGGGAGGCTTGTAACTTTTACTCTCATAATCCGGGTTGCTTATCGTGAGCTTAACCGCGAACTCTCCTCCAGGCTCCACGGTAGAGGTCGAGAGATCGCTCACAGTCATCGAGGCAGAGACGTTAGCTGCCATAAATACCAGAAAAGCAGTGACAGTTAGAAGTTTCACTTTCATGAATTACAACTTGTTCAGACCTGTTTATAGAGATAAGGGAGGCCAAAAATACAATTCAACCAGATACTAATCAATTATACCATTGGTTGAGATCCTGTGAATAATGGATTTCTGGAAGTTTCAAAATATATTGTTAAAACATTCACTGGCTGATAGTAATTATGAGCCTTGAAAAGGAAATAAGCTCCGATCTGAGGAATGAGATCACTTCTATCTGTAGAGAGACTGCGAAGAGCCTTGATATGAAGAGAAGAGGTTCCAGATGGAAATAAGGAGTCATAGAGGCCAAAATCTCGGATAGAGGGTTAAAGAACTACGGCTTTACATTAAAGACAAGAACTCGCATAAATAATACTGGGGCGAAGGCCTTGATAGAGGACGGGAAGACTGTCGGCTGGAGCATTCAGGAAGTAAACTAATTTGAACCTTGGACTATTCTTGAATTTCTATGGACCAGAACTTTCGGATCACTTCAGACTTTGAACAACTAGATACCTACGAGCTCAATGGCAAACGTGTCGCTGTCGGTTTCAGGCCTTCAGGGGAACTCCATGTCGGAAATCTTCTGAGCATAGGGTACGCCGCGGTGATCGCTGATGAACTTAACATGGAGCTGGATCTTATGTGCTGTGATACTGACTGGTCCGCCCATTTACATGAGAACCACAGGCCTGAGAACAACCGCGTTATGAAGTTGTTTTACATGAGAGACTGCGGATGTGGAGAACACGAGAATATTGCGGAGCATCGGGTCGATGAGATCAGGGATTTCCTAGAAGGCCTTGAATCCGAGACCGTGGATATCGAGGTTAAGTATCTTTCGAACTACCGGGATGAGTCCTATCTCCAGGCCCTGAGAAATGTTTTGAATAATATTGATGAATTTGATGAGATATTTGGCGGTGGTTTCCGTCGAAGGTATCGTTCTCCGGTTGCAGGTGTATGCAGTGAGTGCGGTTTCTCTCATGCGAAGGGCTCGGCTTTTTCCGAAGAGTGTGATGAGCTGGTGCATTCGTGCTGGAGCTCGGAATGCTCTCAGGGTTTCTCCTCTACTCCTCTTGATGAAAGTATAGGTGTGTATTACTTGGTTGATCCTGTGCGTGACCCTGGCCGGGATGTCGCGGTGCATGTTTTTGGCGGCGACTACAGGGATGCGGAGAAAGGTCAGAAGACTTCCAAGGCGGTTAAAGTCGCGAGAATCACCGACCTTGCATGCGGAGAGACGCCGGCCTACTTCCTCGGGCCTTTGATCGCCGACGATGGTGGCAAACCGTTAAGCAAGTCGAAAGATACCGGGGAAACAGTTACTGAGATCGATGATCTAGAGAAGTATGGGAAAGAATTAGCTGGCCAGATAAGAGAATGGTTAAGTGAAGAGAAAAGATATATTCCAGAGACACAAATCCACCAGTAAACTTTTATTTGTCGATGAGTAACAACAATTATGCCGCGTCCTGTTGGAGAGGCCGATGAGATAGAAGATGAGGAGAGGTTCTGGTCTGATGAGATGAAAGCCGTTATGGACGGAGAACCTGTTCTTGAGAACAGTAGAGGCCTGAAGAAGAATGAAGTCCGTACTCTCAGTGAGGAGAAAGATGATTTTGAAGGCCAGCTTCTTGGGGCCGGCGGAGATTACCTTTCACAGTTTGACATCGACCCACAGATTGAAGATGCCGATCTTGTAGTTGTTGAGGATGCAGAAGACGTCGCTCATATAGATACGGATCTTGACCTGACAGAGAGCGCGGCCTACATACATGATGAGGAAGAGGTTCTGGTATTCACGCGGACGCACAGAGGTTCGTACTCGGGTTTCGATCCCGTTGGAAGTATAGCGCACGAGTTGAAGCACAGAGGTCAGGAGCTACGGTATGAAGGAACAGTTATGGACAATCACCCTGTGACAGAGGCCTCGACACAGTTACTGAACATGTACAGGGAAGGCATACTCGAGAATAACAGAAAAGCGGATAGAAGAGTAGAAAGCCTGAGAGGTTCTAACTACCCTGATCCTGAGGCCCTGGCTGAGGAGACGAAGCTGGCAGCCAAAAGCTACAACAATCTACTTGAGAACGATGTCGGACGTGAAGAAGCCATGGCCTTTATGATGAACGAATACGAGGAAAGAAGAATTGATGAATAAGTTTACGTGACGTCTACGTCTGCGTCTTCTACTCCGTCAGGACCTCGGTTCTTGACTTTTTTCTCGGCCTTGTCCTTGATTCTGTAGACGTTGATGCTTCTTGTGCAATCCGGACATTCTATCCACCACGGTCGCTGGTCTAGCTCCTGTTCGCCCTCGAAAACTTTCTGGCAGTAAGGGCATTCGATCTCGTAGAAGTAATTCTCCGTATCGTAGGAGAACATCTTGACATAACCGGTTTTCTCTCCTTCATCATTTTCTATCTCTCTGTTGGTTGCGTATTCTACGCGGTCGAAATCTATCTCCTTTTCCATCTTATATCACACATCTTAGTAATCAATCAATTTTAAGTTTACCAGCGGAACTTTTTGAAAAAGTTCCAGCAAAAGTAAACCCTCTCAGCAAGGATCTAATACATCATATACTCGTAAACCATTTCAATGTCTTCCTCGCTGACATCGATCTCCACCAGTTCAAGGCCTTCATACTCGAACAAGGCCTTCTCGATGTCTAGCACCTCCTTCGGTTCGTCGAACTCAAGTTCCTTGATATCCGGGTTGAACCTTTTCAGCACTCTGAGATCCCATTCATCGCCACATTCCAGGATCCGGAGATCATAGCCATCTATCGTTGCGAGGAAGGCCTTCACCAGGTCCTTCTGCGAGTTGATCTTTGCGTAGGCCTGTTCCTGTACCGGCCGGCCCTTCAGCCCTTCGTGTTCCTCTCCGTCAATCCAGAATTTCTCTACACCTGGAAGCCTCTCCATCAGGCCTGGATCCTCTATCTCCACGATTACTTTGCCGTCGCGAGTCTGTGCTTCTTCTGCGCGTTTCTCGAGGTTCTCTTCCAGTTTCACCGGTTTCTCGGTTGGTTTTATCTGTATCTTCATACCAACTGTAGGCCCGGCAAAGCTTTTATTTCCGGACTCTAAAGTTTCTATTTATGCTGTTCGATAACAGAGACGATTCCAGCAATGAAAAGGAGGAAGTTTCCATCAGCCCTGCACAGAGTTCAACTTCGAGCAGGCAGAGAGGCGAAACCGAAATCCGTGACAAGGCCTCATCCAGCAGAAACGAAGAAAATGACGGCAGCGAAAGCAGAGGTATCTCGATTCCCAGCGCTGAAGGCAGTGGAAGCGCTGTTGACGAGAACAAAGTGTCTCTGGAAGATATACATGAGCAGAACAAAAAGATTATAGGCCTGCTGGAAAGTATTTCAGGCAGCGAATCTGAGGATACAACGGATGATGAAAGCGATCAGTTGAAAGGTGACATAGAAAATGAGCTACTATGACAATGTTAAAGATTCTGTGAAAGACGAGAAAAAAGAAGCTAAAAGCTCCAGTAACGGCGGTGGAGGTGGAGGCGCTGGCAACTTCTCCACGCTGAAAGAGGAAGCCGAGAAAAACATTAATGAAGACAAGAACGATGATACCCCGATCGAGGTACTTGAAGAAGGAGGCCTTGACAGCGGCTCCTCCAGTTCACAGAGCGCTTCGAGTTCAGGTTCCTCCGGCAATCCTATGACTCAGAGCAGCGATAACAGAGGTTCTGATGGAGAAAGTATCGATGCTTCAGGTATAGAAGAGAAACTGGATAAGATTATCGAGCAGAACGCTCGAATGATTGAAGTGCTGGAGAGTTTCGGTAATTAAACTATCTCTACCGAAATCTTCTTTCTTCCGTTGGAGCCTTTCTCGATAGCTCTTTCCTCTCTGAGCACGAACTTGATTTCTAATTCGCGGTGTTCATCTTTCTCCTCGAACTCCATATCCAGCAGGTTCTCCTGGTTAGGTTCTATACGTACTTCTTCCTTGCCTTTGAAGCTAAGCCCTACTTCTCCTTCTCTTATTTTATCTGCAAAGCTTTCCAGAAAATTTGCAAGTTCGTCGTTTGAAAATTCGAAGTCGAGGTCTAGTTCCCTGCTGGCCATAGAAAAAATTGAATGGTTAAGAGTTTTATTTGTAACTGATGAGTGTCAATCACTCTTCTCTCATAAGTCGCTTGGAGAGGTAGTGCTCCTTATCCTCTAGCTCACGGATAGCCTCTATGCTGAAGAAGTAGGCCACCATCACCATCAGGAACCCGACATATGCCGGCATCAGATCAGCTGAATACCTCATCGGGTAGATCACGGAGAAAAGCAGTAGAGATCCCAAGATAAACAGAGTAAAGGATATACCTACTTCAGCGTTCAAAGTCAGCTCAGGAAGGCCGAAGATATCTTTCGCCCTATCATCGTCATCTTCGCTCATAAAAAATCACACCTTTGGAAAGGAATTGTAGAGGCCTTGATTTAAAGCTTTTTCAGCTACAGGTCTTGGACATCGACATTTCTATCCTGCCTGTTGAAAGCTGAAGGCAGGTGGATATGATAAGTTCCTTCCCTCTTCTCGATTACAAGCGGGACCTCTTCTAGAAGCCGGGAGACGTTGATGTTGTAGACTCCTTCCTCTTCGACCTTTATCGACTCCAGGTCGAACTCGATACTGATGTTGCCGCGCTCTTTCTCACCAGCTGCAACCATCTCCTCGATATCAGACTTGACAAGATCCTTCTCCTCTTCAAGATTTTCTTCTTCAGAGGTCTCCTGCTCGTTTTCATACATGAAAAGAGAGGAACCGCATTCACAGCCAGAGATCAGTTCCTCAGAATCCTCCTCGTAGGTCTTACCACAGTTCATGCAACGGTGAGGCACTTAGAGTTCACCTCGTGAAGTCTGATCAAGAAAATCTGTCATCGATTTTCGACCTACTCCTTTTCGCTTTCAAGTTTTGCAAGGAACGAGACTGCATCCCTCTCTTCCTTGATTTTCTCCATTACACGGGAGTTACCGACGATTGTCAGGCCTCTACGAGCTTTCTCATCAAATAACTTGTCGTATACGAGGTTGCGGGCCTTGTCCAGCCGTGTCTGTCCTGAGTCGAGGCCCATGAACTCTATTCCTGGGAAGTCATCGTCGACCTGTTCCATTGCATTGGTGATGAGCGTTCTTTTCTCTTCCGGAGTCCAGCCTTCTTCCAGTACGAGAACTGCGTCGTCCTTGACTTTTTCTATAACAAGTTCAAGCTTGTCCTCAAGTGCATGGCTTGAAAGCTTGTCTCTTGAGAGAAATTCTATTGTGACTCCGTCGTCGCTCATCTAACTTAACCTTTCAATTATTTCCTCATAAAGTTTGTCGATATTTTCTCCCTCCTTCGCGGAAACCTCCAGTACAGGATGCTGAGGGAACGCATCACGGACACGGGAAGGATCAGCACCTTCCAGATCCGTCTTGTTCGCCAGAATAAGAATCGGAATATCTTTAGCCTCCAGATTACCGATTATAGTAACATTTACCTGAGTATAAGGATCTTCAGTTGAATCGAAGATCACAAGACATGCATCAACATCGTCAAGGTACTTGATGGCCTCGACTATACCTTTCGTAGCTTCCTTGGCGCGGTCCTTGGATTCATCCTCTTCAAGGCCGTGCTCTGTGAAGTCCTGGAAATCAACGTTTGTAGAGATACCCGGCATATCCAGAAGATTCATGTCGATAGTCCGGCCGTCCTCAGCTTCAAGCGTAACCTGTTCCTTCTTCTCTACGGCCCTGGTCTCATGTGGTACCTCCGAAACATCACTCATCTCCTCACCTGTCAGATCCTTAGAGATCTGGTTAGCGAGTGTTGACTTTCCTGCATTTGGAGGACCATAAAGGCCTATACTTATGTCATCTTGCTCCGTTGAGCTGAATAGATCGGATATTAACTTTTTCAAACGGCCTATCATAGTTTTGACACCGGACAATAATAAATCAGGTCCGTAGGTATAAAAACCGTTTGCATTCAATCAAAATAATAAAATCAGAGGAGGAATTACGGATATGAGAACCGAAAAAGGCGTAATAATCGTCGCCCACAAGAAGCCCAGCCGCGAGAACCGTTACCTCGTACTGAACAGGACGAAGAACTGGGAGGGCTGGGAACTCACGAAAGGCCACTTGGAGGAAGACGACTACCAGCATACAGTAAGACTTGAACTGGGAGAAGAAGCCGGTATCGACGAAGAGCAGATACAGAGTATCGAAGACCTTGACCACACCGTAGAATGGAGCTTTGAAGATGACGGAGAAGAAGTTAAACGAGAGTACCAGGCCTTCCTGGTAGAGGTTGATCCTGATTCTATTGCAGATGTCGATCAGAACCCTCACGA